>TARA_R110002111_G_scaffold27913_8_pt1 | contig 82159 bp, 71 predicted proteins | sample TARA_R110002111 | Tara Oceans TARA_R110002111 (sample SAMEA4397363) | marine metagenome | biome: Polar Biome; feature: [ZZZ] marine water layer (ENVO:01000295); material: water (ENVO:00002006), including particulate matter (ENVO:01000060) such as... | depth 199 m
GTTAAAGCGCGCTTCTGGCCATAAAATAGCACTACCTTTGGTATCACCCACGGTTAGGTTTTGTGAGTACCATGCACCTAAGCCAAGGAAACCAGCGGTGATTAACACCATGGTCCACTTGTGATCTTCCATGTTGATAACAGCACCCCAAATTTTATTTAAGATAATGGAGCCTGTTTTATGCGATTTTGGCGGCTTAATTAAGCACATAACCGCGGCCGCAAAAATAAGTGCCGGTACTACCGATAACAGCCATAGCCCACAAATTAGCGCTAATGACTTGATGCTTGGTATCGCCACCAAGGCCAACACGCCAAATCCTGCCGCATCGGTAATAATAGCCGCTGTGCTTGGCACTAGCAGAAGCGTAAGGCCGTCACGGGTACAGGCGCGGCAATCGGTCGGCTTAACATCACACGCTTCAATGTTATCTAAAATACGGGTGGTAAACTGCACCCCGTGCGACAACACAATGGCAAAAATAAACGCCGGCAATAAAATCAACAGCGGATCCAAGTTATAGTTAACCGCCCCCATTGCACCTAAGCCCCAGATCGTGGCCACAGACGCCGTAAACATTGGTATAAACACACCGACCCATGTTCTAAAGTACAAAAATAGAATGGTTGCTACGATGACTAATGAGATAGCCAAAATATTAAAAACTGAATCCAGTGATTGGTAAATATAACCCAGCAAAATAGGGCGGCCAACAAAGTTAATTTCTAAGTCGTCGCCTTCATACTTTTCGCGTAGGTCTAAAAAGAAGTTGAGCACTTCTAATTTATCTGCCTCGTCCCTAAAGTCGGCGATAACGATCGCTGACGTTTCATCATTAGAAACTTGTAAGCCACGGTATTGTTTATTAACAAACTGCCTTAAACGGGTCATCTCTTCTTCGTTTTTTGGCAAGTCTGGCCACATTAGGGCATCTACCCCAACTCGACCGCCACCACCTGAAATGGCTTTAGTTTTTCTTAAAACTAATGACTGACTCAGGTGACGATAGGTTGACTTGTTATAGTAAACGTCTTCAGCAATTTGCTTATACTTAGTTAAGTAGTCAATATTGTAAATATTGCCTTTTTTGTTTTTAACTTCGATTAGTGTTGTATTGGCGCCGCCGAACTGCTCACCAAAGCGTAAAAATAAATCCACGTTATTGGCGTTTTCTGGCAGCATTTCTTCCAGCACAACATTTAAAGACAGCCCTTTATAGGCGTAATAACCGGGAATAATAGTAATTATTGTTAGTGCTATTGCTACTAGCACCGGTTTTCTAGAAATAAAACTCGATAATGCGTTAATCATTATTTTTCTCCCCAACGACTTGATATTAACTTAACTGCGCCGGGCGCTGCTATATTTAATTTGGTGTCAAAATTCATATCCGCTACATTGCCTTTAACTACCATACCTCGAAGGCCTGCTGCCCAAATATCACCTGATGGTGTTACATCAACCCCACCTATCCACACAAAGGGAAGAGGGAAGTCTTTAGGGGCGACCAGCGGTGTCACCATAGAGCCTGACACTTTTAGCATGCTAGACACACCGACAGCGATAACTTCACCTGCGGCGGTGCCTGTCACATCATATAGATGGGCCGTGGTGCCGCTGTCTATTTTACTCACATGGTAATCAATTTCTGGTTCGGGTATCGGCTCGACCACTTTAGGCACGTATACTCGCCCTCTGCGCTCGGCTTTTTTTCTTGCTCGGTCTTCTTCTTTTGCCAAGGCCGCGGCACGAATGGCCTTAACTTCTTCGCGTTGTTCGTCGGTTGCTAGTTGAATATTGTATATACCGCCGTCTAAGCCGACGGTTACAGCACCGCCTTCTACGCTAGCAATTGATAACAGCGTTGCAGCGTCTTTGTTATAACTAATGGACCACAGTTCGCCGGCGTTTTCGGTATGGGCAATAACCCCAAACTCACCCACCAAAATTGCATTGTTGGCATCTTTTGCGATGACCCCGTGCAGGCGCGGTAAATCTCGCCCTGTATAGCCCGTTAACTGTTGCGCTTCCCAAGTTGCCCCACCATTTGAGGTGTGCCAAATTTTTCCACCATGACCGACTGCCCAGCCGTTATTGGTATCGGCAAAGGCGATATCTCTTAAATAATTACCTTCATCGGTGTGCTGCACAAGCCAGGTTGTTCCACCATCGGCGGTGTGTAAGATAGACCCCCTGTGACCAACAGCCCAACCCTTTTGCTCATCGGCAAAAGACATGTGTCTGATTAATTCATTAACACCTATATAAATACCGTCCCAGCTGTTTCCACCATCTTGGGTTCTAAACAATGAGCCGCCATAGCCGGCAACAAAGCCAAGTTGATCGTTAACAAATTCAACGGCATATAGGTTATCTGGCCAGAAGCGGTGGAATTTGGTGTCTTCTGAATCACTTGGTGATTCAGCAAAACTGGTCGTCACTACGAATAACGCTAAAATTAGCACACTAACCCATGACGTTTTTTTGCTGCCTTGTTGTATTCTGTCTTCCACTCTTGTCTCCGGCTTTTTTGATACGTTCGAACGCGCTAATCTAATGTTTATTAGAACTGCTGTCAATATTCGGCTCGGTATTTCACACCTTAAACCGACGTGCATCATTGAATTATCGTGCTAGCCGTCATCCATTATGATTTCTTTATCTGCTTAATGCCGCTACCATGTGTTGTTTTAAGCGACTTGCTCTTTATGCCTTTATCACAATCTGCCATTGTCCACCAAACCGGTTCTGCCGATGTTTTTTCCATTGAATCTATCCCCATCCCCCCCCCTAAGGCTAAGCAGGTATTGATTCGTCACACGGCTATTGGTGTTAACTTTATAGATACCTATTTCCGTTCTGGTTTATATGAAGTGCCACTGCCGGCTATTCTTGGCGATGAAGCCGTTGGTATTGTTCAACAAGTTGGGGAGGGCGTAAGCGAGTTTAGCGTTGGCCAACGGGTTGCTTACTCATCCAGCAAAGGGGCTTACACGCAATATCGATGTATCGACACTCAAGACATTGTGCCGCTTACCGACGGTGTTGATGATGTAGCCGTTGCTGCCAGTTTGTTGCGCGGCATGACGGTTGAGTATTTGTTTTGCCGCTTATACGAACTTAAGGCGGGGGAAACGATACTTATCCATGCGGCGGCTGGGGGCGTGGGCAGCATTGCCTGCCAGTGGGCCAAAGCGATTGGCGCAACCGTTATCGGCACTGTTAGCAGCGCTGAAAAGGCCGCCGTTGCACACGCTAATGGCTGCGATCACACCATTATTTATAGCCAACAAGACTTTGTGAAAGAAGTTGCTCGCATTACTAAGGGCAAAAAAGTTGATGTGGTCTACGACTCGGTAGGCAAAGACACGTTTATGCAATCGCTGGATTGCTTAAAGACCCGGGGCTTGATGGTGAGCTTTGGTAATGCCTCGGGCAAGCCTGATCCCCTTGATGTGCTGACGCTTTCAAAAAAGGGCTCGCTGTATTTAACTCGGCCTACGCTATACCACTACACGCAGAGTAGGGACGAGCTGGTGAGCAGCGCTAAACGCTATTTAGCAATGCTAGAACAAGGCAGCATTAAGGTTAGCGTGGGCAAAACATTTCGCCTTGACCAGGTGGCTGATGCACACCGTTACCTGACCAGTAGGGCGCGTATTGGCTCGCCGGTTTTAATTCCTTAACCGGTTTTATAACGCGACAGTTCAATACCACTGCCAACGTTTAACAACACGGAGTCCATTCCCGGCTTGCTTTTTACGTGAGCACGGTAGGTATCGGCCGCCTCACGCACCGCGGTCGGGTAACGCATATTATCGGCTAGCACAGTCGCGCCATCAGACAGTTTGGGGTACGCCAGATCAAAGCAGGGGATATAAAACCGCTTCCACAAGTCCAGCAGCATAAAGTCAATCGGTTCGGTTAGCTCGCTGAGAACCTGTAGCGCGTCACCGGTTTTAAACTCGACATAATCGAGTAAACCGGCTTTTTGTAATTGCTTTTTGGCGTACGCTTGCTTTGCTTTGTTCAATTCAATGCTAATGACTTTACCGCCGGTTTCGCTCACCGCCTCGGCAAACCATATCGTTGAGTAGCCATACGATGCGCCGACCTCAACCACTGTTTTTGCCTGCGCCCCTTTGATCAATAGGCTCATTAATTGGCCGGATTGCGGACCGATTGGCAATAAAAACTCGTCGATGCGCTGATCAAACTGCTCACTCGACAGGCTGTCCATCAGGGTGTTTTCTTCAACCGTTCGTCTATGGTATTCCTCGAGTACTGCTTGAATAATGGGTGTCATTTTATCTCCTTGTTTAACACAGGCGAGGGTGCTTTTAACGCCGCATAAAAACTACCTGCAAATATTAATACCATACCAAACCATTGGTATTGATAAGGCAAAATACCCAAAAAGACGGCATTGATAATAATAATATACACCGGTACGGTATTTAAAAATAACGAGGCGCGCGCTGGGCCTATCAAGTGCATGCCTTTGTTCCAAAACAATAATGACAACACGGTTGGCCCAATACTAATAAACAGAACAGCTAATAATGATTGTGTGGTGAGGATTGGTGGCTGACTATAACTGGCTTCGGCAATGCCCAGCGGCAACACAACAATTAAAGAGACGAGCACGCCTAACGCTGTCATTAGTAACGGGCTGAGTGTCTGCATCACTAACTTGCCGATAATGCTATAAACAACCCAGCTAAAGACCGCCGCTAAAATAAAAATATCCCCCCTATTAAACTGCAACAGTAACAAGTTTGAGAGCCGTCCTTCACAGAGTATAAAAGCCAATCCAAACACTGTTATCAGTGCTGCCACCCAATGCTGATAGCTGAGTTTTTCTTTAAAATACAACCCTGCCATTATCGCGGTGAGCAGGGGGGTGAGTGAGTTTATTAAGCTGCCATTGGTTGAGGTGGTTAGGCGCAGGCCGTAATACAATAATGACTGAAAGCCAATGACCCCCGTGATCGCCATCGCTAGCACAATCCACCAATTGCTGATCTGCTTAATTTTTTTAAGCTCGCCACTGTGCATCAACAATAAGACAAAAATAGTACCGCCAATAACTAAGCGCGTGCTGATAATTGACCACGGGCCAAAATAATCTTTTAAATAATGGCCTAAAATCATATTACCACCCCACAGCAAACCCGCTATGTTTAATAATACGACCGCCTTAATGGTATCGCTTTTCACGTTAATTCCTTATAAAAAAACCCTGCATCAACAGGGTTTTTAAATATTCTATTTAGCAACAAAAACCACTACAAATAAACGTTCAGGCTCTTGTTGGTAAATATATTTTGATCCAAGATTATTTTACGCTTGGCCAGTTTAAGCACCCCATTAACCCGACGTAAAATATCTGTTCGATGGCCGATCATGGTGTGCTCTTCATCTTCGTTTATATTTCGATGAACCGTATTCAACGAATAAACCCTGAACTCATCTGGCTTGTCGGTGAACTCCACTTCAATATTGGTCACCACATGGGCGGAGCGGGTGGCCGGATCTTCAGACCAACAAGTGCCCGTTTCGGTGCGTAAAATGCGTTTTTTTAAGCATTCCATATCATCGTTATAGTACGCCGTATCATAAATCGTAGGTTCTTTTTCATTTCTACGGTAGCGCTGGTAGCGATAAGGCATCCAATAATGGATATCTTCCGTTAGCATATCCAACCAATCTCGAAACTCTTCATTGTCGTGATGCCTAGCTTCGCGGTATAGGAACTGCTGCACCTCGTTGATTAACTCCAATGATGGCATCATGTTATTTTGTTGTTTCTCTGTCATAACGCCTCCTTATACGGTTTTTTTGCCAGCGTAACGCGGCGTGTAACGGGTTGGCACGTCGCTCCATTTATCTGCATTCATCATATCTGCCCAACGTTGATAAAATAACCGTTGGTTAGAGTCATTGAACTGGCTTGAATAAACAATACCCGGTAGTTCTTCGTGCTCTATTCGGCGGTTTTTACCACAACCATAATGCAACTTGCCTTTACGCGTGACAACACCTTTATTAACGGACGTGTTGCCTTCCCAGTTTTCGCCGTCATCCATTTCAAGTACGCCAGCCGGGTTGAATGTTTGCATACAACCAATATTGATCGCCTGCTTAATTTCATCTGGCATGTTTTTGTTAACAATCGTCCACATTCTCATTTCAAACTTATGTGGGCCCCTGGGTAGCCAAACACGGAAGGTTTGTATGCCTGGCAAAAACGAACAGTTAGGAAACAAAGATACCGAGGCCAGTGAACCAAAAATTTTCGAGCGCATTTCGCCGAGTCTTTCAGCCATTTTAGGGCGCATTTTTTCGTAATATTCCAATACTTTTGGTTGCCCTAAAATAGCAATATCAGCCAGGCCGTCGGTGCCAAACTCCCAACCATGGCCGTTCACACTCGCGTGATAGCTGCCTGTTGGGTCAGCCGGAGGGAAGCCCTGGTTGTTGTTCATTGCCTTGAAACCAGAGTCGTGCGTCCATAGCGCATGGTACGCATCACCAACAAAGTTTTCGACGCCAAATTTCCAGTTAGCGTTAACATAGTTTTTAATGCCGCCACCGATAAATTCGGTGCCGCCATCATCTTGATCCAGCATAATATCTAAATACCAGCGGAAGTCACCCAGGAACTCTTCTAGCGACGGTGCTTCTTCATCAAAGGTGGCGAATATCAGGCCCTTATAGCTGTCTACTCGCGCTTGCTGTAAGCCCCATTTGCTTTTATCAATATCGCCTTCGTCGTACACGTGCTCATTTGACAAGCCTTTTAGTTCGCCGTCTGTGCCGAAAGCCCAGCCGTGGTAGTTACAGGTAAAATTTCGTGTATTACCGTCATCGGCGTAACAAATTTTATTGCCGCGGTGTGTGCATGAGTTAAGGAATACACGCACGCTGCCGTCTTTTTGCCGACTGGCAATAACGCCGTCTTCACCCATATAGGTGGTATAAAAGTCGTTGGTTTCCGGCAGCATAGAATCGTGTGCAATAAACTGCCACGCTTTAGCAAATATTTGCTCTAGCTCTTGCTCATAAATCTCGCGTTCCCAAAAAATTCGACGGTCGACCCAACCTTCTTTGGTGTCCATATAGCGACTATAGTCTGGTCGTGAACCTTTGTTATTTGACATATGTTCTCCTGCTTCTCTAAATTTTTTATTTCGCCACTATCAACAGCGTATTGTGGCCGACAATATTACAACAAAAAAGTATAACGTGCATTTAAGCCTTTTAAGCCCGCTTAATCTGCCGTGGATTTTAGCCTATCCCACCGCCGGCTACATTAATAATTTCACCGGTAATATAAGACGACTCATCCGCCGCTAAAAAGCATATCGCCGCGGCCAGTTCTTCGGGGGTGCCGTAACGCTTCATCGGTGTATCGCGCATGGTTTGCTGCACGACGCCATCCATGCCTGCTTGATCAACGGGTGTCATCGCGTCAGTTGTTCTAGGTGTTGCTCTTACCCCTTGGTCAACGCCGCCCGGGTTTACACAATTAACGCGGATGTTTTGCTCGGCTAGTTCCAGCGCCATACACACCGTCATCGCTTGTACGCCGCCTTTTGCTGCCGAGTAGGGCACACGGTTTATGCCGCGCGTTGCCACCGAGCCGACATTAACGATGGCCCCGGCTTGCTGCTCACGCATGTAAGGAATAACCGCCCGGCAGCACCAAAGCGTTGGCCATAAAGAGCGGTTTATTTCCTTTTCTATTTGATCCTCAGGGTATTCCCAAAAAGGCTTGGCCCAAATTGTACCGCCGACGTTATGGACTGACACATCAATACGGCCAAAGGTGTCGACGGTTGTTTGCATTAATTCTTTAGCGCCCGCACTGGTTTCTAAATCAACAATACAAACCGTTGCTACGCCACCCGCGTCGGTAATTTCTTGCTGCACTAGGCGAGCTTGCTGCTCGGCCCGGTCGGCTATCATCACCGTACCACCTTCTTTAGCAAAACGCAGCGCGCAGGCCTTACCTATGCCTTGTGCTGCACCTGTTACTAGGACCACTTTATCTTTGAAACGTTGTGTCATTAGCACTCTCTTATATTATTTTATTTACAGTGTCGGTTCTATTGCTTACCATCTGTTGCTCAATGTAACTAAAAAATAGGCTAAATGAAATGAGTGATGTCACCTTATATGGTTTTCCCCTGAGTACCTACGTTAGAACGGTACATATGGTGCTTATTGAAAAAGGGGTTGATTTTGAACAGCAGCCTTACGCACCGAATACCGATGAAATGCGCGCTGTTAGCCCGACGGGCAAAGTACCGGCGTTTAGTCACGGCGACTTTATGTTATTTGAATCGCTCGCGATGATTAAGTATATCGACGAAGCCTTTAATGGCCCCGCGTTACAACCCACTGATGTGAAAAAGCGCGCCATCATGAACCAGTGGATCAGTTATATCAACGCTTACGTGTTTTCCACCATGGTGCACGAAATTGTTCTATTTCGCTTTGAAATACGGCCTATGGATCAAGCGACCCTTGACGCGGCTATCCCTAAAACCAAAGAGCAGCTCGCTTTGTTGGAAGCCAGCTTAAGCAATACCCCCTACCTAGCCGGTGATCAAATCTCTCTGGCAGATTTTGTTTTATACCCTATTTTGGCCTTACTTGGGATGACGCCAGAAGCGTCTTTGTTAACTGCTTATCCCGCGGTTAGTGCATGGAAAAAAAGCATGGAAGAGCGCGCTAGCATCACGGCTTCTGCGCCACCGATGTAAGTAACTCAGTCTGCTGACGACAAAAAGCCGCAACTGCGGCTTTTTGTTTTTTCGATACTAGTGCTACAGTGACACCATACCCATTCGCAGCGATTGTATGCCTCAAACTCTTGCAGAACAATTTTCTTTAAAGCGCTTCAAGCAGGGCTCCCCCAGCCAAAAGGCCTCAGTTGTGCTGAACCTTCGTCGGGTTTATATTTTACCCAACCGCGCCGGCTTGACCCTCGCTGCGGTAATTGTATTTATGCTGGTTGCGTCCATTAACTACAGTAATAGCATGGGCTTTGTGTTTACTTTTTTATTGGCCTCTGCAACACAAGTTTCTACTTTTTTTAGCTTTCGCAACTTATCTGGCATTGAAGTACACGGCCTTAAGTGTGCGCCATGTTTTTTGGGTCAACAAGCTCACGCCTCTTTCGTCATTAGAGAGACAGAAGGGCGCGATCGTTGGGGTATCGTGGCGACTATTGATAACCAGCTTTTGAGTATCCCTCACCTAAAACCGCATCAAAGCTACCCGATTAATGTACCCGTTTTGCCGCCCCAACGGGGCTGGTATTCACCCAATACGCTCACCTTATCTAGTCTCTTTCCGTTTGCTGTTTTTAGAGCCTGGTCACCGCTACTGTTTGCACAAAAAATTTTAGTGTACCCCCGACCTCTTTCCTTTAAGCAAGCCTTACCTAGCCTGCCTGCGGCTCTCGCTAATAGCTCAATCAGCAACCCATCACCCGGTGCCGATGATTTTAGTGGTTTTAAAACCTACCAACCTGGCGACCCTTACCGGCAAATCAACTGGAAAGCCTGGGCCGCTGAAAAAGGCTTGTTGAGCAAACAGTTTTCTAGTCAGCAAAGCGCTCAAGTCTGGCTTGACTGGAACGCCTGCTCAAGCCCCAGTACCGAAGCCAAACTATCTGAGTTATGCCAATGGGCTTTAGCGGCAGAGAAAGCCCAACTGAGGTACGGTTTAAGGCTACCCTCTAAGCGAATACCTCCCGCTAACGGTGACGCACACCTGCAACACTGCTTACAAAGCTTAGCGCTGTTTAATCAAGCCAATGATGATTGAAAGTCACTTAAATAACACCTTAATGAGGTTATTGCTGATTATTGCAAGCCTGTTGGTTTTACCGCATATTGGTACGCTTAACCCCCTTTTTATTGTTATTAGTTTGGCGTTAATTGCTTGGTGTGGCTTCGTGCATTTTTTTAATCGCTTTTCCCCTAGCGCCTGGTTATTGTTACCACTGTCTTTACTCTTGGCTTTTTTAGTATTAAAGCTACATGGGATGTCGTTGGGTCGTGAGGCGAGCAGTAGTTTTTTATTGGTGCTGCTCGGCTTAAAACTTTTGGAGTGCCGACGTCAGCGTGATGTTTTAGCGGTTATTTTTGTTAGTTTTTTTGTGCTGATTACCCCTTTTCTTTTTGAACAAACCATTGCCTTGGCCCTGTATGGCTTGTGTTTATTTTTTCTGTTGCTCTGTGCATTGATCATTAATGCCAGCGGCTCGGCGAGCATACGCCCTGTAGACGTCACACGTTTTGCTACTCAGATTGGCTTATTAGCTTTCCCTTTGATGTTAATCGGTTTTTTACTTTTTCCACGTATGATCGGCCCGCTCTGGGCGATGCCAAAAGATGCTAGTAACGCAGTAAGCGGTATTTCCGACAGTATTAATCCCGGTCAAATATCCCACCTTGCTCTGTCTAACGAAACGGCCTTTAGGGCGCGGTTTAATGGCGCTTCTCCAGCATTTAACGAGCTGTATTGGCGCGGCCCTGTTTTTTGGCAGACTGACGGGCAGCAATGGACTGTTTCTTTAAACTCCACCCGCAGGGAGGCGGCCAATGATCCATCACCCGTCAATACTCTTTATCGTTATAGCCTCGTGCTTGAGGCACACCATCAACGTTGGCTGTACAGCCTAGATACACCTATTACTGCACCTAACCAGGTACGCTTAACGCAGGATAATCAGCTGTTATTAAAAGATAAGCTACGACGAACTCGGTCTTTTGATTTGCTCTCGAACACTCAAACCGCGCCGGAAATACTCAATTATAAAGACCGTCTTCGCGCTTTAGCCTTGCCAAAAAATACTGACCAACGGGTTTATCAATTAGCCGCGCGTTGGCAAGCTGACGCCGACAGTGATATTGCCGTTATTAACACAGGTTTGGCTTATTTTAATCAAGAAGATTTTTATTACACCTTAACCCCACCCCGTTTGGGTGTGGACCCGGTTGCAGATTTTTTATTTAGCACTAAACGGGGTTTTTGTGGTCATTACGCCACCAGTTTTGCTGTGGTTTTACGCGCAGCCAATATTCCCACACGCTTGGTCGCCGGTTATCAAGGTGGTGTGTATAACGCCGTGGGGCAGTTTTGGGAGGTTCGCCAGGCTGACGCGCATGTTTGGGTAGAAGCGTGGTTAGCTGGTCGCGGTTGGGTACGGTTTGACCCCACAGCGGCAATTGCACCGAATAGAATTGAGCACAGCATTGATTTTAGCAACCAACGGCTGGGCGGCGAGGTGCGTTTTTTAATCGAGCCTGGCGACGGTTTTAGCAACTGGGCGCAACAACTAACATCCCTAATGCAAGCGGTTGATTATTACTGGGAAAGTGGTGTCCTGGCTTATGGCCCCGAGGTGCAGCACGACTTTTTGTCTTCATTTGGTATCGATGGTTGGGAGCAGATGGTGCTTTGGCTAGCGCTCTTAAGTGGCGGACTTATATTAATTGTTACGCTATTTTTATACCGTTTAAGCGTTCGTAAAGAGGACCCGAGCCAAGCGGCTTATTTGGCCTTTTGTAAAAAACTGGGTAGGCGGTTTACGTATAAAAAACCCGCCGAAACTTCGTTACATTACTTCGCTCGAATTGCTGCGATTAAGCCTGATTTAGAACCCGACCTGCAACAAATAAGGCAGCAGTATTTGCTTAGCCGTTATGCGAAAAATGATGCTAGAAAGCTACTAGCACTAATCCGTGCGTTCCGTTTTTAAGCGGCTTATTTGCCGATACAAAACGAGGAAAAAATCTCCCCTAATAGGTCATCCGCGCTCATGCTGCCGGTTATCTCCGATAAGGCATTTTGTACTTGCCTTAAGTCTTCAGCAAATAACTCGCCCGCCTGATGCTTGATAAATTGCTGCACCCCTTCGGTATAGAGGGTGTCGGCTCGTTTTAGAGCGTCTAAATGCCGCCGTCGAGCCATAAAAACACCTTGGTCGCCGGCCTCAAAACCTACGACTTGTTTGAGGTGATTTCTTAACACATCTAACCCCGTCGAATTTTTTATAGACAGGTTTATTTCTGGAACAACGTGGTCGCTAAAAAGACCCGCTGGGCTCCCGGTTAAGTCAATCTTATTAAAAACCAGGGTCACTGGTATTTTTTTTGGTATGTCGCGCAACCGTTGTTCTAAAGAAACCGTTTCTCGTTCTCTATCATCTATCACTAAAAGCACGCGGTCAGCGCTTTGGATTGCTTTATGGGCTCGCCTTACCCCCTCTTGCTCAACGACATCGGCGGTTTCCCTCAGCCCTGCGGTATCGATAATATGCAAGGGCATACCATCTAGCTGGATCTGCTCTTTTAAGGTGTCTCTGGTCGTACCGGGTACATTTGTGACGATCGCGCTGTCTTTTTCTGTGAGTGCGTTCAGTAAACTTGATTTACCTGCGTTTGGGCTACCGGCCAAAACTATCGTTATGCCTTCACGTAGTAGGCTGCCTTGCTTAGCTATCCGTTGTATTTGTAGAAACAACTGTTGCACGCGCTGTTGTTTTTTGACTAGCTCCTCACTGGCTAAAAAATCAATGTCTTCATCACTGAAGTCAATCGCAGACTCTACATATAATCGAATCTGCGTAATCGCTTCTTGTAGGGTCTTAATCTGCGCGGAAAATTCGCCTTGTAAGGAACGCTGGGCTGACTTAACCGCCTGCTCGGTTCCTGCATCTATAACATCGGCGACTGCTTCTGCTTGGGCTAGGTCTAGTTTTTCGTTTAAAAATGCTCGCTCGGTAAATTCACCCGCTCTGGCTAAACGAGCGCCCAATTCAACCACTCGCCTTAACAACATATCCATCACAACGGGGCCACCGTGGCCCTGAAGCTCAAGTGTGTCTTCGCCGGTATATGATGCCGGGGATTGAAAGTACAGCGCTAAGCCGGTGTCTATAATTGAACCATCTTGCGCCTTAAACGGCTTGTGGTAGGCTTTTCTTGGTTTTAACTGAGTACCCAGTATGGCCTTTGCTATCTGTGCGGTATTGCCACCACTAACGCGGATAATGCCAATGCCACCACGACCGCTAGCGGTAGCAATAGCGGCAATGGTATCGGTGTCGCTTAACACCTTTGTTTGCTTATTTTTCTTGCCCGGATTCAATTTTTTTCATGATGACGGTTTGTTGAATAATCGTCAGCACGTTATTGACTATCCAGTACAGAACAAGGCCTGATGGGAAGAAGGCAAAAAAACCGGTAAACATAATAGGTAACATCTGCATCATTTTCTTTTGCATCGGATCTACCGGTGCCGGGTTTAAACGCTGCTGTAAAAACATGGTAATGCCATAAACAACCGGCAAGATAAAATATGGGTCTGGGGCCGACAAATTATCCATCCACAACATAAAAGGGGCTTGCCGCATATCAACACTTTCTAACAACACCCAATACAGAGCGATAAACACAGGAATTTGTATCAAAATGGGAAAACAGCCGCCCAATGGGTTTATTTTCTCGGTTTTATACAACTCCATCATCGCTTGATTTAGCTTTTGCTTATCGTCGCCATAACGTTCTTTTAACGCCACTATCCTTGGCTGCACTAATTTCATGTGCGCCATTGAGCGATAGCTTTTTTCTGATAATTTATAAAACAACGCTTTAATGGTTAACGTTACTAGAATAATTGCAACACCCCAATTACCTACAAACGAAAAAAAGAAACTTAACAACCAATAAATCGGTTCAGCAATAATGGTGAGCTTGCCGTAATCGACCATCAACACCAAGCCTTCCGCTGTTTCTTCTAATTGTTCTTGTATTTTTGGGCCGGCAAACAGTGTCGCGGTTATGGTTTTTGTTTCGCCTGGTGTGACTGTTTTTTTAGGTGAAAATGCGCCGATAACAAACAAACCGCCGTCCAGCGCTTTGGTGTAATAATGATATTGGTTTTGTTTTTCAGGAATCCAAGCGACGCCAAAGTAATGTTGGATCATCGCTAACCAGCCGCCTGTTGCGTCTCGGCTTAGGTTTTCATCCTGCATATCATCAAAGTCAATTTTTTGATATTTATCTTCTGGCGTGTATAAAACGCCGCCGGTATACGTGTAAATAAACGAGTTAGCTTTTTTTTCTGTGTAATTATTACGTTTAAGTTGCAGGTATTCACGTGCAGACCAATCGTTTTTTGTATTATTGACTATGCGTGTTTCAACATCGATTTTGTAACTGCCTTTGCTAAACACATAGGTTTTTATGACCTTAATCCCTTGATCATTTTCCCAAGTCAGTGGCACTTTTATTTCATCTGCCGTTAAGGTGTAATGCTTTTTTTCTGCTCGCCATAAAGCATGGTGGTTCGGACTTTCCCCGCCATCAGAGATTAAGCCGGATTCCACGACAAAAATCTTTGGCATTTCACCGTTTAAAAGCTGAATAACACTTTTTTTGCCTTTCTCTTCTGGGTACTGGCTCAGTTGCATTTGACTTATCCCACCCCCTAAGGTGTTTATTTCTAAGTCATACACATCGGTTTTTATACTGATGATTTCACCTTTAGCCGCTAGCGTACTACCGTTTATGTCATTCGCTGTGTTAGCAGATACACTGCCGTCTGACGGGCTGTTAGGGACATCGCTTTTTAACGTGCTTTCTTTTTGTTGTTGCTCAGTTGCAAGCGGTGCTTGTGGAATAACATAGTCTTTTTGCCATGCTTGCCAAATAAGAATTGAAACAAAGGCGAGGGCGGCAAAAAGTAGTGTTCTTTGATTATCCATTAGATTTTCGGGTTATTGGTAAGGGGTCAACGCCTGCTTTACAAAACGGTTGGCAACGTAACAGTCGTTTACTGGTTAAAAAGAAGGCTTTAAAAAAACCGTACTCTTGAAATGCTTGTAGTGCATATTCAGAACATGTCGGGTAGAAACGACAACGACTAGCGATCATTGGGCTTATAAAAAACCGGTAAAACTTAATCAAATAAATAAATAGCTTATTCATCTAATGTCATTTTCTTCCAATACGTTTGTATTGATTCGGCCAGTTCTTTTTTATCTGCTTGATTTGCTTGATTGCGGCACAAAACAACAAAGTCTTGCTTTTTCAAGTTGTTTTTTTGTCGTCGAAACGATTCTCTAACCACGCGCTTTATTAAATTACGTTGTGTTGCTTTTTTAACGTTTTTCTTAGCTATGGCTAAACCAAGTCTAGGTCGTGTGCCTTTATTAGCCCTTGATAAAATGGTAAAAAATAAATCGGTCTTTCTACTCGCTCCTTTAAAGACCGTTGCGTAATCCGCAGCATTATTTAATCGATCTAATTTGCAGAAGGAGCGTGTGGTTAGATTGTTGTTTGTTAGGCTGATAAACGAACTCTGCCTTTTGCACGTCGAGCATTTATGATTTTACGACCTGATTTTGTGGCCATTCTTGCTCTAAAACCGTGTGTTCTAGCTCTTTTTAGGTTGCTAGGTTGGAATGTTCTTTTCATGTCGAAGTACCTTGTAAATAGAAATTGTTAAATTCACCGAAAGCGCTTGTTAAATTCTTTCGAGAAAAAGATTGCGCAGATTACGTTTTTTATGAGGAAAAGTCAATATTTATCAGTGTTGGTAGAACAGTTATTTGTGTCATGCTTTTTGGTATTTTATTAATAAATGTTTATTCTTAAATACTTATTATTACTATAAGGGGCAGCTTAATCTGTTGGTAACCGTGTTTTCTTTTTTAAACCCATGAGCTTAAAAGAATAATATGCGCGTTGATAAAGTGCATTTAATGTGTGTGCTAAATGTGGATAAGTTACGGTTCAAAGTTATCCACAATAAGCAAATGCTTTTAGCCTAAGTTTTCTGTGGATAACTTTCTTTTTACGGTATATCCTAACGACAATAATAATTTTGAGGGGGTTTAGTGTCGTTACTTTGGGAAAAGTGTTTGCAACACCTTGAGGGGGAGTTTCCTACTCAACAAATAAACACATGGATTAGACCGTTGCAGCCACACATTAGTAATGGCGAGTTGTGTCTATTTGCCCCGAATAAGTTTGTTCTTGACTGGGTTTTAGATAATTATTTTATAAAAATAACTAATATTATCAATAAGTTAGAGAATAAAGACACAGTTGTTTTATTAAAAATAGGTAGCTCAAAAGCATCACTACCCAACACCAAAAAAACACAAACAAAGCAAAAAAACACGGCATTAAATAAGTCGAATCCAAATAACTTGAATCATACGTTTACTTTTGATTCCTTCGTTGTTGGTAAGTCGAATGAGTTGGCAAAAGCTGCTTCTATTCAGGTATCGGAAAACCCTGGTAGCACATATAACCCGTTGTTCATTTATGGTGGCGTTGGCTTGGGGAAAACGCATTTAATGCATGCGATAGGGAACAATATTCTCAGTAAAAAGAAAAACGCCAAGGTTAGTTTTTTGTCATCAGAGAGATTTGTTTCTGATATGGTTAAGGCTTTGCAAAAAAACACGATAAATGAATTTAAAAATTACTACCGCTCCCTAGACTTACTTTTAATTGACGATATTCAGTTTTTTGCTAAAAAAGAACGCTCCCAAGAAGAGTTTTTCCATACATTTAATACGCTTATCGAAAACAATAAGCAGATTGTTTTAACCTGTGATTGCTACCCTAAAGAAATTAATGGACTCGAAGAGCGTCTTAAATCTAGGTTTGGTTGGGGGCTACCGATAGCGATTGAACCACCAGATTTAGAAACCCGTGTCGCTATTTTAAAGAGTAAGGCGGCACAAAACGGAGTAGACCTTGCGGATGAGGTTGCTTTTTTTATGGGTAACCGGATCAAATCTAATGTACGTGAACTTGAAGGCGCGCTGAGGCGCGTGTTAGCGAACGCTAATTTCACGGGTAAACCCATCACGCTGGATTTTACCAAAGAGGCCCTAAGAGACCTTATTGCCTTTCAGAACAAGCGTGTTAGTATCGATAATATTCAAAAAATGGTAGCAGAGTATTATAAAATAAGAATGGCTGACCTATTGTCGGCGAAACGAACACGGTCTATAGCGAGGCCACGGCAAATTGCGATGGCGCTTTCAAAAGAACTAACAACGTGTAGCTTACCTGAAATAGGGGCGCAATTTGGGGGAAGAGACCACACAACTGTTTTACATGCGACAAGAAAAATAAAAGAATTAAGAGAGTCGGATCAAAAAACAGATGAGGATTACAAAAACTTATTGAGAACACTGTCCTACTAAGGCGTGCTTAAGTTAAATTTAAACCAATCTAAATACATAATTATGAAGTTAAAAATAAATAAAACTGATTTGCTGGAACCTTTGTCAAAAGTTTTCGGTGTAATTGAAAGGAGACAAACACTACCTATTTTGTCGAATGTTTATTTTTCGATAGCGGGTGGTCGGTTAAAACTATCGGGAACCGACTTAGAGGTTCAGGTGTCAGCGGAGGCATCGATAAGCTCTCAGGAAAACTATAAAACCACGATCCCTGCAAGAAAACTTTTGGATATTTGTCGCTCATTACCCGATGAGGCTGAACTCACCATGGATTTTGATCAAGACAAGGTTATTATAAAGTCCGGTAAAAGCCGTTTTAACTTAAGGGTGCTTTCTGCAGATGATTACCCGTTGTTTGATGAGTTTAATTATATTAATGAAGCAACCGTGGAGAGTGCTGTTTTAGGTAAAGCATTTAGTAAGACCGTTTTTTGTATGGCTCAACAAGATGTTCGTTATTATTTGAACGGGCTTATGTTTGAAATACTTGATAACGAGTTGTTAACGGTGGCCTCTGACGGCCATCGTTTAGCGCTTTCTAAAAACAGTATTGCTGCGGATGTAGAGTCAATAAATCAAGTCATTATTCCTAGAAAGGCTGCGCAAGAAGTGTTGCGCTTAATTGAAAAGCATGATGATCCAGTTTTTATTAAGGTTGCAAAAAACAATATAAAATTCACCCTAGGTGATGTGCAGCTCAATGCAAAGCTAATTGATGGTCGTTTTCCTGACTTTAAAAACGTCGTTCCGGAAGAAAGTAAGCATAGTTTTAATATAGACAAACAGGGCTTTAAAGCGGCGTTGCTTAGGGTGTCTATTTTATCTAACGAAAAATACAAGGGTATTCGCTTGGATTTATCTAACCAAGGGATGGTTATTAATGCAAATAATCCAGAGCAAGACGAAGCCGAAGAAGAGGTGTTAATTGACTATAGCGGCGAAGAAATGAGTATGGGTTTTAACTCTAGTTATTTAATGGACGCGCTTAATGTTATTGAGTCTGATAAAGTTAAAGTCTCTTTTACGGACACAAACAGTAGTTGCTTGCTTGAAAACCCTGAGGATGGCAGTAGTCGCTTTGTTATTATGCCGATGCGAATATAAGTCGAGTTTGAGTTGTCATAATGTCTTTATCTGAGGTTCGTATTAAAGATGTTCGAAATATAAAAAGCGCACATTTAATCCCATCTCCCAGGCTTAACCTTCTTGTTGGTCCGAACGGCAGCGGTAAGACCAGTTTTTTAGAGGCCATCTATTTGCTTAGTAGGGCACGCTCCTTTCGAACACACAACATAAAAAAAGTTATTAATAGCGAGGAAAGCAACCTGCTTGTTTTTGCAAAACTTGATCACACAGGTGTTAAGAATAAGATAGCTATTAAAAAAGACCCGCAAGAAACAACCATTCGAATCAACGACAAAACAGAAAAAAAATCCTCCGAATTAAACCGTTTTTTCCATGCCCACCTAATTCGGCCTGAATCTCAAGTGTTACTAGAAAGCGGCTCATCCCTGCGCCGTTCATTTGTTGATTGGGGCGTGTTTCACGTGGAACATGCGTTTTTAGACGCATCAAAAAAATACAACCACACACTCAAACAAAGGAATAAACTACTAAAGTCTAAACAACTTGATACCTTGGATGTATGGAGTGATAAGCTAGCTGAATACGGTATAATGATCACCGCACACAGAGAGCGCTATGTATTACAGTTGGAGGCGGCGCTATGTTTAATAGTAGCCGATTTGATTGGTGAGATAGTAATCAATGTTGAATACATCAAAGGTTGGGATAAAGGTTTGTCGTATGATCATGCCTTAAAGAAAGCCTTGGCGCGAGATTTACAATACGGCCATACAACGATTGGTTCACATAAATCTGATATCCGCGTATTGGTTGATGGTAGGCTCGCCCAAGATTATTTGTCTAGAGGGCAGATGAAGTTGTTAATTATCGCCTTGTATTTGGCGCAAATAAAATTAATGCGCGACCAAGGTAAGAAGTCAATTTGTGTGTTGTTAGATGATTTAGCATCTGAATTAGATGGCGTGAACTTTAACAAAGTTATGTTGTTTCTTGTTGGTTTGGATATTCAGATGTTTGTGACAACTACAGATGAGTCTTTGTTTGGAGATTATGTGAGTGATAAAGCGTCAAGGGTGTTTCACGTGAAACACGGCCGAGTAATAAAAGGGGATGATGAGTGAGCACAGAAGATATAAAAGAACAGACCTATGATTCTTCGAATATTCAAGTCTTAAAAGGGCTTGATGCGGTGCGTAAGCGCCCAGGTATGTATATTGGTGATACGGATGATGGTTCGGGCTTGCATCATATGGTGTTTGAGGCCGTGGATAACTCAATTGATGAGGCGTTGGCGGGACACTGCACAGAGGTGGGGGTTATTATTCATGAGGATAACTCGGTTACCATTACAGATGATGGTCGCGGCATACCGGTGGATATTCACCCTGAGGAAGGGCGCTCAGCTGCAGAAGTTATAATGACAGTGCTGCATGCTGGTGGTAAGTTTAATGACAATGCATACAAGGTTTCAGGCGGTTTACATGGCGTTGGGGTATCGGTTGTTAATGCCTTGTCTGATGAGCTTGAGCTAACCATTAAGCGCGAAGGCCATATTCACTACCAAAAATACAAAAACGGTGAGCCCGTTGAGCCGTTAAAAATCATAGGGGAAAGCGATAAAACCGGCACCAGCGTACGGTTTAAGCCGAGTGTTAATACCTTTACCAATATCGAATTCCACTTTGAATTGTTGGCTAAACGTCTACGTGAGCTATCATTTTTAAACTCAGGGGTTCGAATTCGTTTATCCGATGAACGTACTGCTAACGAAGAGGTGTTTCAATATGAAGGTGGTATTAAGGCCTTTGTTAGCCACCTAAATAAAAACAAATCCCCTATTCACGAAAAAATTGTTTATATCAATGTAAATAAAAACGATGTAAACGTTGAAATAGCGCTGCAATGGAATGATTCATACCAAGAAAATATTTTTTGCTATACCAATAATATCCCGCAGCGAGATGGCGGTAGCCACTTAGCCGGCTTCCGTTCAGGGTTAACCCGAACACTCAATCAGTTTATAGACAGTCATGGTTTAGCCAAAAAACAAAAGGCAGCCACATCAGGTGATGATGCGCGAGAAGGTTTAACAGCCGTACTGTCAGTTAAGGTACCTGATCCAAAGTTCTCCTCACAAACCAAAGATAAGCTGGTTTCATCGGAGGTTAAGCCTATTGTTGAATCGTCTTTGTCAGAGTTTTTGAATGAATTTTTATTAGAAAACCCATCTGAGGCAAAAGAGATTGCCAATAAGATGTTGGAGGCAGCTAGAGCAAGGGATGCAGCTAGAAAGGCCCGCGAGATGACGCGACGCAAATCAGCCTTAGATATTGCGGGCTTGCCGGGAAAACTAGCCGATTGCCAAGAAAAAGACCCTGCGTTATCTGAAATATTCTTGGTGGAGGGTGATTCTGCGGGTGGTTCTGCGAAGCAGGGGCGTGATAGACGCACCCAAGCGATATTACCCCTGAAAGGTAAAATATTGAACGTAGAAAAGGCGCGGTTTGATAAAATGATCTCATCTGATGAGGTGGGGACACTTATTACTGCGTTGGGTTGCGGTATAGGTAAAGAAGAGTATAAGCCAGAAAACCTTCGTTACCATAAAATTATTATTATGACGGATGCTGACGTCGATGGATCACATATTCGCACCTTGCTACTCACTTTTTTCTACCGGCAAATGCCTGAATTGGTTGAAAATGGCAATATTTATATAGCACAGCCACCGCTATATAAAGTTAAAAAAGGTAAACAAGAGCACTATGTAAAAGACGATAACGAGCTAAATAACTACCTGTTACAACTGAGCTTACAAAAAGCCAGCCTAATGATTAACGATAGTAGCCCTGTAATCGCGGGTATGGCGCTTGAACAACTCGCAAAAGAACACCTATTAATAGAAGGTATGATTGCAAGGTTATCGGGCCGTTACGATGAGTTGGTTCTTAATAAATTATTGGTATCAGACGAGTTGTCTCCCGATGCAAACCAGCAAGAGATTGAAGCGTGGTTGTCCAAGTTAGAAGCAGACTTAAATGCGGTAGAGACGAGTCCAACGACATATAGATTATCAGTTGCCTATGATGAAGAAGGCAAATGGATCATGACCTGTTCAACGGTATCACATGGGGTTGAAAAGCAGTTTGAAATAACCTCGTTGTTTTTTAAATCTTCGGAATATAAAAAGCTCGTTCACTTTGGAAAAACGGTGAGTGATTTATTTGAAGAGGGTACGTCACTTTTGATTGGCGACAAAACCATCCAGGTGTCTAACTTTAAGGAAGCCTTTGGTTTGTTGATGAAAGAGGCACGTAAAGGACAGCAGATTCAACGTTATAAAGGTTTGGGCGAAATGAACCCAGAACAATTATGGGAAACGACCTTGGATGCCGACAATAGGCGTTTACTGCAAGTAAGAATAGAAGATGTGATTGGCGCGGATGATGTTTTCACTACACTAATGGGTGATGAAGTAGAGCCCAGACGCCAATTTATTGAAAAAAATGCCTTAGAAGTTTCAAACCTTGATGTATAACTAACAACTTTGTTGTTTCTCATTTAATTTGAATCATTCTCACTTTATTTGAATCGATCTGAAAGAATAAAAACTTTATTTTTCATAAAGTTATAGTTTTTGTATTTATTTTGACAATAAAAAAGGCGGAAAAAACCTAGTTTTTCCGCCTTTTTTGTGAGAAAAAATTACCAAGATAACTCGACACTCAAACCATTAAAAAGCCATAAGACCTAACATAAGCCACAAAAAGAACTAACACACATAAACGGGTTGGTTTGACTACAAAAACCGCTTATATGGCTTCTAGTGAGGTCAATATTTACCTGTTTTAATGAGTTTTTTCGATTAGACCTTTTCTAAAACAGATGAACTGTAAATACAATGAATTTTCCGATTTGATTAATTTTAGTATTAGGTGCAACAACCGAAAAAGTGATGAGCGTTAAGGCTGATGGTTTTGTATAAAAAGAGGGAAAGGGTTTAAATAACCATCAAATACATTGGAGAAAAGAAGGTTTTTATATTACAAAAAAAAGCCCATTTCATTGTTTAAACGAAAACCTTATTGGCTTATTTCATCCATTTGATTCTCAATCCAGTTTTCAGCGGTTTGGTTTAATTCTCTTGCTGATAGACCGTTGCTATTGATCATGGGGCCAATGCGAACCTGGATCGTTCCAGGGTACTTTATAAAGGCTTTTTTCGGCCAGTACTCCCCTGCGTTATGCGCGACGGGAATAATCGGGTAGCCTGTTTTTTCAGCTAACAAAGCGCCTCCGATCATATACTTACGTTTTTCGCCAGGGGCGGTACGGGTACCTTCAGGAAAAATCACTACCCAACGGCCCGTTTTTAACCGCTCGGCGCCTTGTTCAATGATTTGTTTAAAAGAACGGGTTTTTTTAGAGCGGTCTATAGCAATAGGTTGGGTCAGAGCGAGCGCCCAACCAAACAAAGGAATCCATAAAAGTTCGCGTTTCATAACCCAGCATTGTTGAGGGAAAATCGCCTGTAGCGCAAACGTTTCCCAGGCAGATTGGTGCTTACAAAAAATAATACCATTGCCTTGAATATGCTCGGCACCAGTGACCTGATAATCAAGCCGGCAGATGACCTTAAGACCTTTGATTACAAGTTTGGCCCAGGCGCTACTAATCGCATAGCGGGTTCGATATGGAAAAGCAAAAAAGAGAAGGACCAAGGGTGCAAAGAAAAACAAGGTAAGCACTTGAAAAATAAAGAAAATAAAAGACCTTAAAGCAAGGGTCGCTTGGCTAGGTGAGGATGAAGGTGACGGCATCATTTAAAGTCTCGAAGGTAGGGTGAGAAAGCGTAGGGTTTTGTTGTTTGGTTTTTTGTCCCTTACCGGTTAGCACAAGCATCGCTTGGGCGTTAACCGCGACAGCTGCTTGCAGGTCTCTTAAGCTATCACCGATTACAATGGCACTGGATAAGGCGATGTTGTTCCGCTTGGCTAGGTCTGTTAAAAGCCCTGGCTTGGGTTTGCGGCAAGCGCAGTCATCTTCAGGGCTGTGGGGGCAAAAAGCAATATCCGTAATTTTTCCGCCAGCTTGTGTAACTAAATCAATCATTTTTAAGTGCATGGCCTGTAGGTCGTTGAGGCTAAATAACCCACGGCCGATGCCCGACTGATTGGTGGCTACAAAAACTCGGTGTCCAGCTTGGTGTAGCTTTGCGATAGCATCAAGGCTGCCCGCAATGGGGACCCATTGATCAGCATTCTTTACGTATTGGTCGCTATCCAGATTAATGACCCCGTCGCGATCCAAAATAATGTCATGTGCATACTTAGGGTTTAAATGCATCTGAAGTCTAGATCATTGATATATTGGCAACTTTTATAAAGTTAGCGTGAATTTTTGCGAGTAAAGCTAGTCGTGAATTCTTTAATGCTTCATCGTCCACCATAATAAAGACGTGCTCAAAAAATGCGTCTATGGGTTCTTTTAGTGACGATAACGCTTTAAGCGCAGCAATGTATTGCTGCTGTTTAATTGAGGCCTGTGCTTGGCTCTCGCAGCGGAGCAATTGTTGATATAGTTCAGTTTCGGCTGCATCAGAAAGAAGATCAGCGTTTAATTGATCAGAAATATTAGCCGGGGCTTTTTTCAATAAGTTTTGAATCCGTTTATTGGCTTCACTTAAGCTGGCGGCTTCCGGTAACGCTGAAAAGTCTTGAACGGCCTGTATGCGGTTCATAAAATCGACCGGTTCAGAACAGTTTATACTGGCTACGGCAGCAATATGTTCGGCACTAAAGCCTTTATTTAAGCAATACCCCTTAAGTCTATCCAACATAAAGTTTAACACCAGAGGCTGGGTGCTATTAGTGTCAAAAGCATGGGTAAATTGTTCACAGCTTAGGGTAATTAATGCGTTAAGATCCAAATTAAGGTTATTTTCAATAATAATCCGTAAAATACCTAAGGACGCACGACGAAGGGCGAAAGGGTCTTTATCACCGGTGGGCAATAAGCCGACACTAAAAACACCGACGAGGGTGTCTAATTTATCAGCTAACGCTAGGACCTGTCCCGTTTCGCTGCTCGGCAACGGTCCACCGGAGAGTTTAGGAAGGTATTGCTCTTCTATCGCTGCTGCGACGGCGCGCGGCTCACCGTTTTCGATGGCATAGTAGCGGCCAATAACACCTTGCAGACTAGCGAACTCGCCGACCATATCGGTGACCAGATCCGCTTTACTGAGTAGCGCAGCACGGGCTGCAAGATCAGTGTCGTAGCCAAGTTGTTTGGCTAAAGCTGACGATAGTGCGGTGACGCGTGTGGTTTTTTCGCCAAGCGACCCCAGTTTATGCTGGAAGACCACGTTGTTGAGCGAGTCAACGCGCTGTTCAAGTGTGAGTTTATTATCTTGTTGCCAAAAAAACTCAGCATCCGATAAGCGAGGACGAATGACACGTTCATTGCCGTGGCTAACTGATGTGGGATTACTGCTTTGAATATTACTGATGGTAATAAAAAAGGGCAGCAAGCTCCCTTGCTTAGAGAGCACCGGAAAATACTTTTGATTAGTCTGCATGGTCGTGATCAGGACTTCTTTGGGCAGGGTCAAAAAATGTTCATCAAAGCTACCTGTAACCGCAACGGGGTACTCTACTAAGGCGGTGACCTCATCTAATAACTCAGCGTTAATATGGGCTTGGCCACCAACAGCGCGGGCAGCTTGCTCAGCTTGTTCAACAATTGTTTGGCGACGCTGGTCCATGTCAGCAAAAACATAGGCTTGACGAAGTTGATCGCAGTAGCTTGAGGCGGAAGAGATAGTAAAGGACTCAGGCGCATGAAATCGATGACCAACACTAGTATTTGACGTGTTAATACCGAAAAACTGGGTATCAATAATGCGATCACCAAATAATAAACTGGCCCAATGTACGGGTCTAACGAAGGCGCTATCGGAATCGCCCCAGCGCATACGTTTGGCGATGGGTAGACGTGCTAATGCTTTTTCAATAATAGCAGGGATCAGGGTTTCGGCAGATTGGCCGGGCTCCAGTTTATTGTAACAAAGCCATTCACCCTTCTCTGTTTTTAGGGTTTTAAGCTCACTAAAGTCAGCACCACAACTTTTAGCAAACCCAAGGGCCGCCTTGCTCGCTTGGCCATCAGGGCCGTAAGCGGCAACAACAGCAGGGCCGCGCTTTTCAATAACCGCATCTTGTTGCTTAGCATCAACGGACTCAATCCAAAAAGCGAGGCGACGTGGGGTGGCGTAACTGTGTGTGTTGCCGTAAGCCAACTTAGCTTCGTCCAGCCCTTCGCAAACAGCTTGTAATAGGGCGTCGCGCAAAGTTTTTAGGTGAGTTGGCGGCAGTTCTTCGCAGCCTAGCTCAAACAATAAATCGTTGGTGTTAGACATTTAGCGGGCCTCCGTATCAGCAGGGCTAAGCATAGGAAAGCCAAGGGCTTCACGCGAAGCATAGTAGGTTTCAGCAACCATTTTTGCCAGCGTTCTGACGCGTAAAATAAACCGTTGACGCTCAGTAACAGAAATAGCGTGGCGTGCGTCTAATAAATTAAACGTATGCGAGGCTTTTAATACCTGTTCATAAGCAGGTAAGGGTAATTGCTGTTGAATGAGTTCGTTACAGGCTTGCTCACACTGATCGAATTGTTGAAAAAGGGTGGTGGTGTTGGCGTGATCAAAATTGTAGTGAGACATTTCTACTTCGTTTTGATGGAACACGTCGCCATAGGTGATGGTGCCGTGCTGATTGCGGGTCCAGACAAGGTCATAAACACTTTCAACGCCTTGAAGGTACATGGCGATGCGTTCAAGCCCGTAAGTGATTTCACCACTAACGGGGCGACAGTCTAGGCCGCCGACTTGTTGAAAATAAGTAAACTGGGTGACTTCCATACCGTTTAGCCAAACTTCCCAACCCAAACCCCAAGCACCTAAGGTGGGAGACTCCCAGTTATCTTCAACAAAGCGAATGTCGTGCTCTAGCATGTCCAGGCCAAGGTGCTTCAGAGAGCCGAGGTACAGGTCTTGAATATCGCTAGGTGAGGGCTTAATAATGACTTGAAATTGGTAATAATGCTGTAAACGGTTTGGGTTTTCGCCAAAACGACCATCGGTTGGGCGGCGCGAAGGCTGCACATAAGCCGCAGACCACGGTTCGGGTCCGATAGCACGCAAAAAAGTAGCAGGATGGAAGGTTCCGGCGCCCACTTCAAGGTCGAGTGGTTGCAGAATAACGCAGCCCTGAGCGGCCCAATATTCTTGCAAAGCAAGGATAAGGCCTTGAAATGTCGTGAGGTCTTGATTGGATTTTGACACGTTAAATAAACAGTTTTTAATTTAAAAGCGCAGTATATCTAATAAGCTAACACTTATCATTAAAAGCCCAATAAGAAAGGGCAGCGACAGATCAAAAAGCAATCCGGTATAATAGCGCGTTTAAAAATACTGAGTAAGCATTATGGCAACACAACGAAAAGCGGTCGCATTAATTTCAGGGGGGCTAGACTCCTTATTGGCGGCAAAAGTAATGCTAGAGCAGGGTGTTCATGTGGAAGGCATCAATTTTTATACCGGTTTTTGTGTCGAGGGGCATACCCATGCGATCCGTAAAAAAGACAAGGCCAAGCCAAAAAGAAACAATGCCCTATGGAGCGCTGAGCAACTCGGTATTAAGCTGCATATCATTGATATTATTAAAGAATATAAACAAGTTTTGTTAAACCCGAAGCACGGCTATGGGGCTAATATGAACCCTTGCTTGGACTGTAAAATATTTATGGTTGGCAAGGCAAAGGAATGGGCTATAGAGAATGGCTTTGATTTTATTATTACGGGTGAAGTGATTGGCCAGCGACCGATGTCTCAACGCAAAGATACAATGCCGGTTATTTCAGCTGAATCAGGTGCTGACGATCTGTTGTTACGCCCCTTGTGCGCACAGAACTTACCTGAAACAAAACCTGAGCGTGAAGGCTGGGTTAATCGTGCTGAGCTGCATGGCTTTAGTGGCCGCACACGTAAGCCTCAAATGGCCTTGGCCGAAAAATTTGGCTTTGATGATTACGCTCAACCCGCTGGCGGCTGTTGCTTTTTAACCGATAAGTCGTATTCAGTAAAATTAACAGACCTTTGGGCGTCACGCGGGAAAAGAGACTACGAGTTAGACGACATTATGTTGCTGAAAGTGGGTCGTCATATTCGGCCGAAGCCAGGGTTTAAACTAATTATTGCGCGAGAAGAGGGTGAAAACAATTTTTTACAAGGCTATAAAAAACAATTTATAACGCTGATGACGATGAGCCATAAAGGCCCTTTAACCTTATTAGATGGTGAGGCGAGCGAAGAAGACCTGCAGTTGGCGGCGCAAATAGTGGCCCGTTTTAGTCAAGGGCGTGAGGCACCAAGCGTGGACGTGCAGATTGCAGAAAAAGGCGTTAACAAATTGATAACGGTTAAGCCCCTGCCCGCGGAAGGTATTTTACCAGCGTGGCGGGTATGATCGAACTAGACGCCCGCAGATTGATGTGTCCTATGCCGGTTATAAAAACACAAAATGCGATCAAACCCCTGTTGCCGGGTGATAAGTTAAGGGTGTTTTGTACTGACCCAGGTGTTTTACAAGATATTCCGGCTTGGTGCCGGATTAATAAGCATACTGTACTGCTCGCCGAAGAACGCGATGGCGAGTATATTCTTACCATTGAAGTAGGCAATGAATAACATGTCTGTTCCAACGCCAGCAACGCAAGCAAAAAAAAACATTACGGTGATTGGCGCGGTCGTTAATTTGATTTTGTCGATCATTAAGATAGGCGTTGGTTGGCTCGGTCAATCTCATGCATTAATTGCCGATGGCTTTCACTCCTTGTCAGACCTGTTATCAGATGGCTTGGTGTATTACGCCTCCCATCACGGCAGCCAAGAGGCGGATGAAGAGCACCCTTACGGGCACGCGCGATTTGAAACATTGGCGACTGTTATTCTAGGCGCGTTATTGATCGCTGTCGCAGGGGGTATTATTTGGGACGCGATGAGCCGTTTTTTTAACGATCAAACGGTAAGCCATGGTGGCTTAATTATTGTTGTCGCAGGGGCCTCTATTTTATCGAAAGAGGTGATGTATCACTTAACGATGCGAACAGCAAAGGCGACGAAGTCGGAGTTGTTAAAAGCGAATGCTTGGCACCATAGGAGTGATGCAGTGTCCTCCTTGGTTGTGTTGATAGGTGTTGGGCTTGAGCTGTCTGGTTTTAGGTACTTCGATTCTATAGCCGCTTTGATTGTAGGCCTGATGGTGATCAAGATAGGGTTTGACTTGGTGTCAGATGCGAGCAAAGAGTTGGTTGATACGGCGCTTGATGCGGATAGGATTGAAGAAATCAAACGCGTGATTATGAGCATTGAAGGCGTACAAGAACTGCATTTTTTGCGCACGAGAAAGATGGGTGCCGAGGCGTTGGTCGACGTGCATATTCTTGTCGACCCTATGATCAGTGTATCGGAAGGGCATTTAATCAGCGAAACCGTACGTCTATCATTGATTAGAGAAATCGATGATATTGGTGAAGTGATGGTGCATATAGACCCCGAGGACGACGAAATCTGCTCGCCGAGTCTTGAGCTGCCTTTAAGGGGCGAATTAACCGATAAATTAAACGCGGCATGGAGTGATTTACTCGAAAAAGAGAAAATTAAGAAAATTAATTTACATTATCTTGACGGCAAGGTGGTTGCTGAAATAGAGTTGCCTCTTTCGCTATTAACGACGGTGTTGGATGCGGAGCGAGTATCCAAGGCCATAAAAGAACGCGCTTTATCGGTACCCGAAGTGGCCAAGGTAAAGGTGCATTATTCATAGTCCGCACCTTATTGGTGCAATTCATCAGATTACGCACCAATATGGTTAGAGATTACGGTAAGAAGTAGCTAAAAGAGCGGTAAAACAAAGGGTTATATTTTGGCATAATTTGTGCAAAAATTGTCACGTTAAGGTTTATTACGATTTATTCAATATATTAGGAGCAGTCATGTCACCACAAGAAATATTAGATTTTATTAAAGAAAAAGAAGTCGCGTTTGTTGATTTTCGCTTTAGCGATACCATGGGTAAAGAGCAACACGTCACCGTGCCAACACACACGATTGATTTAGCTTTATTTGAAGATGGAAAAATGTTTGACGGCTCATCCATTGCCGGTTGGAAAGGTATTAATGAATCAGACATGATTTTAATGCCAGACCCATCAACCGCGGTTTTAGACCCATTTTTTGACGATGTAACACTGATTATACGTTGTGATGTCGTAGAGCCCACCGATATGAGCGGTTATGGAAGAGATCCGCGCTCTATCGCTAAAAGAGCAGAGGAATACCTAGCTAGCACAGGCATTGGTGATACTGCCTACTTTGGCCCTGAAAACGAATTTTTTGTGTTTGATGATGTTCGTTGGGGTGCAGATATGTCGGGGTCGTTTTATAAAGTGGACTCTGAAGAGTCTGGTTGGAACTCAGAAAAAGTATACCCTGATGGCAATATGGGTCACCGCCCTAGCGTTAAAGGTGGCTACTTCCCTGTTCCTCCAGTCGACTCCCTCCACGATATGCGTGCAGCGATGTGCTTAACGCTGGAAGAAATGGGTCAAAAAACCGAGGTGCATCACCACGAGGTGGCAACAGCGGGTCAGTGTGAAATTGGAACGGTCTTTAACACATTGGTAAAAAAAGCCGACGAAGTGTTAGAACTTAAATATGTGGTACACAACGTTGCTCACGCCTACGGTAAAACAGCAACCTTTATGCCGAAGCCTTTAGTTGGTGATAATGGTAACGGTATGCACGTGCATCAGTCTATTTTTAAAGACGGTAAAGCCTTATTTGCTGGTGACCTATACGGTGGGCTTTCAGAAACAGCGTTATTTTATATTGGCGGTATCATTAAGCATGCTAAAGCAATTAACGCGTTTGCAAATGCATCTACCAACAGCTACAAGCGTCTTGTTCCGGGTTTTGAAGCACCAGTGATGTTGGCTTATTCTGCCCGTAACCGCTCGGCTTCTATTCGTATACCTTTTGTATCAAACCCTAAAGGCCGTCGTATTGAGGTTCGTTTTGGTGACTCTACAGCAAACCCGTACCTTTGCTTTGCAGCGATGTTGATGGCAGGCCTTGATGGCATTCAGAACAAAATTCACCCAGGTGAAGCGATGGATAAAGACTTGTATGACCTACCGCCTGAAGAAGAAGCAAAAATTCCTCAAGTAGCTAAAGGCTTTGATGAAGCACTAGACGCATTAAACAAAGACCGTGGATTCTTAACGGCCGGTGGCGTGTTTAGTGATGATATGATCGATGCCTATATTGATCTGAAGATGGAAGAGGTTACTCGTTTACGTATGAGTACTCACCCCGTTGAATTTGATATGTATTACAGCCTATAAGCATCGGCCTTATTGTTGTGAAAAGCCCCGCAAAAGCGGGGCTTTTTTTGTACAAAATTTGATTAATATGGTTGTATAGTACTACTGTATCAGTAAGGAAACGCGCCATGATCTACAGAATACTTATTTTGACATTGCTCATAACGGGTCTCGCACAGGCCGGGGTATATAAATACATTAATAAACAAGGGAAAGTTTCGTACTCTGATACGCCGGTAGAGGGGGCTGAAAAGGTGACTGTGCCACCGGTAATGACCTACCAAGCAGTAAAGCCCATTACGCCTGAGCCTGTGCAGGAAGAGGTAGAAAAGCAGCAGCAACTGGGCTACCAACGGCTTGAGATCACATGGCCAGAAGAACAAGGCACGGTTAGAAGTAATCAAGGCATCGTTAGCGTGAAACACATCTTAGAACCGGCCCTGCAAACAGGGCATAGATTAGAGCTAATAGTCGATGGTCAAACAAAGGATGGGCTTACAGTGCAAGGACTTGAGCGAGGCGAGCACCAAGTACAATTACGCGTTCTGGATACTGAAAAAGCAGAGTTGCTAACTAGTCCGATTGTTACCTTTTATTTGCAACACCAATCAAAGCTCCAGCAAACAAAAAGTAAAAAATAGTAGAAGCGCACCAATGTGGTGCGTATACTGTGCCCGTAAGGACCGTGACCGTGTTCTAATTCTTAATAGCTTGCCGCTCTCAGTAGCTTGGCGTGCTATTTGCTAAGTAGCTACAATGGAAAAACCACTTTTTTTACCCGCTTCAATCATCGAGCAATTATCGATCAGCGTACTTGTTTTTAACGAGAATAATACGTTAATTTACATGAATAACTCGGCCGAAGAGCTTTTAGATATCAGCGCGCGTAAAGCAATAGGCTTTAGCGCAGAGCGATTATTTGATACATCAAGTTTTGATATAAAAAAATGCTTACACCGGACGCGCTTGCACGGCGCGAAGGTGACCGAGCACTTGGTGTCAATCAGTTGCCCAGTTTCAATAAAAAGGAATATCAGTTTATCGATGACACCAATTACCAGTGAGGCTGGCGGTAGTGAGTGTGTGTTGGTGGAGATGATGGACTTTAACCACTACCTCCAAATAGATTACGAAGAAAAACTGTTATCTCAAAACGAACTCGCCACTAATATGCTGCGGGGTTTGGCGCATGAGATTAAAAACCCACTAGGAGGTCTAAGGGGCGCGGCTCAATTACTGGCAAAAGAACTGGAAGGTCAGTTTTCAGACTATATACAGGTAATTATCGAAGAAGCGGACAGATTGACGAAACTGCTCGATAGCATGCTCGGCTCTTCAAAGCTACCAAACAAGCAAGCGATAAATATTCACGTTATTTTAGAACGGGTTAGGCAGTTAATTAAGGCAGAGACGGACGAAAAAATAAAGATAAGCACCGACTATGACCCAAGCATTCCTGAAATTGAAGCCGACAAAGACCAGCTTATTCAGGCCTTGTTAAATGTCGTTAAAAATGCCTCACAAGCTGTGCAAGGTGACGGGGTGATTGTACTGAAAACAAGAATACACCGAAACTTTACCATTGGAGAAGAGACCTATAAGTTGGCTATAAAAGTAGATGTGATCGATAATGGGCCGGGGATACCAGCGAACATGTTAACGAAGATTTTTTATCCCATGGTAACGGGTAGAACAGAAGGAACGGGCTTAGGCCTGTCTATCGCACAAAAAAATGTGCAACGGCATAACGGCATCATAGAAGTGAATAGCCGACCAGGCGAAACAGTATTTTCAACGATATTACCTTTAGGGCTAACGGATGAATGAGCAAATAACGGTTTGGGTTGTGGATGACGATCGATCCATTCGCTGGGTGTTAGAAACCGCGTTCAAGCGAGCAGGTTATCGGGTGACCAGCTTTGCAAGCGCGGACGGCATCTTGGATTTAATGCATAAGGATATGCCAGACGTTCTAGTAACGGATATCCGCATGCCCGGTAAAGACGGGATCGAGTTGTTAGCTGACTTACAGAGCATGTACCCCAGTTTAGCGGTAATTGTGATGACGGCACACTCTGATATGGACAGCGCAGTGTCAGCGTATGATGGGGGAGCTTTTGAATACCTGCCAAAACCATTTGACGTGGATGAGGCCGTAAATCAAGTAAAGCGAGCACATGCGCAGCATGAAAAAGCAGTTACAAGCATCACTTGGGCAAAAGAAGAAGCGAGCGAATCCGGTATTATTGGCAGCGCGCCGGCTATGCAAGCAGTGTTTAGAGCGATTGGCCGCTTATCAAGATCAAATGTAACAGTCATGGTAAATGGCGAGTCGGGCACCGGAAAAGAGCTTGTGGCGAAGGCGTTGCATCAACACAGCTTACGCAAAGATAAACCGTTTATCGCGCTTAATATGGCGGCTATTCCCAGAGATTTATTAGAGTCAGAGTTATTTGGCCACGAAAAAGGCGCGTTCACCGGTGCGGTTAGCCGTAGAAAAGGCCGGTTTGAGCAGGCAGACGGTGGTACCCTGTTTTTAGATGAAATTGGTGATATGCCGGCAGAAATGCAAACACGGCTGTTGCGAATTTTGTCCGATGGTGAGTTTTTTACTGTTGGCGGTCATCAAACCATTAAGGTAAATGTACGAATCATTGCAGCGACCCACCAAGGTTTAGAAAAGCTGGTCGAAGAAGGGCGTTTTAGAGAAGACCTTTTTCACCGCCTTAACGTGGTACGGATAAAAATACCGCCCGTGAGAGAGCGTCGTGAGGATATTCCCTTGCTAATGCAACATTTTTTGACCAAGGCGGCAAAAGAAGTCGGCGATGAGGTAAAAATATTAGACCCAGAGGTGCTCGCCTTGCTATCTAAGCTGCCTTGGACGGGAAATGTGCGGCAATTAGAAAATACCTGCCACTGGTTGACGGTGATGTGTCCCAGCAAGATAGTGGGTATTGATGATCTGCCTGAAGAGCTGCTGGCGATTAAAGACGAGCAAGCTCAACGAGTTGAAGGTGATTGGTTGGATGCTGCAAAAATTGATATCAGAAAGCGTTTGTCGGCGGGTGAAAAAGATGTCGCCAAGCGAGCCGTTGCGTCGCTAGAAAAAATATTAATTTTGCAGGCGCTAGAACACACCAAAGGCCGACGGCAAGATGCAGCAAAGTTACTGGGCTTAGGGCGTAATACGCTAACCCGTAAAATTAAAGACTTTAACGCCGAGTAGTCTTTTTTAGGTCAAAAGTCTAGGCTGCCAACCAGTTCAGAGACATGGTTAAATTGATGACGGTCTAAATAGTCGACGATTCCTTGGTTAACTTTTTGTGCCAACAAGGGATCATAAAACAAGCCAGTCCCTAAGCCAACGGCACTGGCGCCAGCGATAATAAACTCGATCGCGTCGTTGGCGTTAGTAATGCCGCCTTGACCGATAATAGGAATATTATGCGCCTTGCACACCTGACGCACTTGGTGAACCTTGAGCAAGGCAATCGGCTTAATGGCCGGGCCGGACAAACCGCCTTGAACATTGCCGATAATAGGTTTTCTTGTGTCGGCGTCAATCGCCATCCCCATTAAGGTGTTGATGACAGAAAAGGCATCGCTGCCAGCATCAATACAGCGCTTTGCGCTTTCAGCAATATCAGTTTGGTTGGGTGACAACTTGGTGATGATCGGTTTTTTTGTCACCGATCGACAGGCTTCAACCACGCGTGCAGACATATCAGGGTCATTGCCAAAGGCTACGCCGCCTTGTTTAACATTAGGGCATGAAATATTTATTTCAATGGCGTCGATGGGCGATTGGTCGAATAAGCGGGTAACCTCGGTGTATTCTTCAATGGTTGAGCCAGAAACATTTGCAATGTAGCGCGTTTCAGTAAAATCAAGCGTAGGTAAAATATCGTTCACGACTTGTTGTGTACCAGGGTTCTGCAGACCAATGGCATTTAGCATACCAGAAGGTGTCTCGTACACGCGGTGTGTTGGATTGCCAGGGCGAGCGTCTAAGGTGGTGCCTTTTAAACACACGGCCCCCACATCTTTATGTGAAAAGCCCTCAACACGGGTGTACTCTTGGCCGAAACCAACGCAGCCAGATAATAGAACAACAGGCGTTTGGAAGCGCATGCCACAGAAGAAAGAAGCTAATTTAGGATGCAGCATTTAATCTAGGTTAGTGAGACAATAAGGCCATTATAGCAGCTTAGTAAAAACCATTTACATCATGATACATGTCGTTTTATATGAACCGGAAATCCCGCCTAATACAGGTAACGTTATGCGCCTTTGTGCTAATACCGGTGCGCGGCTCAGTTTAATTCATCCCTTGGGGTTTAAATTGGACGATAAAAAGCTTAGGCGTGCGGGGATGGATTATCGTGAGTGGGCGGATGTAAAAGAGTACCAAAATTTCGATGAGTTTTTGGCGACAGAAAAGCCATCGAACGTGTATGCCTTTTCTCGTTTCGCTACCAGTAATTATGCACAAGTACGCTACCAAGCAGGGGACGCCTTGGTTTTTGGTCCTGAAACACGTGGCCTACCAGCTGCCGTGTTACAAACGCTGCCTGAGAGCAATAGGGTGTTAATACCGATGCAGCAAGGCAGTCGAAGTTTAAATTTATCCAACTCCGTCGCGGTTGCCGTGTATGAAGCATGGCGGCAAATGGATTTTAATGGGAGCCAACCTTAACTTATTTGTGGTTCTACACGCTGAGCTCGGGTTAATAAATAGCGTACGGCCGCCTCGGGGGGCAGTTGTTCAAATAAAATACGGTAGATCTGCAGGCAAATCGGCATATCTAATGACCACTTTTGGCAAATAGCGTAAACCTCACGGGCCGCGTGGATGCCCTCGACCTCTTGTCCAATAGAGGCTTTTGCCTCCGAGATCGTTTTACCCCGACCTAGTTGTAAGCCAAGGCGACGATTACGCGATTTATCATCAGTACAGGTGAGCACGAGGTCGCCGACACCGGCTAAACCCAAGAAAGAGCTCTCTGAACAATGGTATACATTGCCCAGTTGTACCATCTCATTTAGCCCTAAGGTGATCAGGGCGGCGCGTGCATTGGCGCCAAAACCTAAACCGTCAGAAATGCCAGCGGCAATAGCTAAAATGTTTTTCATCGAGCCGCCAATTTCAGCGCTCGCGATATTATTGCTTGGGTAAGCTAAAAAGCTGGTCGTTCGGAGGGTGTCGGCTACGTGCGTTGCCACCTCAATATCGGGCGATGCAACGATAACGGCAGTGGGTAAATTTTGCGCAACCTCGAGCGCAAAGCTAGGGCCAGAAATGAGTGCCATCGGGACGTTATTACCTAATACGTCGTTGACGACCTCATGAGTCAATAAACCGGTGTCTGTTTCAAACCCCTTGGTTAACCACGTGATGATTGTATTGGCTTGTATGGACGGTTGGCACTTAATCAAGGTTTGCCGAAAGGCGTGGCTCGGCACGGCGAGCATTAAAAAGGTATGGTCGGCAACGGTTTGCGATAAATCATCAGAAACAGACAGCGTTTCAGGAAAATCAATATGGGGTAAAAACTGCGCATTACAGCGTGCATCAGCGAGGGTTTTTATATGTGCGGGGTCGTGTCCCCATAAAGTCACTTGGTGGCCTGCACTTGCCATCATAATGGCCATAGCGGTTCCCCAAGAGCCGGCGCCAAGTACCGCTATTTTTTCAGGGCGTGTCACAAGACAGACTTAATTAGCTTTCGACGGGTCGTTTTGTTGGGCGTGCTGAGCATACAAAGCCTCAAAGTTTACGGGGTTAAGTAGCAAGGGTGGAAAGCCACCTTTGGTCACCAGTTCAGAAACCGCCTCGCGTAAGTACGGAAACAGAACACTGGGACAAAAACTCCCTAATAACGGGCCCATTTCTTCGTCTGCAAAGCCTTTTACGCCGAATACGCCGACTTGGGTTACTTCGATTAAGTAGGCGGTCTTATCGTTATTTTTTACCGTGACGGTAACCGTGACAGACGCTTCGTATAAGTCCTGCGGCGCTTTGCGGGCATTATTGACTAAATTAATATCTACTTGGGGCTGCCATTTTTCAGTAAAAACCAAGGGTGTATTTGGCGATTCAAAGGAAACGTCTTTTATAAATAGTTTTTGAATTGAAAATTGCTTTTCAGGGTTTTCGCTAGGGGCTTGATCAGTCATTTCTTATCCAAATAGTTAGATTATTTTTTTACCAGCGGCATGTTGGCTTCTTGCCAGGCTTGTATACCCCCACTTAGAGCGAAAATGTTGCTAAGGCCAAGCTTGCTCAAGGTTTTACACGCCTCATCCGAGCGGGCGCCAGATTTGCAATAAAAAAGTAACGGTTTGCCGTCGTATTTTTTTAGCTTGTCTAGGCTGTCTTTTATGTCTGGCAGCGGAATCAAAATAGCATCCCCTAAATGACCGGTTTTAAATTCTGCTTCGTTACGGGTATCTATGACCACCGCTTCGTCGCGGTTAATGAGATCAATGGCTTCAGGCACAGTTAATAGTTTATAACGACGTGTGAGATCACTAAAAACGGTTTGTAATAATAAAACAATAATCACGACTAGGGCGATAAACAATAGGCTATGGTTGCCTACAAACTCAATATAAATATCCATTCGGGGAAAAACCTTTTTCGGGGGGTTAAGTTAACAATAAATTTGTTTTAATAATTGGACCAAATCGATAGCCGTTTTTTCTGATACCTTATAAAAAACCTGTGTGGCATTTTTACGAAACTGGAGCACCTTTTTTTCACGCATAATAGAAAGGTGTTGTGAAACGTTGCTTTGTGTTGAGCCTACACTATCGATTAATTGTTGCACGGTTTTTTCTTCGTGACCTAATTGGCAGATAATCTTTAAGCGAATTGGGTGAGACAATACCTTTAATAAATTAGCGGCTTTAGTTATTTCCAAGTCGGTACTAATTAGTTCGCCTGTTGAGGGATTCGTCATTGTTGTTGTATCCATATTATAGTTTTAAGCATTAAAAAGGCAGATATCGTAAAATAACACTTTATGAGTTGACATATTATACCAAGCAAACCACGGAGATAGCATTGTTGAAGAAAGATTTAACGAAACGCCCCATCGTTTTACTGATATTAGATGGTTTTGGCCATTCAGAGTCGGACCAGTTTAACGCAGTTAAAGCCGCTAAAACGCCTACTTGGGATAAATTATGGGCCAACTCCCCCAGGGCGCTATTGGACTGCTCGGGTTCCTCGGTCGGCTTGCCGGATAGGCAAATGGGTAATTCTGAAGTGGGACACTTGCATTTAGGTGCAGGGCGTTTGCTGGCGCAAACCTTTACCCAACTGAATAACGAGGTTAAGTCGGGCGAATTTAAAAGTAATAGCGTGCTATGTAAGGCCGTCAATGGTGTCGTCGATAGCGGCGCGGCGCTGCACGTTATCGGCTTGTTATCGCCAGGCGGGGTGCACAGCCATGAAGATCATATTCAGGCGATGCTGGAGTTAGCAGCAGAAAAAGGGGTCAAAAAACTTTATTTACACGCCATTTTAGACGGTCGCGATACGCCGCCGCAAAGCGCACAAGCATCATTAGAAAAAATGGATGCCTTATTTGCCCGTTTAGGCGTTGGTCAAACGGTATCCTTGGTGGGGCGTTTTTATGCAATGGATCGGGATAATCGCTGGGATCGAGTGCAACTGGCATATGACTTGTTAACCGAAGGGCGCTGCCAATATACTGAAAACAGCGCAACGCAAGCGATATTGTCTTCGTATGCACGTGATGAAACGGATGAGTTTGTATTGCCAACCAGCATCCACGCTGAGGGCGAGCCGTCCGTTTGTATGCAAGATGGCGATAGTATTGTGTTTATGAACTTTCGCTCTGATCGTACACGTGAATTAACGCGTGCGTTTACCGAAACAGGTTTTAATGAATTTGATCGGCATGTCGTACCTGCCTTAGAGCAATTTGTTTGTTTAACCGAATACCACCAAGACTTTGACTTGCCGGTTGCCTATCCGCCCCAAACAATTAAAAATGGCTTAGGCGAAATCATATCGAATCGAGGTTTAAAGCAATTACGCATTGCAGAAACAGAAAAGTACGCACACGTGACGTTTTTCTTTAATGGCGGCATAGACATGCCTTTTGCCGGTGAGGATCGTGAGTTAATTCCCTCACCAAAGGTGAAAACCTATGATTTACAACCGGAGATGAGTGCGCGTTTATTAACGGATAAATTGGTGGCGGCTATTTCATCAAAAAAATATGACGCTATTATCAGCAATTATGCGAATTGTGACATGGTCGGGCATACAGGTAATTTTCAGGCAACGGTAAAAGCGGTAGAAGCCATCGATGCCTCTATCGCACGTATAGTGACAGCATTAGAAACGGTCGGTGGGGAGCTGTTTATAACCGCGGATCATGGTAATGCGGAACAAATGGTTGACCCCGCTTCGGGGCAGAGCCATACCGCTCATACGACAAATCCAGTGCCTTTTGTCTATATTGGTAGGCCAGCCACGCTTCGTTCAACAGGTGATCTTAGCGATGTTGCGCCAACCGTATTGGCTGCGATGGGGTTGAGTCCATCGGATGAAATGAGCGGCCATAGCCTGTTGCAGTTAAAGGAATAGGAACACCTTGTTAACTTTGGAGACAACGCTAGCCCGTCGTTTATTTATAGCCAGCCTGGGGTTAGTTTTGTTGTCATCTAGCTTGCTGGCGTTTGGCGATGAAGAGCAAGAGAGTAAAAAACAATTGGCGTTGCTACGTGAACGGATGCAGCGGGTCCAGCAGACTATCAGTCAAACGCAGCAAGCAAAAAGTGCCGAAGAAAAACAGTTAAACACGCTAGAAAAGCGGCTTAGCGAATCTGCTGAAATCCTTCGGGGGTTAGACCGGCGGGTTGCCGAAACGGAACAAAAAGCACAGCGCTTGCAGCAACAACAAAAAGAGGTTCAGTTCGACATCGAGGGGCAAAAAGAGGTGTTGGCTAACTTACTTCGTTCGGCCTATTTTATGGGTAAGCAGCAACGCGTCAAAATGCTGCTTAATCAACAGCAGCCCGATCGTATGAGCCGTGTAATGCAGTACTACGATTACTTTAATCAAGCCAAGGTCGATGTCGTTAGCAGACTTGATAAGGATTTATTGGAACTGAAGCAGATCGAACGCGACTTGGACCGAGAGCATAAGCAACTGTTGGCACTGGCGGAGGCTAAGCGGCTTGAAAAACAAAGCTTACAACAAACAAAACAGCAACGCGCGAGTGTCCTTGCCACGTTACATAAAAGAATACAATCGTCTAGCCAAGAGCTGGCTGGGTTAAAACAAAATGAAAAGCGTTTAACTGACTTGTTGGCGAGCATTAGCCAAGCGATCAATGACATTCCGTTACTGGTTCAACAAAATAAACCCTTTCCCAGTTTAAAAGGTAAACTGTCTTGGCCCACGAAGGGACAAATAGTAAAAAAATTTGGTAGCGCAAAAAAATCTGGTCGATATGATGGTGTGTTGATTGCTGCAAGCGAAGGTGCAGCAATCAGGTCTGTTTCACACGGCAGAGTCGTTTATGCAGACTGGTTGCGTGGATATGGTCTGTTGATTATTGTCGATCACGGCTCAAAATATTTAAGCCTGTACGCCTTTAATGAGGGGCTATATAAAGAAGTTGGTGATTGGGTAAAAGCAGGGGAAACGATTGCTACGGTGGGTATTAGCGGCGGACAGCAAAAAGCTGGGCTATACTTTAGCATTAGAAAAAACGGCAAGGCCGTTAATCCTGCACATTGGTGTCGAGCGGTTAAAAATAATCGCGTTGGCTAAGACTATTTTGTAAATGGAGTTGATATGAATTTTTTACGTAAAACCTTGCCCGTGTTAATAGCGGGGGCTGCGCTGGGCATCATGATAAGCGTAGGCGGCATGGTGTTTGCCGAAAAAGAGCCTCAAGGTAGCTCTTTACCCTTAGATGACTTGCGGGCCTTTTCAGAAGTGTTCGGGCAAATCAAAGCCTCGTACGTAGAAGAAATCAGCGACCATGATCTGCTCGAAAACGCAATAAAAGGCATGTTAACGGGCTTAGACCCACATTCCACGTACCTTGATAAAAAAGACTTTAAAGAATTGCAGGAAGGCACGCGCGGTGAATTTGGTGGCTTGGGCATTGAAGTCGGTATGGAAGACGGCTTTGTTAAGGTGATTACCCCGATAGACGATACACCCGCGTATAAAGCGGGGGTTCAGGCAGGTGATTTAGTGATTCGTTTAGACGAGCATCCAGTGAAAGGAATGACTTTATCTGATGCGGTAAAAATCATGCGCGGTAAGCCGGGCACGGACATTTTATTAACCATCATCAGGGAAGGCGAAGAGCGGCCGCTTAAAATCACCATTACCCGAGCAGTGATTAAGGTGGTCAGTGTGAAGCACCGTATTTTGGAGCCGGGCTATGGCTATGTACGGATTGCGAGTTTTCAAACCCGTACCGGCGAAAGCCTGCACGAGGCATTAACAGAGCTAAAAAAAGAAAGCGAAGATAAGGCGTTAAAAGGCTTGGTGCTGGACTTACGTAATAACCCGGGTGGTTTGTTAAATGCGGCGGTGTCGGTTAGTGATGCCTTTTTAGACTCAGGCCTTATCGTGTACACCGAAGGGCGTATTGAAAACTCCAAAATGAGCTTTAAAGCGGGGCCGGATGATGTGTTAAAAGGGGCGCCGATCGTGGTGCTTATTAATGGCGGTTCAGCGTCGGCATCGGAAATTGTTGCGGGAGCCTTACAAGACCATCGGCGAGCGGTGATTATGGGGCAACAAAGTTTTGGTAAGGGTTCGGTGCAAACCATCTTAGAAAACAATAAGGGAGGCGCCATTAAATTAACGACGGCGCGCTACTTTACCCCAGCAGGGCGATCCATTCAGGCCGAAGGTATTACCCCTGATGTTATTTTGTCTAAGCTCAAGTTAGAAAAACTAGACGATGATTTTGTCGCGATTAAAGAAAAAGATTTGACTAAACATTTAACGAACCCGAATGGTGAAGAAGATGTCGACAGTAAGGAAGAAGACAGCCTTGGTCGTGATTACCCGCTTATAGAGGCGTTAAACCTGCTTAAAGGGATTAATATTTTAATAAAAAAGTGATGCCATGAATGCGATTGCTAGCGAACAAAAATAGTACCGCATACCAACAAAAAATAAGCGCCCAGGCGTTTATTTTATTGTTGTTTGTGTTGATGAGTTGCTCGACGCCAGCAATGAGTGGTGATAAGGGCCCGAAAGCTACGATTAGCATTATTATTGATGACCTTGGCTATCGTTTAAAAGAAGGGCGAGAGGTTATTGATTTACACGCCCAGCTAAGTTACGCGGTGCTGCCAAACACACCGTATAGTCGGCAGCTCGCGCGTTACGCGCAAAAAAAAGGTAAAGAAGTCATCTTGCATATGCCCATGCAATCGATGCTAGGCGAAGCGGCTGAAACAGGTGTGTTAGTTGTGGATATGGATGAAAAAGCGGTTGTTGCAGCCATGCAGCTGGCATTTTCTCGGGTTCCCTACGCGGTGGGTATGAATAACCATCAGGGCAGTTTATTGACGCGACACCCAGGACATATGGCCTGGGTGATGAAAGAGCTCAGCAAAAACGACTACTTTTTTGTTGATAGTCGGACATCCACGCAATCGGTCGCCGGAAAAATGGCGATAGAACAAGGCGTACCCACCATTAGTCGAGACATTTTTCTGGATCATAAGGTTGACGCCCAAAATATTAAGTCGCAGTTTGAACGCTTGATTCAGTTGGCGCTTAAAGAGGGGCATGCCGTAGGTATAGGCCACCCGCACGCTGAAACCATCAGCGTATTACGTGAAATGTTGCCGTTACTTAAAGCTGAAAACATCGACTTGGTACCCATTTCGAATCAACTGCCGACTAAGCTTGTGTTAGTTGAACATAGATAGGGTTATTGCTTGGCTGGCAGGGTAAGCCAAACGCGGGCCAATATTAACCGGGTTGGTAACAAACGCTCAATTCAGATAGTTTTTTAAGTGCCAACGAGGCGCTAGGATGATCTGTAAACTCGAGAGCATCAAACCCTACACGGGTTAAATAGTGTGCTTGATCCGGCAATACATCACCAACGGCTCTCACCTCGCCTTTATAATGGTAGCGTTCACGCAATAGTTTTGCTAATGAGTAGGCGCGGCCATCGACAAACGTTGGGATGTGGATGGCGATCAGTGAAAAGTAAGTCAGATCATTGGCAAGTTCAGCCAGTTCTTGATCGCCCGGTATCATTAGGCCTAATGGTGAACTGGCGCCGCTTAAGGAACGTTTATTCTGATGCCAAAAATCTGGATCAATAATGGTGTGACTTGCTTTTAAAGCATGCCCGTCGCTTAGGTAGCACCAGGGGTCATCGATGATTTGCTTGTCTTTAATCAGCGTCATACACTTTATCCTTAAAGGGTTGTAGCCCGATGCGTTGTAATGTATTTGCAAAGTTTTCGTTGTCGACGCGGTTGGCTTTGTAGACCTGAACAATGTCATCAATCGCATCAACAACAGCGTCTTTAGCAATGGCCTTTCCAAGCCTATCGCCTAGTTTGCTTTGATGGCTATCGGAGCCACCAAGGGTTAATTGATACCATTGCTCGCCTTTTTTATCGACGCCTAAAATACCGATTTCACCAATACTATGATGGCCGCAACCGTTCATGCAGCCCGACATTTTTAAACTAATTTTGCCGGTATCGATGGCGCTGTGAGTAAAACGATCCGTAATGCCTTGGGCGATATCAATAGAGCTGGCGTTGGCTAGGCTGCAAAAATCTAGCCCAGGGCAGCAGATCATATCGGTGATAGTGCCGATATTCGCAGTGGCGAGATCGAGCTTGGATAATTGCTGCCATAGTGGGTATAAGTCGGCTCGGCGTACATCGGTCAACGCTAAATTTTGGTCGTGGGTGGTCCTGATCTGGCCAAAACTGTATTGATCGGCCAGCTCGGCGAGGCCGCTCATTTGTTCTGAATTAATATCGCCCGGCGCCCGATGTGGGGATTTAAGCGAGACGAAAACGACTTGGTAGCCGGTTTGCTTATGGGTGAGTGTGTTTTGTATAAACCATTGCCGAAAACTACCACTATTGCCTAGGTCTTGTATTAAGGCGTTGTCGTTGTCTATTGTTTGATACGCTAGGGGGGCAAAAAAACGTTTAACGCGTTGGATCTCGTCTTGGCTTAGTTTAAGTGATCCCTCGCGTATGGCCTGCCATTCACTGTTAACCTGCTGGGTAAATTTATCCAAGCCAGTTTCACGCACTAAAATTTTAATTCGAGCTTTATACTTATTATCGCGACGGCCAAACCGGTTATAGGTTCTGAGAATCGCCTCGGCATACGACAGAATGTCTTCTTCAGCAATAAAATCAGCGATGGTTTGACCGATCACTGGGGTCCGACCGAGGCCACCACCGACGAGGACTTCAAAGCCAATTTGCCCGGCGTCGTTTTTCTTTATATGCAGGCCGATATCATGCACCTGAGTCGCAGCGCGATCTTTTGGCGAGCCGCTGACGGCAAATTTAAACTTACGTGGTAAATAAGAAAACTCGGGGTGCAAGGTGGCCCATTGGCGGATGATTTCGCAATACGGCCTGGGGTCTTCAATTTCGTCCGCGCAAACACCGGCAAGTGGGTCGCAGGTGATGTTTCTAATGCAGTTGCCGCTGCTTTGAATGGCGTGCATTTGTACACTAGCCAACTCGGCTAGTATGTCGGGTACTTGCTCGAGCTTGGGCCAGTTAAATTGGATGTTCTGGCGGGTGGTAAAATGGCCGTAGCCCTTGTCATAATGCTGTGCGATATGCGCTAGTGCGTGAAGCTGTTTACTCGATAATAAACCATACGGTATATTGACGCGCAACATGGGTGCGTGAGTCTGAATGTATAAGCCATTCATTAAACGCAACGGACGAAATTGTTCTTCGGTCAGCTTGCCGCTTAAATACCGATTCGTTTGATCGCGGAATTGTTCAACGCGTTCATTGATCAGTGTTTGGTCTAATTGATCATACAAGTACATGGTATTATCTTTATCTAGTGTACGTTTAAGTGAAACTGAGACGGCGAATATAAAGAGCTTTTCATATAATTAAAAATGATATTAATTAATATTTATATAACTTAAAAGAATAAATTGACTAAAATACCTTCAAACTCAGTGGGCGTTGTTAGCCCAAAAACGCATCATTTCAGTGAGCCGCTCAGCTTGGTGTGCGGTAAAACGATTGAGCAATACGATATCGTTTACGAGACCTATGGCACACTTAATGCGAACGCAGACAATGCCGTATTGGTTTGCCATGCCTTATCGGCAGACCATCATGCAGCGGGCTATCACAGCAATCAGGATAAGAAGCCCGGCTGGTGGGATTTGTTTATCGGCCCGGGAAAACCGATTGATACCAACCGTTTTTTTGTTGTATCGCCGTGCAACTTGGGCCACTGCAGTGGCTCAACCGGCCCTAAGAGTATTAACCCTGCTAGTAATAAGGCGTATGGGCCAGAATTCCCCATCGTGACGGTAGTGGATTGGGTTAATTACCAAGCGAGGTTGGCTGGTGTACTGGGCATTGACCAATGGGCTGCAGTGGCAGGCGGGAGCCTAGGCGGCATGCAAGCCATGCAGTGGGCGATACAGTTTCCGGACAATGTTCGCCATGCGATAGTCATCGCCGCAGCGCCTAAGTTGTCAGCGCAAAACATTGCTTTTAATGCCGTCGCCCGGCAGGCGATTATGAGCGACCCAGACTTTCACCAAGGGCGTTACTATGACCATGATACGGTTCCTGCAAGCGGCTTAAAAGTCGCCAGAATGTTAGGCCATATTACGTACCTATCGGACGATGCGATGGGTGATAAATTTGGCCGTGATTTAAAAAATCAACAGCTCAATTACGACTATGGCGTCGAGTTTGAGGTGGAGAGTTACTTACGCTACCAAGGCGAGTCGTTTGTTAATCGCTTTGATGCAAATACTTATTTGTTGATGACCAAGGCGCTGGACTATTTTGACCCAGCAGAAAAGGAGGGTGGCGACCTATCTGAAGTATTTAGAAAGGTATCGGCCAAGTTCTTTTTAGCGTCGTTTACTACGGATTGGCGTTTTTCACCCAAGCGCTCTAAAGAAATTGTCAAAGCATTAACCGACGCTGGGCGCGACGTCAGTTACCTAGAGTTTGAATCCAATCATGGCCACGATGCTTTTTTAGTACAGCACGCCGATTATATAAGCGCCTTTAGTACCTACATGCAAAACATTGAGGTGACTTCGTGAGCGAACTTCGGGTCGAATTACAAAGAATTTGTGAGTGGATTGAACCGGGCTCACGGGTGTTAGACTTAGGTTGCGGCGATGGTTCTCTATTGGAGTGGCTGCAAAAAAATCGCAATATAAGCGGCTACGGTGTGGATATCAATCCAGAGAACGTATTGAGTTGCTTGAAAAAGAAGGTAAATATAATTCAGGCCGACTTGGATGCAGGACTTACTGACTTTGAAGACGGCTCATTCGACTACGTCATCATGACGCAAGCCTTGCAAGCGTTGCAGTTTCCACACCAAACACTGGCTGAGATGGTGCGAGTAGGTCGCAAGAGTATCGTGACTTTCCCCAATTTCGGTTTATGGAAACACCGGGTTTATCTCGCTATGAAAGGGCGTATGCCGGTGTCAAAAGCGCTGCCAGCGCAATGGTACGATACGCAAAATATTCATCTATGTACGGTCAAAGATTTCGAACAGTTTTGCAAACAAAAAGCCTTGCACATAGCGAAGCGGGATATCGTCGATTACGAACACCGTTCAGATGCTTTAATGAAGCTTTGGCCCAATTTATTTGGCGAAGTAGCGTTGTATCAAATTAATGGAAAATAACATGACACTCAAAAAATACGCTGCATTACTCCTCTTACTGTTGCCCACACTGACGGTGGCCGGCAATGATAACGCCTATGACTTGGGCGACTACGTGGTGTATTACAATGCGTTTAGCGCAGACACCTTGCCGCCGCAAATGGCATCTGCGTACGGCATTGTAAGAAGCAAATACAAAGGTGTACTGAACCTTTCAATACAAAAAAAGCAACGCCCCGGTAGTTTTGATGACCCAGTTAGTGCAAGAGTTAAGGTGGACGCGGTTAATTTAGCGGGACAACTCAAGGAATTAAGCCCGCGGCAAGTTATCGAAGGCAAGGCGATTTACTACATCAGCGAATTTAGAATCTCACAAAAAGAAATCATCACCTTTAAAATTGAGCTGGTACCTGAGGGTCAAGTAAGGCCATTAACGTTTGAGTTTAAGCGGCAGTTTTATATCGACTAATTAACGGTTAGCGGTGTTCCAGTTTTTAAAGCGTAATAAGATTAAAAGCCCCGGGATCGCAATCAGTGTGCACAGTAGGAAAAATCCATTCCAGCCTAAAACCTCAGCCATCCAGCCGGTAGGCGCAGAAATCAACACACGAGGCACGCCCATTAAGCTGGTGAGTAAGGCGTATTGAGTGGCGGTAAATCGCTTATCTGTTTGGCTTGCCATAAAGCCAATAAAGGCAGCAGTACCCATGCCTGCGGATAGGTTTTCAAAGGCGATAACCCCGGCAAGTGCGGGTGTGCTAGGACCAATCGCGTTTAATACAATAAAGCCAGCGGTTGACAGCGCTTGTAAAATGCCAAAGCCCCATAAAGCGCGATAGGCACCGATTTTTAAGATCAAAATACCGCCAATTAAACCGCCTGCGATCGTGGCCCAAAATCCAAATAACTTAACCACCGTGCCGATTTCGGTTTTACTAAAACCAAGGGCTAAATAAAAAGGCGTGGTCATATTGCTAGCCATCGTATCACCAACTTTATAGAGCAAAATAAACAGTAAAATAACGACCGCTTCTCGGCGTTGAAAAAACTCGACAAAGGGGTGCACAATGGCGGTATACAGGGTTTTTGGCCGATCTAAAGCAGCGCTGGGTTCGCTAGCAAACAAGGTGGGCAGGCTAGCCAATAGCATCAGTGCTGCCATCAGTTGATAGACTGTCGAAAAACTGACTATGTCGGCCAAAATAAGCCCGCCACCGGAAGCGACTAACATGCCTATACGATAACCATTGACATACAGCGAGGCGCCAAGACCTTGTTCGTTATCGCTGAGTGTTTCGCGACGATAGGCATCAATAACGATATCTTGCGTGGCGGAAAAGAAAGTAACCAACAACGCGGCGATAGCGACGCTAGTTGCTGATATGCCCGGTTGTTGTAGGCTAAGATAAACGAGGGCGAGTACTAAGCAGAGTTGAGCGACAAATAGCCAACCGCGACGACGGCCTAAAAAGGGTAGGGTAAACCTATCTAATAACGGCGCCCAAACAAACTTCAAAGTATAGGGCAAGCCAGCCAGCGCAAAAAAGCCAATGGTCGTTAAGTCGACGCCTGCATCGCTCATCCAGGCCTGCAAAACTGAACCGGTTAGCAGTAACGGCAAGCCACCAGCAAAGCCCATGACCAGCGCCATAAACATGCGCGCGTTAAACACGCTTGCCCAGCTTAAGAATGCGCTATTAGGGCGTGATGTCATAATCGATGATCAACGGCGCGTGGTCAGAAAAGCGTTGGTCTTTGTAGATGGACGCATCGAGGACGGTACCTTTTAGGTTGTCAGAAATGACGTGGTAGTCGATACGCCATCCGGTGTTATTAGCCCAGGCTTGTCCACGGTTTGACCACCAGGTGTATTGTTCGGCGTCTTGGTTGACCAGACGAAAGGCATCCCCCCAGCCCTCGTCGCCAAACAGTTGATCCATCCAGGCGCGTTCTTCAGGTAAAAAACCAGAATTCTTTTGGTTGCCGCGCCAATTTTTGATATCAATTTTTTTATGCGCAATATTCCAGTCGCCACAAATAATATGCTTTTTTGAATCGGTTTGTTTTTCGCGTAAAACGGGTAACAGCCGCGCCATAAGTTCATATTTAAAATCTTGGCGTTCTTCTTTTGATGAGCCAGAAGGCATGTAAATGGACGAGACCGATAGATCGCCAAAGGTGGCTTCAATAAAACGTCCCTCAGAATCAAAATCAGGCCAACCGAGCCCTTTGTTAACGCTATCGGGTTTTTGTTTAGAAAATAGTGCCACCCCGCTGTAGCCTTTTTTTTCTGCGGGATAGTAATAACAATGGTAGTTATTAGGGTAAAAAACATCGGCACTTAACTGGTCTTCTTGTGCTTTTATTTCTTGCAAGCAAAGCACATCAGCATCTAGCTGCTTCATCCAGTCAAAAAAGCCTTTTCTTTCGCCAGCACGGATGCCGTTGATATTAATGGAAACGATTTTCATTGCGTTATTTTTGTTATAAAAATGGAAGGCGTTATCATACCGAACAGCGACAGCAATGAAAGCACTTGCTTAAATTTAACTTTTTTCGTATCATGCGCGACCGAGTAAGGACTCTTGAAGTCCGGTATAGACGAGAATACTATGAAACAAGATACACACCCTGAATATAATGAAGTTTCTGTTAGCTGTAGTTGTGGTAACAGTTTCAAAGCAAAATCAACCTTAAGCAAGGACGAGCTGTTAATTGAGTCTTGTTCTTCGTGCCACCCGTTTTACACGGGCAAGCAACGTATGATTGATACAGCTGGCCGAGTGGATAAATTTAATAAGCGCTACCAACGCGGTTAAATTAAGCGTTAGTCCAATAAGCTTATATAAAAAAGCCACCGTTTCGGTGGCTTTTTTTTTGCTGCTGGCACTAGAATACGACGAACTAATTAGATCGGGTGTTAACGTATGAATAAATTAACGTACCTTGGGTTGTTGATTGTTTGGTTGCTCAGCGCCTGTGCGGTAAACCCCGCAACCGGCGGGCGTGACTTTGTGTTGATGTCTGAAAATGAAGAGCTAGCGCTTGGGCGTCAATACAGTCAACAAGTGATGAAGCAATACCGCGCTTATGATAATGCGTCGTTGCAACAATACGTTCAAGCGGTCGGAGAGAAGGTGGCCCGCGTCAGCCATCGGAAAAATCTGTTTTATCGTTTTACTTTATTGGATAGCACAGAAGTAAATGCATTTGCTCTGCCAGGTGGCTATATCTACATCACGCGCGGGCTGTTAATTTATCTAAACAGCGAGGCAGAGCTGGCAGCGGTGCTGGGGCACGAACTTGGGCATGTAACCGCCCGGCACTCGGTAAGGCAGCATGGTTTGTCTACAGCAGGTAATGTGCTAGGGAGTATTATTGCGGCAACATCGGGGGTGCAAGGTGTCGGGCAATTAACAAATTTATTAAGTACCGGTATAGTCCGTGGTTACGGCAGAGAGCACGAACTAGAGGCTGATGGTTTGGGTGTTGAATACCTACTTAAGGCGGGTTACCCCGCATTGGCGATGCAAGAGGTTATAACGACGCTTAAGAACCAAGAATTGTTCGATAAAAAGTTGGCGCAAGAACAGGGCCGTGAGCCACGTGTTTATCATGGTGTTTTTTCGACCCACCCTGACAATGATACGCGTTTACAGCAGGTATTGTCCGCTGCTCAACGAGGTGTTAAGCCAGCAGGAAGCAAGCCATCAAAGGACGATGTGTTTCTAAAAAAATTAGTGGGAATAACCTTTGGTGACAGTGAAAAGGACGGCATAACGCGCGGTAGCAGTTTCTATCATGCTGAGTTAAATATTAAGATCAAATTCCCCGATAACTGGCTGATAAACAACCACGCAAATTCTATTTCGGCTTCTGCCCCGGCTAATGAGGCGTATTTGCAATGGGCAGTACAAGATTTGAACCGAAAGATAACGCCAAAAGAGTTTTTGCAAACCAGGTTAGGGTTGACCGACGCAATAAGTGAAGAAAGTTTGTCAGTGGGTCCTTTCTCTGGATATGCCATGGTTGTAGACGGTAAAACGCCTTATGGCAAAGGGCCGTTGCGTGCAGCTGTTTTATATGATGGCGCGAGGGCGTACCTGTTTTTTGCAGCGGCGAAAGAAAAGGCGGGGTTTAAAAAGTTTGATCGAGATTTTATGGCGAGTTTAAAAAGTTTGTCTAGGTTGACGCCACAGGATAGGCGTGTTGCAAAAGAGCTGACGATTCAGCTTGAAAAAGCTCAGCGCAATACCAATGTGGCGGTCTTGGCTAAAAGTTCGCCAATTACACACCACGCTGAAGACCAGATACGGCTGTTAAATGGCCTTTTCCCATCAGCAGAGCCTAAATCAGGTGACCTAATCAAGATAGTCCGTTAGAATTACCGGTCAATTTTAGAATAACTAACCGCTGTACTGATCACTGGGTGCGGCGCGTTCGAATGAAGCCTAAGTAAGGAGCTAGAGATGTCTTTGAAAAATTTAACGCTAACCGATAACGAAACAGGGAAAAGCATGGAACTGCCCCTATTGGAGGGCACCCTCGGCAACCCTACTATTGATGTTAAGGGGATCCCCGGTCAGTTAGGCTATTTTACGCATGACCCAAGTTTTGGTACGACGGCGAGCTGCGAAAGCAGAATCACGTTTATTGATGGCGACAAAGGCATTCTTTTGCACCGCGGTTACCCGATAGAACAGTTGGCGGAAAAGAGTAACTATCTAGAAACGGCCTATTTGCTGATACACGGTGAGTTACCAAATAAAGAACAATATGACGAATTTAGTACCGTTATTCGTCGGCACACGATGATTAACGAGTCATTAAAAACATTTTTTGGCGGTTTTCGTCATGATGCGCACCCGATGTCAATGATGATGGGTGTTGTGGGTTCATTGGCGGCTTTCTATCATGAAGGCCTGAATATGAATGATGAAGAGCATTTAATGATTTCTGCTCATCGACTGATTTCAAAACTACCAACAATCGCCGCAGCTTGTTATAAGCACTCTATTGGCGAGCCGATTGTTTATCCCCGTAATGACTTAGAGTATTGTGAGAACCTGCTCTACATGATGTTTTCTGTACCGTGTGAAGAGTATGTTGTTAGCCCAGTTGCGGCTAAGGCATTAAACTTACTGTTCATATTGCATGCAGACCACGAACAAAATGCCAGTACATCAACGGTTAGATTGGTTGGCAGTACGGGAGCAAACCCGTTTGCTTGTATCTCGGCGGGAATTGCCGCGTTGTGGGGCCCTGCGCATGGGGGTGCAAACGAGGGTGTATTAAAAATGCTTGAGGAAATTGGCAGCGTAGAGAATATTCCCAAGTTTATCGAAAAAGCTAAAGATAAAAATGACCCATTTAGATTGATGGGTTTTGGTCACCGCGTGTATAAAAACTTTGACCCTAGGGCGACCATTATTAGGGAGGTTTGTTATCAGGTGTTAGAAGAAACCGGCATTAAAGATCCGATGTTTGGCTTGGCCATGAAGCTAGAAGAAGTTGCGCTGAAAGATGAGTATTTTGTTGAGCGTAAGTTGTACCCTAACGTCGATTTTTATTCGGGTGTTATTTACAAGGCGCTTGGGATACCTGTGAGTATGTTTACAGTAATGTTTGCCTTGGCCAGGACTTCTGGCTGGGTGTCGCATTGGTTAGAAATGATGGCCGATCCAGACGGAAGAATTGGCCGCCCTCGCCAACTTTATATGGGCGAGCTAGAGCGGGATTATGTGCCGCTAGAAAAACGTTAAAATAAAAAAACGCGGCTAAAAGCCGCGTTTTTTTATGAAAGACTAACGTTAAACTAAAACAGCTCTTCTATCGTTTGTTGCGGGCCGGCTTGAATTGATGTGGGCGCGGGGTTTGCGGCTTCTATAGAGGCTAAATTTTCTTCCCGGAAATACTCAATAATGGCGTCCGGGTTTGCTGGATCAGCCTTAAATCCGCTGTTAGGGTCTATCAGCATGCCAACAATACCGTCGGGCTGTGATAATTCAATATTAGGTGTGCCCCTGAGGGCTTCCGCCATAAAGTCCATCCAGATGGGTAGAGCGGCTTTGCCGCCCGTTTCCCTGCTACCCAGTGGTTTAGTGTTATCAAACCCAACCCAAGATACAGCCACCAGCGATGGGTTGAAGCCATTGAACCAAGCGTCCTTTTGGTCGTTAGTAGTGCCAGTCTTACCGGCCAAGTCGCTTCGTCCAAGGCTGAGTGCGCGTCGCCCGGTACCGCGTTTTACAACGTCTCTAAGTAGTGAATTAATAATAAAGTTTAATTGGGGAGAAATAATAGCCTTGGCCTTTGTTTCAGGTTCTGTGGCGTCGAGACTCGCGGTAGTTGCTAATGGGTCATTTTCAATTAAAGCATAGCTTTGTATAGCGGGCGCAGAGGTAGGCTTGTTTTGTGAAGGGGCGACAAGTGGGCTAGCTTGGAACAGTACCTCACCGGAGTATGATAGTACCTTGTCTATAAAAAAAGGGTTAACACGAAAGCCACCATTGGCAAAAACAGAGTATGCCGCTGCCATTTGGTAGGGGTTTGAGCTACCGCTACCCAATGATAATGAGAGGTTTTTCGGTAAATCTGCAGCTTCAAAGCCGAATTGAACGGCGAAATTTCGTACATAGTTCACACCAACGTCCCGCAGTATTCTGATAGACACGAGGTTTCTAGAGTGGGTTAATGCCTCTCTTAAGCGGGTTGGGCCAAAAAATTTACCGCTGTAGTTTTCAGGCCGCCATTGCTGTTCAAGCCCCGCGTCGTCAAAGACCACTGGTGCGTCATTAATTAAGGTGGCGGCGGTGTAACCTTTAGCTAGTGCAGCCGAATACAAAAAAGGCTTAAAGCCTGAGCCTGGCTGACGCTTGGCTTGATAGGCCAGGTTGAACTTACTGGCGGAAAAGGCATAGCCACCTACTAAAGCGGTTAGCGCGCCGTTGGTAGGGTTTATGGCAACTAAGGAGCCAGACACACTGGGGACTTGGGCGAGCTCAAAAGTGGTTTCACCCGGTTTTTGGCGTATCCGTATAATATCCCCCGGCGAAAGGATGTCAGCGGCTTGTTTAGGTTCTTTGCCTTGCCTGTTTTCATTTATGTAAGGCCACGCCCATTTTAGATCGCCCCATGCAATATCAATGGCATGATCATTTTTGTTCAACACGGTGATGCTTTTTTCGGCCAAAGAAATAACGACAGCGGGGATTGTTTCGCCTATATTTCCATAGTTGGCTAAGAGCGTCGACCCGAGGGGGTTACTGCCTGCATTAGACAAATCGATGTGGTCCAGCACGCCGCGATAGCCGTGCCGTTTGTCATATTGATGCAGCCCATTACGGACGGCGTCGGTAGCCGCTTTTTGGTGGCGAGCGTTAATTGTGGTGTAGACTTGCATACCCGTGGTATAGGTGTCCTCGCCAAATTTTTTATACAATTCGTCGCGCACCATCTCAGCCACGTAAGACGCTTCTAATTCATTGCTGGCGGCTCGAAGGTTTGCTGTAATAGGTTCGGCAAGAGCCTTTTCGAGTTGGTCTTGACTAATGTAGTTCAGATCATAGAGTCTATGAAGAACATAGTTGCGTCTGACAGTAGCCCGTTCGGGGTTGGTAATAGGGTTAAAAGCGGACGGCGCTTTGGGTAGGCCTGCGATCATCGCTTGTTGTGCTAATGTTAACTCAGCGAGCTTTTTTCCGTAATAGACATCAGCGGCGGCGGCAATGCCGTATGAGCGGTGGCCAAGATAAATTTTGTTGAGATAGAGGGATAAGATCTCTTGTTTGCTGAGCTGCTGCTCGATCACAAATGACAACAAAATCTCTCGAATTTTGCGCAGGTAAGTTTTTTCATTGCTAAGAAAAAAATTGCGGGCTACTTGCATTGTGATGGTGCTGCCGCCTTGTTTTTTCTTACCTGTCAGTATCAGCTGGGTTGCGGCGCGCATCAGTCCCATAAAGTCAACACCGCTGTGGTTGAAAAAGTCTTTATCTTCAGCAGCCAAAAAAGCGTTAACTTGAAGGGTCGGTATCTCAGTGTAAGAAATGGGGATGCGTTTTTTCTCACCAAATTTTGCTATCAAAAGACCGTCTTCACTAAAAACGCTCAACGGGGTTTGAAATTGAATGTTCGTTAGGGACTGAGTGTCAGGCAATTCAGGGATGATGACAAATTTGATGTAGCCAGCGATTGCGGCGGCTACTAGTAGGCCAAATACGAAAGCAAACTTGAAAATGGAAAAAATAATGCGTTTAAATTGATGTCGTTGAGTCATACCACGGCGAATTGAGGTTGTTTAGAATTGGCACTTATAGGGCTATTGTATTAGTATTGTGAAAGGAATCACATTAACAGGGACTGAATTAATTAATTATAATAAAAAGCACACAATCAATAAAACTAAAGCTATACTCTAACTAAATGAGCTTAGTCTTTGATTTTATACTTGATTTGGCCTTAATATAGTACTTGAATTCTGAACGCTTACGTTCTAACCATAAGAGAAAAAAAGAAAAAGGAAAAAAAAGGATGTCTTTTTTCAAGCGCAAAGTCCCCAACGTATTGGGCATAGATATTAGTACATCAGCTGTAAAGCTAATAGAGCTTAGCCGGCAGGGTACGCGGTATCGGGTGGAAAGCTATGCTGTTGCTGCCTTGCCTGAGAATGCGGTGATTGACAATAATTTTGCTGATATCGATGTGATTGGGCAAACTGTTCGCACAGTGCTTGAACGGTCAGGAACAAAGTTAAAGCAAGCTGCGGTGTCTGTCTCAGGCTCTGCCGTTATTACCAAAATCGTGACGATTCCGGTGCCCACTAATGATGAAGAGCTTGAGGCGCAAGTTGAACTAGTTGCCGATCAATATATCCCGTATGCACTAGACGAAGTCAATCTTGACTACAGTGTTATAGGACCTAATGAAAAAAACAAAGGCATGGTCGATGTGCAGTTGGCCGCTTCTAGGCGAGAAAACATTGATGATAGGGTGGCGGTTTTAGAGCTGGCTGGTTTAAAAGCTAAAATAGTCGATGTGGAAGCGTACGCGCTAGAAAATGCCTACGGCCTTTTGCAAAATGCCTTGCCGGATTATGGGCCGGATGCAACTATCGCCATCGCCGACACCGGATCTACGATCACAACCTTGAATATATTGCACAAAAATAAAGTTATTTATTCAAGGGAGCAGGGTTTTGGCGGTAAGCAGTTGACGGAAGAGATTCAACGACGCTATGGGCTAACATATGAAGAAGCGGGCATGGCAAAAAAGCACGGTGGTTTACCTGATAGTTATATAGCTGATGTCTTGGATCCATTTAAGGACGTGATGTGCCAACAAATAGGACGTTCTTTACAGTTTTTCTTTTCTTCCAGTTCTCAGCATAGTGTGGATCAGATTATACTTTCAGGCGGCACCTCGGCTTTGCCCGGCATTGATGCGCTTTTAGAAGAGAAACTGGGTACCCCAACAGCTATTGCTAATCCTTTTTCTCAAATGACTTTGGCAGCAAAAATTAAAGCACAAGCGTTAAGTAACGATTCGCCGGCGATGATGACTGCGACTGGGCTTGCGTTAAGGAGTTTTGATTAATGGCTAAAATTAACCTGCTTCCTTGGCGAGAAGAGCTGCGCAAGGAAAAACAGACGGATTTTTTGATATTATTGGGCGTGGGTGTTGTGGTTTCTTTGCTGACTATGGCAACTGTGCATTTTACGATTGATGGCTTGATCGCTCAGCAAGATAGCCGTAATCGTTTCTTACAGAAAGAAACGGCCGTTTTAGATAAAAAAATTAAAGAAATCAAAGAGCTAGAAAAAACTAAAAGTAAGTTATTAGCTAGAATGGAGGTTATTCAGCGCTTACAAAGTAGCAGGCCAGAAATCGTACACATGTTTGATCAGTTAGCCAAAACGGTACCCGAAGGCGTTTACCTTACCCGTTTTAAACAAAGTGGTAATCGCTTGTCTATAGAAGGCAGTGCGCAGTCAAACACTCGGGTGTCGGCCTACATGAGAAGCCTAGAGGCCTCGCCGTGGTTAAAGGGGGCGGATTTAAATGTCATTCGCTCTAGAGGTGTGGATGCGAATAATTTTACCTTAAAGGTAGCCCAGGCTAAAGCCGGCGAACCGACCGAAGGAAAATGAGATGAACCTACAGGATATTAATTGGGATTTTAATGAGGCAGGCAACTGGCCTACGCCGATTAAAGCGCTTGCTATTTTATTAGCGAGTGTCATGGTGATGGGTGCCTGGGTCTACTTCGATACCCTTGATCAAATGGACGATTTAGAGAAAACCGAAAAAAAAGAAATTGTTTTAAAGAAAACCTTTGAAAACAAACAACAAAAAGCGGCTAATCTGGCCGCCTATAAACAGCAGTTGAGCGATATGCAAAAACAATTTGGCGCCATGTTGCAACAACTGCCAAATAAAACCCAAATAGCTGACTTGCTGGTGGACGTTTCTCAAGCGGGTTTGGCAAGTGGTTTGGAGTTTAATTTATTCCAGCCATCAGACGAGCGCAAAAAAGATTTTTATGCTGAAAAACCGATTAACCTTATTGTAGTTGGCGACTATCATGAATTTGGTGAGTTTGTTAGCAATTTAGCGGCGCTGCCACGGATTGTGACGTTGCACAATGTCTCGTTAACACCGAGCAATTCTGGAAAAATGACCATGAATGCTACGGCAAAAACGTACCGTTATTTAGATGAGGATAATAAATAATGGTTACAACAAACTTATTATCATTCCCTCGCTCCATAGTTGTTTTATTGTTGAGCCTAGTGCTCGTTGGTTGTATTAACGAAGAGTTTGACGATTTAAAAGACTTTGTTGAGCAAGTTAAATCAAAACCAGCTAAACCCATACCTCCCATGCCGGTCATTAAATCTTATGAGTCTTACAGCTATGTTGCAGAAGGCTTGAGAAATCCCTTTGAAAAAGTAGATGAGCCTCAACTTTTAGACACAATTACGTCTATAGAAGGACCTGGACCAGACTTAGAAAGAGAAAAAGAAGAGCTTGAAGCCTACCCCTTGGACACATTGCGTATGGTTGGCACCTTATCTCAGAATGGTAGGTTATGGGGGTTAGTTAAAGCTAATGATGGTGTGGTCCATCGAGTTCAAGCAGGCCAATATCTGGGCCAAAATTATGGCAAAGTTGTTCGTATACTTGAACAACAGATCGACCTTGGTGAGTGGGTGGTTAGCGCGACTGGAAAGTGGCGTGAGAGAGAGGCCTCTCTGGCCCTCGTAGAATAATAAGTGAGAATTGATAAGATGAAACATGCAAATAAAGGAAATTTCATGCACACGTTAAAAACAAGTGGATGGGCCGGGTTATCAACGCGGTATAAAGCAACCCTTTTACAAGGCATGGTTGTATTGGCGTGCTGGGCAATGATGTCGTTTACGTCAGTTTATGCTGCGACATTAAAAGATATCCAGTTCTCAGGTCTGCCGGGCAATAAAGTGCAAATTGAATTAGCGCTTGATGCAGCGCCAGTGGGCTTAAAAAGCTTTAGTACGGATAACCCTGCGCGGGTTGCTATTGACTTGGACGGCGTTAGCAATGGCGCGGGCAAGTCATCAATTCCCATTAACATTGGTAAAGCAATCAGTGTTAGGGCACTGGAAGCCGGTGGAAAAACGCGTGTTGTGTTGAGCTTAAGCGATTCGGCACCCTATTCGACTAAAGTTGTCGGCAATAGCGTATTTTTGACTTTAGGTAATGTTGCGAACAGCGCTGAAGTTGCAGCAAAGACCTTTGTGTCTGCAATAAGTGCCAATGGGAAAGCGGTAAGTGGCGTGGACTTTAGGCGGGGTGAAGAAGGTGAAGGGCGAATTTTAGTGAGTCTTAGCGATGCTTCAGCAGTGGTTGACCTACGAGAGGAAGGTGGCAAAGTTATTGTGGACATAAAAAACACACGATTACCTTCAGAGCTGGCGAATAGATTAGATGTGTTGGATTTTGCGACGCCCGTAAAAACCATAGACGTTATGGCTGCAGGCAATGATACGCGATTAGCCATCACGGGCATTGGCGCATATGAATTTTTATCGTATCAAATGGATGAGCTGTTAACAATTGAGTTTAAACCTTTGACTAAGCAACAACAACATGACTTAGCGTCAGAAAAATTCCCGTATACGGGTGAAAAGCTGTCCTTAAACTTTCAAAGCATAGAGGTGCGTTCGGTATTACAACTGCTGGCCGACTTTACCAATATGAATTTAGTCGCGAGTGACTCAGTGGGTGGTAACGTGACCCTACGCTTAAATAATGTACCGTGGGATCAAGCTTTGGATATTATTCTAAAAAGTAATGGCTTGGCCAAACGTATCATCGGTAACGTGATGATGGTCGGACCGCAAGCAGAAGTGGCGGCGCAAGAAAAACTGGAGCTGGAAGCAAAAAAACAAGTGAAAGAGTTGTCGCCTTTGGTGTCAGAGTTTTTTGAGGTCAGTTACGCAAAAGCGGCGGATTTGGTAAAAATATTAAAGTCTACCAGCGGCCGTAGTAGCAATGATAACAACGCCAAACTTATTTCTGATCGGGGTGGTGTCTCGGTCGACAAAAGGACGAATACCTTATTGGTCCAAGAGACAGCAGAAAAACTGGTTGAGATTCGTCGTATTATCGAACGACTAGATCGCCCAGTTCGTCAGGTGATGATCGAGTCTCGTATTGTGATCGCAAATGATGACTTTACCCGTGATTTAGGGGTTCGGTTTGGTTTGAGTGGGATTGATCAAAGTAATGATTCGACTTCATTTGTCGGTGGTGGATTACCGGGCACAGTTATTCCAAGTCAAATAATATATGATGCAGGTGGTGCAGGCGCGGAAAGTTTATTGGTTGACTTGCCCGCATCAAGCCCGGCAGGTGCTATTCAGTTTATTGTGGGTAAAATTGGCAGCTCTTTGTTGCAATTGGAATTATCTGCTTTACAAACTGAAGCCAAGGGTGAAGTGATTTCTAGTCCGCGTGTTATCACATCGGATCAAATTGAAGCAGAAATCAGCCAAGGTGTTGAAATCCCATTCCAAGAAGCGACGTCTTCTGGCGCTTCTTCAACAAGTTTTCAAGAGGCCGAGCTAAAGCTAACGGTTACTCCAAGAATCACACCAGACGATCGAATTAACCTTGAGTTGAATATAACCAAAGACTCACCAGACTTTTCGAACGTACAGCCAGATGGCGTGCCAATTAACACCCAAGAAGTGGATACAACGGTCTTAGTTAATAATGGCGATACAGTAATCTTAGGCGGAATTTACGAGCGGACTAAAGACCACAGTGTTCGTAAGGTGCCGTTTTTTGGTGATTTGCCGGGTGTTGGGGTGCTATTTAAAAGAGACTTTAAGCAAGATAATAATAGAGAGTTGTTGTTTTTTATCACACCAAAAATACTTAAAGATAATTTATCCGTCAACTAGCTTACAAAAAAGATAGCTAACAAAAACGGGGCTTTGGCCCCGTTTTTGTTAGCTTAAAGAAAATAAGTCGTTTTATAGCCGATACGCCTAGGAATTTAAAATAGTAGTTAAACCCAGATTAAGCCCCGTGCTATAGTTTTACCCACTCGTAATTACGCCGTTTAATGCATGTTAGAAAAGAAGAACATCTACTTAGTGGGGCCAATGGCAGCTGGAAAATCAACCATAGGTAAACTGTTGGCGCAAAAACTTAGTAAGCCTTTTTATGATACCGATGCAGAATTAATCAAAAGCACGGGGGTCGAGGTTGCATTAATCTTTGAGCTAGAGGGCGAGCAAGGGTTTAGAAAGCGCGAAAGTGAAAAGCTAGGTGAGCTTGCCCAGTTAGATGGCGCTGTAATCGCGACCGGTGGCGGGATTGTATTAAAAGAAGGCAACCGTGAATTATTAAGTCGAACTGGACGCGTCGTGTACTTGAAGTGTTCGGTGGAACAACAGCTAAAGCGCACAAGGTTTGATACAAAAAGGCCGTTACTACAAACTGAAAATCCAAGAGCTAAGCTGGAAGAGCTGATGGCCTTGCGGGCGCCACTGTATGAAGAAGTGGCCGACATCACCATGAGCACAGATAAAAATAACAGTAAACGTATTATAAACAAACTACTCGATAAGTTAATTAGCTAAGCATGAATGCACTTGAAACAATAACGGTAGAACTCGGCAGCCGAAGCTACCCGATATATATAGGGGAAGGACTCTTAGAAACGCCGCTGCTACTAAAAAAACATTTGGTCACAAAACAAGTGCATATAGTAAGCAATGAAACCATAGCGCCCTTGTTCCTTGGTAAGCTAATCGCAGGGCTGGGCCCGTCTATATCGGTGACGACAACCGTATTGCCCGACGGTGAAGAATACAAAAACTTAGCATATTTGAATAATATTTTCGATGACCTACTTGAAAATAGGTGTAATCGGCAGGTAACACTCATCGCATTAGGCGGCGGGGTTATAGGCGATATGACGGGTTTTGCTGCTGCGAGTTATCAGCGTGGTGTGAATTTCATCCAAATTCCTACGACGTTATTGTCTCAAGTTGACTCATCAGTCGGGGGTAAAACAGGAGTAAACCATCGGCTTGGGAAGAATATGATAGGTGCTTTTTATCAACCGCAATGTGTTTTGATAGATACCCAAGTATTGTCATCACTGCCTGTTAGAGAGATGAGCGCAGGCATAGCAGAAATCATCAAATACGGTGCCATTTGTGATCAGCGTTTTTTTGAATGGCTTGAAAAAAACATGAGCGGCCTGTTGGATAAAAATGTACATGCGCTAAGTTATGCAATTAAAACCTCATGTGAAAAAAAAGCAGAGGTGGTGGCGAAAGATGAGAAAGAGTCAGGTATCCGGGCAACACTAAATTTTGGGCATACGTTTGGGCACGCGATTGAGTCGCACATGGGGTATGGGCAGTGGCTTCACGGTGAAGCTGTTGCCGTTGGTATGTGTCTAGCGGCGGAGCTTTCATGTGAGATGGGTCTAATCAATAGAAAAGACGCGTTACGGGTACGTGATTTATGCAAACGGGCCAAGTTACCTGTGGATAAGCCAACGGGTATGCAGGCGGCAGAGTTTATTCGTTATATGAAGGTAGATAAAAAGAATGTAACGGAGTCTATTCGGTTGGTTTTGTTAAGTGTTTTAGGGCAGGCCATTATTTCTGATGATGCGAGTGAAGAAATAATCAGCGAGATCATTAATCGTAACCCTAAGGACGATTAAGGCAACTTTATGAACGCAAAAGACAAGGGAGTTGACCGTTTGTTTTTTCCAGAACAGCGGCAGCAACGATTAGATTTGATGATGCATCTGATTCCGAATAGCAGACAAGCCATCTTGCTGCGAGGGCCTAAGCAGTGCGGCAAAACATTTTTTATGCAGCAGTTTAAGGCGCAGGCTGATACAAGTTGGCTGATTTGTTTTGTTGAAGCGCGGCAGTTAGTTGAAAGCGACTCGCCTATAACGGCCTGTGCGGCAGCGTTTGACCAGTTGGACGGCACTGAAAAGCAAGTGGTGTTGAGACTGACGGCTTGGTCAAAGGCGAATAAAAAAGTGATTCTATGCGTTGAAGATGCGCATCAGCTTAACAAAGAGCAGTTTGATTTCTTATTTAATTTGGCACAAGAGTTTGCTTGCGTGCACTTGCTGTTTACATCGTCAGAAAACTTAAGCAGTGAACTTGAAGCGCAATGTTTGTTGATAGACCTTGGCCCGTTTAGTCAAAAGCAGACGATCGATTACGCAAAACATTACACTAAAGGGGGGGGGCTAGATTTTAATCGGGTCGCGGGAATTGACGAGGTGATTTTATTTATTGAAACAGGCGGGTTGCCTGGGCGTATAAATGATGTTTTGCTACAAAGGCAACAAGCCCCTGAAGATGTGGCGGAGAGGCCTAAAAAAAACAATGTAACAACGATCAAATTAGTAGTTTTAGGGTTAATAGGGTTAGGCATAATAAGCTATTTTTTGCTTCCAGCAGAAACCACCTCACCCACTAAACACGAGATGGCTGACATGGTTGATCTACCGCCAAGGGACGTTAACACAGAAAAAACGTTGATAGTCTTAGACCCAAGCCAAGGGCAGAGCTTGAATGACGCAAAGCCATCAATTAGACGAAAGGAAGCTGTTGAAGAGTCTGTGTCGAATAAAGCCGAGCAGAAGAAAATAATTTCTGACGAGAAAAAAAGTCAAATTGAAGTCGCGCCAGTTACGGCGGCTAAAGTTGAAACGCTGCCTATAAAAAGCACCGTAATGCCGAGCGTTAGTAAAACAGAGGCTAACGCTGTCGAGCAACAAGAGTCATTGCCAGTAAAAGAACCAATTAAGCCTGTTGAGGCAAAACAATTGCAATCAAGTCTTAGGCGCAATCACGCTTGGGTTAAACAAAATAATGGGCAACACTATACCTTGCAATTGGTAGGTGTCACTACAGAACAGTCTGCGCAAACGTTTATAGCACGGCATAAACAGGTGAAAGACCTATATTATTTTAAAAACAAACGAAATAATGGCGAATGGTATAGCGTTATTTACGGTGATTTTGCTGGCAAAAAAGAGGCGATAGAAGCGACCAAAAACATGCCGCTGTCGCTAACAAAGATCAAGCCTTGGGTGCGGTCTTTTGAGTCTATTAGCAAAGAGCTTTTCGATATTAATTAGCCCTAGTTCCCAATGGTTTATTATGGTTTGCTGGGTTTCAGCCGTGGTTGGGCGGTAGGGTGTACAGATGAAAAGTTAGTGGCTTTCATACAAATTGAAAAAAGACGTCAAAATTGCTATAATCTCTGGCCGACTTGCGTAAAGCGAGTCCCCCTTTTAACTTTTTAAACAGTAGGTTAGCCTAGTGAAACAAACCTCTATCCCACAAGCAGGGCTGTATGACCCGGCGTTTGAGAAGGACAGCTGCGGCTTTGGACTTATCGCGCATATTGACGACAAGCCGAGTCATTGGCTTGTTCAAACATCCATTGAGTCGTTGGCGCGATTGACGCATCGCGGCGCGATAGCGGCAGATGGCAAGTCAGGTGACGGTTGTGGTTTGTTATTAAAAACACCTGAAAAATTCCTGCGTGCAAAAGCTCAAGAACTTGGTGTTAGCCCGGCTAAAATGTTTGCTGTAGGCATGGTTTTTCTTAACCAAGACGCAACAAAAGCGCAGTGGGCCAAAACCGTACTGCAAGAAGAAATTGAAAAAGAAGGGCTTCACGTCACCACGTGGCGTGTTGTTCCTACGAATCCGGAAGCCTGTGGTGAACAGTCTTTTGCAACCCTACCAGCGATCGAACAAGTCTTTGTTGATGCTGAGGAAGGGATGGATAATGCAGCATTAGATCGTCACTTATACATTGCTAGACGTCGTGCTGAAAAACGCATTGAAGCCAATGATGATATGTTTTATGTCGCTAGTTTAGCGTCAAATGTTATTTCGTATAAGGGCTTGGTTATGCCAGAAAACCTGCCTGTTTTTTATTCAGATTTAAGTGATCCAAGCCTAGAAAGTTCACAGTGTGTTTTTCATCAGCGTTTTGCAACCAACACCTTTCCGCAATGGCGATTGGCGCAACCGTTTAGATTTTTAGCGCATAACGGTGAAATTAATACTATTCGAGGAAACAGGAATTGGGCTAAAGCACGTAGCTACACCTTCGAGACGCCGTTAATCCCTAACATGGATGACATTCGCCCGTGGGTTTCGAGCGTTGGTTCCGATTCAAATAGTTTGGACAATATGGTGGACGGGTTAATCGCCGGCGGTATGGATATTTTCCGCGTTATGCGGTTGTTAATCCCACCCGCATGGCAAAATGTTCATACCATGGACCCTGATTTGCGGGCCTTTTATGAATACTCGTCTATGCACATGGAGCCTTGGGATGGACCGGCAGCCATCGTATTAACCGATGGTCGACACGTTGCCTGCTGTTTAGACAGGAATGGCCTGCGTCCCGCGCGATATGTAGTGACAAAAGACCGCCATATTACCTTGGCGTCAGAAGTAGGCGTGTATGACTATAAGCCAGAAGATGTTGTTCGCAAAGGCCGCCTAAGGCCGGGTGAAATGTTAGCGGTGGACACTCAAGAAGGGCAAATCATCGAACCTAAAGATATTGATGATCGTTTAAAGTCACGCCAACCTTACAAAGCTTGGTTGGCAGAACACACGCAAAAATTAAAAACGGCCAGCAACGATGACCCATTGACGCTGATGCCATTTGATAAAGACATGCTGCGTGTGTATGAAAAACAGTTTCAGCTGACCTTTGAAGAACGCGATCAAGTGTTAAAGGTGCTAGCTAAAGCAGGTCAAGAGGCGGTAGGCTCAATGGGCGACGATATTCCTATGCCCGTTTTATCAACAAAAATTCGTAGCCCTTACGATTACTTTAGGCAACAATTTGCCCAAGTAACCAACCCGCCTATTGATCCTTTGCGTGAGCAAGTGGTGATGTCATTGATGACGAGCTTTGGCAAAGAGAAAAACTTATTCGCCGAATCTGCCGATCACGCGCATCGCTTAGAAGTCGACTCTCCTGTGTTGTCGGTATCTAAACTAGATGCCCTATTGGCCATTGGTGATGAGGCCTATAAAAGTACGGTTATTAGTTTGCATTATGATCCGTCAGCATGTGACCTAGAACAGGCGATCAGCCAATTATGTCAGCAAGTTGAAGAAAAAGTTCGCGCAGGTGTTGTTGTTATTGTATTGAGCGATCGAGCGCTGCAGCAAAACTTATTACCAATTCATGCCTTACTTGCAACCGGTGCAGTGCATCACCACTTGGTAGAGGTTGGGTTGCGTTGCCAGGCCAATATCGTTGTTGAAACAGCGACTGTCAGAGACCCACATCACTTTGCTACCCTGATCGGTTTTGGTGCCACGGCCGTTTGCCCTTACCTCGCGTATGAAACATTAAATAATATGTTGTTTACGGGTGATATTGCTAACATGGATGCGTCCATGGTAGCGCTTAATTATCGTAAGGGTATTAATAAAGGCCTGTATAAAATCATGTCTAAAATGGGCATTTCTACCATTTCTAGTTACCGTGGCTCACAGCTATTTGAAATAGTCGGGCTACAACAAACGATTGTTCAGTCGTGCTTTAAAGGCACCACCAGCCGTATTCAAGGTGCTGGCTTTAAGCAATTAGAAGACGAACAAAAACAATTAGCTAAATTAGCTTGGAACCCACGTAAACAAACGGAACAAGGCGGTTTGTTAAAGTATGTTCATGGTGGGGAATACCACGCCTATAACCCCGATGTGGTTAACTCCCTACAAGAAGCTGTGCGCTCGGGCGATATAACTAAATACCGTGTTTATGCGGATGCCGTTAATTTGCGTGCCCCAGCCTCTATGCGGGATATGCTGCGGTTAAAACTGGACCCAGAAAAAGCCATTTCGATTGACGAGGTTGAGCCAGCAGAAGGTCTGTATCAGCGTTTCGATACCGCAGCAATGTCTTTAGGTGCGCTTTCTCCTGAGGCGCATGAGACCCTTGCAATGGCGATGAATCGCTTAGGTGGTCGATCAAATTCTGGTGAAGGTGGGGAAGATCCGCTACGTTTTGGCACTGACAAAATATCAAAAATCAAACAAGTCGCGTCAGGTCGATTTGGTGTTACGCCGCATTATTTGGTGAATGCCGATGTACTACAAATTAAGGTGGCACAGGGCGCAAAACCAGGCGAAGGCGGGCAATTACCCGGCGATAAAGTTAACCAAATGATTGCCACGCTACGCTATTCAAAGCCAGGCGTTGCATTGATTTCACCTCCCCCTCATCACGATATTTATTCCATCGAAGATTTGGCGCAATTAATTTTTGACTTAAAACAGGTCAACCCTAAGGCGCTAGTATCGGTCAAGCTGGTATCTGAGGCTGGCGTTGGTACCATCGCTGCAGGGGTGGCTAAGTGTTACGCAGATTTAATTACAATTGCGGGTTACGATGGCGGTACGGGAGCCAGCCCGCTTACTTCGGTACGATACGCAGGTGCGCCATGGGAATTAGGTTTAACAGAGACGCACCAAACCTTATTGGCAAACGACCTTAGAAGTAAAGTTCGTTTACAAACAGACGGCGGCCTAAAAACCGGATTAGATGTTATTAAGGCGGCAATTTTAGGTGCCGAGAGCTTTGGCTTTGGTACCGGTCCTATGGTTGCCATGGGTTGCCGTTTCTTGCGTATTTGCCACTTAAATAACTGTGCGACTGGCATAGCCACACAAGATAATGTGTTACGTATGAAGCACTATCACGGTGAAGTGGACTATGTGATGAACTATTTCCGTTTTATTGCACAAGAAGTACGTGAATTATTGGCGCAACTTGGCTTTAGTAAGCTCGAAGATGTTATTGGTAGAACAGAGTTGTTGGAACAAATTGAAGGCGCGACTGAAAAACAGAACGGCTTGGACTTACGCCCGCTGTTGGAATTTATCCCCGGTAACGAGTTAAAGACGCAGCACTGTATTTCACCGCAAAATGACCCGTTTGATCAGGCCGAGTTTGCTGAGCAAATGGTACAAGACATTCTGCCCGCGATAGAAGCAAAATCGGGTGGCAGCTTCGATTATCAAATCACGAATATTAACCGTTCTATTGGTGCCCGCTTGTCGGGTGAAATTGCTAGACGTTATGGCAATAAAGGCATGGATGAGTTCCCTGTACAGGTAAACTTTACCGGCTCTGCAGGGCAAAGCTTTGGTGTGTGGAATGCTGGTGGCTTACATCTGTCACTTGAAGGCGATGCGAATGATTATGTTGGCAAAGGCATGGCAGGCGGTAAATTAGTACTTAAAGCACCCGCAGAAAGCCAGTTTGTTAGCCATGAAACGACGATTATGGGCAATACTTGCTTGTACGGCGCAACGGGCGGCGAACTCTACGCAGCTGGTTTGGCCGGCGAGCGATTTGCGGTTCGTAATTCGGGTGCAATGGCCATTGTGGAAGGTATTGGCGACCATGGTTGTGAATACATGACCGGTGGCGTGGTAACGATTTTAGGTGAAACAGGCATTAACTTTGGTGCAGGCATGACCGGTGGCTTTGCCTTTGTAGTGGATGAAACACGTAGTTTTGTTGATCGTTATAATCACGAGTTAATTGAAATTCACCGTGTGCACACAGAGTCTATGGCAGCGCACCGTCACTATTTACAGGGCCTGATTGAAAAATTTGTCACTGAAACAGGCAGTGTTCGTGGGCAGCAGATACTCGACAACTTCGCCGATTATGTGCATAAATTCTGGTTAGTGGTGCCGAAAGCCGCTGATGTTAAATCCTTACTGGATTCATTAAGCTCTCAAGCGGCTTAACGATAAGAGATCGCAATAGATATGTCTAATAATTTTCAATTTGTTAATGTGCCCAGGTTAGATCCAAGCAAGGTGCCTGCCGAGCAAAGAAAACGTGAATTCAAAGAAATTTACGGTGAATACGACGCTAGTCAGGCTGCGTCCCAAGCAGACCGCTGTTTACACTGTGGTAACCCGTATTGTGAATGGAAGTGTCCGGTACATAATTATATTCCTAACTGGTTAAAACTAATTTCAGAAGGGAACTTGATTGAGGCAGCAGAGCTGTCGCATAAAACAAACTCTTTACCAGAAATTTGTGGTCGCATTTGTCCACAAGATCGCTTATGTGAAGGCTCCTGTACGATCAATGATGAGTTTGGGGCGGTCAGCATTGGCTCTATTGAAAAATACATTTCAGACGAAGCCTTTAAACAAGGCTGGCGCCCGGACCTTTCCGCAGTTAAGGCAACTGGCAAACGTGTGGCTATTATCGGTGCCGGTCCGGCTGGGTTAGGTTGTGCCGATATACTGACGCGTAATGGTGTAAAACCGGTGGTATATGATCGATACCCTGAAGTGGGTGGCTTGCTAACCTTTGGTATTCCACCGTTCAAACTGGAAAAAAGCGTCGTACAAAATCGGCGTGAAATTCTAGAAGGCATGGGCGTGGAGTTTGTCCTTGGTACCGAAATAGGGAAAGACATACCATTCCAGCAATTACTTGACGAATACGATGCAGTTTTTCTCGGCATGGGCACCTACACCTATATGAAAGGTGGTTTTCCAGGCGAAGAGTTAGACGGCGTACACGAAGCGTTACCGTATTTGGTATCAAATATTAATCGGCTGATGGACTTAGAAGGCGTTAATACCCTGATGGGTGATACGTTTATTGATATGCAAGGCCAACGCGTTGTAGTGCTTGGCGGTGGAGACACAGCGATGGATTGTAACCGGACCAGTATTCGACAAGGTGCGGCCGAGGTCACTTGTGCGTATCGACGTGATGAAGAAAACATGCCCGGTTCCCGTCGTGAAGTAACCAACGCCAAAGAAGAAGGCGTTAACTTTCTTTGGAACCGACAACCCGTTGAGATTGTTGGTACCGATAAAGTAGAAGGCATTAAATTAGTCACCACCAAACTCGGTGAACCCGATGAGCGAGGGCGCCGTAGTCCAGTAGTGGTTGAAGGCACAGAAGAAATTTTGCCAGCAGACAAGGTGATTATTGCGTTTGGGTTCAAGCCCAGTCCATCGCCTTGGTTTGCAGACTTCGGCATTGAGTTAGACGCTAAAGGCCTCGTCGTGGCACCAGAAAATGCAAAATTTGGCTTTCAAACCACTAACAAAAAAGTATTTGCTGGTGGTGATATGGTGCGTGGTTCTGACCTGGTGGTCACTGCGGTATATGAAGGCCGCGAGGCCGCGCAAGGTATTTTAGATTACCTTGACGTTTAACTTAATACGCATAATACAGCGGTCGAGTATTAAATAATGACAGAGCAAAATAACGACTTAATACTACGAACCTTACGCGGTGAAAAAACCGAACGCACCCCTGTATGGATGATGCGTCAAGCCGGCCGTTATTTACCTGAATACCGTGCTACACGCGCGCAGGCGGGCAGTTTTCTTGATTTGTGTAAGAATGCACAGCTGGCCTGTGAAGTGACGCTACAGCCCTTAGAGCGCTACCCATTAGACGCGGCTATTTTGTTTTCAGATATCTTAACCATTCCAGATGCTATGGGCTTAGGCTTATACTTTGAAGAAGGCGAAGGCCCGAAGTTTGAACGCACCGTGCGAACGGAAGCCGACATCAACAAATTGTTTGTGCCGGACCCAAATCAAGAGCTGCAATACGTCATGAATGCCGTATCGACCATCAAGAAAGGTTTGAATGGGCGAGTGCCGTTGATTGGTTTTTCGGGCAGCCCTTGGACCTTAGCCTGCTATATGGTCGAAGGCAGCGGTAGTAAAAATTTCGCGCGCATTAAAAAAATGATGTACGACACGCCGGAGTTGATGCACCGCTTATTGGATATTGTTTGCCAATCGGTCATTTCATACTTACAGGCGCAAATTGAAGCAGGTGCTCAAATAGTCATGTTGTTTGATACTTGGGGTGGTAACTTATCGACCAAAGACTACGAGACGTTCTCCCTTGCTTATAGTCGAAAAATTGCTCAGGCCTTACAGGCCAGTAATCCAGAAGTTCCAAAAATGCTGTTTACCAAAGGCGCGGGTGTTTGGTTAAAACCAATGGCCGAAGCCGGTTACGATGGCTTAGGCGTAGATTGGACGACAGATTTAAAACTAGCCCGTGAACTAACGCAAGATAAAGTGGTACTGCAAGGCAACCTTGACCCAAGCAGTTTGTACGCAAGCCCCGAAACCATTCGCGGCAAAGTACGCGATGTGTTGGCCGATTACGGCCATGGTCATAAACACATCTTTAATTTGGGCCATGGCATCTTGCCCGATATTAACCCAGACCACGTGACAGCGATGATCGATGAAGTTCATCAAAGTAGCCCGGCCTATCACCTTTAAGCCGATCAAGCCCTAACCTTGGTTAAGGTGCTTTAACATTGGACCCTACAAACAAGCCTCGGATTGAGATTCACTATTGTACCCAGTGCCGCTGGTTATTACGGGCAGCTTGGTTAGCACAAGAGTTGTTAACAACGTTTGAAGAGGAGCTGGGTGGCGTAACCTTGGTACCGGCCAGTGGTGGTACATTTGAAATAACATTAACTGGCCATCAAGCAACAACATCAATCTGGTCGCGTAAACAAGCAGGGCGCTTTCCAGAAGCCAAGGAAATTAAGCAGCGAGTGCGAGACAGTCTATGCCCAGGTAAACCCTTAGGGCATTCGGACGTTAAACAACCGTAACAAGGCAACTGTTCTGGCAATAATTCAATTAATTACTGAGATAGGTTGTTTACTGCGTATTAACTGAATAGCCTGCTTTAATTGGCTGATACGTTGCGCGTATTTTCTAACCCGTCCAGCAGACGATTGCTGAATATCATTCAACAGCTTTTCGGACTCATCTAAGCGCTTTAAACCAATTAAAGCATGCGCTTGCATAAGACCAAAACGTGGATTACGAGGGTTAAGTCTAAGTCCCGTATCGGCGGTTGTTAAGGCGTCAAAAAAACGGTTTTGCTTCATCCTAATGGCAAATAAATGTACCAATGAATAATAGCGGTGCGCTGATTTACCTTTCGACTTATCAATTAAAGCCTGCAACCAGCTAGCGATGTCATCGGCTTTAGATAAGCAGCGTTCATTGCCGGCCATCACGCATTTAATGGCCACGTCTAAGGCGCGAATGCCCCAGGCGCCCATGGGTTTTTGACGGATAATCTCGGCAATATAATCGGGCCTAGCTAACTGTAACGATGCGATGGTATTTGTATGTTGCGCCAATCCATCGGGTGTCACCATACTCAAGCTAATTAAAAACCCCGCTTCCTCGGGCGAGAGTTCAGCGGCCCTTAAATAATAGGCATAAGACGCCTCAAAGTCTTTTTCACGTTTACGTAAAATCTCGCCACGTAAATATTGGCTGCTCGGTGATTCGGGGTGGTTCATTGCTAAACTTTCGATCAGGGCCGACTCACTACGCCAATATTGCGCGCGATTAAATGTGTTAAACCCAAGACAAAAAACAATAATGGCAATAAGGCTAATACGCAAAGCGTTGGGCATTTTGCTCGGTAAAGCAAACACTAACAAATAGCTTAAACCCAACAAGGGGCCTAACGCAGGCAGGTAGTTACGGTGTTCGTGAATTATCTCTAAGGGGAAAACAGTTGACTCAAGACTATGCCCCACTAAAAACCAAAGTACAGCGAACGCAAAGACAGGGAAGCGTTTGCGCCAAATAATAGAGAGCGCGAGTAAAACAATAATCCCAATAATACTGGGTAAGGTCGTCCAAATTGAGAACAAATCCGAACTCAGCGGAAAGTCGTCGTGGAATAAGCCCATGGTTTGTATGTCGGGCACGATAATCATCGACAGGTAAAACCACAGCACACGGGGTTCAGTTAGTACTCGTTCTAAAAATGTAAAAGGGCGCCCGCCGTAGCCGCCAGTAATAAAACCAGGGTGCTGAAACCAATAAAATAGGCCCGCTAAAATGGGTAGGCCCAGAAAAATAAAAAAGAACCAACGAACTTTTTTTATTGAGCCGTGGTTGGAAGTAAGCCGACTCAATAAAGTCAATTCAAGCACAGCAATATAAACGGGGAGCAACACGGCATTTTCTTTACATGCCGCCCCTAAAACGGTGCCTCCAATGACACCTAAACACATCAACCACAAACCTTTGGCAGGCTGTTCTTCTAGCGATAAGCGTCCTACGACGTAAATACAAGCGCCCATCAGCATAAACATACCGGCCATGCTGGTCATACGTTGTACAACGTAGAGTACACTTGTCAGTAAAAATGCGTGTAATGCCCAAATAAGCGTACCACTGACGGCAAAGGCCAAGCGAGGGTTTGATAAACGAGATTGCTTTGCCCAAGTGGTATTGGCAATGCTTGGCCATAATAACGTCAGTAACCAAAAGACTAAGCCAGAATTAATGCAATGAACAGTAATGTTAAATAACTTGAAATGAACAGATTTAAAGCCATCAGCAAAATAATAATTTAAGCCAAAAGACAACGCAGGGATGATGCGTTTTAAAGGCCCACTTTCATTTGAAAGCGCCGAGCGAATAATTTCCTGTTCGGTTAACGCATGGATTGGAACGTTGGGGTTTTCAAGAATGTTTAGTTGGTCATCAAAAACAAACGGGCCATTCCACCCAGGCGCATAAACAAGAAAAACAGCAAGGCAACACACGCTCCAAAAAACGAGCGGAGAAAAAATCAAGGGGTCAGCCAGCTTGATTTTTATAGTCTTCACTTTTTCTATCCCCTCCGTGTGACCCTAGTCTAGTTGCCCTAGTTACTAACGAACTAATTTTGTTATGAAAGCGTTCGCTACCATAAGCTTCACCGGCAAGAGTCGCTCGTGATATTTGTTCTTCTTGTTGGGTAATATCCAGTCGATCAAATAATTCTTTGTAGCGCTCGCATCGTATATCGGGGTTAATACCTAGCGCCCGATATAAGTCATGCTCAGTAATTAACTTGTCATTGTCTGCTAAAGCGTTATGAGAGTAACTTGACCATTTATAGTCAGAAGGATTGCTCACCATGTTCGCTTTAACAGGATTCATCTCAATGTATTTGTACAAACTAAAAAGATACGAGTCACTGTCTACTAGGCACGACTTATAGCGGCCCTCCCATAACGTGCCCGTTCGTTTATGTAACGCGTTGTAATAACGAACATAACGGTTAGCCATCGCCTGCATAAAAATAGCTAATTGCTCTTTGCTACCAGGTGTAATTAGCAAATGTAAATGATTCGTCATAATGACGTAGGCATGTAAAAAGCACCCCGATTTTTCTAAACCATGCTCAATATCGTCCTTAATTCTCAGCATGTCATCTTCAGTGTTAAAGATATCCTGCCGGTTATTACCTCTGTGCATAATATGCAAAGGCTGATTAGGGATAACGAGTCGGGGTAGTCGTGCCATGCAGTAACTTTAGCTCATCAATTATTGAAAATCAAGCTGGCTGACCCCTTGATTTCCCTTGATTTCCTTTCAAGCTGGCTGACCCTTGGATTTTGATATCAAGGTAAATACTTATGATATAGTTAGATGGTAATGGGTAATACCAGAATAAGCAAAGGAGATATCATGCAAACAGCAACAAGCAAGCTAACAAAAAAGTACCAAGCAACAATACCTGAGCCAGTGAGAAAATTACTTGACCTACATATGGGTGATGAAATTGCATTTGATATAGAAGATGATGGAGTTCACTTACGTCGAGCAAGACCCGTTGATATAGCCTTCGCGCAAAGCCTAGAAAATACGTTAAGCGAATGGACGACTAAAAATGATGAAGAGGCATACCGTGACCTTTAAGGCGTTTGATGTTGTCGTTGTACCGTTTCCATTCACAGATCGCACAACAACCAAAAGGCGACCGGCGTTAGTCATATCAAATGAGAATAAGTTTAATAAGAAAGTAGGCCAGTCTGTGCTAGCCATGATAACGAGTGCTAACAATTCAGACTGGCCATTGGATACAACTATTCAAGATTTAGATGCAGCGGGCCTGCCATCGTCCTCTGTTGTAAGAATGAAGTTATTCACATTGGATGATAGGCTGGTTCTTCGCAAAGCAGGGCAGTTGAGCAGCAGAGATCAAAGAGCTGTTCGGCTTGTTCTTCAAGAGATACTAAGCATTGAAAATCAAGCTGGCTGACCCCTTGATTTACTTTTTGCAATCTCTACCTTGTGATGCGAAGTCTAGTACTAGCTTCATGATACTCTTCGGGATCTGCAATGAGGTGGGGAGCCTTTCTACATGCGAGGTCAGACTAGTCTGCCTCAAGGTTGGGTCGGCTTCCCCAGAAACTGGTATTTAGTATAAATGACCTGTGTCATGAAACATACAAGGTTGGTGCTGAGGGTGCGAAGCCCAACAGTTTAGAAGGACATTTGAAATCGACAATGGATAGGTTGAGTTTGATAAATATCAAGCTGGCGGAGCCCTTGATTTATTAAGTATGTGCGCCTATTAATAAACCATTAATACTCACGTCTTCATCCACATCAGGCCAGTGTATGCCTTCACCATCACCTAAAAGCACCCAGTTTTCGAGCTGCTCTTTTGTTGCTTTAGCTAACCGAGGGAACCAAATTAAAGGGGCCGATATAGTTCGGCCGTCAACCAGCTCTACAATTAAGGAAGCCTCAGTGCATTTTATGCTCTGCGCTTGAGGATGAAGTTCAACTGCTAAAGTATTCATTCCATGTCTCCAAAAATAGTTCTTTATTTTCTGAAACCAGTGCCTCTAACTTTCTTAGCTCTTTAGGAGAAAACCTAGTTGAGCTAGCTAGAGCCACTGGACGAAGCCAAAACTTAGCCAGCATATTATCTCTTTGTATATGAATGTGAGCTGGCTCACTGCTCTCATTACTATATAAAAGAAAAATCTAAATGGTCCAATTGTTAATACTGTAGGCATTTGACGATTTTAGCGGTTACCTAAAATCATTGCCGATTCCTTTGCAAATCAAGCTGAAATCAAGCTGGCTGACCCCTTGATTTCCTTGATTTCTTATGGCAGAGGCGGTTGATCACATGCAAAGCTAGCAAAATTATGAGTGGTGTTTGTAGTTAACCCGGACGCACCAAAAGAAGTAGACGACCCACTGCATCTCTTGGTTTTTTGTCCAGTCTTGATATTAACCGCTATTTGAATGGTGCCTGTCCAAGGAGAATTAAAAGAACATGTATATGTACTTGGGTTGCCTTGAAGGTTGCATTCGCTAGCAGGGCTAATAGTAGGCGACCCAGTGTTGCCTAGTGGATAGGTGATTCCATATGTGCCGGAAACTGTAATGGCGCCAGCACTTGCACCTACATTGACCGTTATAGTGTCGCTAAGATTATTTGGAGAGGGTGATGTTGCAACGATTTGTGTTAAGCCATGGTTATCATCACGCATGGTAGCCGTAATATCGGCTCCTGGTGTTGCTTGGTTTAATGCTGAGGCCCAGCCGCGACTAAATGTCCCGTAATAATCATTGACAGGATCTACAACTGTATCGGCGGCTTCGTTTGTTACAGTAACATTTGTTGGGTTATTTGAATCCCATGAGGCTAATAATGATAAGTTAACCTCGGCAAAAGGGATTACTTCCAATCGATCTGTTTTACTAGCACTTTGGATGTAAGTTAGGTAGCTAGAAGGGTTCTCACCGCCAGCGACATCGTATACGTTATCAATATAAACGCCTCGTGCCTCTAATTGTTGTTGCGCACCAAGTGTCATACTAACTGGTGATCGCAATGTTGGTTTTGTTGGGGTACTGCCTACAGATGCAACATAGTTAAGAATAAAGTTTTTTTGATAATCAACATAATCGGTTTGAAGCTGATTGCCATCGGCTAAACTGGCTCGATCCATAACGGTGATGTCTTTTAAATTCCAATCTTGAAAAGCTCGAAAAACCCCATCGATGCGTTTTAACCGGCAGGATTCGACGTATTCCTCTCCAACATTCGCAACGGAACCGTCGGCTTTATAATGAGGATGGTCACCGGTAGTTGTACCTGCTACATATTTAATAGCGGAAGTAGTCGCGTCGTGATGATCTCTGCAGCAAACATTGCAGACATTTACAGCCGCGCTGTCGTTATTTGTTTCTGTTGCTGTGGCTTTGTTCATCTCATAACCTAATTCATCATCCCGATTTACACCATCCCAAAGTACATAGCCTGGTGTGTTGCCTAAACCGCTAGTTGCTAACTCACAGTTGCAACTCGCCGTTATAAACTCTTCTTTGCGGTCTGCGATAAAGTCGCTGCCATCTTGGTGATAAGTGACTACTTCAAATTGTACAAGAGTATTTTCATCGGAAACCACGTCCGGTAAGGGTTTGCTGGTTTGGCGCAATTTTCCTGTATCAACATCGATGTCAATTACGTCTGGCGCGCCTAATGGGTCATATTTAGCGACAGGTCCTGGGGTGCCTGTTGAAGCAGGCGTGCCACCTAAGGATGTGTTAGACAAATCATAAGAGTGAATAAATGTGTCAAAGGAGACCACGTTGTTCGTGTTATCACCAACTCCATCCCACGTGACTACAACATGAGCGAGCTTAAACGAAATAGATGATGCAACTGCAGTTGTTGTAGCAATTTGATTAACACCAGAATAATAGTAGTTATCAGTCGTCCAACTTAGATTAAAGGTATCGTTTCCGCTAGAGATTAGGCCAGGCAAGATTCTACCGCCTTCGTTATCAGCAATATTATCGAATGCTAATGATAGAGGGTATTTTAAACTTGTAACAGAATTAACAGTTAAGTCGCCCCAGTCATCTAGTGTGCTAATTTCAACAAAACGTCGTAAATCATCAATTTTTTTTTGTGCAATGCTGGCAGCAACGGATCGTTTATTGGCATCGCTGCCACTTCTCAGTAGACTAGTTTGCAGCTTTGACACAGCTAGAATACCGATGGCCAGTACAAGTACGGCAATCATTACTTCAATAAGGCTAAAGCCGTTTTTTTTTGATGTGGGTAAAGTCATAATGTCATTCCTATTCAGGTGTTCTTATTACGGCTGTATATCCGTCCAGCTATATTTTTGTTTAGCAAGCCCAAGATTAGAAAGGTCTTCTACTATAGAGCCGAGTACAAACTCATCGTAGACTTGGGTGTAACCACCTGTCGTCAATTTTGTAGAGTCTTCAGCTAATAATGACCCGTGGACTTTGACGCCACCGTTTAGCGTAACGTCACTAAGGCCAAGAGCAATGCCATAGAAGTCTGAGTTGGCATTTATTTTCAAATGGCCACTTACAACAAGAATAAGAGGCCCGGCTCGGCTACCAATAATTGAGTTCGATGGCATAGTGCAATCGCCATCTACGGTTACAATTTTTGATGTGGTCCAACCACTGGCAAGTGCTTCTAGCCCAGTACAGTTGGTAAGTTTTTCATCTGCGATACTTACAATATCTGTAAATGAATCAAAGCTAGGGAAAAGGTAACTGAGAACAGAAGGGGGGAAATCACCTGGATCAGCTTGAACTATGTCGTGGTTAACATTGCCAGGCTCACTTAGCTTGTCGCCATCACAATCACAAAATTTCCAAGAGTCGGTGTCGTCTAACTTTTCTGAGCAAATATCCCCACTGTTATCTAAGAAAGCGTCTAATTGGCAAGTTTGCCATGAGCCCACACCGCCAGATGTGTCAAAGGTAGCAACCCAAGCTGAAACAGGGACGCCTTTTCCGCCACCATTGGGGTCGGCAACAATGGTGAAGGTGCCACCTAGTTTAATAATAGGAGTCATAATTGGGGGAACCTCTTCCGAGGTTAATAGTGTGATTTGAGTATATGAAATTTGGGCGTACGCATTACCTGTACCATCAAGGCTCTCACCTGTTCCAATGGCGGTCATAACATTACCTGAATTGGTGTAGGTTAAATATGTGTTTGAAACAACGCCGCTACTCAAATCGACAGCCGTTGGTGTGGAACCGAGTTGCAAGGGCTCGATGGTTGTTGGCGTTGTTAAGTCGTTATCGTAAGCCAAGTCGTAGGTGTCACTGCCATTGGTACAAGGAAAAAGGCCGGCATATCCACCTGTACACGCAACCCATGGGTAAGTACCGCCTACCGTGCCATCATATAGATCAGTGTTGTTGGTTATAAAGGCTGCTGCTTGCTCTAAGGCCGCATCTGCAGCGGCGTTAGCTTCTTTATGGCGGTATTCATTCGCTGAAATTCGTTGGTCCATTATCCCGACTCGAGCCGCAAATATCGTAATCAAGGTGACGCCGATAAGCAGAATAATGGAAACAAGAAGTGTAGCAACGCCTTTTTGATTATTTAATGATGGCTGTATATTAATTAATTTCATCATAAGCCTCAGTCTTTAGGGTCTTCATTTCTCATGCGAATGGTTTCGATAATAGTTCGGCGTGGGTCATTTGCCTCTGAGCTATGGGGCAAATCTGTGGTGCCCGTTAAGGTTATAGTGACATCATATACGCTGACACCGTCCAACGTCGTTAGGGCCGTTAAGCCACTAGCGCCGTTAGTATTTGCGCTACCGGAAAAATCAAAATTTAGGGTCGTAATATTGGCTATATTAGTTTCTGTTAAAGGTTGACCGCCGATGGACGGTGCGCAAGAAGTAGTATTCCAGTAGATAATGTTATCCGACCTTAATTGGAAGGCAAATAAATCCTTAGATGCGTCAAAAGAGCCGTCTGTTGTGTCAGAGTCGTACGAATAGTTTAAGCAGGTATTCGCAGAGTCATAGTCTAGCTTATTCATAAAGTTATTATCAGTCGGGTCGAAAGAGTAACCATGTCTTTTTATTTCATCTACCATCAATGTCATTACGCCTCTTAACTCTTGGTTAAGTCGAATCATGCGAATGTTTTCATTGCTGCTGCGCACATTAGTTGAAAAAACACTAATAATGATTGCAGTTACAAACAGGCCTAATACTAAGGCAATCAGCATCTCTATTAATGTGAGCCCTTTTTGGCTGGCGCCCTTACGATGATTATTTAGCATGAGGGGTAACCCCCAACCGCAGTATCAGAACAAATTCTAGCGCGACCACGTATTGAAAGCACGACATCAGCATCAGCAGAGCCTACAGAAAAAGTTGCTGTACCAGCATCATTAAGGTCTACGAACCCTCTAAGAGGGTCAAATTCGGCTGTATCACTTCCAAACGTCCATGTGCCTAAAACATTAGGAAAATCACTGGCTTTAACAACGCGTTCAACGCCATCTATGTTGCAATCATTAGCAGTAGTGCAATCGCAAGTTACTTCTTCTTTCATGCCGTAGCACCAATTAGTTGTGCCTTTATTTTTAAACGATACGCGAATGACTTTATTTCTTTTAATAGTTTCGGTTTTTGCAAAAAGCAAGTCACTATGAAGGAGGTTGGTTGCCCCTACAATTTTCCTGCGCTCTAAGATTTCAAAAAAAGAAGGCGCTGCTAATGCCAATAAAATACCTAGCACTACGACCGTGATAAGTAATTCTATTAACGTAAAACCTTTTTGTGTGTTTCGATCCATCTACGAAGTTCTCCTAGTCATGGTTAATTATAGTTGTGATGCTAGGGTTGGCAAGGGCTATGATATACCGTCTGTCTTGATAAAATAGCCGTTTGTCGATTTGTGTGCTATTTTTTGATTAAATCACTCACTTTTTATTAAAATACACTCACAAAAGCACTGGAGCTACCGCATGATAAAAAAAACGTCGAATGGATTTACGTTAATTGAACTAATGATTGTGGTGGTGATTATTGGTGTGTTGGCGGCCATTGCTTTGCCAGCCTACAATGGCTATGCACAAAAAGCGCGGCGTTCGGATGCGAAACATGCACTGTTAGATATTCAATTGGAACAAGAAAAGTGGCGGGCTAATAATGTAGCTTACACATCTTCTTTAACAGAATTAAATTGGGCGGGTGGTGACTCGCTGGATGGCCACTATGACCTTTCGCTGACGAACGTTACAACAAATGAATATACGATTGAGGCTGACCCTAAAGGACTTCAGTTGAGCGATACGTCTTGTGACCCGATGACATTAAATCAAAATAACGATAAAACGCCTGCCTCTGGTTGTTGGTAATTTGTAGGTTGGCGGTGACGAAGGAACCCCAACATTCCAAGCCGAGGCCTCTCCAATCAAAAACTTGTTGGGCTTCATAAGCTCGGTAATTGCTCCTGCATTACTCTACCTCCTGCATCCATGCAGTCGTCAGCACCAACCTACGGAATAAATCAAGCATTGTAGGTTGGTGGTGACGGTAGGAACCCCAACATTCTCAGCCGAGCCACCCCAAATCAAAAACTTGTTGGGCTTCGTAAACTCGGTAATTGCTCCTGCATTACTCTACCTCCTGCATCCATGCAGTCGTCAGCACCAACCTATATAGCAAATATTGTAGGTGATGGCATGAACCCCAACACTCGCAACTTAATTAACCATCATAATTATCAATCAACTCCATACCGTCATTGCCATCATCATCGTCGGATGATCCGGTAATCGGTTTGCCCAATTTAATCATCAGACGTACCTCGTTGCTTGAATCGGCATATTTAAGCGCATCTTCATAGCTGATATCACCATTGGCGTAAAAGGCATATAGGGCTTGATCAAAGGTTTGCATCCCTTGCTCGGTTGAATTTTTCATTAATTCTTTCAACTTATGCACATCGCCTTTTCTAATAAAATCGGCTGCCAGTGGCGTATTAAGCATAATTTCGATTACCGCTTTTCTGCCCTTGCCGTCAATGGTGGGTACCAATTGCTGGGCGATCATGGCTTTTAAGTTTAACGACAAATCCATAAACAGTTGTTTATGCGCGGCTTCTGGAAAAAAGTGAATAATGCGGTCTAGCGCTTGGTTAGCGTTATTGGCGTGCAGTGTTGATAAACAAAGGTGGCCGGTTTCGGCAAACGTCATGGCGTGTTCCATGGTTTCACGGCTACGAATCTCACCGATAAGAATAACGTCAGGCGCTTGTCGTAGCGTGTTTTGTAGGGCTGTTTCGTACGATTCGGTATCAAGACCTACTTCTCGCTGTGTGACTACGCAGCCCGCGTGATCATGCACGTATTCGATAGGGTCTTCAATCGTGATGATATGCCCCGTGCTGTTTCTATTACGGTGGCCGACCATCGCGGCCAAGGAGGTGGATTTACCCGTGCCCGTGGCGCCGACAAAAATAATGAGGCCGCGTTTCGTCATCGCAAGGTCTTCAATGATGGGCGGTATATTAAGTTCTGCTATCGTTGGAATTTGGGTTTCGATACGGCGAAGCACCATGCCGGCATCGTCTTTTTGGATGAAGGCACTCACACGAAAACGGCCTATGTCTGGGCGACTTATAGCAAATTGGCACTCTTTGGTTTCTTCAAACTCTTGCCGCTGCGCGTCGCTCATTACACTTTTAACGACCTCCATCGCCTGGTTTGCACTTAGCCGTGTTTTAGACACCTGCTGTAGAACCCCGTTAACTTTAATAGAGGGCGCCCAGCCGGAGGTAATAAATAAGTCAGACGCTTTTTTGTGAACGACGAGTTGTAATAGGGCATCAAAATCCATGTTAAATCCTTTTTAGCTAAATGCTTTTTTATCGACGGCCTTCATCTTGGCGTCTTGTCTAGAAACTAAGCCAGCTTGAACCAGTTCAGTTAAATGCTGGTCGAGCGTTTGCATACCGTCTTTTCGGCTGGTTTGAATGGTGGAGTACATTTGCGCAATTTTGTCTTCACGGATCAGGTTTCGAATGGCCGCGGTGCCGGTCATAATTTCCCAAGCGGCGACTCGGCCACCACCAATTTTTTTCATTAGGGTTTGGGCAATCACGGCGCGTAGTGATTCAGAGAGCATGGACCGAACCATGCCTTTTTCACCTTCGGGGAACACGTCAATAATCCGATCAATGGTTTTGGCGGCAGA
>TARA_R110002111_G_scaffold126741_5_pt1 | contig 79666 bp, 66 predicted proteins | sample TARA_R110002111 | Tara Oceans TARA_R110002111 (sample SAMEA4397363) | marine metagenome | biome: Polar Biome; feature: [ZZZ] marine water layer (ENVO:01000295); material: water (ENVO:00002006), including particulate matter (ENVO:01000060) such as... | depth 199 m
TGACCTATGATTTTCCATTCCAAAGCCACATGTTTTTCAGGGCTCGCGCGAGCCTCATTTCACTGACTGCAGAAAAAGTAAATCACACAAATCTCTAAGTTCAATGAAACAAACAACAAATTAAAGTTCGCCCGAAAACCGGACCGAACAAAGAAATCTTCCAATAAATAAAAAGCAGGCATGATTTATGCAACCATGCCTGCTCAAGGGGAGAACTCACTAGACAAACCCGGAAAAAACCGGATTTGACGAGCCTGCTTTAAATTCCTGGTATTTCGACCCGTTCAATCTGGGTAATACGACGCAATTTCTTCAGAGCACGAGACTCCAACTGCCTGATTCTTTCCTTGGTCACACCAAAACGATCCCCCACCTGCTCCAGCGTCTGGGGCTCATTACGTGCATTCAGACCATATCGATAAATCAGGATGTCTTTCTCCCGTCCATCCAGCTGATCCAGAATGCTCATGATCACGGCATGCTGCTTCTGATTGATCAGCTCTTCTCCATATTGACTCTCCCGCTCATCCGTAGACTGGAAGAAGAGTTCTTCATTACCCGTCCTGAACCGTTCGAGCACTTTGTACTCGGCAGGAATTGAACGTGCATAATTTTTCATAATCGCCCAGCTTGCGTAAGTCGAAAACTTATTCCCTTTTGTGTAATCGAACTTCTCGATGGCGCGAATCAGAGACATATTCCCATCGCTGACCATCTCAAAGAAATTTCCTCCCGGCCTGATGTGACGTTTGGCAATTGAAACCACCAGACGCAGGTTACTGCGAATCAGAAAGTTTTTCACATCCGTACTCTCATCCAGCAGCTTTTCAATCTGATCCATATCGCGTGCCTTAGGACGATTCGGATCCAGATTTTCCTGAATTTGCGCTGCCCTGTACTTCAGGAAATTCAGCTTTCTGAAGTAGTACGCTTCTTCTTCTCTGGTCAACAGCGGGATCGAATACAGGCTTGCCAGGTAAGGCGGCAATCCGGGTGGTGTCCGAACCTTTTCGTTACTCTTATCGATTTCCGGAGGGGGACCCAGAATCAGTTTCTGGGCACCCGGCAACTCAAATTCATCGCTGTGCATAAAGTCGATGGTCTGAGCATGCAGTCGTACTGCCCGGGCCTCTGAAATAATCCGGTAAATACTGGCCTTCGTTCTGCAGTAGCGGCGCGCCAGCTTTTCAACGGCAATACCACGCCGAAAATTGTTATAGATATCGCGTTTCTGCTGATCTGTGATTTTTTCTGGTGCATTCGGAAATATAGCCAATTCAGGATTCTCCCGATCAAAGTTTTTCAACGTGTAGCGAATGGTTTCAGGTGAGCGATTCAGATGCCGCGCGATGCGACGACTGATTTCCGCAGGACAGCCTCCATAACGGGCCAGACGTCGCGCGCGGCGGAGAATTTCTTCCCGATCCTCATCACTCAGCTGGCTGAAGTTCATACTTCGCATGATATGACCCCGATTCTTCTGTAGAAAACGGTCCACCGATGACTTCAGAAAGCCAACTCGTTTTCGTCCGTTAAACCGAAAACGACGACTAATTAGCCCTTTGTCTCTCCAGCGATCCACGGTTTTCGTGGAAATATTGAACTTTTCACTGAGATCCCGAACGGTCAAAACCTCTTCCTGTTCATCCTCTACATCAATCTCAGCACTGTCGGAAAGGTCTTCGATAAAACAGCGCAGATCATGAAAGACATCTTTCCCCGGGATCACCAGATCTGGATAGATCTCCGAGCGATAGGTCGTAATCTGCTTACAGATTTCCGGATACGCGTAATCCTGATCCTCTTCAATACTTGCCAGAAACTCTTCGGAACGGCGAATCTGCTGCAGCTTGACCTCGCGTGGTGCGTACTTCACCTGCTGCTCTGCCAACTGCTTCAATGCCGGGTTGTTATATTTTGAACTGATCATGATTCCCCCTCCTCTAATTTGACTCTCCCCAAAAACCACGTGTCCTTCACGAGCGGCGTTCTCAGGTACTGCCCTTAATACGTACTATTAGACGAATTTGAGAGGAAAAAGTTCACACGTAAATAATTTTTGCCAAATCCCCATTCTGGACAGTTAAAAATCAATTTTGTCACAAAAACCACGCGACTAAAATAATCGTAAGTCTTTTCAATAAAACAGTATACAACGATCATGCGAGAATAGTTGTCAAAGTAAACTAATTCTTCAAACCCCCTGTAACACGAGGTAATTCGACACAAAGTCCCCACTCTTGAAAATAATATTTGTGAAACAGCTCACAAAACAAACCCGACTCTCACATCTCAATACAGTATACGCACGAATCCTGCCCGTTAAGAAATACAAGCAACCATTCCGTCGCTGGTGCGTTAGAATGAAAATGTCTTACTGCTCCAACATGAACAGGCATTACCAAAGGCATCAGCATCTGAAAACCTCCCGGTCGGAATTGACCAATCGCTATTTACGTTCAGCGCGGAGCGGATATCATAATAAGACAGGGGCTGAATTCTCTGCTCAAAGCTGTCTTCTCAACTCAGCGCCCTCATCCTGACAAATCGACGAAGTTGCTTTCTCGTTCCCATCTGAACAGACTTCGAAGATCCGGGCCTCTCATTCGGAAGCGGGTTAAATTATGTTGCAGCGTGGTCGAACTCAGCGTGCCGGTTCCAATACGTGGATCATTTTCACCTCACTGATTTGTCTACTTCTTCTGGCAGCAACTCTGGATGCCGCCCCGAAAAAAAACACGAAGAAAAAAGCCTCCCCTCCCCCGCTGAATCTCCCCCCCCTGAAAACCCAGGAACAAAAGATGCAACTCCTGGGCTATATCAGACAGACCATGCCCACACACAGAATCGGCAGTCGAATCAGCTTCAGTTCTGCCGACCTGGATAAAGCATTTGAGCAGGAACTGGGAGAGGGTGCCCAGGTCCTGGCAAAAACGATCGACGACGAAACGTTTATTCGTCGCGCATACCTGGATTTGACGGGCAATCTGCCCGCGCCGGAAAAAATCAAAGCGTTCATTTCTGATCAGGATAAAAACAAACGATCCGCGCTCATCGATGAATTGCTCGAAACCGAAGCATACGCACGCAAATGGGCCCGCTATTGGACCTCGGTCATTTTTTACGATAGCGAAGCCAACAAGAACCGCATCAGCCCTCAGACACTCGAAGACTGGCTGGCAGAACAATTCCACAAAAGCGCTCCCTGGGATTACATTACCGTCATGCTGATTTCAGCAACTCCCGAGCGCAACAAGGCAAAGCGTAACGACTACGGTCAGGATTTCGGTCCGAATAACTTTGTGCTGGCCTGCGAAAATAAATCCACAGAACTGGCCTCACAGACGGCCCGCATTTTCATGGGCATCAGCATCAAATGCGCGGAATGCCATGACCACCCGTTTGATAACTGGAAACGCGAACAATTCCACGAACTCGCCGCCTTTTTCCACCCCTCCACATACAGCATGCCAGACAAAGATGATCCGACCGTCAAAACGGTGGTTCAGCCCCGGTTTCTGCTGGGAGAAAAGCCACACGAAAAAATGAAAGAAGATGCGCGGCGGGTCTCCATTGCAGCCTACCTCGCATACAATCCGCAAAACTACTGGTTTGCCCGCGCTTATGTCAACCGGATCTGGAGCGAACTGCTCGGCGATGGTTTTTACGATGTCGACAGCCTCGGGCCCGACAGCGAGGTCATTCACAAGCCGGTCGTCAACCGCATCGCTGCCAACTTCAGATACAAAGACTTCGACCCGAAGTGGCTCTTTCGGCTGATTATGAATTCCAAAATCTATCAGCGTGAAATGCGTACCATTCATTCTGCCTCCGAACTGTTTACCGCCGTCAGACCCTCCCGCTTACGCCCCGACGTGGTCGCCGCCTCCGTCGAAAATCTGGTCGGAGATGATAAAAAACTCCATCAGGAGATCATGCAGGCCTTTGACATGAACCCCTCTCTGCCACAAGGGGCGCTGGAAGGCTCCATTCAACAGGCGTTATTGATGATGAATCACGCAACCCTGCAATCGAAGTTGTCGCAAAGTGACCTGAAACAATCACTGGTAAAGATCGAATCCAAAGAAGAACTGGTGCAGGAACTGTATTTGAACGTGCTGGCCAGACATGCCACCGAACAGGAAGTTCTGAGAAACATCGACTATATCAAAGACTCTCCATCGCGCGAGGAAGCCATCGACGATCTGGTCTGGGTCCTCATCAATTCCACAGAGTTTCGCACGAAACGCTAGCTATTTCCAAACACAGGAATCGTAACATGCAAAACGATGCGCTCCTTCATCTGAATTTGAATCGACGTGGCAGGATTTCCAGAAGGGATTTTTTGCAGGCGGCTTCGCTGGGGGTCGCCGGTTCGTCTCTGCTGACTCAGTTTCAGCTCAACGCAGCCGAGTTGAAAAAAACAGGTCGCTCCTGCATTCTGGTCTGGCTGGCGGGTGCGCCGAGCCAGATGGAAACCTGGGATCCCAAGCCGGGCACTCCGAATGGGGGGGAAACCCAAAAAATCAGTACGCAAACTCCCGGCATCGAAATCGCCGGTTACTGGCCGAAGATCGCTGCCGTGATGAATGACATCGCCGTCATCCGCGCCATGACGGGAAAAGAGGCCGCACACGAACGAGGCACCTACCATCTGCATACAGGTCACCGCATGCTGGGCATTGAGAAATTCCCTCACTTCGGTTCCGTCGTCGCGAAAGAGCTGGGCGATCCTCAATCCGACATCCCCAATTTTGTCAGCATCGGCCAGACGCTGAGTTCCGGTTTTCTGGGGGTCCAGGTCGCGCCGTTTATTATCGATCGCCCCGGTCAATTGCCGGATAATGTGTTCAACGCGACACCCGAATTACGGCAGCGGCGCAGACTGGCGCTGCTGAGTCAGCAGGAAAACGATTTCACCGCAGCCGGAGCCGAAGCACTCGTCAAAGAACACGCGCGGCTCTACGAAAAAGCCACTCTGATGATGAAATCGCCGCGTCTGAAAGCGTTCGAGTTTGATGGTGAACCCGCCACAATGCAGGCCGCCTATGGCAAATCACAATTAGGGCAAGGTTTGCTGGTAGCGCGCAGGCTCGTCGAAGCAGGCGTGCCGTTTGTTGAGGTGCGCACGGGAGGCTGGGATATGCATAACAACGTCTTCAAAGGCATGGAACGACGGGCCCCCGAAGTTGATCAGGGTTTATCGCAATTGCTGATCGATTTAAAACAGCGCGGCCTGTTAGACAAAACGCTGGTGCTGTGCATGGGTGAGTTCGGACGTACTCCGAAAATCAATGCACGTCCCCCGGTTCCCGGCCGCGACCACTGGGTCAAAAACTTCAACCTGCTGATGGCGGGCGCCGGCATTCAAGGGGGACAGGCCATTGGAAAAACGGACGACAATGGTCAGGAAATCGTAGACTCCCCGGTTCAGGTCGACGATCTCTTCCGCTCGATGTGCCAGGCCATGCAGATCAACGCCGACATGGAACTGCACACACCCGTCGGCCGCCCGGTCAAACTGGTCGAGAGTGGCGAAGTCATCAAAGGACTGTTTGGCTGAGCGTTTGAATTGTCAGCCCCCACAGACGGCAATCGGCGAACTGGCTTAAGACTTGATATCAATCGCCAGCTGGTTATCGCTACCTTCCACTGTGATGTCATAATCACTGGATGTTTCACTCATATATTTGGCTGGCATGCCACTTAGCGACTGACCATTACCCGTTATAAAAAAGATCCTGTACGCTCCGGGTGCAACCGGATCAGGAAGTGTGAATTTTCCCTCGTTATCAAGTGGCGCCTGCCCGGCCATTCCGAACTGCAGTGAATAAAAACCCACGTTTCCCCCGCTCAAAGGTTTCCCGTTCAAGGTAACCGTGCCGGCGAGTGTGGCGGAATCCGCAGGTTTTTCAGGCACGTCTAACGTCTTTTCGCAGCCAGTCAGCAGCAGACACGCGACAAGCACCACAGACGTAATTGATTTAAAAACCATTGATACCGAACCTTCACAAACTTGTTTGATGTCTCGCATTCCACGACTTCCTTCAGACTGATACGAACTTTAAATGAAGGACGACCCGGGAAAATGGATTGACTCGCTATATCAGAGTCATTCTCTCTTCCCTCAGGTCGTCGCTGAGTGTGTTTTCAGCAGCATCTGTATCATCGATCAGGGAAATGAAGTCACTTTCCCATCCGCCTTGTTGCTGAGATTCTGATAGAGCTCAAAATCCATATTCTCGGAGAGAAAATGGACTGAACCATCGGCGAAGACAAAGTGCGCGCCGCCGACATGGTCACTGCCAAAGTTAGCCGTGTCATCGTTCCAGGCTCTGGCTGGTGTCGTGGTGACAACCGTTTCATTGATTCTGGCCTGCTGCGTATTGCGCGTCGCGTGCCAGCCCCAACGATATTGGCAACTTGTGAGTGCTGTTGATTCTTTGGTTGTTTTTTCACCAGCCATAAAAGTATTGGTCGTTCCATCTGTCACATCACGTAACCGCGTATTGGAATTTTGATTAAACATCCCTTTCCAGTTGCTGTGAACGCCAGAATTGGAGTTCCCTGTGCCGGAGCTGACGGCATAGTCACCGAAAGCATTGGAACTGTTATTCAGGCTGGAACGTGGTTTGGAAGGGCAGAAATACGCAATCACAGGCGTATTGCTGGCTGATACATTGGCAGCATCGAGTTGAGGCAGTTCGAAGTTCCACTTATTGTACAGTGCCGACTGTTCCATAAAGGGCAAAATGAAGGCAAAGGCACCAATCGCGCTGGGATTGATACTTGCGGGAGGAAATATGGTATGGGTTTCGTTGTAGTTGTGGAACGCCAGTCCCAGCTGTTTCAGATTGTTTTTGCAACTGCTGCGTCGGGCCGCTTCCCGTGCCTGCTGTACCGCCGGCAGTAACAAGGCAATTAAAATCGCGATGATGGCAATCACCACCAGTAGCTCAATCAGGGTAAATCCTTTTCGAATTCCTGAAATTGGTTTTTGAGTGTCGAGCATGCTTTTCTCCTCAAATATAAATATCTATATTTAATCCAAAACAAATCACGTCTTCATATTCTACTGGCCGTTCACCCTGCCGGACTCCGTAAACCCGTATTTTTCATCCGGTTTTACAGCAGGCAGCAAAGTAAAAAGTATTGAGATAACCTTTACTTAGTACGAAAACCTGGGCTTCAGCATTTGATATTCTGAAAAAACAGCGGTGACGTGGCGTGTTGCTCTCTACAAAAATTCAAATACCCACCAGTGGCATTTTGCATCAGAGAGAGTGGAAATACATGTGCTTTACCAGGTATCGCCAGCCTGCGATGAACTTTGCTGAAGTGCATCGCGCGCCAAACGGGGATTCACAATCAGCAGCAGGAAACCGGCCTTAATCAAAAACAAGCCTCAAAAAGACTTGGCAGCACTCCTCGACTCAACGTATGATAAAGGTAAGCTCTGCAGGGGCCGGCGGTGCGAAATCGCCGCTTTAATCCTTGCCACTATTCACTTTACGAAATCACGAATTCACAGGCAGATTCATGACAGGCATTGCTGTTCCTTGTCCCCAATGTAAAAAAAAGCTCAAACTCCGGGATCAGAGTCTGCTCGGGAAAAAAGCGCGCTGCCCTAACTGCAAACACGCGTTCGTGCTGGAACTTCCGATCAAGCCTCCCCAGATCGAAGAACCCGCGCCAGCACAAAACAAATCGGAACACGAGCCAACAGCAGACAGCGTTCCTTCTGCTCCTCCATCGGCTCCGGCATCGGCTCCGGAAATCACAGCAGCCCCACAGCAACAGCAGGAAGTAAAAATCGAGTTGGCGCAACCAGCCACGCCTGTGGTGGGAACTTCTGCCAGGTGGATTCCCGATGAACACGTCGATACAACCCCACCGGCAGCATTCGTGCCCCCGGCGGAACAACCAAGCTCGTTCCCGCAGATTGATACCGCGCCAGATCCTGCGGTAAAAGTGGACACAACCGCTCCGGCTATCAATACTGAATCATCGAGCCCTGTGATTCCCGATATTCAACTGGAGTCAACAGAGCATGCCGGTGTCGCACGACTGCGCGAGCTACGCCGCAAAAATGCCAAGCGAAGAAACGTGACGATTCTGAGCAGTCTGGCGTTGATCATTCTGATCGGCGTCGGCGCTTATTTTGCCTGGCCTCAGGTCGAACAGACTCTCGCAGTCAAACCGCCCACTCCCGCAAACTCTGCTCCACAAAATGCAGCTCCGGTCACGGCGCTGGCCAGCCAGACACAAACACAGATCCCCAGCCCTACTTCGGGGAAACCGATACGCATCCTGTACGTTCCCGCCGGGACACGCATCATGATTCACTTAAGACCGGCCGAACTCTGGGCCCCCGGTTCGCAAGGAGAAGAGTTTCGCGCCTGCCTGGGTCCTGTGGGAATCTGGGCCGAGCAAAAAATCAAAGAAATCTGCCTCAGGGCGCCGACAGAAATCAGTGAAGTCACCTTCTGTTTAATCCTGGGATCACCTGGCGCCCCACCTGAATACGCGGTCGTGGTACGTACGACAGAACCGGTCAAACGCTCGGAACTGATTACCCAGTTCGATGGCGAACGGCTGGACGATTACAGTTTCCCCGTTTATTCCGGCGACAAACACTCTTCGATGATCATTGATGAAAACACATATGTCATAGGTCCTCCGGGAAAATCGCGTGCCGAGGAAATGGCGGATGCGCGTGAGTTTGAAAACGGTACTTCACCCGGAATGGAATCTCTGCTGAAACAGACCGACCGGGAGCGGCACTTCACCATCGTCTTCGATCCTGATGAAGTCCGCCGTCAAATGGAGGTGCTGGTTCCTGAAAAAACGCATCCTTTTGTAAATCAGTTGCTGGACTGGTTTGGCGACGAGGTCGAAACGGTCGCCTGGAGCATGCAGTTAGGTCCGGATGATTTTTATTCCGAATTTACATTCCGCAACTCAACCATGGTCCGCCCCACGAATCTGGCCACCAGTTTAAAAGAACAACTCGATCAACTTCCACAGAACATGCTGGCAGGGGTTGAAAAAATGAACCCGGGCACAATCGGCAGCCGCAAAGTCATCGGTCGCTTTCCCGCAATGTTAAAAGCATTCAGCATGGCCAACCAGCAGCAGTCCGGAGAACGCTACGCGCAGTTGATCAGCACCCTGCCGGAACGGGCAGCACCGAACCTGGCTTTAGCCAGCCTGCTGACCTGGGACGAATCTACGCGAACCGATTTTTCCGCCAAAGCCAGGCCCGCCCCTTCAGCGGGTCCCAAACGGCCTGATCTGATTGCAGACCGGCTGAAGTCACAACTCGAAATTGATTTTCGCCGTATGCCTCTGCAGGAAGCATTTGCTTATATCGCTGATGAAACCAAAACCAATATCGTGCTTGATGGTGAAGCCCTCAAACTGGTGGGATATACCAAAAATATGCCTCAGACGATGAACCTGGGAATGGTTTCCGGCTTTGATGCCATCCAGGCTATTTTTACCGTCAAAGATCAGGATCAAATGTGTCTGGTCATTGATGAAGGCACAAAAACAGCCACAATTACCAGTAAGCCTTATGCGAAGAATAATAATTTAACGCTCTTTGTATTTCCGCCTAAACCATAAAGTTTCACGTCGGACCGAGTCCAAAGGTGATCGCGGATGGATATCACCACCTTTCAATGTCCTCACTGCCAGGCTGTGCTCAGAATGCGCAGAAAGCAGACCAGCGATGCCACCTTTCCCTGTCCCGACTGCCAGCAGCCGCTTCAGATTTCACAGACCGCCGAAGGACAACTTTCGATCAGCCTGAAAACGGCGGCCCCTGCCCCCAAAACGGCGTCTGACTTCTCCCGCAAAGCCCGTGAATGGAAAGCGTCACTGCACCGGGGTGGTACATTCCTGCTGACGAGCCCCGTGTTAATGTCCTGGATCGTCGCCGGCATCGGCGCGTTTCTGATTCTGCTGCTGATGCTGTTTGATCAAGACTCCGCCACAAAAAATACAGAAGAGATCACCGCCGCGGAGCCGCCCGCCTCTGCTCTGGAATCCTCAGAAAATCTGGAGCCTGTTGAAGTCGAAACGCCGCAGCCTGTCGTTCCGGAACCCGACACTGATCCGCAGCCGGAAGCAGAACCTCCGCTGCAAGTCGTTTCAGACAAACCCGTCAAAGCAGATCCGGCTGAAAACCACCGGGAATTAATCGCCGTCAAACCGGAACACATTCCGCCCCTGGTAGCGCAGAAACCTCTGCCTGCCGCACCTCTGCCCGTTCCCGCAACGGACGTCAGCGTCGCGCTGCAGATTCCCATCATGGAATTTCGCCAGCCGGAAGAGATCCCGCTCAAAAAACTGATGCGTCAAATGGAAGAAATGCTGGATACGGAATTTCAAGTGGCAGAAAACATCAAAAGTGACCCCCGTCTGCTGGAAACCCCCGTCTCGCTTTCCGTGAAAAAAACCACGCTGGCAAATTTATTAACAAAGATATTGAGCAAAGCAGCACTGACATTCACCGTGAAATCAAATAAGATTTACATTGAGAGAGCAGCAGCTCCCTGAATCACCTGATCCCTCTGTTTCCCACCATGAAACAGATTCCAAACGAAATTAGAGTTCATCGTGAAACCCGACGACAAAGTCTGTTACTGTTTTCACATCAGTAAACGGAAAATCTTGAATCATCTTCGTATCCATCGCCCCCGCCGGGCGAGCCAGTTGAGTGATTGCGGGGGTGCAGGTACGGGCTGCGGGTGGTGCGTGCCTTACCTGAAACGCTACTTTGCCGAGTTCGAAAAAACGGACGCCGCCGCCGATGGATCAACCCAGACCGAAGCAGATGCCATCACTGCGGAAGAATATGCCCGGCAGCGAGACCAGTATATTCAGAGTGGAAAAGGGACTCCCCCTGCCAGATAACTGAGAATCATCGCCCTCTGCTCCGAGATCACGATCATGCCTGCTTCCGATGCTGACGCGTTAGAATCTCCTCTCCACCACGAGAGCACGATCCTGCTTTCGCTGAAATCCATTTCTAAAACATACACCACGGGCGATGTTTCCGTTCCGGTGCTGCATCATGTTGACCTCAACGTTTATGCCGGTGAATTCCTGGTGATCGTCGGTCCTTCCGGTTCGGGAAAAAGCACCTTACTGAATATCGTGGGCGGCATTGATGTCCCGACGGAGGGGGACGTTTATTTTCATAACCAGAATATCTCTCAATTTAACGAGCAGGAACTGACACAGTACCGCCGCAAGCATGTCGGCTTTGTATTCCAGTTTTATAATCTGGTTCCGACGCTCACGGCCCGGGAAAATGTGATTGTCGCCGCAGACATCAGTGCCTCTCCCATGTCGGCGGATGAAGCGCTGGAACTTGTCGGGTTAGGAAATCGGGCTGACCACTTCCCTTCTCAACTCTCCGGCGGCGAACAACAGCGCGTTGCGATTGCCCGCGCTCTGGTCAAAAATCCGGAGTTACTGCTCTGCGATGAACCGACGGGCGCGCTTGACCTCTCTACCGGACGCATGATTCTGGAAGTGTTGGGAAATCTGAATCGGGAACTGGGTAAAACGGTGGTCATCATCACCCACAATTCCGCCATCGGACATATGGCGCAACGAATTGTCCGCATCGGTTCCGGCACAATCGCGGAAACGAACGTCAATTCCCAACCCATCCCCGCCAGTCAGGTGACCTGGTAATGAAGGTACTGCACCGAAAATTACTGCGCGAGCTGCTGGCTGCCAAAGGTGTTCTGGCTGCCATCATCAGCATCATCGCCGTCGGCATCGGTTGCTTTATCGCCATGTCTTCCACGTACGACAATCTGGAATATTCGCGGGAGAATTATTATCGCCTGTGTCACATGGCTGATTTTTCCATCGAACTCAAAAAAGTACCCGTGGGGGATCTCGCGACGCTCACCGAAGTTCCTGGCGTCATCAATATCCTGCCTCGAATTGTCTTTCAAGTGACCGCGTCGCTGGAGGGAGTTGAAAAACCTCTCTCAGGACAGGCGATTTCCCTGCCGGCACGCGAAAACGCGCCGATCAACGGCATCGTAATCAAGCAGGGAAGTTACTTCACCGATCAAAGGCAGGAAGAGGTCATCATCAACGATGCGTTTGCCCGCGCGCATCAACTGCGACCAGGCGACCACATTCAGCTGATTCTGAACAATCGCCTGCAGGATCTGTTAATTGTCGGCACCGCCATCAGTTCGGAATTTGTTTACCTGATTGGTCCGGGAGGACTCGTTCCGGAACCAGAGAGTTATGGCGTGTTTTATCTGAAGCACAGTTATGCGGAAGATGTGTTTGGTTTCGAAGGAGCCGCCAACCAGATCCTGGGGCTGTTAGCGCCTGAGTTTCAAAGCCCGAACCGGGTCCGCGAGATCCTGAATCAGCTCGAACTCAATCTGGACGATTACGGCGTATTTTCCACGACCCCGCTCGCACAACAATCGTCGCACTGGTTTTTAAAAAGCGAAATCGACGGACTGAAAGTCAGCGCCACCATTCTGCCGACCATCTTTCTGATCGTCGCCGCTCTGGCTTTGAACCTGCTCATGTCGCGCATGGCGGAACAGCAGCGCACCGTCGTCGGCACCTTTAAAGCCCTCGGCTATTCGAATCAGGAAATGTTTCTGCACTTCATCCAGTTCGGGCTGCTGATCGGCCTGGCAGGAGGGCTCTTCGGCATTCTCATCGGTTATTCACTGGCCGGAGGCATGACGGCCCAATACCGCAACTTTTTCGAATTCCCCTCGTTAACGAATCAGCTTTATCCGCGGGTGATTATTCTGGGTTTGCTGATCAGCGTTTTCTTTTCAGTGCTGGGAACCTTTCGGGGAGTCCGCTCGGTGGTCCGCTTATCGCCGGCGGAAGCCATGCGGCCCAAACCGCCGTTGCGCGCGAAACGCATCCTGCTGGAGAAGATGCAAGGCTTCTGGAATACGCTGGACTTTCGCTGGCAACTGGTACTGCGCGATATTTTTCGCAATCGAACGCGAACTTTGGGAGGCATCTTGTCTGCGACCGTAGGCGCCATGCTGCTGCTGGTGACCTTCTCCATGTATGACAGTGCCTTCGCGTTACTGAATTTTCAATATGACAAGCTGTTATTGAGCGACATCGACATCAGCTTCAAAGATGACCATGATTACGCGGCGTATTTTGAGTCGCAGCAGATCACCGGCGTCGATTACGCGGAGCCTCTGTTTCAGATCGGATGCACGTTGAAAAACGGCATTCACGAAAAAAAAGTGGGCATCACAGGTATTCTCAGCGATGCGCGGCTGACCATTCCTCGCGACACGGCCGGAAACCGCATGGAGGTGCCTCAAACCGGAATTCTGGTAACACGAAAGCTGGCAGACATCCTGCAGGTTCAGGCGGGTGACTCGATCGAGTTGATTCCCGTTTCCGGCGATCGCGCAGTAAGACGCGTGCCCGTCATGAAAATCATCGATAGTTATCTCGGTTTAACCGTGTATGCCGACTTTCAATACCTGAACCGCCTGATGGGGGAAGCCGACTCGCTCAGCAGCGTGCAGTTAAAAACCAACCCCCGCCCCGCCGTCACCCGCCAGATCTATCGCGAATTGAAACAGGTCCCTGCGATCCAGTCGGTCAATTCGATTCGAGACCAGAAAGACAAGCTGCAGGAAGTTCTCGTGGATCAGATGATCGTGATGATTGTGGTCGTGATCGTTTTTTCCAGCCTGATTTTTTTCGGCAGCATTTTGAATGCGTCCCTGATTTCGCTCTCGGAACGACAGCAGGAAATTGCCACACTGCGCGTGCTGGGTTACACTCCCTCGGAAGTCGGTTCGATTTTTCTGCGAGAAAGTTTCTGCGTGAACCTGCCGGGAATACTTTTGGGGTTACCAGCCGGCTACTGGGCTTCCAAAGGCATTAATATTGCCTACGATACCGAATTATTTCGCATGCCTTTTACCATCGGAACCATGAGTTGGGTTTACACCATTCTCCTGGGAATCCTGTTCACATTGATCTCACACTGGCCGGTACAAAAAGCAATCCAGAACATGGACTGGTTAAAAGCGCTCAACGTAAAGGAATAAACATGTCCCGTAAATCCATTTTCATCATGATCTTCCTGCTCAGCGGATTGGGTGGTTACTATCTTCTGTCGGGAACTCCCCTGCCCGTTGATGTGACCGTCGCAGAGACAGGCGAGGTCAAGGCGTTCATCGAGGAACGTGCGAAAACCACTCTGCCCCGCACCTACAGCATTGCCATGCCTTTGAACGGCCGCATTCTGCCGATCACGGTGGAAGAAGATCAGAAAGTGACTCAGGGACAGATTGTGGCTGTGATGGATACCTCTGATCTGGATGCGGAAGTGGCCAAAGCAAAATACCGTGTGGAACAATACGCCAGAAAAATCATCGAACAGGCAGACAATCGGCTGGAAGACAATTCCCTGATTCAGTTTGACGAGTTTCTCAAATCGATGGATCTGACCGTCGAAGCGGCCAGTAAACAACAGGAGGCCAGCAAAGCGAAATGGCAGTATGCCCGGGACGAGTTTGATCGTAAGCACCAGCTCTTTAAGCGGCAAGCCCTCTCTGAAAGCGAACTCAATGAAGCCGACCTGTTTAAAAAACAGAGCGAAATTGACTACCAGAAAGACATCCTGACCTGGCGCTCTCTCCAGGCCGTTCAAAGCGCCATGCAGATCGGAAAAATTTCAATCCAGAAATATAAAGAGAAGAAAGCGCTTTCCGAAGCCGTCTTACAAGAGGAGCAAAACGAAGCCAGCTCGCAACTGGGGCAGTTGGAACGCGACCACAACCGGGCTACGATGCGCAGTCCGATAAACGGAACCATTTTAACGAAAAATTATTCCAACGAACGGACTCTGCCTGCAGGCGAAATTCTGCTCGAAATCGGGCAACTGGAAGATCTGGAAGTGGAAGCCGACGTCCTTTCTCAATATGTGGGTAATATCCGGATCGGTTCTCCCGTCGATATCGAAGGCCCCGCCATTGGCAATTTGCCTGTGCGGGGCAAGGTCAAACGGATCTACCCCAAAGGGTTCACCAAAATTTCTTCGCTGGGAGTCGAACAGCAACGCGTCAAAGTAATCATCGGCTTCGATAAAAATATCTGGAAGCAGTTACAACAGCAAAATCGGAATTTGGGAACCGACTTTCGCGTGCGGGTGAAAATCTACACGGAGATCAAAGCGGACGTCGTCAAAGTTTCCCGGTCGGCCCTGTTCCGCAATGGTTCCGGACAATGGCAGGCATTTCTCGTCAGGAATAACCGGACGGCTCTGGTGGATGTCGAACCCGGCGTCATGAACGATTTCGAAGCGGAAATCCGCTCGGGAATCAACGCGGGAGATCGGCTGATCATCGCACCCAGCATGAATCTGACTTCCGGCCAGACAGTAGAAGCGCACGTGATCAAAAATCCGTGAGACACAGCCAGAACCGTTCGCCAGAAAATGAAAGAGAGGCTTCTCTCAACTACTCTTCGCCTCTCACCGTAAACAGCAGATGCTGACCATCGGGAGTAAAGCAGACTCCTCCATTCACCTTCCCCTTTACATGCGTGGTCAGCGGTTCGGGAGTTTTGTCTTCTGCGGGGTTAAATTTTAAAAGTGTCGGCGGTTTGGAGGGTACGCCGAAAATGATCGTGTTTCCTTGAGGGTGCCATGCAAAGTCGGCAAACGGCGGTATGGTCTTGTTGTTGTAATGAACCTTATACCCTTCCTGCATGCCGGCGACGTTGACTGTGGCGACGTCATGAGAGCGGTCCGCTGCCTTCAAACCTTTGAAGCAAAGCCAGTTACTGTCGGGGGACCACTTCATGTTCCAGTAAAAACTGGCATAAGGACTTTCGCCTGGCGGAAAAACCTTTCGTTTGGTTTCTTCAATCAAATCATAAATCTGAATGTTTGCTTTGCCTGCATCATTGATGCTGTAAGCAATTTTCCTGCCGTCTGGTGACCACTGTGCGCCCCAGCCCCCTTCCTCAATCATTTTGTGCAGGCTGCCATCAGCGTTCATAATCACCACGCCTTGTGGGTTCGGTTGCGAAAATACGATGCGTTTTCCGCCGGGCGACCAGCTGGGCATCGCGCCTGCTCCAATGACTTTCAGGTCACTGCCATCTCCGTTCGCCACTAGAATCTGTACGTCCGAGAAACCTTCTCCGTTTTGCGATTTCCAGCCGTCAAACGCCAGTTTCTGACCATCGGACGAGAAGGCAGGCGAACCGACACTGTGATAATCTGCCGGCACAAAATAGAGTTGGGCGTTTTCACCGTTTGACGACGCCATATAAAACCGGGTTCTGTCGACTTTTACATTTTCGTCCGCGGTCACGCGAGACCCGCTGAAGCTTTGAAACACCAGGCAGGTCAGACAATAGAAACAGGCAAATGCAAATGGTCTCATCGCAGTTCCTCAAAGTTGATGGCTCACAAACTAAGCTGAAAAACCGGCTCCCGCAGCGCTGTTAATCGGAATCTTGCGCGGTTTTTCCATTGCCGACTTTTCTAACACGACACTTAAGATTCCGTTTTGAACCGAAGCCGTCACTTTATCGGGATCAACGGCGACGGGCATGGGGACCGAACGTCGAAACTGTCCCGAAGGCCGTTCACTCATACGCACGGTCTGACCCGTTGTGGTCGTGGTACCGGTGCTGCGAGTCCCTGTCACCGTCAGCATATTGCCGGCGAGTGTAATATTAATTTCCTCAGCGGTCACGCCGGGCAGATCAAAAGCGACCCGCACCTGCTCCTCCAGCTCAATCAGATCAACGCGCGGGATCCAGACCGCATCGTTTCCAAATAAACCCAGTCTGTCCAATGCACGCTCGCCCTGCTCCACTGCGACTCCCAGCAATTTGTCGAATTCGGAACGCAGACGCTCGATCGAATTATGCATGCCCGCTGAATCGCTTTTCTTGGTTCGTTCGGCCTGTGCCTGTTCCGGTTGTTCCGCTGACGCTGCTTCTTCCGTAGAAACATGCACGGGTTCGGCCTGATTTTCATCGGTAGACATGGTCACTTCCTCTCGATATCGATTATATCGGTATGTTGATTAAAATTCGGATGCTGTTCTCAGAAAAGACGTTTCCCCAAATCAGAAAAACGCCGTTCTCTGTATTGTCTCACATCTGATTCGAACTACCAGCGAAAATCTTGAAAAATTCCCCGGCACAATTCTGCGAGGAAAATTCCATTCCAGAACACCCGCACCACGGGAAGTAAAAATGGAGCATGCGCAACGAAATCCGTCAGCAATGAAACCCATCAATGGAACAGGGTTGCGCGGAAACATCAGCAAAGCGTTTGCAGCCAGTGGGGATCAGCTACTTTTCGTCATCGACGGGACAGGAACCGGCGGCGGTTACCGCGGCGCCGTCTTTCTGTTTCTGGTCAGAAACAGAACAGCCACCACACTGTGAGCAGCTTTCCGCACCGTCCAGATTCGCCAGACCTCCGCAGGAACCCTTGATGCAGCGATTACTGAAGATGACGCCCACCGCCATGCCGAGAAAAGCAAGCACAAAAATACCGAGGGCAAATAAGACTGTGGTCATCATGATTCATTTACCTTTCCCAATAATTCCTGCCAGCCCGGCGTATATCGCTCTGAAAAACCGGTGCCCTCTTTCACAATGAAATAAGCGGCAATCTTGCGGTCCTTGGCCCAATTATACCCCTTCTCGGGCCCTAATACCATCAGGCATGTCGCTACAGCATCACAGTTCATACAAGTTTCTCCGACCACCGTGACCGACGCCAGTGTATGATGGACCGGGCGACCTGTACGGGGATCAATGGTATGCGAATAACTGACGCCCTCGACTTCAAAAAAATTCCGGTAGTTGCCCGACGTCGCCATCGACAGGTTGGAAAGCGGGACAATCTGCTGCACAACCCGTGTCTCACTCACCGGTTTTTCAATGCCGACCTTCCAGGGAAGTCGCCGATCATTCGCGCCCCGTGCCCGCATCTCGCCACCAATTTCTACCAGATAGTTGTCGATCGACTGTGCTTCGAGATGCGCGGCGACGACATCGACGGCGTAACCTTTGGCAATCGCGGACAGGTCGAGGTACACGTCGGGAATCAATTTCTGTAACGCAGGCTGATCGTGGCGAACTTGAATGTGATGATAGCCGACACTCTGTCTGGCGGCGTCAATCCGGCTGGATTCGGGGATCGTTTTTTTACCCGGATCAGGGCCAAAATGCCACAGATTTACCAGCGGACCGACTGTCATGTCAAAAGCGCCCGCACTGTCGTTGCTGAGGGCCAGCCCTGCGTCAACAACTTGCACAACTTCGGGCGACACGTCAAACCATTGATCCGGCGGCCCCTGATTGAAGCGGGATAACTCCGACTCTTTGATGTACGTTGACATCTGCTGATTGATCTTCTGCAACAGCCCGTCGATTTCCTGCTTGAGCTGTGTTTCATTGACCTGCTCGGAAGAGGGCGTGCAGATTGTGACATGATATGAGGTTCCCATAGTAGGACCCTGTATCTGCCGTTTCTCCCAACCCTCTGAAACAGAAGTCGCCTCATCTGTCTGACACGCCGTACCTGTCAGACAGAGCAGCAGTAACAGCACGCCGCGTCGCAGCGTTTTTTTTCCGCGATTAACCGAAGTCATCGTACCTGATATTCTCAGGTTCCACTCCGAGATCATCCAGCATATTCCGGACGGCGGACAACATCATCGGCGGACCACAGATATAATATTCGCAGTCTTCCGGTGAAGGATGTTTGCTTAAATATTCATTCAGTAATACCTGATGGATGAATCCCTGCAGGCCGGTCCAGTTGTCTTCCGGCATCGGATCGGACAAGGCGATATGCATTTTGAAATTGGGAAAATCCTTTTCAATCGCACGGAACTCATCTTCGTAAAACATTTCCCGCATGCTGCGGGCACCGTACCAGTACGATACTTTCCGGTTGGTTTTCCGTTCTTTGAAGAGCTCGTAGATGTGTGATCGTAGCGGAGCCATACCGGCACCACCGCCGATGTAAATCATTTCGGCTTCGGTGTCCGCGATGAAGAATTCACCATACGGACCGGAAATGGTCACTTCGTCGCCCGGTTTCAAATTGAAAATATAGGACGACATTTTACCTGGAGGTGTGCCTTCAGGCGAACGGGGCGGCGGAGAAGCAACACGCACGTTGAGCATGATGATCCCTTTTTCGCCCGGGTAGTTGGCCATCGAGTAAGCACGTATTGTTTCGTCGTTGACTTTGGATTCAAACCGCCAGAGGTTGAATTTATCCCAGTCTTCCTTGTACTCATCGGGAATATCAAATTCGCTGTATTTCAGATGGTGCGGCGGGGCTTCGATCTGAATGAATCCGCCGGCTTTAAAGGCGACGTCTTCGCCTTCCGGCAGTTCCAGGATCAGCTCTTTGATGAATGTGGCCACGTTGTCATTCGATTTGACTTTGCAGACCCATTTTTTGGTTTCGAAGACTTCCGGAGGCACTTCGATATCCATGTCGGCCTTCACGGGCACCTGACAGGACAAACGGCAGCCTTCTTTGACTTCTCTATTATTAAAGTGTGAACGTTCGGTGGGCAGAATATCGCCGCCCCCCGCCAGCACTTTGACTTCGCATTGTGCACAGGTTCCGCCGCCGCCACACGCGGATGAGACGAAGATCTGATTCTCGGCAAGTGCATTCAGCAGCTTACCACCCACGGGAACTTCGATCTTCTTCTGCTCGTTGACAGTGATCGTGACGTTACCCGAGGCAACCAGTTTCGATTTTGCAACCAGAATGATGGCGACCAGGGCTAACACAATGCCCGTGAACATCACCACACCAAACAGAATTTCTATTATCATGATTAAACGTCGACCGCTCTAAAAAATAGAATTTAGTGAAGACTTATAATTGGATTCCAGAGAACGCCATGAAGGCCATCGCCATTAAACCAACGGTGATAAAGGTGATGCCTAACCCGCGTAATCCGGGTGGGACATCGCTGTATTTCAGTTTTTCGCGAACGCCGGCCAAGGCCACAATTGCCAGTGCCCAGCCGACTCCCGATCCAAAACCGAAGACACAACTTTCCGGAAAGTTATAATCGCGTTCGACCATGAACAGTGTCCCCCCCAGGATCGCACAGTTCACGGTGATCAGCGGGAGGAAAATTCCCAGCGAGTTGTATAACGCGGGAACATACCGATCCAGGGCCATTTCCAGAATCTGCACCATCGCGGCAATCACCCCGATATAACAGATCAATCCCACAAACGTCAGATCGACATTCGGGTAACCGGCCCAGGCCAGAGCACCTTTTTTGAGGAGATGCTGATAGATGATATTATTCATGGGGACGGTAATCGTCTGAATCACGACGACGGCGATTCCCAGTCCGAACGCGGTTTTGACATTTTTGGAAACAGCCAGAAAGGTGCACATTCCCAGAAAGAACGCCAGCGCCAGGTTTTCAACAAAGAGACATTTCAGAAACAGGCTCAGATAATGTTCAAACATGTTATGCCTCCTCCACTTGTTCGGTTTTCAACGTTCGCAAAATCCAGATCGCAAAACCGATAATAAAAAACGCGCTGGGCGGCAATAACATCAAACCGTTCGCATCATACCAGCCACCATCGCGACTCAGCTTCAACAGTTGAACGCCAAACAGACTGCCTGAACCAAACAGCTCGCGGAAGAAAGCCACGAGCATCAAAATTGCGCTGTATCCCAGACCATTACCAATCCCGTCGAGGAAACTGATACCGGGTTCATTTTTCATTGCGAAACCTTCCGCACGTCCCATCACGATACAGTTGGTAATAATCAGCCCCACAAACACGGACAGCTGCTTGCTGATTCCGAATGCGAACGCTTTCAGAAACTGATCCACCAGAATCACCAGCGACGCGATGATTGTCATCTGCACGATAATGCGGATACTGCTGGGAATCTGCAGTCGGATTGAGGCGACAGCCGCATTCGAGCAGGCCGTTACCAGCGTCACCGCGATACTCATCACGAGGGCGGTTTCCATTTTGGTCGTGACCGCCAGAGCCGAGCAGATTCCGAGAATCTGCAGCGCGATCGGATTGTTATTCAAAATGGGGCCGAGGAGAACCTCTTTTTGTTTTGAATTCATACTATTTTTCCCCCTGTTCTCGAACTTGCTCGAGATAAGGTCTAAATCCTAAATTACCGAGCCAGAAATCCAGCAGGTGGGTCACGCCTCGTGATGTAATCGTTGCTCCGGACAAACCATCCACTTCATGAATGGCATTGGCAGATTCCGGATTCACACTCCCTTTGATGACTTCAATCTCAGGCTCGAATTCTTTGTTATAGACTTCTTTGCCTTTCCACTGTGCTTTCCACTTGGGATTATCGACTTCCCCCCCCAGGCCGGGAGTTTCGCCCTGCTCATAGAAGGTCAAACCGGCCACGGTGTTCAGATTGGTTTCCAGAGCAATGAATCCCCACATGGTGGACCAGAGCCCTTTGCCTCTGACGGGCAGCACGTATTGCGTCAGTTTTCCGTTTTCATCATTGATCAGATACACCCACGAATAATTCTCGCGGCGTTTAATGCCGGCCAGATCGTCGATGGATTTGATTTCCATGCTCATTTTGGGATTGTCGATCGCCGCCTTCTGATCATATTCAGACGGATTCGGGAACAGCTCTTTATCGTCAGTGACGACTTTCCCTGTATTCAGATCAACGATAATCCCTTTGACCCGCTCTTCGTAAATCTGCATGACATTCTTCGCCCCTTCACCAGGTTGAATCAAACCGGCGACGGAGAGAATGTTCTTTTTTCGTTCATTCTCTTTATTCAGATCCTGGCGGTCGCGCAGACCGACCGCAGCTCCGGATACGAGAATCGAGCAGCCCACACAGAGCGCGGCCGATACCAGAAATGTGAATCCTATTGAATCACGCGACATTTCGCGCCAACCTTCTTTTAATATTTGCTTGAACAACGTAGTAGTCAATCAGAGGTGCGAAGACATTCCCGAACAGAATGGCCAGCATGATTCCCTCTGGATACGCCGGATTGATGACCCGAATCAGGATCGTCATTCCACCAATCAAAATTCCATAAATCCATCGACCGGTATCGGTCATCGCAGCCGAAACAGGATCGGTCGCCATGAATACCAGACCAAAGGCCAGGCCCCCGACAACCAGATGCCAGTGCGGCGGCATGGCGAACATGGCATTGGTGCTACTGCCTGACAACCACAGAAACAGCGAAAGTCCAAAAGCACCAGCCAGAACACCCGCCATCACCCGCCAGGAGCCGATGCCTGCCAGAATCAGGAAGATCGCGCCCAGCAGACAGGCAAACGTGGAGGTTTCCCCCATTGATCCTTGAATTGAGCCCATGAAAGCCTGCATCCAGGAAATTCCCAGACCACCGTCGGCGATCGGATTCGTGATTGCTTTCATACCGACTTCCGGGCTGGCTACAGCCATCTGACCGAGTGAAGTCGCACCGCTGAAACCATCGACGGCGGTCCATACGGTATCGCCTACAATCTGAGCGGGATATGCAAAGTACAGAAACGCACGTGCGGTTAATGCCGGGTTCAGGAAGTTCTTTCCGGTCCCCCCGAAAATTTCCTTGCCGATCACCACACCGAAAGTGATCCCCATCGCCACCTGCCAGAGGGGAATGGTTGGCGGGAGCGTCAAAGGAAACAGCATGCCTGTTACCAGGAAGCCTTCATTGATTTCATGTCGACGAATGATGCAGAACAAACCTTCCCACATCCCACCGACGGCCATGCAGACGATATAGATCGGGAAAAAGTAAAGTGCGCCATGCACCAGGTTGGAGAGCATGTTGTGTGCATCCGGAATGACTCCCAGCGAAGCCATGATGCTGCCGCGCCAGCCGGGAACAGATTCAATTCCCATCGAACTCATCGCGGCATTGGCCTGATAACCGGTGTTATACAGGGCCATAAACACACAGGGCAGCAAAGCGACAATCACCATACTCATCATGCGTTTTAAATCGATGGAGTCACGCACATGAGAAGCTTCGGCTGTCACTTCACCCGGAGTATAGAGGAAGGTGTCGTTTGCTTCATAAAGTGGGTAAAGCTTCTCGAACTTCCCCCCTCGATCGAAGAGAGGATGCACCTTATCAAGAAGATTTCGTAACGGCTTCATTTCGTGGTTTATCTTTCTTGTTTGATGCCCTCTGGCACATAATCAGCCTGGCAACCACCAACGTTGACTACTTTTCTGGTTTGTCATCTGAAACGAGCATGTTTCAAAGACGACTCAAGGGCTAACAATTTTATTCATTCAGGCTAACAACAACACACTCAACCGCATTACTATTTAAAATGCGTTTTGCCCCACCGGGGCAGACTTCGCATTAACCTTCAATTTCAATCTTTGTCAAACTGTCACGCAGCAATGACCCGTAGTTGTATTTCCCGGGACACACGAACGTACATAATGACAAATCTTCTTCATCCAGCTCCAGGCAACCCAACTCCTTAGCCTGTTCGGTGTCATCGGTAATCAATGCACGTAACAGGAAGGTCGGCAGAATATCCAGAGGCATGACTTTTTCATAAGTGCCAATCGGGATCATCGCCCGCTTACTGCCTTCAGTGGAGGTCGTAAACGGAAATTTTTTCCCCGGCCCTAACCATGAAGAAGCAAATACCGGCACGACTGAGAACTTCTCAAACCCGGGGCCCATCCATCCCAGAAAATCTCTGTGATTTCCTTCTTTGAGTACCGTGACCTGCAACGCGTATCGTCCCAGATAGGCAAAAGGGCCTTTACCAGTGCGTCCGGAAAGTGCCGAGCCCGAAATCAGCCGATTCTCGCCTGCTTCCAGATTGCCTTCGGTTAAATCCTGAAGACTGGCACCCGAAACCGTTCTGACCAGCTTAGGCTGCTTGACCACAGGACCGGCGATCGAAATCACGCGTTCCATGGAAAGCTTGCCTGTCGTAAATAACTTACCGATGGAGATCACATCCTGGTAATTGATCGTCCAGACCGTTTTTTTCTCACTGACCGGATCCAGAAAATGAATGTGCGTGCCTGCCAGCCCGGCGGGATGCGGTCCACCAAATTCTTCTACGGTGACAAAATCGAGTTCGCATCCGGGCAAATTGGTTCCCGGCGCTTTACAGAGATAAAGTCGACCTGCGGTCAGAGCTCGTAAAACCTGCAGTCCCTGCGTGAATGCACGCGGCTCTTCGCTGAGCACCACTTCAGGCGGCGGTGCTAATGGATTCGTATCGATGGCCGTCACAAAAATGGAATGCGGCGTTGATCCCGGTGCAGGTACACGGCTGTAGGGACGTGTTCTCAAACTGGTCCACAAACCGGATTGCAACAGGTTTTCTTCCACCTGTTCCCGGGTCAGACTGGCCAAGGCGTCATCGCTGTAAGAAGTGAAGGTTTCCTCGTCACTCCCCTGTGGTTCAATCACCAGCGACTGAAAGGCCCGCTTGGCACCACGATTGATCTCGGTGACTTTACCGGCAACGGGCGCAGTATAGATGACGCCTTCGGTCTTTTTGTCACTGAACAGCAACTGGCCTTTTTTGACCGTATCACCAACGTCAACGACCAGAGTCGGCTTCATACCAATATAATCAGGGCCAATCACAGCAACCGATCGAATTGTCGGCCCGTTTTCGATCAAAGCAGAGGGCGCGCCTGCGATAGGCAGATTCAACCCTTTTTTAATTGTAATCATTGAATTTTGAACCTGAAAACTACGAGTTTTTCGTATCAACTCGTCTGATGTGGTTTAATAAACCATCTGAATGCTGCACAAAATCGAAACAAACATCGCTGCTGTTCTGTGACTTTATTTATCGACTGTATAAGCGCAAGCTGCCTTGTACTCAATATTTCGCGGCTATTTTACACACATCGCCTTTTTTTTGTAGTGAAAGTAAGGCACAAATTGAATCATTTTTGATTCTGTCGCAGAATAATCCGTTTCACGTCCTGGACGAGTCCCTCTTTTAAGAATCCTTGCGTTCAAAACTCAGTCAAAGCACTCAAAAGTCGATTGCTCTTGCCGACGCTTCTCTGATTTGCCTGCTGATTCCGATGGATTCGCTGATCAACGTCTATAAAAAAAGCCATCTGGAGGCAGAACTCCTCTCAGATGGCGGGTAGATAACGGGATTGTATCTGATTTTATTTTAAGTGTCGACCTAAAGCTCCAGCAACTTTACATTCTTATACCAGACTTTATGCCCGTGATCCTGAAAACCAAGATATCCCTTTCTGGGGAAGTCTTTGACGGCCATTTTGAATTTATGTTTTGAGCCGTCTAAACGTGTGCCCGGCTCGGTCCATTCGTCGGCATTCAGACTGGCGACAACCTTTCCGTTCACGGCGACACTGATCTCGGGACCTTTGCAGGTGATCTCGATATTCGTCCATTCTCCCGGTGCGCTGGCCTGATTGACTGCGGGAGCAACCAGATCATAGATCGCCCCAAAATCGTGCATACCGGTCCCTTTGCCACTCAGCACCTGCGCTTCGTAGCCGGTCTGAACCGGATCATTGAGATCCCCCACGCGGAAGAAAATGCCGGAGTTACATTCTTCCGGCATTTTGACATCACACTTGAATTTGAAATCGCCGAATGGTTTGTCGTAAACGACTAAATAACCGCCGGACTTATAAGGAACCAATGTTCCGTCTTCAATCGGAGCAGCGATCGGCTTGCCGTTATTGCATTTCCAGCCGGAAAAATCCTTCCCATTAAATAACAGTTTCCAGCCGGCCTCTTTTTCAGCAGCCGTCAGTTTGTTGTCGGCAGCAGTCGCTCCCGCATCTGCCAGATCAAGTTTCGCCAGCTTCGCATGCGCTGCTTTTTTCGCTTTCTCCAGTACGCTGGCCAGACTCACTTCGGCTCCGCCCTGTCGTTTGCTTTCGTCGGCGGCTTCCATGAAGCTGTAGATTTCCAGTGTTTCCTCTTCGCTGACCGGTGGTTTGCCGGAGCGAAAGAATTTCACAATTTCCACCAGCAGCGGCTTGTAGCCATCATAACCGCCGACAGCAACTTCTCCGTTTTCTCCGACAGCGGTTCCGCCGTATCCACTGGGTTTCCCCTTGCGAACACCAGCGAAGTGACCTTCCCGTCCGCCCGACCATTGCCCGACCACTTCATCCCGGTCGGCGTCGCTGACGGTCCGTTTCGCCGTCTGGCAGCCGGGGCCCATAACGGTAAACAAAGTTTCCACACCATGAATTCCGTACCAGAACAGATCGGGGTGTGTCGGCTCCAGAGAACAGGGGCTATGCGTGCTGCATTTGGTAATCTTCCCCTCTCCGCCGTTTCTGAGATTCTGAGCACCTTTGGAAAACCGGAGCGAGGACGAAGAAAACATCGGCGTATTATATTTGCGGGACAGCTCGAATATGGCAACCGCATCAGTCAGTGAGCCGGCGATTGGCTTGTCAATGAAAACCGGTTTCCCTGCCTGCAACACTGGTATGACCTGCTCCAGGTGCGGACGTCCGTCGTTGGATTCCAGAAAGACGACATCGACTTTTTTCAGAAGCTCATCGATCGAGTCCACAATCTCGACGCCCATCTCTTTAACCTGTTTTGTATAATCGGGAACCCGGTCTACACTGGTTTGAATGTCCTTACTCCCCTGAGGATAAGCGGCAACGATGCGAATGCCAGCCAGATCCCCCTCAGGTGTTCCCGTATTGAGCATCTTGGTAAAGGCAATCACATGCGATGTATCCAGGCCGATAATACCGGCCCTTAGTTCTTTTTTGGATTCCCAGGCCAGCAGAGTGCTGCTGAGTGCAACCGTCAGGATGAAACATGTAAGAGCAGCCTGACAAAATAGCCGTTTGTATGGTCCCGAGTTCATAATGATCCTCAATCAAATGTGACAGGTGAGCAAACAGGAAACTGGCAGGAAAAGCGAGCCCCCCATTGCGGAGAGAAGACTTTCGGCTTCCTTATGAATGTTTATAAATTCGATTATTGCAGACTCGACGCACGAATTGCAATCAAACAATCCGTGCGAGTCTGAAATTTCAGGTATTCGATAGTTCATCGTCTGCAGCAGACCGGCTCTGATCAATCAGTCTGCATAGTCCTTTCCATTCAGGCTATCCACGACAGATTTCTGCCAATCAAGCAGTTCTGTTTTCATTTTCCGGACCCGCTCCGGATCTTCTCCGGCCAGATCATGCTGTTCCGAACGATCCTGTGCCAGATTGTAGAGCGCGAATTCCGGCTGTTCCTTTTTTGAGATCGATTTCATCAATTTATAATCGCCGTCAATCCAGGCGGCTGCTCCCGGCAGATCTTCCTTTGAATATTGTGTTGCCAGACTGGCGACATCCGCATCGGGAACCGGACCTTCGGGGTTGGGCTGCTCCAGAGTCTGTCGGCTTTTGAGGTCGAGCAGAATTTCGGTGCTGCGTTTGGGGTGCCCTTTTTCCGGATAAGTCCAGAACCCCATCGGATGAGGGCGTGTTGCCATCTGCCCGTCGATCAAAGGTAACAGGCTGACTCCATCCAGGTGGGGCTGATGTGAGACTTTTGCTCCGGTGAGTGCCAGTACGGTCGGATAAATATCAATCGTCCCGCAAGGCACGTTTGTGATCTCCGGTTTCTTGATGCGCGCGGGCCACTCGATCATGGAAGGGACGCGAATGCCCCCTTCCCAGAGATTACCTTTCCAGCCGGCCAACCCGCCGGTGGCCTGAGAACGCGCTGCTTCTTCCTTGAATTGCGGAGGCCGTGGCCCGTTATCACTGGTGAACCAGAGCAGCGTATTTTCTGCCAGTCCCAGATCTCGCAACTGACGGCGCAGATGCCCCATCGCGCGGTCCACGCCGGTAATTTCGCCGAAATAGTTTTGAAACGCTTTGGACTGATTCTGATATTGCGCTTTCAGCTCGGGCAGCGCCTCGTGCGGCGTGTGCGGATTTCCGAACCAGATCACTGCCAGGAAAGGCTGCTTTTTTGTATCAGCCTGTTTGATAAACTGCAAAGCGGCATCCACGGTCACCTGCGAACTCTCACCTTTGAGCTGCGTCACCACTCCGTTATGGCTCATCCAGGGATCGTTCTCATAAAAATTCGGGCTCGAAACCCATTCATCAAAACCGCTGTTGCCGGGAGAAACCGGGCTGTTTGCCTGCACCGATCCCAGATGCCATTTTCCGAAGTGCCCGGTCGTATATCCGGCTGACTTCACGGCTTCCGCCACGGTTACTTCCTGCGGCCTTAACGTATGTCCCCAGCTGAAACAGCCAAATCGATTCGGGTGCCGCCCGGTGAGAAAACTGCCACGCGTCGGCGAACAGACGGGAGCAGCCGCATAAAAGCGATCAAAACGCAGTCCGCTGGCGGCCATATCATCCAGGTGAGGCGTTTTGAGAATCGGGTGACCATTAAAGCCGGTTTCACCCCAGCCCTGATCGTCGGTCATACAGAGAATAATGTTCGGACGGCTGGACTGAGCCTGCTCGGCGTTTAACGCAGATGAGAAGCAGCTCAAACCACAACAGCAGGACAAGACGAAAACCAGCATTCGAATGTGAAAAACCATACCATGCCTCTCATCGGAACAACATTTGTGAAACAGAACCTGCACTGCAAGCGCTTTTCATCCTCCCCCAAATCGAACGGGGCGCCAAGGAATACCCGCCTGCCTTGTCGATTTTCCGAAAAGTTCTTTCGCAGCCGAAATGCGCCCCTGAATCGCTGACCGCCCGTCCCCTGTGCCTGACCGGTCCCCGAGTATGAAATCAGCACGAAATGCTCCCGATGGGGGGCTGTTTTGCCTTGATGTTGATTGCATCCCTCCCGCTGGCTTGGCTATACTTCTACGAGTGCCGCCGGCTTTCTTCTGAACTGACGTCGATTAACGCTAACAGGATCGGGATCACGTTACGTCTTCGCGCACAGCTCAAGGAATCGCTCTCGTTCCATCGCAGGGCAGGCCACTCATGGTTTTCAAAAAATTTACAGGGGAACAATTCGCAATATGAAACCGACAAAAGATAATGGGCCTCATTTTGTCGGCATTGATATTGGTGGTACAAATGTCAAAGTTGGCATCGTCGATGACAACGGACAGACTCTGGCGTTCTGCAAAACAAAAACCGAAGTCAGCAAAGGCGTCGAATTCGGCTTAAAAAAGATATATCAGGCCATCGACGATGTTTTGTCAGACTGCCAGTTTACGATGGACGACATCAAAGCCATCGGGATTGCCACTCCTGGAACAATGGATATCCCCGGCGGGAAACTGATTGATCCGCACAATCTGCCGACCTGGAAAGAATTTCCGATCCGACAGGTCGTCAGTGATCATTATTCGGGAAAAAAGACGATCTTCCAGAATGATGCCAATGCCGCCGCTTATGGAGAATATTGGATTGGGGGGGCACAGCACGTCCGTAGTCTGGTTTTCTGGACTCTGGGCACAGGCATCGGCTGTGGTATCATTATTCACGACATGATTATTGAAGGTCAGCATTCCCATGGAGGTGAGTGTGGTCATATCATTATCCAAATGTCGAATGGCCGCTTATGTGATTCGGGACAATATGGAACGCTGGAAGCATACGCCGGGGGCAAATCGATTGTACGACGTTGCCAGGAAGAACTGGACACGGGACGCAACTCTTTATTACACGAAGCATTGAAAACGGAAAAAAAACTGACTCCTCTCTTAATTGCCCGTGCGGCAGAACAGGGGGATGACTTGTCAAATGAATTGATCATGGATACCGCAATGTGCCTGGGAGTAGGTACGACCACCCTCATGCATACGATTGACCCGGACATGGTTCTGTTTGGCGGCGCGGTTACGTTCGGCGGCAAGGACTCTGAGTTGGGGCAGCGTTTTATGAATCGAATTCGTGAGGAAGTCAAACATCGCGCGTTTCGCGTGCCTTACGAAAACACGATCATCGACTTTGCCAGTCTCGGATCGGATGCGGGTTACATTGGAGTCGCCGGTTGTGCCCGACTCGCCTGCCTCAAAGCCGAGACAAATTAAATATCTACACCGGTTAAATATCAACACTCGATATCTTTACCCGGGTTTTCTTAAATAAGAATGACGAGATCCACCTAAATGGCAATTGAGACCCGTTTAATTCGAAACTTTTCTATTGTCGCACACATCGACCATGGCAAGAGCACACTCGCCGATCAATTACTGTTGAAGACCGGCGCGATCACAGCCCGGGAATTCAAAGCCCAGATTCTGGACGACCTGCAAATCGAGCAGGAACGCGGCATTACCGTCAAAGCCCGCACCGTGGCCATCCATCATAAGTACAAGGGAGAAATCTACGAACTGAATCTGATTGATACTCCCGGACACGTTGACTTCCACTATGAAGTCTCCCGCAGCCTGGCTGCCTGCGAAGGAGCCCTGTTACTGGTTGACGCTTTTCAAGGCGTACAGGCACAGACGGTCGCCAACGCTTACGCCTGCATTAATGCGAACCTGACGATTATTCCTGTGGTCAACAAGATCGACCTGCCGATCACGCGCATTGACGAAGTGCTGGAAGAAGTCGAAACCGTAATTGGCCTGGACCCGTCTGATGCTTTGATGGTCAGCGCCAAAAGCGGAATTGGCATCGAAGGAGTTCTGGACGCGATCATCGAACGCATTGCCCCTCCCGAGGGTGAAGCCGACGGCCCGCTCCAGGCACTTGTGTTCGACAGCAAATACGACCACTATCGCGGCGTTGTCACTTACGTCCGTGTGGTACAGGGAACCATCGTCAAAGGTCAAACGGTCGTCCTGATGCGTGGCGGGGCAAAAATGGACATCATCGATATTGGCCAATTCACGCCACACATGACACCGGTTAAATCACTGGGGCCCGGACAGGTCGGTTATCTGGTCAGTGGCGCCAAAGATCTGGAGCATGTGCATGTAGGCGATACGATTGCCAATCCCAGAAATCTGCCGGCAGCGCCGCTGCCCGGTTATCTGAAACCGCAACAGATGGTTTTCTGCGGCATGTATCCGATCGAAGCAACCGACTTTGAAAAGCTGCGGGAAGAACTTTCAAAACTAAGTTTAAACGACGCCAGTTTCAGTTTCGTGCCCGAAACCAGTGATGCACTCGGTTTTGGTTTCCGCTGCGGCTTCCTGGGCATGCTGCATATGGAAATTATTCAGCAGCGACTGGAGCAGGAATTCAATATCGACCTGCTGCAGACAGCGCCCAACGTGACCTATGAAATTCTGGAACGGAGTGGCGAGATCGTACTGATCGACAATCCGCAGGATGTCCCCGACGCCGGCCGCATCGAAGAATTCCGTGAACCGATTGCCCGGGTGACCTTCATCCTGCCGGCAGAGAGTATCGGCATCATGATGCAGCTGTGTTCCGACCGGCGCGGCATCTATAAAAACACCGAATACCTGGGCACCAATCGTGCGCAATTGATTTACGAGTTGCCGTTAGCGGAAATTGTGTACGATATGTACGACCGGCTGAAAAGTGCCACCCGCGGGTATGGAACAATGGATTATGATATTCTCGGTTTCCGAGCCGCTGATCTGGTGAAAATGGACATTCTCGTCAAAGGCGAAAAGGTCGACGCGCTCTCCACCATCGTCCACCGCTCGCAGTCCGAACGGCGCGGCCGCGGGCTCGTGAAACGTCTGAAAGAGGAAATCTCAAAACACCAGTTTGAAATTCCGATTCAGGCAGCCATCGGCGGCAAGATCATCGCCCGCGAAACCATCCAGGCGCTCCGCAAAAATGTGACTGCCAAATGTTATGGCGGTGATATCACCCGCAAACGAAAACTGTGGGAAAAGCAAAAAGAGGGTAAAAAGCGACTCAAACAATTCGGTCAGGTCGAAATCCCCCAGAAGGCATTCCTTGCCGTTCTGGATGCAACGAAGGACGAATAACCGAGGCTCGAACGAGTTTCCCGGTTTCTCGAAATCAAGCGGCAGCGAAGTAACCTCGCTGTCGTATTTTATTCCACGTGTTCCAGCACTTCTTCCAGCGCTTTCGTGCAGGCTTTCATCGAGATGACGGCCTGCTCAAAATTCGTATGCGATGATGCTTCAGGAGCGTCCAGCGCAAACTGATCGGTGGCTTTCCGCAGTTTGCTGATTTTTTTTCGCAGCATCTTCAGATAAGCGTCGGGATCAGCGACGCGCGTTTCCAGCGCCCGCGAGGCATCGAACACCGCACGCGCGATGTGCATCAACTCCGGAAAATCCTCGGCTTCATCACTGTGCTTGATGAAAGTCCGCACCATCCATGCATGCGACAGAATAATCTGGCTGCGATCAACGGCTTCCTGTTTGCTGTAAGACATCTCGTATCGGCATCCTGAATTTCAATGGCTTTGATAACGATGCGTCACGAACGTATTCGTCGCATCCGCCATGAAATTAACTGCGCAGCGCGGCACATGCAAGAGTTCAGACGGAATTGCAATCGGGCCGGGCTCAATTCAGGTCAGGTTAAATGGCGTGTGTGAAATCGTCGCCGCGATAATACTCGTAAAACAGGCGGCCAATTTCATCACTCAGACGAGAGAGATACTCTTTCTTGAACTTGGAAAAGGTCACTTCCGACGTCGCTCGCGGTGCACGCAACGGATAGAACGAGGTAATTTCCTTGCTGTAAAGCTTTTCCCCTTCGCCATGCTCGTCCATTTCATAAACGGTCACCATGCCTTCGGCACGACCGCGATACAGATCGGAACTGTTTTCTTCGTACAGACTGTACTCATGCAATTCAATATGAATGACATAAGTGACGTCGAAGGCTTCGCCAATTTCTTCCGGTTTGTCCCAGTCGGGATTTTCATCCAGCCAGGCGCGAATCCGGTCCGGGTTGATCACTTTCACACCATGATCGTGCAAACGAAATGTGGTGTACTTGGCCAGATCATTGTGAATGCCATCAAAGTTATACTGCAGTTCTAAAGGCGCATAACAGACGATGGCCACCGTGACCTCTTTGTCTGTCATCGATTTCTTGGTCTGCGCATCGAAGTCCGGCTCAATAGAAGGGGGACCACCAATCAGGTATCCCAGCAGAATAAAATAATTACAGCCTGACATGGTCGTGCTTAATACCAGAACCAGTGTCAGTTTAATGACTGTATTGAAAAACTGCCTGTTAACACGTTGTCCGAACGAAAAAATTGTCATCGTGTGATCCTTCACAACTCCGAATTTGGTTTTGGCGTCACTTCTGAACTTATATCGAAAGAGCTAGATTTCTACTCCCGTCCGATAGTTATAGAAGAAACGACCAATCTGATCGGCAATGCGATCCAGATACTTTTTCCTGAATACAGTAGGCGATTCTGACTCAATCGAGACCGGCATATGGCTCGGATACTCGGAAGTGTATTCACTGGTAAAGACTTCTAATGCCTGTTTCACTCCGTCCATTTTTCTGACTTCATACGCTGAGACAGTTCCGAATGCTTTCCCACGGAGCAGGTTCGGACTGTTTGGTTCGCGATAATCAAATTCATCAATATCAACATGAATGATGTAGTCGGCGTCAAAATTTTCCGCCAGTTCATCCACGTCGTTCCAGACACCGCCATTATCGTCCAACCAGGTTGCGACTTCGCCTGTGTCCATGACTTCAATTTCATGACGGTGTAAACCGTAGGTAATCTGTTCCAGCAGGTCATAATTCAAAGAGGGATAATCCGAGCGAATCGATTCCGGTGTCGAACAGACGACGAGCACTTTTTTCTTGTCTTTCGAAAGATCAATCTTGGTACGACTGGTAAATTCACAGGTGACGAGCGGATCGCCAAACAGCATTTTTCCCGCCATTACACCCAGAGAACACCCGCTGACTCCCAGACAAACCAACATCAGCGACGCGATGGCAAGAGTCTGGTGGCGGGACGAATTTGAGTTTTGTCGTTGTATGGAATTTCGCATATTTTTGCCATCCTTGGCATAAACCGAACTCACGTGTCGAGATATGATTTTTTTATCGTGGAAAGGACGTTTCTTTCCGAAAACCGGAAAGGATTAACTTAAAAGGTCAACCGGAAAACCCACTCCATTAAGGTGATCGTGACCAGACCACACATTAACCAGAGTAAACTGTTTTCAGGATGAGAGATCAGCCAGAGTCGCTTGCGATAAACGCTGATCCAGGACCAGGGAATCATCGCAAGACAGACCAATGCCAACACCAGACCGGCAGTATTGGCCTGGGCAGACAGACGGATCTGACCTCGAACAAAATGGGAAAAGGAAGTTGTCATCCCACAACTGGGACAGGGAATGGATAATTGATTTCGAATGACACAAGGTGAAAACCCGAGTCGTTGATGGGTACCAAATCCACGTGGATCCGGCGTTGTTTGAACGGCAACTCCAAAGCCCGCAATCAGAAACAGACTCCAGCCGATTAACAGCAACCGAATTTTCCATCCAATCGGAGTTCCCGGATTGGACGCACGGAATGCCGCCAACAGGTCATGCACTGTCGAACTGACTGAGGTTTTAAAATTGAAATTCATAGTGAGAATGAGAGAAGCCGAGGTTTATCAGTTCTATTATTTTACTGCAAGACCATTTCAAAAAAATGTCCCGCCTCCTTTAATCTTACACGAATCATTGAGGCCCCGTCCAAACACCCTCATACACTTCTACGGCAGGTCCCGTCATAAATACTTCGCCTGACTCCGCCCATTCGAGCCGTAAGTCGCCACCCGGTAAATGGATAAGCACATTCCGCTCACTCCGTCCCGTTAAGACTCCCGCTACCGCCGTCGCGCAAGCGCCGGTCCCGCAGGCCTGAGTCTCCCCCGAACCCCGCTCCCAGACGCGCATCTTCAGTTCCGTCGGAGAAAGCACTTCGATAAATTCGGCATTCACCCGATTCGGAAACATCGGATGGACTTCCACTTTGGGACCGATCACGTGCACCCAATGATCGTTGATCTCTTCCACGAACGTGATGCAGTGCGGGTTGCCCATCGAAACGCAGGTGACCTGAATGACATCTCCTCCCAGATCCAGATCTTCATTCACCGGGGGATCTCCCGGCAGCAGGGTCGGAATCTCAGAACTGATCAGAACGGGTTTCCCCATGTTCACACGCACCTGACTGACTTTTTGTCCGGACAGTTCGAGATCCAGATTCAAAATTCCTGCACCGGTTTCAATCTTCAAAGACGTTTGCTGCGAGATGCCGTGATCATAAACATACTTGGCTACGCAGCGAATTCCATTGCCGCACATTTCCGATTCGCTGCCGTCTGCGTTGAACATCCGCATCTGCGCATCTGCTCTTTCGGAGGGGCAAATCAGGATTAACCCGTCAGAGCCAATTCCCTTATGACGATCGCTGACCTGGATCGCGAGGCTGGCGATATCCTGAGGCAGCGTTTCTTCGAAGCAGTTGACATAAACGTAATCGTTGCCGGCTCCATGCATCTTCGTAAATTTCATCGCGGTATTTCTATGGTTGATCTAATCAAGGGTTGTGATTCAAGTGACAAAATGACTGTTATTCTTGCGATTTCAGCCCCAGAAAAATACTTCTACGCAAGGCATTGTCGCGACCGGAAAACTCATCTTCGTTACTCGGCAGAATATTTTCCAGTGTCGTGGCCATCATATGGAATTTGGCATCAATGTCATCCGCATAATGCACTAACAACGCTTCCGGCGTATGCGGGGCGATCGGAGAACCCCACTCCGGCAAATTCTGATGTGCCACGATCAAATGCTCCAGGCGTAACAGGGTTTCGGCGTCAAAGCCTTCTATCTTACCCGCATGTTCGCGTACGAGATCCCGCCCCAGCAGGATATGACCGATCAACCGCCCCGCGGGAGTATAACGGGAAGCGTGGGGCTGGTATTCCAACTCAGTCAGTTTGCCGATGTCATGCAAAATCGCGCCGGCGACCACCAGCGATTTATTCAACGGAGGCTGCATCTTCTGATAATAAGCGATGTATTTATCAGCAAGATAACAGGCCGTCCGGGTAACCGATAACACATGCTCCAGAAAACCGCCTGTGAACGCATGATGGTTCTTGCTGGCGGCGGCGATCGTTTTGATCTGGTCCTCATACTGCGTCAAAATATCCAATACCAGATTTCTCAAGGAAACGTCTGCGATCTGCTCGCGCGCGATCTCCGTCAGCTCCTGAAACATTTCCTCGCTGGAAAAACGGGACCTTAGAAAATACAAGCCCGGATCAAAACCGTCGGCTTCGTCCTCGGCAATCACCGCCCGAATGCGATCAATGTCCAGCTGAGGACCATATTTGTTCTCGTCGTAGCGCGCCCGGATTTTATAAAACTCTCCCTCGGCCCAGTTCGACTCGCAATCTTCGAACCAGGTCGTATCGCTCCAGATCATCGATGTCGCGGTGACGTCACGATCGCGAAATTGAACACGAAAATAAGGCTTCCCATCCCGCGTGGTAGCCCGCTCTTTGGAAACCAGCAGCACAAAACTGTCTGCTAATTGTCCCGGTTCCATTTCGCTTAACAACATTAATTGGCGAGGTAAATTCATGTATCCGGTCTCGATAATCCAAATCGCAAAAACAAAAGACAGCCTATTCTAAAGGCGAACCACCATGAGTGCAAAAGAGACTGTTCACTAAATCAATTTGATTCAAGACATTATGATCCTTTTTAGACTCGCTCTGGAGAATCCCGTGCTTCGAAATCAAAAGTTTCAGACTCTGAGAATATTCCATGCCGGATTTCACCCCCTCACTACCATCAAAACACACTTAACACATTACTATTATACCACTTAAGAAAAACTGCCTGTTTAAAAAGTTCTAGCCAAAAAGCATCTCGGAAAAAATCGAGCTCTTGCTATAATAACAGGAGAGAGTAAAAAGCGCAGAGGCTCGCTTTTCCCGGCTTCACAATTTGGCTTTGTGCCAATTTTCGCCGATAGATACCAACAAAGGTTAATAAACCAAACAATTTTTAAACTGGAGATTTTTTTCCATGGCTATTTCAATTACTGAAAATGCTTCCAAGGAACTCAAAAGATTTATGGAGGACCAGAAGATGGGTGAAGGTTCTCTGTTAAGAATCGGAATCGTTTCTGGTGGTTGTAGTGGATTCCAATACGATTTCCGTTTCGTCGATGAAGTCGATGAAGAAAACGATACGGTTTCAGAACAACATGGAGTCAAAGTTGTCGTCGATAAGAAGAGCGGACTCTATCTTGATGGAACCACCGTTGATTTCTACGAAAGCCTCGAAAAACGAGGATTCACATTCGATAACCCCAATGCAGTCAAATCCTGCGGGTGCGGCAGCAGTTTTTCTGCCTGATTCAGGGATCATCTCCTGAATGAGATCGATTCGAAACAATCGAAGACTTCCAAAGATTTTGCCGAGGAGCATCGAATGCTCCTCGGTTTTCTTTGTTTTCAGGCAGCTCCTGTTTACCGTTTCATCTTGAACAAAGAGAGTTCCCTGAGCAGCTCTGATGCAGACAGCGGTCTGCACCCAAACTGTTATCGGCGTTTTGCAAAACAGAATCCGGACGAAACCAACACTCATGGTCGTTTGTCTCATCGCCGAATGCCTCTCGACTTCCACAAAGTAAACCAGCTCGCTATAACAAAGCCCGCAAGAGTCTGAATAACAACCAATTTCAAACCGAAAAATCAAAGTGAACGGCACAAATAACGAAGGAAGAAATACAATGAAACTGGAAGGGCAAAATGCTCTCGTGACGGGCGCGTCCCGGGGAATTGGTCGAGGCTGTGCGATGGAAATGGCGAAAGCAGGCGCCAATGTTGCCATCAACTATCGATCTCATCCAGAAGAAGCAGAAGAAGCAGCTGAAGAAGCACGCTCCTACGGCGTCAAAGCAATGACCATCCAGGCCGATGTGGCTGACCAGAAAACGGTAGAGAAGTCCGTCGAAAAAGTGGTCGAAGAATTTGGTAGCCTCGATTTATTCGTTTCCAATTCCGCCTATAGTGATCGGGAACTGATTCTGGATGCGGACATGGAAGGCTTCAAACGTACGATTGATGTCACGATGTGGGGCGCGTTTTTTGGTGTGCGTGCGGCAGCAGCACAAATGGCCAAACAGGGCAAAGGGGGCTCGATCGTGGTGATCAGTTCTCCTCACGCCGTCATCGCGATTCCCAGTTCCGCCGCCTACAATATGGCAAAAGCGGCGATCGACCATATGGCAAGAACCGCTGCCATCGAATTTGCCCCACACAAAATCCGCGTGAATACCGTGCATCCCGGCTGGATTGACACGCCGGGAGAACGAAAGTTCTTTACAGACGAACAACTGCAGGCGGGCGCAGAAAATATTCCCTGGAAACGACTGGGCACCCCCAATGAAGTGGGCAAGCTCGTGACGTTTCTCTCCAGTCATGACGCTGACTACATGACCGGAGGCACAACAACCATCGACGGCGGAATCAGTCTTCCCTGGTGGTCAAAACGAGCAGAGGGAGCACAATAATCCGGAGTGGAAAATGGATTCTTTCTCATGCGGAACTTCCGACGGATCATTTTCTCAACTCCATTAACACCAGAGACTTCAGGTTGATCTGTTGCTCTGGTTCTCGATGGGATACACTACTGTATCTCATGGAAACAGGGAGCGGACTCGCGCTGCCGGAGAGTGCGTTTCTGGTTGATTGATTTTGCTGCTAATATTCTCCGCCGGGAAACGAAATTCATTTACTTTTTCCGTTACAGTGGAAGTGCCTGAGGATCTCGAAATGACTGACAGTCACAATAAAATTGAATTGAAAAATCCCGTGATCGCGGCGATTTTAGCGTTTCTCATTCCGGGAGCGGGCCATTTTTATCAGGGAAGAACCTTCAAAGCAGCCATCTACTGCTTTTGTATCCTGAGCACGTTTTTTTGCGGAATGGCATTAGGCGACTGGAAAACCGTCTATTATCAGTCAGAGCCGGGAAGAAGAAATCTCGGTTATTTTGCACAAGTCGGCGTTGGTTTACCCGCATTGCCTGCTTTAATCCAGACTTCTCGTTATAATAAATCGGTGTCACCCGCCAACCTCGCACAAAATGAGGCTGATGCCAGCTACTTTGAGTCGCACTCCTACCACGGAGAAATGCCTCTGGAAGCTCCTTTCCAAGGCACACTTCTGGATCGTGGCGATGATGGCAAAAACGTCAGCGGACAGTTGGATGGTTACATCAAGCTAAAAACAGTCCCGGGTGAGTTTGGCACGGAAATCACTGGTACTTTTGAGGGCACGCTGGATAACAAGCCGATCTCAACGCTAACTCTTTCTGATCCTGTCGGAATTGGTTTACCGTTAGGCGGAGATCCACAGCGTTCCCTGGAATGTGCTGTCGTGCGGGAAGTCAATGGCCGCCGGACTGATACAGGGCACATCGAAGGATCGATTCCCAGACCGTTACTGAACTGGTTTGAGATGCCTTTAAGTAATCGTGAACTTGATGATATTAACAAAAAACTGGGTAAACGTTATGAATTTGCCGTCGTTTTCACTTGGATCGCCGGGCTGTTAAATCTCCTCGTCATCTGGGATGCGTTCGAAGGACCAGCCTACGGCAGAGGTGATGAAGAGGAACTCAAACCCCAGGATAAAACGCCACCAAATTCCAAGTCCTGATTGAATTAGATCTTCACTCAGGCAATTTATGTCAGCTATCCCGTTTCAAAAGGCAATGCAATCATGTCGATTCCACTTCTATTCGCGAACCAGGTAAACGCCGTTGTCTACCTGATACCGCTTTTGGCAGTGATCAGCCTGGTCTATAACGCCACACGCTATGAAATCCCCCATGTGATTATTCAACGTTCGATACGTTTTTTCTTCACTGCCATCATTATCATGGGAGTTTTGATGACTTTACTGGCACTACTTTCGTGGAATTTATGAACAAAACACCACATAAAGTCTGCCCTGATTTCAACAGCTCATTCCGGGGATCTTGCTTGTAGCGACGGTTTATTTTGACTTACCAAAAATTTAGTCTCAATTATTTCTATTCAATTGCACTTTCAGAAGATGTTACACATACTCAAACAATTGCGGGGATTCGGATTCCCCTTCTGCAATAGTTAGGTCGGGATTGCTTTATGCAGAACAATGGATTTGCACTTACAGAACTGGTAGATCTTGCAGGTCACAGTGACCTCTTTGAGCTATTGGACAATGAAAGCGTATACGCGCTTTCTCATCAGGGATTCACCGAAGGTTTCTCCAGCGTTAAAGCCATCAGCCGCTCAACGGGGATTGAAACACGTCGACTGCTGCAACCTGATCTCGCCCCCATCGATATCGCCGTTGCCATTGCGGAGAAGCTGCAGTCAGCGGTCGGTTTTGACTGGGCAGACTGCCCGGCGATTCTGCTTTGCCATTCCCACACCAATCATCAATCAGCGCGGCAGTTATGTAACCAGCTTTCAGAGAAGCTGAACGTTCCTTCTGAAAAGTTTATCGCATTAAATTACGGATGCGTAGGCTTCATCGAACTGCTGAACCAGGCAACGAAAATCCTGGCAGACTTACCTGCCGGCATCCACGTTCCTTTACTGACGGTTGAGACTCCCGAACATTGGCATGATTCGTCTGACAAGGCTTTCTGTGGAATCGTCTCTGCAGGTGCGACCGGAACCACGCTCTGGAAAGGCCCCGGCCATTCTCTGCTGCATGTGGAAACCGCGACGGAATATATTCCTGCCGACCGCCGCAAAGAAGACGTACCGTTATTCTGGACCGAGCAGGGAGACATGTTTGATTTCCGCGGACAGCCGGAGAATAAACTTGTCATGCACATGGATGGCGAATCCGTGTTCCTGAATGGCGTCGACCTGATGCTGGAAGCCTGCCTCAAATCCTATGCGGAAGTCGTTGATAGTGCAGGTCGAATTCTGATTGCCCCCCACCAGCCCAGCGGGAAACTGTTAAAAGCGATGATCGCGGCTGCACGACAGATTCCGGTGAATGCCGACTTCCTCAACAATCTGCCCAATTACGGCAATTCCATTTCGTCGACCATTCCTACCATTCTGGCGCGACTTGATGAGGTGGTTTGTGAAAATGGTTATGCTCCCGTGAATGAAGGGGACGTGATTCTCCTGCCGGCAGCAGGCATCTGCATGAATCGTCTGAAAGATTCGATGTGTATCGGCCGAGCCGCCATCCAATGGCAGCCAGGACGTTATCAAAGCGAATCGTAACGCGTTTCCATTTCACTTCGCGTTAGTCGATTCGACTTGATCTGAATGGTCCTGAAGACACTCGATCAGCTGAGATCCATGCTAAGCAGCGTCGCGACCATAGGATCGGGTACCAAAAGCTTCACGCCCTTCAATGATCGAGCCTTTGTCGAAGCGTTTACCAAAGTACAAAGCCTGAGCAGATTCATCACTCAGCACCGTCTCTGCGTCTCCGCTGACCAGCACCTGACCGGCGCTGATAATATAACTGCGATCGGTAATCGTTAATGTTTCACGTTCGCGGTGGTCTGTCAGCAGAATCGAAATACCATCGTCGCGTAAATCGGCAATGATGTCCTGAATATCGTGAATTGTAACAGGGTCAATTCCGGTAAACGGTTCGTCCAGCAAAATCAGTTCGGGCGAACTTGCCAGACAACGGGCAATCTCCAGACGGCGTCGCTCTCCGCCGGACAGTGTCGAGGCAATCTGCTTGCGTTTCGCGGTCAATCCGAATTGATCCAGCAGGCGATCGACGGTCTCGTGCCTCTGCGTGCGGCTCATATCGAGGAACTCAAGAATGGCATAGATATTCTGCTCAATCGAAAGTTTGACAAACACGCTTTCATCCTGAGGCAGATAGCCCATTCCCTGACGGGCCCGCTTATACATCGGCCAGGTCGTGACGTCGGTTCCTTCCAGAAAAACGCGCCCTTTTGTGGGAGCAATCATCCCGCATGCCATCCGGAAGGTTGTCGTCTTACCGGCACCATTGGGCCCCAGCAGCCCCACGATTTCGCCGCGTTCCACATAAAAATCGACGCCATCCACGGCGCGTTTTCCAGGATAATCTTTGACCAGACCCACACATTCCAGCAATGCCATCGCACGCGTCCTCCTTGACGAAACCCGCTTCCTTAAAGACTCTTGAAATGCATTCTATCAGAATCCCTGATTCTGCTTAATATCGATTTTGAACGCATTCAGGACTGCCGATAAGTTGCCAGAATGCGTCCCATTTCACCATCGCGTGCCCCAGACTGCGCGACGCGACAATCAAGCTGAACACTGGTTATTGAATCCGTTTCATCCGGGAAAAATTAGGGTAAAACGGCACCGAAAGTTTGGCATAAGGATCTTTGGGGTAATAACCCGGCGCCGTCTGGTGGTAGAAAAATTTCTTCAACGGACCCGCATCCGGGGAATATCCCTGGCCGTCATTCATAAAGGGAATTCCATGCGGCCAGTAAATCATAAACGCTTTGCCAACCAGAGCGGAACGCGGGACCGCGTGTCGTCTTTCTGCTTTTCGTTCATTTCCCCAGAGGCGGCTGTCCGCACTGCGGGCGGAATTATCTCCCAGCACAAAGAACTCATCGTCTGACATTTTGGCAAACCGAACCTGTTGACGATAATCTTCGTACTGTCGACTCCAGGCGGCCGGATCCCACAACAGTTCCCACAAATGCCGCCGATCGCCGGAATACTCCTGACTCTGATAATATTCATCAGAACGATAATAAATATCGCGCTGCAGAAACAAATGAGAAACGACAAAATCGATTCCCTGCCCTGCGATCCCCACTGGTGCCAGATCGCCATCTCGGGGTGCGGGAGAAACCGGCGGTTGATATTCTGATTTGTGATCCAGATCCACCTCCGAGCCATCGACCCACAAACAGAGCCGTTGATCTACGTTGGCAAACCTGATGGAATACCCGCCTTTGCCGATCAATGAAGTTTCCACGGTGGTCAATTCAGTTTCCACAGGCTCCGGATTAGGAAAGTCTTCCACATAATACAGTTTTGCCTGACCTGTTTTGACATCAAAGCGGACCCGATAATGGCGGTCGCCCCGCATGAGTTCGACGAAAAATTCGCCGGTGTCCGACTGAATCTCAACATCAAAACTGACTGTCAGATCGCCCACCCAGAAGGCGGCGTCGTACATAAAAACGCCGGAGGCCGAACCCCCGGTGTAATTATTGTAGGCCGTATAATCGCTGATTAAACGTGATTGCGGCGGAGAGGTCTGCATCGTCTGTTTGAATAACTCGGGATTCTCCTGCAGTAAAGCCCACTCAGTTTCGCGCGGGACAATATGCTGGTAACGCAACCATGTCAGCTTGCGGGGATCGGCTGTCGCAGCAGCGCCGCGATATTGATAAGCACGCGTCTCGGCGTCAAGTTCCCAGGCAGACTGCTGCTGTTGCTGAAACTTCGTTTCATTGGGCGTTACCTGCGTCATGACAGACCAGCGTTCCGGCCAGCCATAAGCGAGGATCTCCCGAGGCGGGTAGTCATCGTCATACACCAGCTGCTGCACCGACATTTGTTTCTGCAGGTTATCTTTGCGCAGAATCTGAAACGGTTCTTTTTCGTCTTTTCTGGCGTAAACATCGCCGCGGGAAATCTGAATTTCTTCGCCCGGCAGACCAACGAGCCGCTTGATGTAATTGGTTTGAGAGGCTTCAGGGTATTTGAAGACAATCACATCCCAGCGATGTGGGTCTCCGAAATCGAAGGGAAATTTATTGACGATGATCCGATCTCCCGTGAACGGCATCGCATTCCGCAGATCCGTGAAGTACCGGCAGTTCGGGCAGTAGGCTCCTGTGACTTTATTTGACGGAATGAAATACTCTGACTTTTCGACCAGTTCATCACTGGCACCCACGGCGTATTTCACACCACACTCGGCGCAGTGCAATTCTTTATGGCGACCATACAACGTCGGCGCCATTGAGCCCGTCGGAATCACAAACGCTTCTGCGGAATAAGCGCGAAAGACAAACGCAAACACCAGCGCAATGATAATCGACTCCAGCGTGTCGCGCATCTCATTATGCCGTCGTTGAACCGTTTCCGTTTCCGGTTTGCTGTTCTCATCCTGTTCGGTCTGTGGTTTCTTCAGTTTTGATTTATCAATTTTTTTTGTCATTACAGACAACCTCTGTATGAATGTGTGACCGCTTCAAACTTATGCCGATTTTCAGTCGGTTCTGGTCATTCGCTGTCAGGATTGATTTATGAAATAATTTCTTCCCTTTCAGGAAGATCTTCTGAAAATTATGCGATTTACTACTAATGAATATAGCGAATTCGGGAGAGATCTGGAATGCGGATGTGCCCCACACGATCCCCGATTTTCACCTCTCCCTGCCGCGATGGCAAATGGACGAGAAAAGGCTTCCCCAGTAAGTATTTACAATCGACTTTCCCATCTGACCAGCTCCGACTGTCCAGCGAAACCGGGCTGTTATCGCCGAGTACGAAATAGCTCTGCTGATCGAGCTGGTAAGGTTCATTCACGGCATGCAGAGCTTTGCCACGCGTGTAATGGATATCGCGATAGAGTTTTAAACTGCTCAGTTGTAAATGCCCGCCGTTCGCACCAAAACGAACAGGCACCCGAATCTCTGCCCGCGGCGTGGAACTCTCGCCATACAAGAGGGGCTGGTAGACCAGTTGATCATCGACGGCCAGTAAAATCTGGCGATCCATAATCGACATTTCAACGGTCACAGTCTCCGATCCGAAATTTCCACTGAGCTTGCCGATGCGTATCGCGTTTTTCTGATCGTCAATGAACAGTGAACTCTCGCTCGCTTTAAAGTCAAACACATTTCGAAAATGGTGATATCCGTCAAAAAGTTCAATCGCAAATTCCCCCTCTCTCGAAATGACTTTCAGGTCACATTGAAACTGAAAGTCGTGAACGGGAATCGCCACCTGGTTTTCCACTCCGGAATTGTAAGCATAATGGTCGAGTACAGGAGCGACATGCGATTTCTCATAAAGTAAGGCGATCGCATAACGAAATTCTTCATTTTCTGTCTGCTCCAGATAACGATGACAATCGTCCGCTGACATGGCGCCTTTATAACTTAACTCTTTTTTCTGCGCATCATATTGCAGGGGCGCTAAAACCGGTTCCGGTTTTTCGATCGCGGCGGGCCACTCTTCAAGCGACACGGTTGTCAGGTAACGTCCGCCTTGTCGCATATAATGCTGATAGTTCACCCAGGACCATTGGTCCCGAACCGAAGAACTCAAAGGGTCGTCATTCGTCGCGTCAAACACAAATCCGTCTCCCTGAGCGGTCCATGCGGGACGTTTGCCAGGCTGCTGTTTGTGCGCGACCTCTGAATCGCCGGCAACCGGAAAAAACCGGGGTTGAAAAAAATCATCATTCTCCGGTCGATAATGTTGATCATACACCAGCAGGCGCACTGCATGCTGCGTTTTGAGATCCTTACGTTCGATCTTTCCATTGATATATAAGTCTCCCTCTTTGACCTGCACCGACTCCCCGGGCAGGCCCACCACGCGTTTGACATACGCCTGCGTGGGTTTCATCGGATTCTGGAAGACCACCACACTCCAGCGCTCCGGGCCTTTCAGATAATAGGCGTGCTTAAAAACCAGTAACTGGTCCCCTTCGTTGCGGGGAACATTGGTTAAATCAATTGAGTTCGTATCACAGTTAGGGCACGTCGCATATTGTCCAGACTGAGAAGGCGTCTCTCCGTGCGATTGATCCTGGTCCTGATACCGGTTGCCGGTCACCGACTCGTCATAAGCGACACCATAGGTAAACGAATAATCGCAGCGGGGACATTTCACCTGCTTATGATAACCCAGCAAAGAGGGCGCCATCGAGCCGGTCGAAATCATGTAACCTTCCGCTTCAAAGGTCCGGAAAAGAATCACTGCAATTGCCAGCGCAACAATGGACTCTAACACCATTCGGAACAGGCTGGACCGACCTTCCACCTCGTCTGCTTGAGAATTGATTTGACGGGAAGAATGGTGCATCGCAAACAACAAAATAAGAAACGGAAATTTCCTGAATCAACAATTCAGAAAGCAAACTCTGCAGCCTGTTATTTTAATAGACCCCGGCAGGCTGAGGAAATAGAGAATCATGCTCCTCGGCAATGATCGACGCGAATACTCCACTTTTAGCAAGCGGTAGCACAGGATTGATCTGCAAAACCCGTCATGGTGGAACAGACGATGAGTCTTAACGTTGCGTTAGCGAACAACTTATCCCACAAAACAGAAGAGCAGTAACATGCAGACCCAGATTACGCCGAGAAAATGCCACACGACCGAACACGCATGCACGCCCCAGTGATATTCATGATCGTACTGATACAAATACGCTTTATAGATCACCGCTCCCAGAATTCCGAAGGCGATGAAAAAATGAAGTGCGTGTAACAAGACAAAGCAAAACAGTACCCCATAGCTGCCGGGATAATGATAAGCATGTTTGACATCCGCCGCCTGATGCAGAATGACGAAGTGCTGCTGTAACAGGTGAATCAGGCCCAGCGCCTGAATCACAAAAAACGCGCCTCCCAGAAGAAACGTAAGATTCAGACAATACCGGAATTGCTGCTGCTTTTCTTGCCGGACGAAAAACAGCGCCCGGTGCATGGAAAAACTTCCCAGAGCCAGCAGCGCCGTACTGAGCCAGAGCATGGGGGGAATCACCAGAGCCGTCGGTTTCTGACTCGTCGTCAGATTCGAACGGACAATCACATAAGCGAGTAATCCACCTAGAAACAGCACGGACAGACTAAACAGAAAAATCGCCAGTCCGAAATCTCTCTGACTTAACCGATCCCGGGATGTGAATAACATCGCGAATCGATTTCGAATTGTGCGACTCCCGAACGTGGGCATTCTGACCTGCTAGCGTACTAAAAGCAGAAACACTACTGAGAAATAATCATGATGGCAGCAAGCTGCCTCGTTCTCATTTTCACTGAAGGCCCGACCAGATTCAACATTATTTTTTCGCGGGTGCTGCTGCCGCCTCTGCAGGCGCGGGAACAGCTGCGGGCGCGGGAGCAGCGTCGGGCGCGGGCGCTGGTGCAGCAGCAGGAGCCACCGTCGGCGTCTTATCCTGCCGGAATCCCTTCACATAGGAGTCGTAGGCGTGGGAATCGAGCAGAATCATGCACAGGAAAAAACCGGCAAAGATGATCGAGAAGAAGAAGGCAATCTTATTGAGCGGTTTGTCGTACCACAGGTGCATAAAAATAAAGACGACCAGCGAAGCCTTAATCGTGGCAATCGCCATCGAGACGATCACATCGAGTTCTCCGGTATCATATTTCGCTGCTTCGACAGTCACGACAGTCAAGACAACCAGAGCCAGAAAAACACCAATCAATACCTTCACGGGCACAATATGCACATGGCAGCTTTGTGTGTTTTCTGCGTGTGAACCATTTTCAGCATGATCTGACATGATGAATACTTTCGTCTCTTTATATTGAAATGTTCGAAGCTCGCAAGCTTCTCAAGTTGATTGAATAAACAACAACAGCAGCTAGTTGATCAGATACAGCAACGGAAACAGATAAATCCAGATCAGGTCGACCAAATGCCAGTACAGGCCGACAAAATCGACAGCACCAAAGTAGTATGTCGTAAACGCGCCGTGGGCTGTGCGAACGATTAACCAGCTGATCGCGATCATCCCGCCGATAATGTGAATCGCATGTAATCCGGTCATGCAGAAATAAACACTGAAAAAAGTACCGGCCAGCTCCGGCTCAGGAACTTTTACTTTCTGCGCGGCATACTCCGCCGGAACCGTTTCGGCCATCAGAATTTCCTGGTCGGTCGGTTTCTCGGCGTGACCAAAATGGTGATAACCAATACTGGCATAAGTGCCCAGCACCATCCCGAGTGCGGAAACCAGAAAACAACCTGCGATAGTAGCCTGCGTGAGTTTTCCCGGTTTTTTGATAAACACAGCAAGCGCGATGCCTGCCAGCACGATCACAGTCCATAAGACTGTGGTCATATAGGACAGTGTGTGTTTTGTTTTCTCAAACAGAGATTCATCACTATGATCGTCGGCCGATGCATGTGCATGGTCCGACGTTTCATCGTGACCCGCTGCGGGTGCTGCTGCCGCGTCTGCCTCATGATGTTCCGGACTCTGATACATGCCAGCCCACAACAGGCCATGATGTGCTTTTTCTGTGTATTCAAACGATTTCACACCCAGGAAAATCGCGGCACAGGCGAGTGTGATCACCAGACAGACCAGCAGTCCGCGTGTCTGTCCTAACTGGGCACAACGTACTCCCCAGGCCATCGTCAAACTGCTGAAAAGCAGTACGACGGTATTGGCTGCCCCTAATACCGTATCCAGAAACTGGCTGGCATACAGGAACACTTCGGGGTGCAACGATCGATAGACGGCGTAAAAACCGAATAAGCCGCTGAAGAACAGCACTTCAGTGACCAGAAACAACCAGATCCCCAGTTTTCCGGTGTCAAACTGCTGCTGATGCGAGTCAAAGTGATGCGCCAGCCGGGAATCATGATGCTCATGATCGTGGCTGTCGGCATGTCCGTCTGTTGTTGAGGTGGCCGCGGTATTCATTAAACTTCTTTATCTCCTGATGCGGTCACAGATTTCGTGTTATCCCCCTGACATTCAGCGGGAACGTAACCTCCGATTTCCTCATTATAAACCACTGACTCCATCACATAAGGATCGCCGGCCAGGGGAGGATGGTCGAAATTATTGTTAGGTGGTGGTGAAGAACACATCCACTCGAGGGAAGCACCGCCCCAGGGATTGGCAGGAGCCTTTTTCCCGCGATAAACCGAATAAACCAGGGTTCCGACCATCAGAGCCGAACTGATCCCCAATAAATAAGCGCCCATCGTAGAGAGAATATGCAGATTCTGAAACTCGGGCAGATAAGTATAATACCGCCGTGGCATCCCGCGTGTTCCTAACAGGAACTGAGGGAAGAAGGTCAGATTGAATCCCATGAATACACCCAGGCAGGCAATGCGGCCCCAGTATTCATTAAACATCTTACCCGAAATTTTAGGCCACCAGTGATGCACGGCCGCAAACAGCCCGACGAGCGAGGAGCCCATCATCACATAGTGGAAGTGGGCGACCACAAAATACGTGTCATGCAAATGCACGTCTGTGGCCAGCGTCGCCAGAAACAGGCCGGTTAAACCGCCGATCGAGAAGATAAAGATGAATGACAATCCATAACACATGGCTGTAGTGAAATGAATCGAACCTTTATACATCGTGGCCAGCCAGTTAAACACTTTAATCGCCGACGGGATGGAAACACTGAAGGTAATCGCACTGAAGACCACCGCGACCACTTTGGACTGCCCTGAGACAAACATATGGTGCCCCCAGACCAGGAAGCCGAAGATGGCGATCGCGATACTACTGTAGGCGATAAACCGATATCCGAAAATGTGTTTGCGGCTGTGAACGGCAATCACTTCGCTGACCACACCCATCGCCGGCAGAATCATCACATATACAGCCGGGTGAGAATAGAACCAGAAAAAGTGCTGAAACAACACAGGGTCGCCGCCTAATGCCGGATCAAAAATTCCGATGTGGAAGGCACGTTCCACGATCAACAACAGACCGGTGATACCCAGAACGGGGGTCGCCAGGATCTGAATCAGAGCGGTTGCATACAGGGCCCATAAAAACAGAGGCATCTTGAACCAGGTCATTCCCGGAGGTCGCATGGTGTGAATCGTGACGATGAAATTCAAACCCGTAAAAATCGAGCTGAATCCCAGAATGAAAACTCCCATCAAGGCGGTGATCACAGCCGTGCTGGTGGTAATACTGTAAGGCGTATAAAACGTCCAGCCGGTATCCAGACCGCCCAGCACGATCGCAGCCAGAAAGAAAACGGCTCCGAACATCCAGAGGTAAAAACTACCCAGATTCATGCGGGGAAACGCCACATCCTTGGCGCCCAGCATCACCGGCAGAATGATATTCCCGACCGCCGCCGGCACCCCGGGAATGATCACCAGGAAGGTCATGATGGCGCCGTGCAGCGTAAACATCTGATTGTAGGAATCAGCGCCCATCAGAATTCGAGATGGCGATAACAGTTCGGTGCGCAATAACATTGCGAACAACCCGCCCAGAAAGAACGCGGTCGTAACACCAATTAAATACATGATCCCGATTCGTTTGTGATCGAGGGTGAAAAACCAGCTTTTCCAGCCCTGCGAACAGTTCAAATAATTCAACTCACGGTATTGAATCGGAAAGTTAGATTTTGGATTGGAGGAGTCAACTACAGTTGCCATCTTCCAGCCTCCTGAATATTTTCAAATAAGGTCGGATTAAAAATCCTGAAACACAATCGAGAATCAAGTTCTCACTTTTTAAATTCACTTCATGAAAATTGTGGAAACGTTGCCGTTCCCCAATTTTTTTACTCTTTTTGACTCTTGATGAACGCAATAATCGCGGAAATATCCTGATCCGTTAACTGCCCTTTAAACGTAGGCATGATCGGGCGGAAACCCACAACGATTTTAGACTGCGGTTCGAGAATCGAATTTCGAATATAATTCGCATCGGCAATCGTAGAAGTTCCGTCCGTGAACTTTCGCTCGCGGCCAAACAGTCCTTTGAAACTCGGACCATTCTTGGGAATCCCATCCAGTGAATGGCACTGAATGCAGCCTCTGCTCTTGTAAAAATATTCTCCCGCCTCAACGGGTGTCTTGTTTTTATGAATATCAGAGGCGGTCTGCAACCATTTATCAAAGTCGCCTCGCGTTTCATGCACGACCACATTAGTGACCATCTCCGAGTGCTTCTGCCCGCAGTATTCGGCACACATCAGAGGATAAGTCCCCGCTTTGGTCGCGTTAAACCATTCCTGCGTGTAGCGTCCCGGCACGACATCCATCTTGGTTCGGAATGCGGGAATCCACAAACTGTGGATCACATCGTCTGAGGCCATGGTTAATGTGACGTTTTGATCTTTCGGAATATGCAATTCGCTTTCGATCCAGCCGTTCGGATATTTGAAAGCCCAGGACCATTTTTTGGCAACTACATCAATTTCATACGAAGAAGCGGGGGGCGTTCGCATGTCGAGGTAGGAAGTGAAACCGACCCAGAACATAACAATCGTCAGGAGTGTGGGAATCACAGACCAGGAGAGTTCCAGAGGCAGGTTATGCGTGACGGTTACTTCTGCTTCCACCCCCGGACGATGGCGGTATTTGATCATGAACAAGACCATGATACCGACGATCAGCGCGAAGAAAAACGTGCTGACATACAGAATAAAGAAGTAGACAGAATCGACGTTCTCTGCCATGGTGGAGCCTTGAGACGGGAACCAGAACCCGGCATCAGTATTCGCTAATAAATCAGGGATGAATAGTTTCATCTGCATTCACACAATCAACTGTTGAGTGTTAAAATATTAAGGTATTAACCAAATCGATCAAACCACAAGTTCATTCGTCTGAAGATTCCGAAACCGTTCAGGAACCGTCAGCCTTTTCCAATGTTTGTGCCTGAACCATTTCACTGTCATGTCTGCCTTTTCGACCCCGCCAATAGGGAATCAAAACGACCGTTAAGATAAAGACGGTCGCAAAGCCACCAATCTTCATAATATTCCGCGCTGTCGGAGCATATCGACCACTGTCTGCATCATAGTGAAAACAAAACAGTAAAAACCGGTCAATGGTAGTCCCGATCTTGCCTTCCGATGCCTCAACCAACGCTAATTTCAAAGTCTGTTCCGGAAATTGCACTCCATAAAGATATCTGGAGATGCGGCCGTCGGGCGTACAGACGACCAACACCGCGGGATGAGCAAATTCCTTACGTTCCTCGATATATTTGTATTGTATTCCAATGGCGTTTGCCAGATCGGTAATCGCCGCCTGTTCGCCGCACAGGAAATGCCAGCCGGCGCCTGTTCCTGCACGATTATATTCTTTGAAGTATTTCTGTTTTGTTAAATTGGCTCTCTGATACGTTTCTTTCGGATCAATGCTCACCGAGACAAAATCATATTGTTGACTCGCGGACCACTCTAAATCCTTCAATCCTCTGACCAGAGCTGTAAGCTGTAACGAACACAACATCGGGCAGTTAGAGTAGTTCATCGACAGGATCACCGGTCGATTCTTCTTAAAATAGTCTTCGAGCTTAACGTGTTTTCCAGTGCTGTCCTGAAACTCCAGGCCCAGAGGCAGACGCGTGTCTGGATGCTCGATCACATCCAGAGTCTCGATACTCTTCGGCGCTTTTTCCATACGATCTGCCTGCACGGGCATCACACAAAATGCCCAGATGAGAATCGTCAGAATAAAGTACTGAAAAGGTTTCATGGTTTCTTTGTTTTTGCTTGTTCCTGCTTCTGCTGTTCTTCCTGAACGACAATCTGCATCGCCTGGTCAATGGGTATGGCAACGATATTTTTATCCTGATCAATCCACCGGTATTCCGTAAGAGCAGCCGCCTGATTGGCCAGAATGCTCTCTGCGTCTTTCTCCGGGACCAGAATCACTTTCTCTACGTTTTCCGACTTCTCGAACGACTGATCCAAAGCGGCCACCGCAAAGACGAGGAAAAAAGTAATGATGGCTCCCACGATTCCGACAAAAGCGATCATCGTGGTATCGAGATCATCATAGGCTGCTTTATGACCCGACATAATAACTTCTCTTATTCTAAAAGGCGCTGATCCTTAACAGATCAGACGGTGATTAAATATTGTGAAACTCGAGTGATTCTTCCAGCCGGGGGTCTCTGACCGGCATGATTGATTTGTGGCCGGCACATTTCAGAATACCTGCGACATAAAGTCCGCCGACGCCAATCGTACAACAGACATTGACCAGGATCATTCCCACAGAGACACTCATGGTTTCGCCTCCGGATTTCGCATTCGGCAACACCAGCCAGAAAATGTCGATCCAGTTCATCACCAGCAGGTAAACGGCCCAGAAAAACAAGGCTTTCGGATTGCGTTTCATCCAGCGTGACATAAAAAACACAAAGGGAATCGCAAAGTGCCCGATGACCAGGATCAGCGAAACCGTTCCCCAGCCATGCGACTGACGATGCAGGAAAAAGATCGTTTCTTCAGGAATGTTCGCGTACCAGATTAACAGATATTGAGAAATCGCGATGTAGGCCCAGAAGCAGTTAAAGGCAAATAACAACTTGCCGACATCATGCAAATGCTCAATCGTGACCAGCTCTTGTAATAATCCTTTGCTGCGCAGATAAATCAAGCTGATGGCCAGTACACTGAAGAAACCGACCAGACCGGCTGCAAAATAATAAATACCGAAAATGGTACTGAACCAGTGCGGGTCCAGCGACATGATAAAGTCGATGGCGGCAAACGAGATCGTGAATGCAAACAGCAACAGTCCCGGACCGCTGCGTCGCTCCATCAACAGTGTTAATTCAGGGTCGCCACTTTCGTCCTGCTCCACGGATTTGTTCAAAAAGAACCGTGCCAGGAAAATCCAGGAACCAAAATAGATCAGATACCGGATCGCAAAAAAGCCGCTGTTCAAGTAAGGCGCTTTCGCCTGCAGCAGATGATCGGCGGCTACATTCTTAGCGCTCGCCCATGAATATAAAATATCATTTCCGGCAAGTGTAAACAGCACGATCGGCAGTACAAGCACCGCTAAAGGAATCACACCCATCGCGAGAAACTCAGACAGTCTGCGTAAGACCACACTCCAGCCGGCACGTGTTAACTGCTGAATCATCACAAAGAACAGAGCGCCCAGTGAAATGCTCAAAAAGAAAAACGTACTTTGTAAATACGAGAAGGCAAACTTCTCTGCCCCGTTTTCCGTCATCAGCCCTATCACTAAGGCTACCGGCAGCAGGACGGCACAGCCCAGCGCCACTTTCATGGGGCGTGGCCCCAGTTCTGCCAGTGTTTGAACGTGAATCTTGTTTTTAGTGTCAGGTGAAGTATGCATAACTTTTCTTGTTTAGAACGAAATAAAATTCAACAAGTTGCCTGTGGAGTTTACTTGATTATTTAGTATCCCGAAGTTTTCTTTTTTCTGCTTCAGGAATGGTATTCGCATTGATTTCATGACTCTTCTGCAGTGCTCTCAGATATAACACAATTGCCCAGCGATCCTCAGGTGGAACCTGTGCTCCGTAGGCGGGCATCTTGCGGACACCATGCGTGATCGTATGATAAAGACGTCCCACGGGAAGCTTGCGTACGTTTTCCGTATGGTAAGAAGCCGGTTTGACCCAGGTTCCCTGCTGCAGATCCATCGCTCTTAAGGAAACCAGACCATCGCCTTCGCCGCCAAGTCCATGACAGGCAGAACAGTAAATGCGATACCGTTCCTTTCCGCGGGCCATCATTTTTTCTGTCACAGGCATCGGAAATTCCGTTACCCAGGGAAGTTTATCCAGTTTGCTGGCTTCAATCGCAGCTGCGTCCAGAACGGGGTCAGCAGGTTTTGCTGCCGCGTCGGCTTTCGGATCGGCGGGCTGCTTTTCGTCTGCTTTTTTCTCATCCTGCAACGCAATACCCACGACATCCTGGTCTTCGGGCAGATACTTTAATCCGTAATACAACGGAATGTTGTCGTCTTTGAACTGACCGCGAGGAATGGTGCCTTTGATATTGGGGCGTACTTCCCGTCCGTCGGGGAACAGGTTGGTGGTATTCTGCGCCTTCAGTTTTGGCTGAAAATCCATGTCGGGGACAATATGAATCCGCGGGCTGTTGGTCGTCGTTGAGCGTTTATAAGCTACCAGAGCCGGCGGCATCAGCAAGATCACACCCACCAGGCTCAAAGCGAGTTTCAGGTTTCGAGGCAGTTTGGGAGATTCCACGTCTGACCAGAACTCTTCGACACCGATCGGATTTAACGAGTTCAGAAACTCGCCGGAATCAATCTCGGAAAACTTCGCATCCCGGGCATCCATGCTGATAAAGAACCGATCGTTTGTCGCACGACGGAACGCTTCTGATTTGAACAGCGGGTTGTAGAGTTTGGGCAACTGATTCAAAGCCAGCATGCCGAAGAACGCACCAAAGGCGGCCAGCAGCACGGAAAGTTCAAATGTAATTGGAATACATGCCGGAATACTGAAGAGCGGCTTACCACTAATCAGAAACGGATAATTCACAGCGTTCATCCAGTATTGCATGCCGACCGCAATCGTACCGCCGGTCAGTCCGCAGGCAGCTACGATCCAGGGTAGAATGGTCCACTTGATGCCCATCGCTTCATCGATACCGTGCAGCGGGAAAGGAGAGTGAGTATCCCACTTCTGGTAGCCGGCATCGCGGACTTTCTTTGATGCTTCGATCAATGCATTAGGATCATCGAACTCGGCAAGTAACCCGAGAAGCTCAGGCTCTGCTTTGGTTTTTACTGGTTGTTCGATTGTCGTCGCCATAATCTTTTTTATTCAACTAATGAGTTAAGTCGTAACTGACCGTGATCCCACAAATACAGGTTTTTAGTGATGATCGCTCTGACCGCCGGGTCGGGGCATCACACTTTTAACTTCTGCCATTGCCACCATCGGCAGGAATTTGCAGAAGAGCAGGAACAGTGTCATAAACAGACCGAAACTACCAATTAACATTAACACATCGACGATCGTCGGCCGGAAATACCCCCAGCTGGAAGGCAGGAAGTCACGGCTCAACGAAGTCACTGTAATCACAAAACGTTCAAACCACATACCGATATTCACGAACACGCACACCACAAAAATCATCCAGGGAGTGGTGCGGATTTTTTTGAACCAGAACAACTGCGGGCTGATCACGTTGCAGGAAACCATGATCCAATAGGCCCAGGCATAAGGACCGAAGGCACGGTTAATAAACGCAAACGTTTCGTAGCGGTTACCGCCATACCAGGCGATGAAAAATTCCATCGCGTAGGCATATCCCACCATGGTCCCGGTGGCAATAATCACCTTGGTCATATTTTCCAGGTGGCGATTGGTTAACAGATCCTCGATGCCGCAAATTTTTCTCGCGGGAATCATCAGCGTCAGCACCATTGCAAAACCACTGAAGACGGCCCCTGCGACGAAGTACGGAGGAAAAATCGTGGTATGCCAACCGGGCAACTGCGAAACGGCAAAGTCAAAACTCACGATGGTGTGCACACTTAACACCAGTGGCGCTGCCAGAGCTGCCAGCAACAGATACGCTCTTTCGTAACGATGCCAGTGCCGTGAAGAACCGTTCCAGCCGAGTGAAAACAGTCCATAGGCGAATTGCTGAATCTTTCCGGTTGCCCGATCCCGTAAGGTTGCCAGGTCGGGAATCATGCCCATATACCAGAACAACAGGGAAACCGTCGCGTAGGTCGAAACGGCAAATACGTCCCACAGCAAAGGACTGCGGAAGTTAGGCCACATCGACATCTGGTTGGGAATCGGAAACAGCCAGTAGGCCAGCCAGACGCGACCAATATGAATTCCAGGAAACACACCCGCACAAATCACAGCAAAAATGGTCATTGCTTCCGCAGCACGATTGATCCCGGTACGCCAGTTTTGGCGGAACAGAAACAGAATCGCGGAGATCAATGTACCAGCATGACCGATACCGACCCAGAACACGAAGTTCACAATCGGCCAGCCCCAGAATACAGGACTGCGGTTACCCCAGACACCGACACCGGTGATGATCAAATATCCGATCAGACCAAATAACATTCCCATCAGGGAAGCCGAGATCCCCAGTGCAACATACCAGGCTGTGGGAGTTTTACATTCAGCCAGTCGACAGACGGCGTCCGTTACAGTCCCATAGTCGTGCGCACCGGTAACAAGCGGAGTTCGCTTGCCGGGAACTTCGATTGTTGTGTCAATTGGCTTTGCAGTTACTGAAGCCATGGCTTTTGATATCTTTGCTCTATAAATTCAAAAGGATTGGTTAAACTAACCGTCACAATAAAAATCGTGTCTCTTTAGTCACTACTAATGTTTTTCCGCTGTTTTCTTATGATCCGCCTCAGCGTGGGCTTCTCCGTGTCCGTGTCCTTCTGAATCAGGTTTCGCCAGAGAAGGATGCGGGTTCAGAATTCGCGCCAGATACGCAGTTCTGGGTTTGATATTCAATTCCGCCAGAACGGCATAAGACCGGGGACTCGCATGCGCCTGTGCCACGAGACTCTTTTCATTTTTCAGATCACCAAATTCAATGGCTTTCGCCGGACAGGCCTGCTGACAGGCCGTCACGATTTCACCATCTTTGATGGGCCGCTGATCGTTTTTGGCGTCAATCTGAACCGCTTTAATCCGCTGCACACAGTAAGTACATTTTTCCATGACCCCGCGATGACGGACTGTCACTTCAGGATTCAGGACCAGTGCCTGCAGTTTTCGATTCGGATCTTCATATACTTTGTTGAAGTTAAAGTAATTGAAGCGCCGCACTTTGTAAGGACAGTTGTTGGCACAATAGCGGGTTCCGACACAGCGGTTGTAAACCATGTCATTCAAGCCTTCATCGGTGTGCACGGTCGCAGCGACCGGACAAACCTGCTCGCAGGGAGCCAGTTCGCACTGCTGACACAACATCGGCTGAATGGAAACGCCGGGATTATCAACATCGTCACCGGTGAAGTATCGATCGACTCGCAGCCAGTGCATTTCACGGCTTTTCAGCACCTGCTCGCGCCCCACGACGGGAACGTTGTTTTCCGCCTGACAGGCGACCGAACAGGCATTACAGCCAACACACTTGGTCAAATCGATGGACATCCCCCAGGCTTGCCCTTCGTAGGACAATTCTTCCCACAAGGATTCCAGGGGAGGGTGGTGAACCACATGTTTGGCAAAATCGGGATGCGATTTGTATTCACTCACCGTCCCTTCACGAACGAGTTGACCAACACGTCCATGAATTTCACCTGCACCAACGGCATCGATACTGTGGTGATCCTGAGTGATCGCCAGCTCGTATTCTTTTCCTGTTTTTTCGACTTTCAAACCAACGGCAAAATTCATGGCTGCCTTGGATTGCAGTGCCGCAATGTTTTCTCCTACCGGTTTCACATCGCGGGCCACATCTCCACCCACCAGACCGGCGGCGGTGCGTCCATACCCCAGGGCGACCGAAATCGAATTCGGAGCCTGACCGGGAAGAACGTAAACTGGTAATTCAATAGACTTTCCGTCCAGAATCAACTTCACGACAGAACCGAACTCCACTCCCAGATTTTTGGCCGTTCCGGGAGCAATAATGGCTGCGTTATCCCAGGTAATTTTCGTCAGATTATCGGGAGTTTCCTGCAACCAGCCACTGTTGGCAAAGCGGCCGTCATAAAGCTGCGGACTGATGTAAAATACCAGTTCCAGCTCTTCACTCGCAGCTTCGACGATTTTCGCAGCCGGAAGTTCTTTGACTTTAGGTGACACTGCTTCCAGTGCGCTGCCCTTCAAAACACCGTCATGCACCAGCCGACGCCAGGATGCGTTAACCGCCATCGAATCCAGAGAACCTTTGACGGCTTCTTTCACCAGATCCAAAGCGACGGGATGTTTGTCGCCACATAAAATGGCCAGTAGTTCGACTTCCGATTTTCCATCGTGCAAAGGCTCAATCAAAGGCTGTGCGACACACAACGTTCCATCGTAAGAACGGGCATCACCCCATTGCTCGAACGGATGCGTTTTGGGCAGATGCCATTTACACAACAGCGATGTTTCATCTTCGTATTCACCCAGATGAATCGAGTGGGGCACTTTGGACAAAGCAGAAACCAGATCGATATCGCCGGGAGCATTGTAGGCCGGATTTCCGCCGAGAATCACCAGGGTCTCAACAGAGCCTGCCTGTATTTCGTCGGTCAGTTTCCGTAATGCTTCCGCCGCAGAGAGATCTGTCGCCAGAGGCTCTTTGGAATAGCGAATTGTTTTGCCGACGTTCCCCAGCTGTTCATTCAGTTTATGAACGCGGGCCTGCAATTCTGCGGGCTGACTTGCGCCGATCGCAATCAAACCTGCGCCCTGATTGGCCACCAGATCTTCTGCCATTGCTGCCAGAACCTTAGCCGCGTATTCGTCACCGGCAGCCTCAGGAGTTTTACCGGCCAGACGTGCCTGAATCTGTGCTTCCAGTTTGGCCAGATAAAAACCGATATCGACAGAACGGGAAGGCAGACGATGATCGGCGGCGAGTCCGGTCGTGGTGAACCGGCTTTCGACGGCGTACATGCGGTTCATTTCACCTGCAGCAGGATCGCGGCGGGCCGCCCATTCACGCGTATGCAGCATGCCGGCGGAATGCTCGGAAAGCAGATCCTCATCCAGACAAACGACGATATTCGCTTTGCTTAGATCGAAGTGCGGACGAACCACTTCCCCGAACGCCAGTTTTGACCCTGCATAAATATTATCGCGAGAGTTGGCAGTGTAATCATACCAGCGTGCCTGCGGATACAAGGCCGCAAACTTCTCCTGCAGATTCTTTCGGGCCGCTGAAGAACTCACATCAGCCAGAACCCGCAGCTTGGCACCACCGCCCTGCCGTGCCTGACCCAGCACAGTATCAGAGTAGTCCAGAAACGCCTGCCAGTCACGCGCATAGCGTGTGCCTTCCTTGCGTTCCACGACCCCCACAGCCCGGTCGGGATCGTACAGCGACAGCGTTTCCGATTGTGCAAAAACCGTCGATGAACCCCGGTTTTGCGGGGAATCCGGGTTGCCTTCCACTTTAATCGGCCGACCGTCATAGCAGGTCACCAGCAGACTTTCGGCCAGCCCACCCAGCTCCATGAACGTGGCATATTTCTGCGGAACCCCGGGAATGCGGCCTTCCGGACGCGAGACACTGGGAGAAATTTTTTCATCTTCCCAACGGCAGCCTGAGACCCCAGCCAGAGCTACAGACGCACCCATCAACTGCATCCAGCGCCGCCGCGAAACTCCTTCCGGATACTCGGAAGCCGCTACGGGAAACTCGCGATGCAAAATCTCCTCAAACCCCGGCGTGGAATGCAACTCATTCAAACTTCGCCAATACTTCTTATCCACAACCGAACCCCTTAGCGGTGACACGTAGAACAATTTGTAGAAGGATTCAAATTCAATTCCTTCCGAACTTTTTCACCCACCTCATGCGGATCTCCATCAGCCACCCAGTCAAGTTTGGTGACAAACTCCGGCGGACGAAGATTAGGCTCAGGATGCCGATGGCATTCCAGACACCAACCCATACTCAGCGACTTGACCTGCGTTACTGTTTCCATCTTGTCGACCCGACCATGACAGGCAACACAGCTCACACCCCGACGAACGTGGGCACTATGATTAAAATAAACATAATCAGGCAAGTCATGCACGCGCCGCCACTGCATCGACTTTCCCGTCGCCTGACTCTCACGAATGGGAGCCAGCTTGGTACTTGTCGAATGCACAGAAACCGTATTCACAACGCCATTTACGTCAGCACCACTGTGACAATTCAAGCAGGTGGCAGTTGGAGGAATGGCGGCATGCCCGGCTACTTCCACGGTATTATGGCAATAGCGGCAATCGAGCTTCAGCTTACCGGCATGCAAAGCATGGCTGAAAGGCAGAGGCTGCTCGGGCTGATATCCCACGTCGGTTGTCTCCGGACTGGCCCCGAAAGCCACCATACCCAAGACATACAGCGCGCCAACACCGCCCAGCGCACCCAGCACTGAGACAATTGAATTCGCCCATTTCGGAAACAGAAAACGATCCATTTTGATATACCTGATAAGACCTTTCGAGCAAGATCATCTCCCCAGAGCAAAATCTGACCCTGAGAATGATGCGGCGACCGACGGTCAAAGCGGACTTAATTACCCGGCTCTAGAGAAGAAATCCCAATTCTTCTGGAAGGATAGAAGTATCAAGAAAACTAAGCAATCCATTCTCACTTCAATAGCGGTAAGTTTCTTGGAGTCGGGAGACACGCGATTATAAATTCTCAATAATGGGGACAGCTCGGAAAACCCGACGATGCAGTACGTTCAGGAAACTTCAAGTAATCACCTCCCGGGCCCCATTACTTGACTCCGACTCAGTCAGAGCCTGAAACACCACGACTGCACTTATGGACAATAAAATCTTGTTGAGATCTTAAGATCAGCTCTCAGCGACCCCGGCAAAACAGCAAATCTACAAGATTTCCAGGCTACCTTACCAATTCGGGTGACAAAGCACATCGAGACAAAACACTGCCGCATCACCAATTTACACTAAAACTCTTGATTGAGAGAAAAGATTGATTTAGTATAGCAACCGATCAACTGAACGCATTTGTCATTGAATTGGTTTTAGAAATAACCCTTCTGCTGAAACGACAAAGCAGTGATCTTCCCATTCAAATACCAGCTATCAAAAAATAGCTTGTGATATCACTGGCGAAGCCAAACCCTTTTTTCATTTATTCAGGACCCATCTCTTCAGAACTCATCACTTTTATTTATTGATTTTTACTTTTCACGAGGGAGACCTTCCATGATTCAACAGAGAAAGAAAACCGGATTCACACTGATCGAGCTGCTGGTTGTGATCGCAATCATTGCCATTCTCATTGCCTTATTACTGCCAGCCGTACAGCAGGCACGTGAAGCGGCCCGACGTTCGACCTGCAAGAATCAGGTCAAACAGATCGTCCTGGCTTTGCACAATTACCACGGGACACACAAAGTGTTCCCCGCCGGCTATTATTCACGTGACAACCCGGGCTCCACGGCCACCAATCTCGAAAATCGCGCCACCGGTTTCGTGATGTTATTACCTTTCATGGATCAGTCATCCCTCTATAACTTATACAACTTTGACATTGGCACGGGGGGTGGCCCCGATCAATCCGGCGGCGGGCAGACCTTTAATCAAAACGCCTTCCTGGCGAAAACCAAACTTCCCATATTTCAATGCCCTTCCGCGAATACCAAACTGCTGAATATTAATACCAATCCCCGTGAAGGACATCTGGACGCTTCGGACACCGGTTCCAGCTATACCAGCAGTTATGCATTCAGTTCGGGAAATAAGTATGGCGCCGGGAATGGTGCATTCTGGGCGATTTATACTGGCATCACAAACTCCGCTGAAGCCGGCATCTTGACCGCCAACAGCAGTACCCGTATCCGCGATGTGACGGATGGAACATCGAATACGTTCATCCTGGGTGAAGCCGAACAAAACGACCTGACGACCGATACTTCAGGAACGGTTTCCGCCATCGACGACAGTGATGTCACAATCCGTCGCCACGCATTCTGGACCGAAGGCCAGCACCACTCCGCGAGGTCCACGTACATGCCTCCTTTTAAATCGATCGAAGACTGCGTGCTGTCGTTCGCCCCGGGCGCCTGGCGAGACTGCACCTATTCGTTCGGCAGCCCCCATATCGGCGGCCTCCACATGGGTATGGCCGATGGTGCTGTGCGGTTTGTCAGCGAAAATGTTAATCTCTCCACCTGGAGAAATCTGGGTTCGATGGCAGATGGAAATGTCATTGGCGAATTTTAACTAAGCCACTGGAGCCAGCCGAATCAGACAGACAAATCTGGTTCGGCTGATTTCCACTTCAAGTCTCCGCCAACCTCATTAGAAAGCCCTTCTGCCATGCCGTTACGCCTCTTGATGCTCGCTCTGCTGTCGACTGCCGTGGGTTGTGGAAGTTCTGAGCTTTCCTACGACAAAGGAACGGTTCAAGGAACAGTCACAGTCAATGGTGAACCGCTCCCATCGGGAAAAATCCGATTCATCCCCGAAGTCAAAACCATCGGAAAGCTGACGGCCGCGGATATTACAGACGGCCGATATCAGTTCGATCTGGAAAAAGCGCCTGCAGTGGGCAGCCACAGAATCGAAATCATTGCCATGCGCAACACCGGCAACAAGATTCAGATTCCTGATGCGCCAGAAGGGACGATGATGGAAGAAACCGAACAATATATTCCCGCCCCCTACAACACGAGTTCCCGTCTCACGCTGGAAATCAAAGCCGGAGAAAACGAAGGAAACTTTGATTTAAAGATGCGAGAATAACCTGCGCAGGAAGAGACAACAGGATACACGGCAACGCTGGCTTTCAATGCGATTCTTGTGAGTCAGGCCGGACTCACTTTACAGACAGCTCGTTTTGTTTCATGATTCGTGAATGATTTCCGCGTTCACTCTCACAACAAAATCATTATCAAACGGGCAATACAATGAGCGATAAAATCCGCTGGGGCATTCTGAGTACGGCGAAAATTGGAACCGTGCAAGTCATTCCCGCCATGCAAAAAGGGGAGTTCTGCGAAGTCGCAGCGATTGCCTCGCGCACTCCGGAGCTGGCGAAAAAAGTCGCGAAAGACCTGGGAATTCCACGTGCTTACGGCTCTTATGAAGCACTGCTGGCAGACCCTGAGATTGATGCCATCTATAACCCCCTGCCGAATCACCTGCATGTTTCCTGGTCGATCAAAGCCATGGAAGCGGGCAAACATGTGCTGTGCGAAAAGCCAATTGGCCTCTCTGCCGCAGAAGGTCAGGAACTGCTGGATTGTGCTCAATCGCATCCTGAACTGAAGGTCATGGAGGCCTTCATGTACCGCCATCATCCGCAATGGCGGACCGCCAGAAAGATGATCCGCGCTGGGAAAATCGGAGATTTGCGAACGATCCAGTCTTTTTTCTCCTACTTTAACGACAATCCCCAGAACATTCGTAACCAGCCTGAAATCGGGGGAGGCGGGTTAATGGATATCGGCTGTTATCCCATTTCCGTTTCGCGATTTATCTTTGATGCAGAACCGATACGTGTTTCCGGTATCGCCGAATATGACAGTGTGCTTGGCACCGATCGGCTGAGTTCCGCGACCCTCGACTTCGGGAATGGCACTTCCACATTCACCTGTTCGACCCAGCTCAACCCGTATCAACGCGTTCATATTCACGGCACTGAGGGCAGGCTGGAAATCGAAATTCCTTTTAATGCCCCCACCGATCGCCCGTGCAAGATCTGGCATCAGACGCGCGTTGAGATCAAAGAAGTCGAACTGAAAGTCTGCAATCAGTACACGATTCAGGGAGACTTGTTTTCCCAGGCGATTCTCAACAACATGCCCGTTCCCACACCGCTGGAAGATGCCATTGCAAATATGAAAGTCATCGAGGCGATTGTGGAAAGTCATCGTACCGGAAGCTGGATAGAACTATAACAGGTCAGAGAAACCCACTGCGACCGGGCATTCCGGACCCAAAAATTCCAGAACAGACGGAAAGATGAGACAGACCTCCCTGGACTGCGCGCACAGGGAGCCGGTTAAGTCTTGCCTGTTTTCCCAATTTCACTCCTGCCCCATAAATCGCTTTGAATGCAACAGCGATTACCGGGGAGCGAGAACCATGATCATATTCCGTCCGCTGGCCATTGTGGGAGACTGTTCCACTTTAGCAATCTCGGTAAGCTGTTCCTGGATGTCTCCCAGGATGGTTCGACCAAGTTCATGATGCGCATTTTCGCGACCGCGAAACATGATGTTGAATTTGACCTTGTCTTTCTGTTCCAGAAATTTCCGGGCGCTTTTCAGCTTAAATTCAATGTCGTGTTTGCCGATTTTCGGACGCATCCGAATCTCTTTTAACTGCACCTGATGTTGTTTGGTGTTTTTGCTGGTCTTTTTTTTGCGCTCGTACTTCAGCTTCCCATAATCCATAATCCGGCAGACTGGGGGTTTCGCGTCAGAGGCAACTTCAACCAGATCGAGATTTGCATCCATCGCTAACTTTAAAGCTTCCGCGGTAGGGATCACTCCTAATTGTTCCCCGTCTTGATCAATGACCCGTACCGGACTAATCCGAATCTGGTCATTAAGTCTCTGCGTTGTTTCGATTGCTTGTTTCTCCTTGTAATGAAAAATGAAATAGGTTTCGTGTCTTGTCTGAAAAACCACCTGAAATCAAGACACACCGGTTTTATGATCGTCTCTATGAAAAAAGAACATCTCAAAAGAGATGTCTATTTCCCGAGACCAGAATTCACTCTGGTTAAACTATACTGATTGTTCTTACGTTATATCAATCCTGAAAGCGGGGCAAGTAACACCGATACACTAATTTTGGCGAAATTCTGAGGTTAAACGGAGATTTTCCGTCCTGTCAGGCCCTTGTATCACGCCCGAAACCGGAACTCTGGTCTTATTCAGAGGTTTCCGAGGCTGCCTCTTTTAAGGGAAATCGTTGCACCTGATCGGAAAAGTCCCTTAAATTGCGTTTTTTTGTTTCGGGAATCGGAACCGGTTCCCAGCGGGGGCCAGAATTCCGATACTCCTGAAACGGGTCCTGCTCTCGTGAACCAGCTTTACGGGGAAATTCCAGAGTCTGGTTCTGGCGGGCGGCCCTTAACGTCGGCGCTTCAGCCTGTAATCCGGAGGGACGAAATCCTGTCGCTGGCAACCCGGCAGCGGGCGACGCTGTTTCCGTGTCAAAAAAGGCGGCCTTCAAATCCGGTTGAAAATCATCATCCAGTCCCGGAGGAATGCTTCGCAGAGCATTCGGATTCTGAACCTGATTTTGAACTTCCGCTGTTTGTGTAAAATCGACCGCTTGAATCTTTCTGGCAGCAGGCACGGAAACAGCTTCGTTAGAAACCCCCGGCACCGGTGGCACAAAATTCTCAGGCATCGGTTCAGGCGTCGGCTGTGGACCTTGCGCTGGTACATCGCCGGGAACCAGTAATTGAGGATAAATCCCCTGGCTCAAATTGCCGGTATATTCAGGCGCGTGTGCGATTTTTCTCACACGTCCCAGCAGGCGTTCCCGTTCATCCGCGTCGATATACGCTTTGGCAGGCCAGCCCCCTTCTTCCAGATAAATGTTGTTGTAAGAGAGCAATGAGCCTTTTTCAAACTGGACGTTTTTAATCGCCAGCGAATATTCGACCAGCGATCGGTAGTAACTGCCGTCCGCTTCCGCCTGACGGCGTTGCGATTCCAGCAGCAGATCCACTGTGGCATTATCTGATTCATAGGCAGCCTGTACGGCGGCGACTTCCTGCCTGGCGGCATGCCGACGATTAAAGTTGGTCTGCAGTACCGCATAAGCACGATCCACGTCCGCAATGGCATTACTCAAACTTTGTACGATCGTCCGCTCCTGTTCGTGCAAAATTGCCCGATCACGAGCCAACTGCAACTCGGCGTGTCGCATTGCTGCATGCGCCTGACGTTTTCCCAGAGGCACCGAAAGCTCCAGTCCCATCTGCCATTCCTGAAAATCACCATCGAACAGATTATTCAAGGCACCATCAAACCGACCGGTTTGATCGCCTTCTGCCAGAAAATTATTTCCAAAACCACGCCAGCGATAACGGCCGATCAAATCCAATTGTGGTTTCATGAAGTTCTTGTTGGCTTGCAGTTCCAGTTCCCGTTTTTTGATTTGCCAGCGTTGCCGACGGATTTCCGGGCGACGTTCCAGTGATTCCACCAGCGTTTCTTCCCAGTTAAATTCGACGCGTGCCAGGTTCGGTTCATCGGCTGGACGGATCAATCGCCCATCATTAATGGGAATACCCATCAGCATGCGCAACCGGCGTTCTGCAACATACACACCGTGATTGCTTTGAAACGTACCTCCCTGGCTGCCGTTGTTGGTATGTGTGCCATTCAGCAACCGACCGCTTAAGGCGTTTTCCACCTCAGCCTGATAACGGAAATACTGTTCGCGGGCCTGCGCTTCTTTTTCCGCTTCGCCGCCCCGCCGTCCGTTTTCGTATAACGCGCGAATTCTTCTCCAGGTTTCCAAAGCGGAATCGCGGGCCATGATCTTCGCATCCAGATCACGATAACCATAGTAAAGATCCCAGTAGGAATTCTCGACATCGCTCACCAGATCCCGGACAGCAATTTCAAATTCGCCCAGACTGATATCCGTATTGATCCGGGCAATGATCACACCATTTACCACACCCGGTATGTTACTGGGACCTGCCAGTTGATTGAAATCAACCCCGCCTCCTCTCAACAGAGGATGGCGAAATTCCATTTCAATGTTATTCTGATAAGCGTGAGCAAACTGGTTTCCGGGAGAATTATTTGCGTCGTAATCAATGTAATCCCGCAGCGTCAATTCGGTTCCAGTCATCGCGCGTTTGGTTAACTGCGCCTGAACCACCATCGCATCCTGTCGTAACAGACGCGTTCCACCACCAAAGAAGACGTTGTTTAATGCCTTATCGTTCTTCTCGAAAAACGTACTGGCCGAAAGCGTTGTATCATAGGCACTGAGCGCACCATCCACACCATAGCGGGGATCGGCGTCAGTAATCGCGGCATCATATTTGGTATGCAAAGCAGCGGGCGTGTTTAATGAAACGCCACCCACGTCCCCCAGAACTTTCGAACTCTGCAGCGCCATTCGCACGGCTTCTTCCAGAGAGAGTTCCCAATAATCGGGTGTTGCCATCGTCGAAAGACTGGCCGGCGCCTGGGTGCCGACAGTATCGCCTTCATCGACATCCTCTACGTTGGGATATTCAATCTGAGTCAGTGCGCGCTGATAAACCTCTTCGTTTTCTACGAATTCTTCCTGCAGAGAAGTTTTCAGGAAGCGGCTGCACCCTGGGCCCATCATTACCACTGCGGCGAACAGGAGTATCATCCGGGCTATGAAACAGTTCATGGATTAACCTTGGTCATTCAGGACCATCGACAATAAAGCGATACACTCTCTCTTCTCATCGGCAACAGACTGCATTCCCCCAAAGTAAAAATTCGCTACATCCGGAATATTCCGCACAATCGGACAACCAGAAGACTCATCCACCCACACCCACCCCCTGCAGCTTCCCTATTCAGCCACGAAGGTGCCATCCAACAAGCTGTCTGTTGAAACAATCAGAGAATCTGCGCAATGATTTAAAGTGATACATCAATTACTTTGAGAAGCCTGACTGCATTTCCTCACTCAATCAGAGTACCGTTCTCACGACTGTGATAGGATGAAGTCAGGTCGTTTCAGTGGGGAACTTGCCCCCGTTGATCGCGGAACCATCTTGATTAAACCCTCATTCATACAAATCGCATGACGACTGATGAATCTGCTTCAATAGCGAATCTCTGGCAGGAGATTGAAGAGCTTGTTCTAGGGCTGGCTCAACTCTCCCGCACCGGGATTTCGAGTCAGAAATTTTACACGGAACTGCTGGACCGCGCCGTAGGCGGTCTGTCTGCGCGGGGGGGTATTCTCTGGGTTCCCGATTCCGCAGGGATTCTGGAAGTTCAACTGAGTCGCGGCTTGAATCCGGAATCGAATCCGGCTGCCCCGTTCAGTCCGCAGGAAAGCGAGCAGCATCGCCTGCTGCTCGAAGAAACGCTGCAGGAAAACCGACCCGCGACCATCGCCGCCCACTCGCGTTTATCGGAGAAACATCACGGTAAAAACCCCACGGGCGAGAATCTCATTCTCTGCCCGATTACAGTTGAGAATCATCCTGCCGCGTTGACCGGCATTCTGGAGATCATTCATCATCCCCCGAAGTCATCCGGGGCACAGGACGGTTATCTCCGATTCATCGGTGCCTTATGCGAAATTTCCGAAGACTTCTGTCAGTCGAAAAAATTACAGAAACTGCAGGAACTGGAAACGCTCTGGGAACAGTTTGAACGTTTCTCGGAACACGTGCATCTACATTTAAATTCACAGCAAACCGCGTATATCATCGCCAATGAAGGCAGAATTTTAATCGACTGCGATCGGCTTTCCGTACTGCAGCGAACCGGCTCCACGTATCGCCTGATTGCCGCCAGTGGCGTGGATGCCATTGAACGACGGTCCGAGTCCGTCCAGCGGCTGGAAAAACTGACGGGCAGTATTCAATCCCTGAATCGTCCTTTCTGGATCATGGAAGCCGCACAGAAATATCCGCCCCAGATCACAGAACCTTTACACGCTTATCTCGATCTGGCCTCGTCACGCTCACTAATGATTTTCCCGCTGAGGCATATCAGCGCAGAGACGCCGAACGACAGTCCGGAAACCCGGCAGCAGAATCAGCCTGCCGTCGAAGGACTCACGGTGGGCGCCATTGTAGTGGAACAGTTCCACGAAGCCGCCTCCGGCAACACTTTGCTGGATCGGGCGCTGGCTGTTTCCCGTCACGGGGGAACGGCGCTGTTTAATGCGCTCCAGTTTGAGAGCTTCCCGTTTTTCCCGGTCCTCAAACACTGGTCTCATTCGCCTGTCCGTAAAAAGCAGATGACGTGGCGTAACCTGCTCACGGCCGTCACGATTCTGGTAGTGCTCAGCGCGGCGCTCATATTGACCCCCGCCGACTTTACCATTGAGGGTTCCGGAACTCTGCAACCGGTCGAACAGCAGAACATCTTTGCTTCGGCGGATGGTGTCGTTGATCAGATCCTCGTCCATCAGGGAGAGCAGGTTCAAGCGGGCAGCACACTTATTATATTGAGAGACTCCGATCTGGAGCTGGAATTCAGCCGCGTACATGGGGAGATTCAAACTGCCCAGAAACGGCTGGCGGTGATTCAGTCGGCCCGACTGGAATTAAAGGCGACGGACGCCAGCGCGTTACAACAGGCAAATCGACTGACGGCCGAACAGGAAGAACTGAATGAACGCCTGAAAAGCCTGAGAGAACAACTGGCTCTACTCAAAAAACAGCAGGACGCATTAACCCTGAAAAGCCCCCTGCCCGGCGAAGTCCTGACTTGGGATTTTCAGGAAAAACTACTCGCACGACCTGTGCAGCGCGGACAGCGTTTATTAACGGTTGCCGACCTGGAAGGCCCCTGGATTTTAAAAATGCAGGTCCCCGATACGGAGATCGGCCACATTCTCGCAGCACAACGCCAGAGTCCGAAACCGTTAAACGTTTCTTTCCTGCTGTTAACCGATCCCGATCAGACCCACCAGGGAACCATCGAAACCATCGCCGCCACGGCAGAACCGGACGCAGAAGGAAATCCTACCGTACAGATTACGGTGAAACTCGATCGCGAATCCATCAAAGGACTGCGCCCCGGCGCTTCAGTGCTCCCGCAGGTCGACTGCGGCACTCGTTCCCTGGGATACGTCTGGCTCAGACGACTGTTCGAAACCATTCAACGGGAAGTCCTGTTTTTCTGAGAGACGCTCTGCACGCGTCAGCCCGCGCCCTGTTATCGGGCCGGATTCTCGTACCAGAAAACGCCCAGACCTTTTTTCTGATCCCGCTCTTCGCACGAGAGCACATCCAAATCGCCGTCGGTATCGAGATCCAGCAGTTCAATCCGATCGAATTTGATGCCCCGTGGCCCGCTGATCTCGTGCGTTTCCCATTTCAGTTCGTTTCCACTGTTAGAATAACTCATCCAGAACATGCCAGATTTGGGTGGGTCCGCGTTTTCACAACTGAAAACAACATCGGGCCGTCCATCCAGATTCATGTCTCCCACAGCAACCCCTTTGCCGGTCCCTGTATTAGGAGGAAAGGGAACGACGTTCTTGTCCCACTTCAATCCACTTTGATCCAGCCGACGGAACCAGAGTAATTCATCGGGAAGGCGGGTGACCACCAGAATGTCCTGTAATCCATCCTGATCCAGGTCCGCCACGCGGGCGAACATCACTTCCCGATCTTCACCGCCGACCCTGTGATTCCGCCAGTTCGCAGCGGCGGAAACAGCGCGAGCTCCCGGATTTTCCAGCCAGCGACAGCCTCGCAGTTTTCCTTTGCGATCGGTGGTTAACAGATCCTGGTCGCCGTCTCCGTCCATATCCAGGGCGATCAGTGACATAATCCAACCCGCGGGCGAGAGGGGCTTCCACTTGTACGCTGCCAGTTCTTGCGGGTTCTTACCCGGTTGAAACCAGCCAATCTGCGCCCCCTTCCCTTTTCCTCCGGCGACCAGTTCCAGCCCCGGCCGTTGATCGATTTGCGCGGGCACTGCAAACATCCACATCATTTTGCCCTGCGATGCCGGCAGCACTTCCTGCTTCCACGCATTTTGAAAGGCGCCGCGTTCGGGAGCCCAATGCACGAAAACAGTTTGGCTTTTTCCTTCACAGCAACTGACGACTTCCAGGCGGCCATCATGATTCAGGTCGATCCAGGCAGCATCTTCGACCTGCGGCGTGGTTCCTATCGTCATCGCCGGCCAGAGTTGCTTGACCAGCGCCGGTCCCGGATTGCGATAAACGCGGGTCAGGCCTCCTTCTTCCCAGCCGGTGGCTATATCCTGTAAACCATCGCCGTCGAAATCGGCCAGCTTCACCCCATCTGCGCCCTGTGAGGTTTGATCAATCACGTGCAGTTCCCAGGCTTTCCCCCGCTGTGGATCTTCCGCAACCGCCTGCGATGCGAGTAGAAAACTCCACAGCAGCAATATCCCTCCTACGTGGTGAAAATGACGGTGCATCTTGGGAGCCTCTTTGAAAAGTGCATGGTTTTCTCTGCTTCACCAGTATCCGGCGATTGAGGCAAAATGGCAATAATCCTTCGTATCATAAGCAAAAAAGACGTGCCTCAACGGGTCGGAAATTTAGTAATATTCCCTATAAAACAAAGGGGTTTTCTCACTTTAGCCAGCAAAAGCCAGTCGAAACCCCCACAGGGCCTCGGTAACCGATTCATTCAGAATAATCGATAAAGTTTCGCGTCAACGATAGCCGATCATCCTTAGGTACACGCGATTGTACGACCGATGGTGCTGGTCACCATGGGAACTGTTGTGACCAGGGACGGTCACATTCAAACGGGGGGGGAACTGCAGATGCGCGCAGCTTTTGTCTGCATAGTCTTGATTCAGTTGATAATAGTGAGCTCAGGCTGCCAATGCTTCAAGGCCAGCAATCTCTATTATAATCTGATCGATGATGTGAGTGACACACAGATCTATGCAGACCGTTTTTATTGTCCTACTTTGGACCTGACGCGTATTGGCAAGCCCGATTGGTGTCGCTCTCCAATTAACCGCTGGTGGTGTAAGTGCTGCAATGACTGCCGCCCCCATTACATCAGCGCGACACCAGTTACCGACTACAGCAGTCAGCACTCTCAGAGCACTGAAGCTTATGATGATCTGATTCCTCTTCCCGAACCTTCGACTTTTGTGCCGCCAGACCCGTTTCCTAATGAAACGGAAACAGAGCCGATTCTGGAGGAAGGCCCTACGCTGGCCCCCTCCGAAAGTCAGCCACCGAGTTAGTAACTTACGCAGACAGAACGGGCACATTACCAAGACAACACCAGTTGATAGCGGAAAGAAACAGGTCTTCTCATGATTAAAATGGATATGACACAATTCATTCAGCGACTGACGATCCTGATTATTACTGTCACCAGCACCATTGCCATGCCTGTTTTAGCGGCATCAGCACAAGAAGCACAAATCAACGAGCGCGATGGCCAGAGCCCGGCCCTGACGAAGTCGGCTGCCGATCAGTATCTTTTGCAAGACACCGATCGGCAGCTGACAGAATTTCAAAAGGAACAAAGACCTGCCGATCAGGAAATCAGGGTTCCCGATGAAGAAGACCTCATTACTTTGCAGACCAAAGGATCCTCGACCCGTTCTGCCAGGAAATTATCCCTGACACAACTGCCTCTGGATCAACTCACACCCGCCAACCGGACCAATGCGGAGTTCGTGCTCAAAGATCTCAGCATGTACCGCGTACTGCCTAAAATTCAATTTGACGTCAATCATTCTGCGTATGCCTTTTTTATCGCGCATCCCGATGTGGTAGTCAGCATCTGGCGCGAAATGAAACTTTCCGAGTTTCAGATGTGGCAAACCGGCCCCTATTCGTACGAAGTCGATGCGGGTGACGGAACCATCGGAACATTGGAAGTCATCCATCAGACTCCGAAACAGACAATCGTACTTTGCTCGGGCGTCTACAAAAGTCCGCTGATTGCAAAACCGATCACCGCCAAAGCGCTACTTTACCTGGAAACCGAATATTATCCCGGCAGTGATCAAAAACAGGATTCCGTCTCGCATCAGGTCACCATGTTTGTCTCTTTTCCTTCCCAGACGGTGGAGATGGCGGCGAAAATTCTGGCTCCGGTCAGCAATGTGATTCTCGATCGCAATTTTAAGGAAGTCTCGATCTTCATGCATATGATGTCACTCGCAATGGAGCGACAGCCCGGCTGGGTCGAACGCATCTCCAATCAGCTGGAAGGCGTGCTTCCGATCCGCAGACCTCAACTGTTGAAGGTGGCCGCTCATGTCTACATCGATGCACAGCGCAGACAACACAGTGCCGAACCCAATCGACTGCAACCACCTTTGCCAATTGATGTCATCACACAAGCCGCAGACAAAACACCACGCAAACTGCCAGCCGATCCGCAGGTGCAACCAGTGAGCCGCGGTCAGAGCCCGATGTAAGCCATCGCGTATCTTGTGCTCTGACACTCGGTCCGAATGGCCCTGGAGACGCTGCAATCAACCGGGGTACAGGCTAACGTCGTGATGAGCGTTTCCTGTCGCGAGGCCGCAGGAAAAAACCAAGCACAGCCAGGATCACGATCAGGGGAATAGCAATTTTGGGACGGACTGCCACGCCGACAATTCCCAGAATCAACCCCACGAACACCCAGGGGGACACATTCGCCCAGGCGGCGTCGCGATTCCTGGTTGGTAACGCCAGCCAGAACGCAAACATCAGCAGCCCCACGCGCATGAATGCACCTGTCGCCGCAACTTTCTGAGCGAACTGTTCGACGGTCACGAACTGATGCAGACAACCAGCCGTGATCAGACAGCCAACTGAGATCACGCCGACCAGAGCGCGATTAATAGGAATTTTTTCGCCTGCCATGATTTTACTCAATTACTTTCGTCCGGGTCGCGTTCGCTGATTCAGAAAGGCACCCAATGCCAGATGATAAGGATCGGTCGTTCGAAATTTGAGGATATCCACGTTCACGGAACCGCATTGCCGGGACAATGTCTCACAGAATTCCTGATACTGTTCCAGATAGCGGGCCCGTAGCTGGTGAGGGTCGACCAGTTGATGATGGCCGCTGCGTTCCAGACTGCGAAACTGGGTCGGCTTGCTGAAAGGAAACTCTTCTTCCTCAGGTGCCACCACCTGAAACACCAGCACTTCATGGCGATCGTGACGCAACTGCTTTAACGTCGTGGCGAGTGCTGCGGGTTCATCAAAACAATCGGAAATCAATACCACCAGACTGCGGCGTTTGATCAAGGGCAGAACCTGATTCAAAACGCCGGAAATGGCTGTCTCCTTCCGCGGCTTGGACTGATCCAGAATTTCCAGCATCTGGCCGAAGTTTTTCGGGTTCGCGGAGGGCTGAATAAAATCGCGTCGCGCGGTATCAAAGGTGATCAAACCCGTGGCGTCCCGCTGGCTCAATAATAAGTATCCCAGTGCCGCCGCCAGTTGACGTGCATAATCGAACTTGCTGAGCGTCTTGCCGGCATACGCCATACTCCCGGAACAATCGAGTAATAAATAACACCGCAGGTTCGTCTCTTCTTCGAACTCCTTGACGTAATATTTCCCGGTCTTGCCGTAGGCCCGCCAGTCGATATGCCGAATTTCATCGCCGGGGTAATATTGCCGATGCTCCACAAACTCGACGCTGGCCCCTTTGTAAGGACTTTTGTGCTGCCCCATCATGAACCCTTCGACGATCAGCCGCGTGACCACTTCCAGCTTGCCAAAGCGGGCCAGCGCGGTCGGGTCAGTCAGTGGTGCATCCGATGAGAGCATCTCGTGACATTTCGTTTGCTAAATGAGGGTAATTCCAGAATGCGTCCCATTTGACCAGAGCATCTTCCGCCTGCTGGAGCCCAATCGCCCGGGAGACGCTGTCGTAAATCGGGAGACAGCATAAAACAGAAAGCGCAGAGAGCAGACTCTCTACGCTTTCATTGATACTGTCTGATCTTGATTATAACTATTCAAGCTCTTTAATAAACACATTTCGGAAATAAAGTGTATTCCCGTGGTTCTGCAATTCAATCTGACCGGTTTCGTAAATCGGCTTATCGCGTTCCCAGTAATTTTCCAGTGTCACGTTGTCTGTCACCAGCGTGTCATTCAACCAGATGGTGACTTTATCCCCGATCATTTTGATCCGGAACGTATTCCATTCTCCCACAGGATTGTCGGCTGTGACCAGAGGTTTGCTCGGATTTTTCTGATTATTGTACAATCCGCCGGAACCGATATTCTGTAAGGCAGGATCCCAGATCTGAACCTGTGGCGAACCACGCAGATAGATTCCACTGTCCCCTTTTTCTTTGATTTTCCAGTCGACCAGCATTTCAAAGTTTTTGTAATCTTTCGCGGTGCACAGGCTTTTGCCTTTCCCGTCAAACACGATGATCCCATCCACGATATTCCAGTGATCACGCATCTCCTGGTCCGCTTTTTCCTGCTCTTCGGCCAGTTTTTCGGGGCTCATTGTGGCACGGGTCTTGGGGCTGCCCACGAGACCTTTCCAGCCTGTCAAATCTTTTCCATTGAACAGGGCCTTAAATCCTTCAGGAGGCTGATTCAACTTGCCTTCTTCGGCGGCTGCAAAATTCAAAGTCGAAATCGCCAGCATCAGCGCTAACATCGTAGTTACACGTTTCAAAGTTGTCATAGTCATTGCTTTCATTTTGATATCAGTATAGAGGCTGCCTGTCAGCCGACTTTTCGGCTCAGACAGGAAGAGCGGAACTCAGCAGGAATTACTTAATTATCGAAAGGAACCCCCCTCACATCAAGCCAGTCCTCACTGATTTCGCACCTTTCGCATAAACTCCCTCCTTTCCTATTTGCCGATTTGCGATTGCCCGTTGTGCCGATTAGAATAAATCCCACACCAAACACTGAAACATGCAACCGATTCCGCCCCTACTTCCTCTGAGAAAGCAACACCATGCATCGATGTCTCTCCGGAATGTTCAGCCTGCTGCTGCTGTTCATTTCAGCCGAATCAACGTCTGCTGCGTCTCCACAGAAAAATGTGCTGGTGATCGTCGTCGATGATCAGGGTTTTCAGGCCGGCTGTTATGGAAACAAAGTCATCAAAACTCCCGGCATCGATACGCTGGCGGAATCGGGAACCCGCTTCACACGCGCGCATTGCACAACCGCCAGTTGCTCCGCCAGCCGTTCGGTAATCATGACGGGCCTGTATAATCACGCCACCGGTCATTACGGCCACGCACACGGTTATAATCACTTCAGCACATATGCTTCCGTTAAATCGCTGCCGATCCTCCTGGAAGAAGCCGGTTATCGCACGTGTTCCATCGGCAAATATCATCTGGCTCCCGAATACGTGTATCAGTTTCAGGAATACCGCAACAAAGGCGTGCAGGGAAATCGGAACTCGGCGGTGATGGCGGCCAACGCGAAAGAGTGGATCACCGAAAAAGATGATCGGCCGTTTTTCCTGTATTACTGCAGCAGCGATCCCCATCGGGGCGGCGGCCCCGACGGTTATTCCAACTTCAATGCCGATCCCGATCACTACCCGGGCGTGACGCCGATTACCTACAAACCGGAACAGATCCAGGTTCCCCCCTGGCTGCCCAATCATCAGGAAGTCAAAGAGGAACTGGCGGAATATTATCAGGCGATCTCCCGTCTCGATCAGGGCGTGGTCTCACTGATCAACACGCTGAAAGAAACCGGCCACTGGGAAGACACACTCGTGATGTTCCTCAGCGATAACGGCCCTCCGTTCCCCGGCGCGAAAACCAACCTTTATCAACCAGGTATGAACCTGCCTTTGATCGTCCGCGATCCTGGTCAGAAAAAACAGGGCCTCACCACCGATGCACTGGTCACCTGGGCCGACCTGACGCCGACCATCCTTGACTACTGTAATGTGACCCCGAAACCAGTGCCTGCCTTGCGGACCGTGGAAAACAATGGCAAACGCGTAGAGGGAAAAGGCAAAGCGGTGCCTTACAAATTCCACGGACGCTCTTTTCTGAGTGCGCTCGACAAAGAACACGCGCCCGACTTCGATGAAAGTTACGCGTCGCACACGTTTCATGAAATCACCATGTATTATCCGATGCGGGTCATCTTAAGCGGGAAATATAAATACATTTTCAACGTGGCCCACGAACTGCCTTACCCGTTCGCGTCCGATTTATATCGGTCTCCCACCTGGCAGGGCGTATTAAAGCGGGGAGATAAGATGTTCGGGCAGCGTACCGTTTATTCCTATCTGCATCGCCCGAAACACGAGCTGTATGACATCGTCGCGGACCCTTATGAATCGACGAACCTGGCGTTTGAGCCGGAACATCAGGAAACCCTCACAAAAATGCAGGAAAAACTGAAAGCGTGGCAGCAGAAAACCAAAGATCCCTGGTTCCTGAAGTGGGAATATGAATGATTACCCCGAGAATAAGGGCTGATTTCGCGTTCTTATCACTGAATTCAGGGAATTTAGACAAAGTAACTCGACGAAAGCGGGGGGCCTGACTATAATCCCCACGTACGGTAACGGCCTTCGTTTACTGTATTTAGGGCTTTTAAACATCTAAGTAACGTCTGAAACAGGCGTTACCTCAGGCTTAAACTGCTCTTTTTAGTCCTCTAGTAGGACCCATGTCGCGGGGTGGAGCAGCCCGGTAGCTCGCGAGGCTCATAACCTCGAGGTCGCAGGTTCGAATCCTGTCCCCGCCACTTAAAACCCCGGAATCGCAACTCTTGCAGTTCCGGGGTTTTCTTATGCGCCGACTGAAAAACAGCACGCAATCTCATCACGAGATTCCCCGCGGCTCGGTGACAACAGCGCTGATCAATCACAGTACAGCCAAAATCCTTTCGTGTATTTTCGTGTTTTTCGTGGTAGTTAAAAACTGCAGATCAGCTCCCGAACTGGTTTCGCACGGCTGAAGTAAGCAGAAGGTCCCGGTAAAAAACTCGAATTTCACGCCGGGCCTGTGCCTGGCAGCTCAGGATTAACCCGAAGCATTTTTATCTTTTTTCTACCACGAAAGGCACGAAAAAACACGAAATCCTGCTGAACTCGTTTTACTTTTTGCGGATAAAAAAAGAACCGCAGGAGGAAACCTGCGGTTCTTTTCTGTTTTGATTGTGATACCGGATTTGAGAACGGAACCAGTCTTGATTTGACCATGGTTTCGATCAACCCGGGACACGCTTAATATTCGCCGATGACTTTTCCATCGTTGATCAAAGCGAGCAACTCGTATGTTTCCGAGTTCATGTTTTCACTGAGAAACTGCACACGACCATCACCCAATAGAAAGTGGCAACCTCCGACGTGCGTACTGCTGGCAGCGCCGTCAGTGGCAGCCGCATTGTTGATCAGAAAGGAACCTGCGGACGAGGTTCTCAAACCATTGTCAGAACGTGTTCCTCTCGCACCAATCCAGATACCACCATTGGCAGCCCCGTTTGTAGTACGTTCGCCGACGAGTAGGCAGTTACTGACACCATCGGTCATATCACGGATTCTGGTGGCTGAATTTCCGTAAAAAGCACCCAGAAAGTTCGTCGTTGCGCCGCCTGTAATTGCGCCACTTCCATCCCAGTCAGTGCCAACCACGGCAAGATAGTTTGATTTGCCGTAGGAACCTCGGTCCGTATTGATACCGGACATGGGATCAGAAGGGCAGATATAAGGGGGAATCACGGTTTTCGCCAAAGTTGTTGTGCCGACAGTCGCCACTGTATCGTCCAGCCAGTGAATGCCTGCCCCGCCTCCGGTGGCGCCAAACATGCGTGTTGAAATCAGGTTGTACAGGGGAGCCTGATCCATGAAGGGTAAAATATAAGTTCCCCATGCAATCCCCAGGCCATTGGTAGCGCCCAGATTGGGAGCACCACTTGATAACCCTTGATACGCGAAAGGGAATGCCCGATGCGTATCATGATAGTTATGCAGTGCCAGCCCAATCTGCTTCAGATTGTTTTTACAGGTACTGCGACGTGCTGCCTCGCGTGCCTGCTGCACAGCAGGAAGCAACAATGCGATCAGAATCGCAATAATGGCGATGACGACCAGCAGTTCAATTAATGTAAATCCTCGATGGCGATTTACGAGCGACTTTTTTGTCACAGTGTTCTCACTTTCATAATAGTTGATAAATTGATGAATGACGTTTGTGACCGGCAACATTGCGGGTCTACAGGTTTCGTTTGAATTTCTGTTACAAACGATTGGTTTTTCACCGGCGAAAGCATGTGTTCGCCAGAATGGATGAACACCAATGGATCTGTAGAAGAGACTCCACCATAAGTAAACGTCTCCCACCGGGAGGCATTTACCGGTTTAAAACCAGGAATCCAATAATTTTGTATGAATAACCCCATTCAGCAGAAAAACAGAGGGGCTGGACTGGCAATAACGACACCACTCCCCTGAAAAACGTCCCCCGTTGCGGGGGGGGGGCAGCCCGGCAGACACCGTATGAGACTCAGCACCGCACGGTCAAAAGTTCGAATCGGGTCTCTGCCAATGAAAAAAACCCGGAGTCGCGAAGTTCGCAATTCCGAGGTTTTCTGATGCGCTGGCTGACAGGCCTCACTCGTTTTTTGTCGCGCGAGGATTCTTCTCCGCAATGTGTGCGAGCATGGCGTGGCGGTTATTTCGTAACCGGCCCACCAAATACACCTTGACGTGTATCGTATTCTGA
>TARA_R110002111_G_scaffold262702_1_pt1 | contig 78152 bp, 59 predicted proteins | sample TARA_R110002111 | Tara Oceans TARA_R110002111 (sample SAMEA4397363) | marine metagenome | biome: Polar Biome; feature: [ZZZ] marine water layer (ENVO:01000295); material: water (ENVO:00002006), including particulate matter (ENVO:01000060) such as... | depth 199 m
CGATGCTCTATCCAATTGAGCTAGGGGTGCCTGTCCCGGATGGGAAAAAGATATTCTAGCGAGGGCGTTCTTGCTTTTAAAGCCATTCGCAAGCTGCATTTGAATCTTTTTACCAGCTCCGGACAAGATTTTCTGCCTCGAGATGGCCTCAAATCATCCCTGATATGTTCTAAACCAGATAGAGACCGGATTCTCGCGGCTTTGGTAACCTTGAATAAAACAGACACCGACTCACAATTTCGGGTTACCTGATACACATAAAAAAACAGGCTCTGTCCACGAAGAACAGAGCCTGTACATACTTAAACAGGGTTCAAAACAGGATGTGTCCTGAATTAGTGATGACCATGACCACCGCCATGATGTCCGCCATGGCCACCGTGACCACGGTGGCCGCCACCGTACCCGCCGCCGTATCCACTTCGGTAACCGCTACGATTTCCACCGTAGTAGCTTCCGCCGCCATATCCGCGACCGCCACTGTAAATGCCGATCCCAAACGAAGGACTGCTGTAATACAGGCCCCCTGAACCGTAAGAAGGATAGGAGTTATAATAGCCGCCCCCATACCCGTAACCCTGGTACGAAGAACCGTAGCCTGAATAACATCCCCCTGCTTCGGCCTGTTGTGTGGGCATCAGTAACAGGGCTCCCCCCATTGCCAGTCCCATACACAGAACCATCTTCAACCCTTTTGATTTTCGTTTCGATGTTGACTGAGTCTGGTCAACCGCATCCGTTTTGCTTTGCATTGTTTCGCTCCTTGGAAAAATGAACCAAAAATGAGTGCCCCCGAATTCGCGGGAAGCATCCTCGCTTATTACCTGACACTCGATTGCAGTACGGTTGAGAATCCAACACTCATTACTTATTTCTCCGTCTGCCGTAATCAGAACAATCGCTATCAGCGTGCCGGAAATTTCTTTTTCAACGGAGCTATCCTAAGTCGTACAGAAACCAACACTTAAAGTTCCGCAGCCTACAAACCCAAAAAAAGACTGACTGAAAACTGTCCCCATATCGCGTCAGTCGATATCAAACTGACGGCAGACCGGACAGCAGAATCAGCAGGAAATGCCGAATGGGTACAAATAAAAAAACAAGCCTCGCACTCAAATGATCGGGCCGAACCAAATGAATACGAGACTTGAAATAATGTGCCTATGTTGCTCCTGCGGACAGGAACCGGCCCGGCAAGATCAGCTAAAACCTGATCGAGGCGGATTTATTAAAAATATGGATTACCATCCATAGTAGAGTCCGAAACCGGGTGCATAAAAACCGGCGCCATTGCCGCGGTTATAGTAGTTGTTATACCGCCGATTATATCTGTTATTCCCGTGTGAATAACGGTTGTAATAGTTATTGTAACGTCGGGTCGACCGCTGATAGTTGCGTCTTGTATGACGGTACTCCTGTTGAAAGTGTCGCTGATAACTTCGAGAGCGCGGCCTGGCTTCGCTGGTATTAATTGCCCCTAATAATAAGACACTAAACGCCAGCGTGGCGATCGTGAGTGTACGTTTCATGGTCTTGTCTCCTTGATAAGAACCTTGCTGCCTGACTTCATTCATACTTGAATGAAAGCAGCCATCTGATTTCGTTCGATTGACTTATCTCAGAGATTAAGCAACAGCTGTGCCAGTTGCGCAGAATAGGGGGGCGCAACGACATAAATCATGCACCAGATTCGCCTTAGCAGGACTTTTTTCTAAGGAGGCACATAAGGAGGCACGAAAAATCGTTGTAGAAATGAAAAAAAGTGTGGTCGAAAGGAGCGCAACAAAGTCGCTCAGCAACCACATTGCCTGTCGGAATCTGCAGATTCTTGCCTGATTTTAGAAAGTGCAGCTAAACAACGGGATTTTTCAGAACGCCGATTTTTTCAATCTCGGCAGTCATCTCATCGCCGTGTTTGAGGAATTTATTTTTCGACGCCCCGACACCACTGGGTGTACCGGTGGAAATAATGTCACCCGGCTCCAGATGCACAAAGCTGGAAATGAATTCAATGATCGCCGCAACCGGGAAAATCATCTCCGCCGTCGATGAGTCCTGTTCGACATTTCCGTTGACAGACAGTTTCATTTTGAGAGTCTGCGGATCCTGAATGTCATCTGCGGGCGTAATGCAAGGTCCCACCGGGCAAAAAGTGTCGTGCCATTTCCCATGCAACCAGTCGAAGAAGCTATCTTTCTCACGTTCTGTGCGCCCGGGATTCGGTCGAAATTTTCGATCAGAAATATCATTGATCACGGTGTAACCGGCGACATAGTTGAGTGCCTCTTTTTCAGAGACGCCTTTACACGCTTTGCCCATTACGATTCCCAATTCCAGTTCCCAGTCAATATGATCCGGAGAGACTTCGGGAATTTTGATCGGCGATCCGGGGTTTGTCAGGGTTGTTGTGGGGGGTTTCATAAACACATACGGAAAGGTTTTTTGTCGTTCCTCGGCTTTGCCTCCCCCTTCTTCAATATGCTTGGAATAGTTGCCGGCCAGAAGCAGCAGTTTGGAGGGCGCCGGAATGGGAACCAGCAACTGCACATCGTCGGTCATCACAGAAATGGGGAACAGTTCTTCGTCCATTGCCTGGTTCAGACGTTTTTCGACTCTCAATAACGCATCTCGCTGTGCGCCCCCCGGCAGAAATGTGATCAGCCCCTGCTGTTCATCCAGCAAAACTCCCGCCATTTCCGCAGCAGCACTGAAGGGAATGATTTTGTCTTCCGAGTAAAAACCGCAGGAAATATTATTTTCCGATTGATACCGACATAATCTCATAATTCGCAGGCTCCTGAATGGGGAGATCTATTGATTGTAAAATGTAGTGCGGGAAAACTGTTTCTGGTTGAATTTCGACGCACGTAACTCAGCGCCGATTGTCTGAAGCAGTTCTTATCCTACCGATTTTTTTGCCGAAGGCCAATTCTCAAGGCCTGTTAAGAGAGTTGCTTCTGGAATCTCTTTAAACTGATGCCGATGATCGCAATACAGCACAGTGTCAGTCCCAGTACATAAGGCATTAACTCGGTGATATCTGCGCCTCTGAGCACGATACCTCGTAATATTTCCAGAAAATAAGTCACCGGAATGATGAATGTAACCAGATAAATGGGTAACGGCATTTGTGAGCGGGGAAACATGAATCCTGACAACAGAACCGAAGGCAGCATAATCAGAAATGCAAACTGAATCGCCTGCAACTGCGTCCTGGCAATGGTCGATACCAGCATTCCCAGCCCCAGGCCACAGACCAGAAACAACAGGGAAAGCAACATTAATTCCCACAGATTGCCGTGTATCGGCACCTTAAAAAAGAAGACCATGACCGTTAATACGATCAATGTCTCCACAAAACCGATCAAAGCATAAGGGGCCAGTTTTCCCAGCAATAAACCGGATTTGCTGACAGGGGTCACAAATAACTGCTCCAGCGTGCCCAGTTCGCGTTCTCTGACTATCGCGAATGAAGTCAAAAACAGTGTGACTAACTGTAAAATGATTCCCACCAGTCCGGGGACAAAAAAGTGCGAACTCTCCAGATCCGGATTATATAACAGTCGCGGCCTGATCTCGATGGGCAATGCCGCTTCCCCCTGTGCATCGCGCGCGGGAACGACATTCAGTGTCTGGGCAAAAGTTTTCGTCATATTGGTTGAGAGATTCATCCCCAGCAGATTTGAAGCATTTAATGCCGTCGTGGCGACTTGAGAATCACTGCCGTCAATCAGAACCTGAACCGAGACCTGCTCTCCTCTTAACAGGCGATCTGAATAATCGGGAGGGATAATCACACCGACTTTGGCTTTCCCTGACTGGAGCGCATAGTGAAATGTATCCTCGTCAAACACACGTTCGATGATCTGAAACGTGCGTGTATTCGAAAAGGAATCCCTCAGTTCACGCGCACTGGAGCGACCGTCCAAATCATAAATGACCGTCGGAATATTTTCGATCTGGGTATCGATGGCATAACCAAAAATGATCGTCTGCAGCACCGGGACGGCGAACACGAACAGCAGCGTCGCAGGTTCACGGCGGACATGCGAGAATTCTTTCACTAAAATGGCCCAGAATCCAGCAAAAATCCCCGGTTTCACTTTGGGAAATCCGGCGTGCAGAGGCTGTTCATTGGAAACGAATTCCGTTTTTTGCGGAATGCTTACAGGGGCTGCCTGAGGCTGCGGCTGAGTTTCAGGACTCACTGTTGTCTGCTGAGGATCCCGATGATTCAGTCCCTCGGCACGGCTCAAGGTCACAAACACATCTTCCAGGGATGGTGTAATCGGCCTGACCTGAACCGACTCCTGTTCCTGCTCGATACGCTGCACAAAGTCTGTTTCTGATAATTGCTGATTGGCGAGAACGTGAATGGTTTGACCGAACAGCGTCGCATCCTGAACTCCCTCCATTTCACGAAAGGTGGCAAGTTTTGACGCCGGGTTGACCAGTTCAATTTCCCATCGAGCCGTGCCAGGAGGCGTGACCGTCGGCAGATGTTTCAATTCATCCGGTTTTCCACAGACAATCAAACGCGAATCGTAGATGTAGCCCACATCACTGCAGCGCTCGGCTTCATCCATATAGTGGGTGGTTACAAACAGCGTGACTCCCTGCCCGGCCAAATCAAACAACAGGTCCCATAAATCCCGTCGGGCCACCGGATCAATGCCGGCCGTCGGTTCATCAAGAAACAGTACCTGCGGTTCGTGAATCAGCGCACACCCCAAAGCCAGCCGCTGCTTCCAGCCTCCCGACAAATTACCCGCCAGTTGATCCAGTCGACCTTGCAGTGAGGTCAGTTCGATGATTTCACGAAACCTCTGCTCCAGTTTTTCGGGGCTGAGCCCGTAGATTCGACCATAGAACTCAATATTTTCCCGCACGCTTAAATCGGAATACAGACTGAAACTCTGTGACATGTAACCAATGTGCCGTTTGATCTGCTCCGCATCGCGGGCCACATCGTAACCCAGCACGTGAGCCGATCCCCCCGTGGGTTCCAGAACGCCGCACAACATACGAATGATCGTGGATTTCCCGCTCCCATTCGGCCCCAGTAAGCCGAAGATCGAACCGCGCTGGACTTCAAAACTAACCTGATCAACGGCTCGGAGAGTTCCAAAATCGCGAGTTAACTGATTTACCTGAATCACAGGGCTCATGGTCTGGTTTCCTTTCGGTCCAGCCAGACATCGGCTGACATCCCCGGCCTGAGCAACTTATCCTGATCTTTGATTCTGACTTTGATGCGAAAGACCTGTTTCGAACGTTCTTCAGGGGTCTGTACATTCCGGGGAACAAATTCGGCCTGTCGAGAAACAAAGGTGACGCGTCCTTCAAAGACTTGATCAGGATAACTGTCAATCGTCACTTCTACTTCCTGATCGACTTTAATATCCAGATGATTCTCCGGCACATAACAGCGGACCCACAAATGATTCCAATCCAGAATGGAAACCACGGGAACATTACTTCCCACCAGATCCCCCGGTTGTAAGATCACTGCTTCAATCGTGCCCTCAAGGGGCGCAAAGATTTTTAATTCTTTGAGCTGCTCTTCAATGATCTGCAAAACCGCCTCTGCCTTGTTGACAGCCGCTTTTGCCTGTTCAATATCTTCACGGCGGCTCCCGTTTTTTAATAATTGCCACGCCTCTTCTGCCTGCTTCAACTGGGCTCGGGCTTCGTCGATCTCTTCTTTCCGCGTCCCTTCCTTCAATAAATCAAGGGTCTGCTGTTTGACTTCTTTCTTGGAAGCCGTTGCCTGCAGTTCGGTATTCGCCGTATCCATCTCATCTGCCGAAACGGATTTTTTGGCAAATAAGCTTTCCACCCTCAAATGTTTGGCTTTGGCCAGTCGGTACTCGGCATCGGCTAAATGCAATTCTGCGATCGCCGCCTCGATCTCTTCAGGCCTTGGTCCATTCACTAACAGCGTTAATCTTGCTGTTAACTGGTCTACAAGTGCCTGCGCCTGGGCAATTTCTTCGACTCGAAAACCGGCAACCAGTTTTTCATAATTGGCTTTGGACTCTGCCAAACCAGCGACTGCTTCTGCACGACGTTCCAGCAGATCGTAAGGTTCCAGCTCAATAAGCAGGTCGCCTTTGGAAACAGACTGTCCTTCTTCAATCAAAACCTGTTTGACGCGTCCCCCTACACGGGAACCGGGACGGATGTCATCCGCTTCTATAAAACCGGAGACTTTCAAAGGCACATGCCGATTCTGACTGAAAATCAACGCGACGATCAATGCCGCCGCTAATACAACTAGTCCCAGAATTCGTTTCAAAGCATTCCCCTCATGATGTTCATTCCGGCAGGCCATCCTGTTATTTGATTTTGTTGAGTTAAATCACTCTTATCATACAACATCTTGAATCACGACAGTAGCAAGTCACTTCCGCGTCTGATCCCGGCGTCTGATCATAGTCCAAATTTCGTCTAACCTGCTCGAATCAATCCGAAATCGCAGGTATTTTTTTTGACGATTCAAAACCATAACACTGAGATCAACTTTACACTGATACAAAAAATGCCAAAGGAATTATGCCGGAAAGAGCGTTGCACAAGAATCGGGCAATTCAAAATTCTGACTGCGTTTGTTTGATGAATCAAAAACGAATTTCCCGTTAACCAGGGAAACTCCCTTCCATCTTATCTTCTTCACTGACAGCAAGATATGAAAATCCGGGCATGCCAGAGCGTTATCAGATCGTCGGATTGGCACACGATTCGCTTTGTATCAAATTACAATCATCATCAAACAGAAACATTCTCTTAAACATGTCCCACTATAAACCGGGACATTAAAAGTGTGTGCTCGATTCTGTTTGACGAGCAAGTTGTCAATTTGTTTTAAAAGGAGAGATGGTGACTACTTTACCATCAATGAAACGAGGAATGAAAAAAGGCTTTACACTCATCGAATTAATGGTGGCGATTGCGGCAATCGCCGTACTGGTCGCATTACTGTTACCCGACATTCAGAAGGCAAAAGATGCCTCGCTGAAAGGAACGCAGAAAGAAGGCCCTTACTGGATCTACCGTGAATATGAATTTGCGGGTGGCCCGGTCACTCAAGAAATCTCAGGCTCCTATGATCACTCGTTGCAGGAGATCCTGGATATGTACGCCATCAACCTGAAGAAACAACAAATACAAAACACACTCGAATTGCAGGCAATTGCTGAGTCGGCATTAACTTCTGAAACGCAATCGACTTCTACGGCATCACCAACATCGAAACCATCTGAAGATGACCAAATCGTCAATCCCCTTTGGGAGCACGATCCTCCGCAGAGGGAGCTGACGAAACAGGAAAAAATCCAAAGAACAACAAAAGCCCTTCATAATTTTAAATTTGACTTAACTCAAAATACAGCTTCCCTGGTTGCCCGGAGAAATCTGGTCGAGGCAATCGGGCTGCTGGAAGCGGATTTAAAAAAACTCGGAGCACAACCCTAAACTGCTGAAATGTATTCGAAGAATTCCAACCGATTCTTCATTCCCCAAAACAGGTGGAGTCTGGCTTTTTCGTCAGATTTCACCTGTTTTTTCATACTTTGCACTTTAAATTCGCTGCGAGTAAGTCCGACTTTTTTTGTAGTTATTTCAATCTCTGAAAATGAAATAAATTTTGGTCAAGTTGGTCTTGGCACAAAAAACAAGACGCGTTATAAATCCGCCTCTGTTGGCCGTTGAATAAGTAAACTTCTCTCACTTCCCCTTACACTGATTCAACAAAACAACAGGATATGCAATCGCATGTCACTTCTCAAAAAAACCTATCAACCCATTTAAAATTGATTTTTGCCATTCATCTTTCCTTGAATCAGCCTGGCTTTTCAAGAATGTGTGAATTTTCATGAAATGTCTGATCTGAAATTCAGATGACATGCTTGTGATCAATTACGCAGCCAAAAAAGTGATTCTATTCAGAGTTAGATAAAGGAGCACTTGAGATGCCCATCATAGTACGGGTATGCCTGCTTAGCGCAGTGTGTTTATTTACTGTCAGTCTGACATCCTGCAAACGGGGTCCAAACGCCCAGGTTCGGCAGAGCATGTACCGCTCGCAACAGCTCTACGACCAAGGTCAGGATCTGGCAATGCAGCGCGATCAGTTCCAGCAGTCGGCTAACGCACTGCAACACGAACGCGATCAACTGGCAATGCGTGCCCAGACATTGGAATCCAATTTGAATATCGCCAATAAGCGGCTCGATAATTTGAATTCCGAACGTTCTGAAATGCAGCAGCGTTATGTGAGCCTGATGAAAAAAGCGAAAGGCCAACCCAGTCCGCTGGACGGCGAAGCAACCCGCCGCTTTCAGGAACTGGCTGACAAATATCCCGATTTCGAATTCGATCCGAGTACCGGCGTCAGCAAATTCCATTCAGACATTCTGTTTGATTCCGGCAGCGATGTCCTCAAATCATCAGCAAAAGAAATCTTAAATCAGTTTGCCGCGATCATGAATGACGGCAACGCGAAACGATTGAACGTACTGGTTGTGGGACATACGGACGATAAGCCTATCTCAAAAGCCAATACACAGCGTCATCATCCCACAAACTGGCATTTATCGACAAACCGGGCAAACTCCGTGCTGCTCTCACTTTCCAAGTATGGTGTGCAGCAGGCACGCATGGGCTCAGCCGGGTATAGTATGTTTCAGCCGGTTACACCAAACAAGGATGATTCGGCACGACAGAAAAACCGTCGCGTGGAAATATTCGTCCTGGCTCCTGATGCTGTCGTAGCAGGCTGGGATCCCAACCCCACACTGCTGCACTAAGATCTTCCCGGGGAAATTTCCCGGGGAAATTTCCCGGAGATCTGTCTCCGGGAATTTGTCTTCAGGTTGGTTGTAGCGTCTCCCAGGTCACTCCCATAAAGTGCCATCACGGGGATGACGCGATGATGAACCGGGACGCGTGCCTTGATGCCGAAAACGGTTTAAGAACTCGACTCGGCTCGGCTGCTATCACTCAATCTCAGTGATCATCAAATCTTAAAATAGAGCTTGATTCCGCTTAAGACACTGTCTACGGCAACAGAAGCCAGGATCAAGCCGCCGATACGGCTGACGACACTGGCACCGGAATCTCCGATCACTCTCTGAATCGGACCGGCTAATAACAGGAAGAAGAGTGTGATCAGCAACACGGAAAGCATGGTCAGTGTTGAGACCATTTGTTGACCGATGTTAAAGCGATGGTTGTCCGTGATTAAGACGACCGCCATCATGGCGCCGGGCGAAGCAATTGACGGGATAGCCAACGGGAAAATGGCTTTACTTTGATGAACGTCTGCTTTGATCGATTCCTCGATTTCTATTTCCGGTTTGCTTTCACCAAAAATCATCGTCAAAGCAAAGAGAAACAGCACCAGCCCGCCAGCAATTTGAAAAGCCGACAGAGGAATTTCCAGCCCATCCAATAAAAACTGTCCCCCCACAATGAACAGCATCAGAACCAGTGCTGCAGTAATGATCGCACGATAGGCAATCTGGCGCTGCACGGTCTTACTGGTCCCGGATGTCACTGCGATAAACACCGGAATCGAGCCAATCGGATCGATGACGGCCCAGAGGTAAATAAAATCCTTGAGAATATTCTCCCACACCATTCTCTGTCTCAGCTTTCGTTACTTTTTTTGAATTCGATCAATTCCCTGGATCATACAGGGGATTGGGCTCAGATGGGATCGCCGCATGAACCTGTTTCTGCCATTGATGAAGTGCCTGCAGTAATTCTTTCGTTTTGTCGGGATGGCTGTCTGACAGATTCATCGTCTCACTGATATCAAGTCGCGTATTATAGAGTTCCCGATGTCCGTCTTCGAAGAACTCTAACAACTTCCAGTCGCCTTGACGAATGACAGAAACCGGCGTCGTACGAAAACGCTGCTGCATACCCTGGTATTTTTGCAGATACGCGGGAAAGTGCCAGAACAAAGAACGGCTTTTCAATTTACTTTGTGGATCTTTTAATACGGAAACCAGGCTCTCGCCATCCAACGGATAATTTTTCGGCTGCGCGGTTTCTGTCATCTCCAGCAACGTGGGATAAAGATCGATATTGATTACCGCTGCCTCACTGGAACTGCCGGCTTTCGTCATGCCGGGCCACTTCACAAGCAGGGGAACGCGAATGCCGCCTTCGTATAACATTCCTTTCGATCCGCGCAAGGGCTGCATGGTTGTGGCTGGTCCATAACCGCCGTTATCTGAAGTGAAAATGACAATCGTGTTTTGCGCAAGCTGCTGTTCGTCCAAAGTCTTCAAAACGCGCCCCACACTTTCATCCATGCTTTTAATCATGGCAGCATAAGTGGCATGCTGATGCAATTTTCCGGCTGGTTTCGCACGAAAGTATTCGATGTCGGTCTGCTTTGCCTGTAGTGGAGTATGGACGGCATAATGCGTCAGATAAAGAAAAAAGGGATCGTTCGCATTCGCTTTGATGAAGCTGCAGGCTTCATCGGTCAGGCGATCGGTTAAATACTCGCCCTCCTCACCATCAGTCAGCTGTGGATTGTGATAGGGGCTGAAATAACCGCCGCGCGGACTGCCCGAAGGATTCCCGGCGATATTCACCTGAAAGCCCTGCGCAAGCGGAGTCTGCCCCAGATGCCATTTGCCGATGCTGGCACAACGATAGCCTGCCTGCGAAAGTGTCTCAGCAATCGTCACAAACTTGTTTTCCAGCACGGTCTTGTTTTTTGCAGGAATCAACTTGCGATACCGGGCATTGCCGCGTGCCGAGTCGCCCACCGTATAAACGCCATGCCGGGGCGTATATTGCCCGGACATCAGACAGGCACGACTGGGCGCACAATTGGGAGCCGCGGCATAAGCGGACGTAAAATGCATCGACTCTTGCGCCAGACGATCGATGTGCGGTGTCTCAAAAAAATCACTCCCCATAAACCCCACGTCTCTCCAGCCCAGATCATCGATAAAAAACAGGACGATGTTCGGCTTCGCCCGGGATGCTTCAATCGAAAGGGGACCACAGAGATTCCAGCAGAACAGAAAGCCTATGACCAGAAAACGGTTCATCATGTTCCCTTCCGCAGAAAATTGAGTGGTTTTTTATAAGACGATTGTTTACGATAAAATTCTGTGTTTATTCTAAGCTCCCAACTGTCCCCTGTCATTCCAGTGAGTCAGTTGATGTTCCGAATCGTTCCTATTCTACCACGCAGACTACTATCCAGTTTTCTGCCAGTTTCCATATGGAGGGTGATGCAGCCTCATTCATCCCGGGGGCGGCGAGGAAATGGTGGCAGAAACCATTCGGTGATTGCGCGAAGTCAAAGCAAAGTAATCTGACAGTACACCTGTAAGGAAAACGCTTGTGAAACAGATCAAAGTCGGACAAATCGGAGTCGGACACCCACACGCCGGCGGGAAAATGCAGGCCTTTCGTAAATCGGAAGAATACGAAGTGGTCGGCGTCGTGGAGCCCGATGCGAAACTGCGAAAGTATGCGGAATCAACGGGCATTTACCAGGGGCTCCCCTTCCTGACGCAGGAACAGCTGCTGAACGTGGAAGGCCTGCAGGCGGTCGCCGTCGAAACACTGGTCCCCGATCTGCTGCCCACCGCAGAAACCTGTATCGCTGCGGGAAAACACATTCACCTTGATAAACCAGCCGGACTTTCCTTACCTCACTTTAAACGGATTCTGGATCAGGCCGCGCAAAAACATCTGCTGCTGCAGATGGGATACATGTATCGCTACAACCCCGGAGTGGTGTTGCTGCGCGACCTTCTGAAAAAAGGCTGGCTCGGCGATCCCTTTGAAGTGCACACGGTCATCAGTAAAAAAATGGATGCCAACAGCCGCACGAAACTGGAACCACAGCCGGGGGGCATGATGTTTGAGCTGGGCTGCCATGTGATTGATCTCGTGATAGAAATTCTGGGCAGGCCTGATCAGGTCGCCTCGTTCTCACAACATGCGTCCTCAATCAATGACAGGCTGCAGGACAATATGCTGGCGGTTTTTAGTTATCCCCAGGCGCTGGCGACAGTCAAATCCAGTTGCAATGAAGTCAATGGGTTCGATCGGCGACATATCGTGGTCTGTGGATCCGAGGGCACCTTCCATCTTCAGCCGTTCGGCAGACCGTCGGCGCGCTTAACCCTTGAGAAGGGTAAAGGTAAATATCGCAAAGGTCAGCAGACCATCGAATTTCCCGGCTACACCCGCTACACCGACGATGTGGCTGATATGGCGCGGATTATTCGTCGTGAAAAGGATATCGATTTTTCCTACGAACATGACTACCACGTTCAGGAAGCGGTTCTGAAAGCGGCCGGTTTGCCAATCGGTTAAGACGGAAGATCCTGAGTCAAAATTATTCCTGCTTGAGTTGCCCGTAGGCATGCTGGGCAGAGGCGATGAAGGTCACGTTTTCGTCTGTTTTCAGCATTCGCTGGACTTCGGCTTCATCTTCGATCGGAATCACAAACAGGTCTTCCACGTCATTACTGCTGGCTTTGCTCAACAGACTGATCAATGCCCAGTCACTGGTCAGCGCGATCTGGGTCGCGGCGACCAGATCATCGGGCTGCCTGTCACGCAGGGGTTTGATGGCATCCAGTGGTTCATGGCAGTGGGAAAGAATTCGCAATCCTTCACCGAACTCGGCATCAATCTGGGTGAGTAACACGACGCGACCATCCTGCGTGACCAGATTTCTGGCCGTCTCCAGAACGCTGCCGAGTTGATTCCACTGGTGACCGGCCGGACCACTTTCGACGGCGATCACAACCACTTCTGCTTTGTAGCTCGGCTCCAGTTTCCAATACTGATCCAGCAGTTCTTTGCCTTTTCTAAAAGCGGCTTCGTTACTGCCAAAGACGATATCAGCCACCCCCTGACCGGAAGCGGGAATGACCTGCAGACTGTATTGCAGGCCGAGCATCCAGGCGACTTCATCAATGAGTTGACGCAAAGGCCTGCTCTCTGCGGGAGTTAATTCACGGTGCGACTGACCGCGGCTCTTGACGATCGCTTCCTGCGAAGAGAAACCGGGATAAATCGAACTGCCTCCCCCCGCGTATCCGATCAGCGGATCAAAGCTCACCTGTTCAATCGGAAGAATAAAGTCCGCTTCCAGCAAATGTTTTGAGAGGTAGACGCGTTCTCCTCCCGCTGAAGTTCCCAGATAACCGTGCGTCTCTTTCGCTTCGGGATCATGAGCGACCCACTGGGCTTTCTCCTGCAGTTCCGGAGCGACTGCATCTTTTAATTTCTGCTGAAGATCGGATTGCGCTGTCGGAGATTGCAGAATGGTCACATCACCGGCTTCGATTCCACAACTGGAAAAATAGCTCCACAATGAGTTGATGATTTCGCTGACAGCGGGAGTCTGATAATCGACAATGACCGTAATTTTATCGCCCGGAACAATGGCCAGATTGAGTGGAGGCAGTTCCAGCGGATTGTTCAACGCCTGCTGCGTTTTCAGCAGGACATCTTCCAATGCCGCAGGCGCCTGATGATACCAGATGACCCTCTCGGTCGGGATTTCGCAACGAAACTCCCCTGTAGAACCATAATTCAGTTTGACTTTGACGGTTTCCGAGATCGACACAACTTTATCCTGTTACTCTATAACTTTTAGCAATGTTCCATAACGTGTAGAAGTTTTTTTGTTAAATTTGGCTGCTGATTTGAGTTAATCGTAATTCAACACTGAAATGTTAGCGGTTTAGAGGTGAATTCTACAGGATTTCTGATCACAATATTAGAATATCAATACAGAAAACATGAATGATGGCTTCCGGTGTTTTTGCGGGAGGTGACAAACGTTTTTGAATGATTGACGATGAACATTAAGATTCGTGCGCAGTCCTGACGACCGGCGTGCAGACTGTTCCATCCGGGAAAAACACCATGACAGAAGACGATCAACTGATGATTCGCATTCAAAGTGGTGATCTGCGCGCATTTGAAGAACTGGTAGAAAAATATCAGGGACCCCTGATTGGTTTTTTTTTCCGAAACAGCCGGGACTCCCAACTGTCTGAAGATCTTTCCCAGGAAACGCTGCTGCGTGTGTATAATCAGGCGTGGGACTATCTGCCTCAAGGCCGGTTTCGTGGCTGGATGTACCGGGTGGCACGTAACCTGTTGATCGACAGTATTCGCCGTCAATCGCACGATGCGCTGATCAAAGCTTACACCGGCAAGCAGGCTGATGAAGATGATTCCCTCAATCGACTGGCGAGTGAAGTCGTATCGCCGGAAGAGCATGCCAATATCAAAGAACTGGCATTAATTGTAGATGATCTGCTGGGAACCATTCCCGAAGATCAACGCTTAACATTCACATTGCATCATTACTCCGAACTCACCCTGAATGAAGTCGCGGAAGTCATGGAAACCAATCTGGCAACGGCAAAGAGCCGCTTAAGGCTGGCACGGGAAAAATTGCGCGAGAAATTAAAGCTTTTGGGCGTTACAGGCCCGCAGTAGAACAAATTCCTATTTGAGATATCAGAAATTAAATGAACCCAACAGAAGAGAATCGCGTTACCTTAAACAGGGCCTTCAAAATCGTGTTCTTTTCATAACCATTTGCAAGAGTATGGAGAAAATGGGAATGAGCTATTTCAGTCGGCTCACTGACATTGTTACCTGTAATTTAACGCATTTACTTGATAATGCCGCCGATCCTGTCAAAGAGATTGAGCAGATTATTGCTGAGATGAAGGAGGGACTTGCGGGCGCGCATCGGAGTGTGAAAACAGCCACTGCCAATCAGCGGGCCCTTCAGAAAGAATTGCAGGAACACCATCAACAGATTTTACAGTGGAAAACGGCTGCCAAAGACGCATTAACGGCGGGTGACGAACTCGAGGCGCGTAATTCTCTCGTGCGTAAGCAGGAAATCGAAGATTTGATGGCAGGCCTCGAACAGCAACATCAGGCGGCCGTCGCAACCTGCGAACATCTGACAACCACCTTATACGCGCTGGAAGCACGCTTGGCAGAAGCGAAACGAAAACAACTGGAATTAACCGAAAAAATGGGAACGGCTCAAGCGCCAGCACAAGCTGACTCCGAACTGCCAGCCATCGAATCTGCCCTCTCTCCCTCCCGCTCTGAGCAGATTGAATCCGAGTTAGCCGCTCTCAAACGGGAACTGGGGCAGTAACGGTTTTCCGGCAATCATGGTTTTGACGCCTGTCACGCAGGCACCAAATCAAATTCATTATAACCCGTTTAATTGATTTGTCTTAGGCAATCCATACCCGACAAATGTGAACGAATGATTTAATTACGAATTTGTTGCCGAAGATCGTGCCAATCAACAAGAAGGTACTTGCAACCGACCAGTTCTCATTTAGAATAAATATAGATAATTTAAGGGGTTCGCAACGACTACGTGGCAGGGTTCTGATTTCTGCTTCGAAAGGCGTTGCTGGTGTGACTGACATTATCAAAAGAACCCGTAAGTTCTTCTCAAAGGCATTCGTCTGCTGGTTTTCGGATTTGATACCACTGAAATTTCACAGACAATTGTCCGATGACAACTAATACAGCCCCCGTTCCTGATTTACATTATTGATGTCGGAGTCGTGCCACAATGGCCAAAAAATATCTCAATCTCGCAGAAGCAGCAGCAGAGCTCGGAATGGAAATAGAGGAATTGAACCGCCTGAGAGAGGCTGGTGACATTCGCGGATTTGCAGACCGGGGCGCCTGGAAATTTCGCATGGAAGATCTTGAGGAGTTGGCCCGTTCCCGTCAGGCAGACTCTGATCCGGCGATTCCTCTGTTTTCAGATGAGGCTGATGACGACGACGACTTATTCGGTTCAGCGATCCTGGAAGAGGATGATCTGTCTGATAGTGTGATTGATGAAGATGAAGTCGGCGAGCAGGCAACGGTGATCCGGGGCAGTGTGCACGACGATGATGATGGCCCTGTTGAATTGAGCAGTTCCGACAGTGATGTGCGTCTGGTTGTCGATGATGGCGATGACCTGCAGCTGGACAGCGAACCGGAACTGATTGCCGTGGGCGAAGATTCAGACAGCGATGTCCGCCTGACCGATGATTCGAGCATTGATCTCAGCAGCGACAGCGACGTCAAACTGGTTGATTCCGATTCGGAACCCGACTTTGAGATTCTGGATATGGATTCCGGCAGTGACAGCGATGTGAAACTCGTCGCCGATGATTCCAACCTGTCCGGCAGTGAAAGTGATGTGGCACTGATCGGTGACGACAGCTTCGATCTTGGCAGCGACAGCGATGTCGCCCTGGTTTCAGACGAAGGCAGAGACTCTTCCATCCTCGCAGAAGACAGCGGAATCTCTCTGGCATCGGATAGTGGAATTTCGTTAGCGGGTCCTCTGGACAGCGGGATTTCTCTGGAAGGTGCCGACGAAAGCGGAATCTCGCTTGTCGATGACGATTCGAGCGGGCTCTCTCTGGAAGATGATGAAACAGGCAGTGATATTTCCATCACGGCAGACAGTGGGATTTCTCTGGAGCCATTTGATGTGGAGGACGTTGATAAAACTGTCCCGATGATGTCGGGTGGTGATAAAAACGCGACTTTGGAAATTCCCACATTGGATGATGACGACGACAGCAGTTTCGATCTTTCCGATTCCAGTGCAGACACCAGTGTGTTGATGCTGAATGAAGACGGCAATATGGGAGGCTCTTCGGGCTCCGTGATTCTGGATTCCGATGATGCGGACAGCGAATCTGCCATCTTTGATGAGGACGACGAATTCGCCAGCGATGATGCTATCTCTGATGTCTTCGATGAAGACGATGATGACTTTGATGATATCTACGATGCAGACGATGATGATTTTGATGACTCCTTCCAGAGTGGCGAAAGCCATGCGGAATTTGTAGCGCCAGCCGCATTTGGTGGCCGGGGTGCAGCAATGGCAGCACCAGAACCGGAATGGGGTGCAGGCACATTTGCAGCACTGGGAATCTCCACGGTTCTAATGGGAATCTGTTCTGTCATGATGTACGACCTGATCCGCACCATGTGGCACTATGATGATCCATCCAGCGTCAGCTCGTTCTTCCTGGAAACTTTTGGCGGGTTGTTCTAAGGTCGAGTCAGTCTCTTCCTTCAAGTGACGCCGTCGGACTCTCTGTAGTATAATAAAGCGCAGGTAATTTGCTGCGCGGTCTGCTTCACTCCCTTGCCGGATTTCGAACTTTTTCAAAGTTCTCACCAGATGAAAGTCTCAGAGCAGGGATTCGCGCAAGTCCGGACGGTATAATAGAGGCATTGGCAAGCTGCCTTCCCTCCTGTCACTGCTTTTGACTCTGGTGAATGATCATGACTCCGAAATCACTGTTTGCTCTCGTACTATTGACTCAAGTATTTAGCAACGCGCTGCTGGCGGAAGAGACACGACCGCTCCGCTATACCGATCCCAAACCACAGGAATACAAGCTCACAGCGCGTGCCAGCGAGATTGATCCGCGTACCAAAGAGCATCCGGAAATCGACTTCGTATTCAACGCCGGCGGTAAGGTGCAGGACCTCGAACATGCGGTCGTTGATACGCGCGTCAAGCCGCGCGGCAAACTGGTGATCTGGTTGATGGGATATAACAGCCAGCTTTTTGATCGGCTCTCCAGTTATGGCCTGCACGCGATTCAGGTGCATTACGCGAACCGCTGGTTCTCCAAAGTCTGCAAAGAACAGCCGGTGGGTGAAACATGCCGGGGTAACGTACGACTGGAAGCAGCAACCGGAGAAAACTTCAGCGATCAGGTTGATATTCCTCAGCCAGACGGGATGAAAGAACGTGCGCTGCAGTTTGTGAAGTGGCTCGCAAAAAATAATCCTCAAGGTAAATGGGACTATTATCTGACTCCGGATGGGAATGACCTCCGCTGGGAAGACGTCATCATGGCGGGAAGCTCACATGGTTCGACCACAGCCGCCCGTTTTGCCAAACATCAGAAAGTCGGTCGCGTCGTGATGTTTTGCGGCCCACGGGATCACTTACAGAACTGGCAGGCGCTCCCTTCCGCCACACCCGCCAACCGCTACTTCGGCTTTTCGCATGTGCTGGACGGTGGCTGGACCGCAGATCATTACTGCCGATCCTGGGAATTGATCGGACTGCATGAATTTGGTCCGATTGTGGACGTCGATCAGGTGTCGTTTCCGTTTAAAAATACCCGCCGCCTGATTACCAACTGCGATGTCAAAAATAATACAGGCCGTGCGCATTCCTCGGTAGTTCCCGGCGGTAGCGCCTGCAAGGACGCCAAAGGAAAATACATCCACGAATCCGTCTGGCGTTATCTCTTCACCCAGCCCATCGAGAAAACGGGAAACCCCGTTCCCATGGATCCGGGCTGTAATAAAAATCAACGCCCGAGTTAACTGCTGCCATTACAGCGCACGTATAACTCAAGAAATTCGTGAAGCCGCTGGTTCAGTCGGCTCACGTACCAATTGAACCGCTCACGCGAAGGGTAAACGTCCCCAGACCTGCACAACGCGGGGGACTCCCGTCAGGGTCCGTTCATTGGCGGCATACTCGTTTAACTCGCTGACGATCTCATCGATCTCTGTCCGGGTTGCAAGCTGATCTGCCAATACAGCGTCGGCAATATTTTCCATCGTCAACCCATTCAGCTGCTTCACTTCGCCCGTCAATCCAATCGGCTGTACGACCGAGATCTGGATCGCCTCCAACCCGCACTCTTTCATGAAAACCGGAAGCCGCTGCCCCATACTCGGATCGCCGCCTCGGCGACGGATCACCGCGCAATAGAGATCATAAAACTTCCGAAATGCGGGACTCTCCGGATAAGTAAACGAGCCACTGAAGTCGATGTCTTCCAGAGCGAGAACGCCGCCGGGACGTAGTTGTCTTAGGAAGGACTTGATCGCAGCAACCGGATCACTCAGATGTGTCAGCAGAAACCGTGAATACACGACATCAAATTCGGGAGTTCCCGACACTTCACGGATATCGGATAAACGAAACTCCGCGTTTTCAATCTGTGCTTCCCGAGCTTCTTCGCGGGCGATCTCCAGTTTCATTGCATCGATGTCCGTACCCACAACCTTTCCGCAAGGCGCCACGCGGCGGGCGATTTCGCGCGTCACATCACCGCCGCCACAGCCGACATCAAGACAGGCAAGCCCGTCTGCCAGCTCAAGCTGACTGAGCAGAGACGCCGTACTGTCGTGCATGACGCGGGCCAGGATACGCAGACGTTCCCGCCCTTGAATTCCACCACGAATGGCATACTGATTCGTGTTTCCCATTAATGATTTTTCCTTAGTTGAAAACACCTGAATCCGATTGGTCACTGAATCAATCAATAACGCAGAAAACGCGGGATGGCAACAACGTCACTCAGATTTTCATGCCCGGTTTTTGAAATCACAAATTTGCTGAGATCTCGATTCACTCAAGCCTCTCCGACAAAAATTGTGTAAACATTTATCCAGAACAGTGTTATACACCAGAAAACGGCTCCTATTCGCGATTAGAGTGCCCCGAACAGGCAGGAAGTCCGAACTGAAACGTTTTTGATGACATAAAGTCTGGAAAAACTTCGCTAATCTGAAAATTCACTGTAGTCATCCCCCCTTTTATGGAATTTAGTTAGAAGGGACGTTGTAAATCCACCCGTTTTTCACCGGAATCTGATGAGAATATCGAACGTAATCTGATGCATGAAGTCGTCGTCAACAATGTGTTTTTTCAGCAACTGCTACAAAACCAGGGACGACTTCACGCCTACATACTTTCGCTGGTGGGAAACACAACAGACGCCCGCGATCTGCTGCAGGACATCAATCAATGCCTGCTGGAAAAGCAGGCCACTTTTACTCCCGATACCAATTTTCTTGCCTGGTCGCGCAAGGTTGCGTTCTACAAAATCCAGTCGTACTGGCGTGACAAAAATCGCAGTCGTCTGTTATTCGACGACGAGTTGCTGAACAGCATGTCTGAAACAATCGAGCAGATGCCCGATTTACACAACGAGCAAATTGAAGCACTCAGATCCTGCATCACACAATTGCCTTCAGACAAACAAACACTGATGCAGCAGCGCTATGGGCAGTTCATGCCTCTCAAAAATATCGCGGAATATTGGGGGAAATCGGAAAAAGCAATTGGCGTCATGCTGCTGCGAATCAGATTACGACTCCAGGACTGTATCCAAAAGACAATTACAGCAAGGTCCGGGAGACTATGATTACCGAAAGTATTTCCAGCTGGGAAGATCCACTTCCCAAACTGGTTGACCTGTATTTTAACAATTCGTTAAACGAAAAAGAGCTGAGTCATTTACAGTCAAGGCTGAAGTCTGACCCGGAGGCGCGCATCTTTTTTGCGCAGTTTTCTTCCCTGCAGACTCAACTGGAGTGGATCTATACCGACTCTTCCTGCCCGCAGGAGTTGACTTACTTACCGGCGCCCATCAATGCCGGAAAACAAAACCGGAATCACATCCTGTACGTCGCCTGCTGCGTCTGCCTGGTTCTCGGAGGGCTGCTCTTTATGCACCTCACGACGGCAGTTGCCCATGTCTTTCCGGAACCCGGCAGTCACTGGGCTGATGGCAATATCACGACGGAAGAAACATTACTGTCCGGCTCTCGCAGACATTTGTTGAGAGGAGCCATCGAAATTCGCTTCACTTCCGGATCGATTGTGAATCTCAAAGCCCCCGCACAGTTTACCATCCATGGCTCAAATGAAATCTTCCTGGAGGCAGGGAAGCTGGTCGCTGACATTCCGGAATCGGGGCACGGTTTTACCGTGGACACGCAGACGGGTCGGATTGTTGATCTGGGAACTTCGTTTTCCGTCAATGTACGTGCTGAACGAAATACGGAAATCAAAGTCTATCGCGGCAAGGTCCAGGTCGCAGGTTCAAGCGAGACAGGTCCGCCTCGTGAAATTCTGGCGAATGAAGCAGTTCAGATCGACTCGGTTACAAAATGGGTTCAAAGCCGGGATTACACCAGTAGCGACTTTATTCCGCTGATTGCCCGAGATTATGCGGTAGCTCGTTTCTCTGACAATGTCGTTTTTCAGGAGCAACTGCCCGAAGCAGTTGCAGCAGGCGAATACAACACTTTTGAACATGACGGCCTGGCGTTTCTCTTTCCTGAAAAAAGTAACGTTTTGCTCACAGAAAATCTCAACGTTGAAATTGGTCAACCGGGTGTTTATCAGTCAGCTGCTGACTTACCCAAAGGGAAGAGTACCATTCCTGCGGGATCGACCGTTGACTGCTTTCGCGTTTACTACAAGCCAGTCATCTATTCAGACAAAGGTGATAAAGTTCAGGGAGAAATTCATTTTGATCGCCCGATTTTGGGGGTGATTATTATTCATCCGGAATTGGCAAAAACCAATCGATTGTTTCATCCTTCATTCAAGGATGTACTTGATCAAAATGCATTGCCAAGCCCAGGCATCGAGATTGGAACGGACGAAGACGAATTAACAATCTCAGAAGATCGAAAAACTCTTACCTTCAATTTAGGCACAGGTGGAAAAGCTACGGATGAGTTTCGAGTTATTTTACAGTCTCGAAAGGACGGATCCCGGTAGACTAATACAATTTCAGTTGAAATAACGTCACTTTCGACAATCTTTTGTGTCATGATCAGTCCGTCGGGATGCTCTTATAGTTTTATAAAAGGAGAAATCAAATGAATTTAACTCATTCACGAAAACGCGGTTTTACATTAATTGAATTGCTGGTGGTGATTGCCATCATTGCCATTTTAATTGCGCTGTTACTCCCTGCGGTACAACAGGCGCGTGAAGCAGCACGACGCAGCACCTGTAAAAATAATATGAAGCAACTCGGATTGGCGTTACACAACTATCACGACACACATCGTGCCTTTCCACCGGGGAGTATCGAAATACTTGTCACTGGAACGACTTATACAAATCTGATTGGCTGGCAGACATTTATCCTGCCATTCATGGATCAGTCACCCTTGTATCAGTCCATCAAATCTGAGGGTGGATTTGATGCCCCCTGGACTGGGATTGCGAATCTGACAGCAGCAAACAAGGGGGCAAAAACAATTATCCCCGCTTATATCTGCCCCTCTGATCCGATGGGTGGTATCAATACCAATTTAAGTTCTTACGGTAAATCCAACTATGCAGCCTCCAGCGGTAAAGAATATAGTGGCGGCGGAGGAGATAGCGTAAAAGGTGCATTTGGAGTCAATACCAAGAGTAAGTTTCGGGATTTTACAGATGGGCTCAGTAATGTTTTCCTTGCGGGCGAGCGAACAACGAAGGAAGGTAGATTTGGTACTATCTGGATCGGTCCCACAGCAGCAGGTTCCACTTTTTTTGTCGTAGGACGTTCAGGCGATCCAGCCTCTAACAACCATTTAATCAATGGAGGAAGTAATGCCAGCTTCTCCAGTGTGCATGTTGGAGGATGCCATTTCCTGTTCGGCGATGGTCGAATCCGTTTCATCAGCGAGAATATCAATCAAGAAACCTATCAATATCTCAGCTATATGGCTGATGGTAACACCGTCGGTGAATACTAAGTAAAACGAGTTCTTTCATTACACTTTCAGAACCTTGTTCTTCAATGAGAACTTGTTGATCGAGGTTCTTTAAGAGTGACTATGTGCCTCAGTAAATCGTGATGCTGAAATAACATCCCAAGAGAATAAGCATATGAAAATAATCAATAAACATTTATTCACAGTGCTATTCACAGTATTACTGACAACACCAACCCTGAATGCATCCGACTGGAAGTGGGATAAATATGGACTGCAGGAGACCAGTAATCCCTGCGCGATTCCCACGCCTTACCCTGAGAACGACTGGAAATCGAACTGGTATAAGGCATTTATAAAGACTGATTACAGTAGCCGGGGATACAACGTCGTTTTTCTAGGAGATTCCATCACCTATGGCTGGAACGCCCAGAAAAAATATCCTCATGGAGCAGACGTTTTAAAGAAGTATCAAAAAACATACCCGAATATCCGCCCATTCTCATTGGGAGTCAGCGGGGATAAACCAGAGAATACCTTATGGTTAATCACCGAAGGGAAAGTACTAAAAACATTCCCTGCTCCCAAAGTGATCACATTGATGATCGGTATTAACAGTCTTAATCCTAAAAAAACTCCGGAACAGGTCGCGGGGGGAATCAAAAGCATTATTTCTGTTCTGCGAAAAAGCAAACCAGAGTCGAAAATTCTGTTACTGGGTGTGCTCCCTTGCTGGGGAGCAGACGCGCCCGTGAGAGCGCAAATCATTAAAACCAATCAGCTGATCGCTCCCTATGCAGATAATCAGACAGTATTTTTTCTGAACTTTGGTGATCGAATCTTAAACGAGCAGGGTGCTATTAAACCTGAGCTGACATATGACCAAATACACTTGACCGAAAAAGGTTATGAACTTTGGGCAGAAATCATGTGGCCCTATCTGGATGACCTGATCAACACAGGTGGCAAGGGTGACATTTGGAAAAGTGACCAAGTAAAATAATATCACACTGACAGCTAACGGAAAAACCGAAACCAGCCCGACTAACTGAAACCCCTTCGCGCCGGAAATTCGCGGTATTCCGGCGTGAAGAACAGGCTGCAGTTAAGGATACAATACCAGATCCTCAGGAGACAACTTGATTCGATCTCGTATTCCTGTCTCAATACTGCTGGTGTTTCAGTGATACAGAGAACGGCCCTGCATTTACTTTGCAGAGACAGGGCTGCTCTCTTTCACTCAACGAATCACACTCATTGTTAATCATCTGTTAATAATCACCGACGACTTCTTCCTGGTCGTAGGTGCATAAATCAATCAGCGTATCCGAATCAATATTCTCACTTATGAAACCCACATGGCCATCAGCCAGGAGAAAATGACAACCGCCGACATGCAAACTCGAATAAGCGTTGTCGCTTGATCCATTAATCAGAAGTGCCGTTGATGGTGTGGCAGAACTGGAATTTGTGTTTCTGATCTCTCCCGTATGAGAAAACGTATCGACATCATTGTTTCCATTGCTGAAGGCACCAATCCAGATACTTCCGTGTCTGCTGCCTTTCGAATGACGCTCTCCTACCATCAGTGTTGTACTGGTACCATCGGTAATATCTTTGATCAAAACGCTCTTGTTCCAGATCCCCAGGATCCCCTGTCGTAATCGTGCGGAAGTTCCCGTTCCGAAATCAGACAACCGGCGCGAGCCCCGCAGCCCCACATAGTTTGACTTCCCCACTCCTTCCGTGCTCGTGGTTGACGTATTGGGATCAACGACTTTCCAATTTCCCGAATTAATCAGTTTCCCGGCGTCTGAAGGGCAGACAAAAGCAGGCAGACCAGTCTTGGCCGCCGGTTCATTCAAGTTACTGGCCGAGCCACCGCCGGTCATCCACGCCTGATTCACATTAATCTGATTATACAAGGCAGCTTGATCCATTGAAGGCAGCAGCATGGTTCCCCACCCCAGCAGATTATTCCAGTTCGGTTTGGTACCCAGGCGAATTACGCCAGAAGGAAAAGTGCGATGCGCACCATGATAATTATGCAGTGCTAAACCAATTTGCTTCAAATTATTTTTACATTGCGACCGGCGTGCGGCTTCGCGTGCCTGTTGCACAGCGGGAAGTAATAAAGCAATCAAAATGGCAATGATGGCAATGACGACGAGCAGCTCGATCAAAGTAAAACCCGGCTTTTGAAAAGTGACCCTCTTCATCTCCTGTTCCTCCTTTGCGCTCCAATAATAAAATTGCTTTCCCGTGAGACCATTCACGAGTTTGCAGAGATAATTTTCCTTCACTTTAAACAAGATGAATCACTAATCCAACAACTTATTTACCGAATCAAAACCTTTCGCTTTAATCAAGATTGTTAATATAATACGCGCGCATCATCATCAACATCACAAAATTGCGGCGTTACCAGCCGGGTTTATCTATAAGTTTTTGTTTGCCTGAAATAACAGAAGTGTTTGACGCTCGTTGACCGTGCCTATTTTGTTTCTGTGTAGTGGGTTAACAGAAACAGGGACACAGACAGTATTCAGACTGAGTTACCAGAACGGGAGGGAAAGCCCTGTTCGAGCAGGTCGGCTTCAGTCGAAACAGTTTTGTTTGCGAGAAGTTTGCCGACGTAAAGACAACATCTGCGTTGAGAGGCAGATCTTTTATTTGGTTTTCATTCTGTTACAGGATTTCAATTTCATCACGGTACGGGCTGCTTCCCCTCAGGCGCACAAAAAGGGCGGTTGATTCGAGATCAACCGCCCTTTTGCAGTTTCAATTTTCAGTTGCTGAAAACTCTCCTGGCTTCGCTTTGACTAGTTGCTGACACAAGTCTTGGGAGCCGGTGCAGTGCATGTCTGAGGCTGGGGGCAGCAGACCGTCACTGGTACTTTTCGGCAGACTTGTCTTGGCACACATCTAGTCTTTGTAACACAAACCGTTCGCGGTACGCACTTTGTTCGGCTTACGTATCGGGTGCAGCAGACTTGTTCGCAAGTGGTGTATGGGATTTTGCGGGTACAGGTTTGTTGCTCATAGCTGCAGGTCGTATAAGGAACCTTTCTGGTTCGGCATTCTGAAACCATGGTGCAGGTTGTATAAGGAACCTGCTTGGTAACACATTCTTCCTTCCAGCAGCAAGTGGTGTAAGGCACCTTCCGAGTCCGGCATTCACGCACCATTTCGCATGTTGTGTAAGGAACCTTCTTGGTTCGTGTTTCACACTCATGACGCACGCATGTGTAAGGTACTTTCTTCGTAATCGTGCAGGGAATTCGCTCGCATACTGTGTAAGGAACCTGCTCATGTTTGCACTCGCGTTCGTAAGTTGTGCAGCAGACTTTTCTGGTCACCGTCTTGGGGCACCAGATCCGTCGGCAAACAGTTGTTCCGGGGCATTGAACTTTTACTGTTTTGCAGCAACCGGGTTTATAGATCGGGCAGCATGAGCTGCAATCATATTCCCACGTTCCAGGCTCGCAGACACATTTTTCAACAACTGGTCCGGGACAATGCTCGGTGGTTGTTTTCCATTCACCGCAGCAGACTTCGACATCATGCCAGGTATGAACGGGCTTGCAAACAGTACGACATACATCCCGATAGCAGGTTTTGTACTGCGTTTTGTAAATCGTGCAGCAAACATCTTTATAATGTGTTTCACAAATCGGACGTCTTACTGTGTAGCAAACATCTCGGTAGCAGGTGTTGTAAACCGGCTTGCAGACTGTGTAGCAGACATCACGATAGCAAGTGTTATACTCGGGCCGTCGGCGTTTGCAGGTCACAGTACGATAGCAGGTCTTGTAAACGGGACGACATACATTGTAGCAGACGTCACGGTAGCAGGTTTGATAAACAGGTTTGCAAACCGTATAGCATTCATCACGGTAGCAGGTCTTGTAAACATTCTTAGAGTATTGCACGGGAACTTTTTCGCAGACCGTATCATACACTGTTTTTTGACAGGTATAGTTCTGCTTTTCCCATACAGTCTCAACTACAGTCTTGTAGCAGGTACTTGAACATTCTTTGGCAGCACTGTAATCGCCACAAGAAGTACATGCTTCTGTGGGACAACAGTTGTAACTACCTGCTCCCAGGTAGCCTGCCTGGGCTTGACCTCCAAAGCAGGCCATGATCATAGCGGCCGCCAGAAGGGGACTCCAGGTTGCATTTTTCATCGGTCTATTCCTCTAATTGATAATTTCAGCAAACAAAATTGAAAACTGGAAACAGTTAGAATCTACTTCGTCATCAAACTCGCCACCTCTTAACCGATACACCTATATTCCCATGCCTAACCACACATCCTGTTCCCGGTGGACACCACAAACCAATCGACCGATATAATCGATACGCACTTGCGGGATGTCCGGGGCAGAATTTACAAATTCTGCTTGACTGAGCACAACCTGCTTCGAAGTCAAATCAACTTAAACTCCGTGGTAGTAATCTTCAAAAGCTGCGGGAAGATTTACGGCTAAGACTCGATGAATGATTCAGGCGCTGCTATTCTCAAATGATCGAAAAAATCCTTCTAACTTTTTTCAATAGTAAAGTGAGACACTTACATGAAGTTTGCCATTTGTCAGGAATTGTTTGTTGACTGGGACTGGGAAAAACAGTGCGACCTGATTGCTGAGATCGGCTATAAAGGAATTGAGCTGGCGCCATTTGCCTTTGCCGACCGCCCTTCAGATATTTCAGCCGAGCAGCGTGCCTTCCTCAAGCAAACCGCAGAAGACCGGGGACTGGAAATCATTGGCCTGCATTGGCTTCTGGCAAAAACCAATGGTCTACACCTGACCACACATGATACTGCTGTCAGAAATAAAACCGCCGCGTATCTCATCGAACTCGGGAACCTGTGTGCTGATCTCGGGGGAGAATTAATGGTGTTCGGTTCCCCTTTCCAGCGCAATGTTGAGGACGGAATGTCACGCGAGCAGGCCTATCAAAACGCCGCTGAAGTTTTCCGAAACTGTCTGCCTGCCATTGCAGAACGAGGCGTCCGGATTTGCATGGAACCGTTAACCACCAAAGAAACCAATTTTGTAAATACCTGTGCTGAAGCAATGGAACTGATTGAGATGGTCGGAGCCGACAATTTTGTTCTGCATCAGGATGTGAAAGCCATGTTGGGCGCGGAAACAGAATCCATCCCCGATCTGATTCAGAAGTACGATACAAAAACCGGTCACTTTCATGTGAACGATTTGAATCTCCTGGGACCTGGCATGGGCGAGACGGATTACCACCCCATCTTCAAAGCGCTGAAAGAAAGTCGCTATCAAGGATGGATCTCCGTCGAAGTTTTTGACTATGAACCGGGCTGTGAATTGATCGCGCGCGAAAGTTTTCGTTACATGAAAGAGGTCTGGGAAAGCGTCTAAAACCCTCAAAACAAGCGATGGAGCAAATATTTTTTTGAAAAGGTCAAAAAAAATTCCATCCGTTTTTGATACCGTTTTGAAAATTACCGAACGCTTTTTTTCATACAGTTTTCAGCGAACAAATCGAATACGAATTAATGACCGAGGTCGTTTTCGCACTATAATAGTAGTGTTTAAGCGACCTCTTCTTTTTTACTCAACACACAAAACACAACACGATTATTTTTTTCGCAGAGTGATTTTGATCTGAAGCGCAAAGTACGACTGGCTTTCCAACAAGCCGAAAATACGCTTTTAATATAAGAAATGGCTTGCAGAATTTTGCGAAATATTTACGATGATGGCCAATAAATAGATGTAAGTCCTTATTGCGTAATGAGTGTCAATTAAGAATTTTGTTTAATTGATAAACCATTCATTTTCAACAGGGGCAAACATCGGGGTTTGTCAAGGTTGACAAGCTCATTTCTTATTCGTTGTGGCAGACCTTTGCCGACTTATAGCCCGGAGCCAGCGGCAAGGCAGCCCTCGTTTAACTCTCAAAGGAGGATTTGCGGTGGCAAAGAAAAAGGCAAAGAAAGCAGCACCAAAGAAAGCTGCTCCAAAGAAAAAAGCAGTGAAAAAAGTAGCTAAGAAAGCAGTGAAGAAAGCTGCTCCTAAGAAGAAAGCTGCTCCAAAGAAAAAAGCTGCTCCCAAGAAGAAAGCGGCCCCAAAGAAAAAGGCCGCTCCAAAGAAGAAAGCAGTAAAGAAAAAAGCCGTTAAAAAGTAATCTGAGTTATTCCTTTTTAGCTGCTGGAAACAACAAGCCATAACGAGTAAGAAGCGATCGAGATTTCGATCGCTTCTTCTATTTCTACTTCGCGAAAATCGTAATCGGCGCGCTTTAGATTTTTAGCCACAGGGTAATATCCATAAGAACACTACTGCCTGCCTATAATAAAACATAGACTTGATTTAACGCTACACTCAACGACACGCAGTCTGTCGATTTTCAGCAAGCAGAATGCACCATCACTCATTGAATCAAGGCAGTTAAGAATTGACTGAAAAACCAAAACGCAAACTTTGGCGTACCCGGTTTAAAATGGCGCGCAAGACGTTTCAGTTTGCGCCGCGCATCTCTGTTGAAGAAGTTCGTCAACCTGATATTTCGGATGATGAATTACAACATTGGGGCGAATACATTCTCTTGTCAGATTCCGTTTGTGTTTTGCATCGCGATGGCACCATCACCAGACGCACTCATAATCTGACCAAACTTTATGCGAATGAATCTTTATCGCAGTGGGATGAAGTCTATCGCATTTATGATCGGCAGACATCCCTCCACAAAATCCAGACCGCCAAAGTATATCTGCCTGATGGCAGCGTTCGGAAAGCACAGAAAGTCGTACAACCCTACGGACAGACCTCAGTTAATTTTTACCCCCTCCGTCCGGGCGTGACCGTCGAACTGGAAGAACAACAGGACTTTTTTATTCCCGATCGAATTGCACCGTGCATGTGGGGACAGGAATTTTTTCGCTTTGCAATTCCCTGCCGCCGACTCCGTTTTACTGTCGCAATCGCCGAACCATTTTCTCTCGAATACAATCTGTATCTGACAGACGAACAACCTCGACAATGGAAACAGGGTTCCTACCAGGTCTATCAATGGGACATGCAGCAGATACCCGGTTACGAAACCGATGATGGCACACCGCATCCGCGCGACGTTCTGCCCTGGGTCGATTTTACAACACTCTCTTCCTGGGAGCCTGTCACAAAATTCTACATGAAAGACCTGGAGCCTCCTCAAAAGATCCCCGCTCAAATTCAGAAACTGTCAGAAGAACTCACTCGGGAAGACCAGACTGAAGAAGATAAAATCTGTTCGATTTATAAATACTCTTCCGAAGACGTCCGCTACGGCAGGCATCCGAATGAACTGAATCTGGAGAAAACCCGTGAAGTCGGATCGATGCTGGAGGACATGCGCGGCGACTGCAAAGACAAATCCTCTCTGATGGTTTCCCTGCTCAGACACCTGGGGATCAACGCCTCGATTGCCATTCTGCTCACCCGGATGAATGGCGCCCATTCGTTTCTGCCCGGAGCACGATTCGACCACGCCATCGTTTGCATTGATCTCGAAAAGGGAGACCGACTCTGGCTGGACCCCGCCGGCGGACCTGTCACGTTCAAAGACCTCCCGTATAACGATCAGGGAACTCAGGCACTGCTCCTGAATTCGGAGGGGGGCGAACTGACGACGATTCCCGAAGGTGGTCCAGAGAGCCATCAAATTAATCGCACCTGTGACGGCACATTATCAGAAGACTGCAGTTATCGGTTCACCGCCGAGGTCGTAACGACAGGCGATACGGCGCTGGAATTTCGCTTCAAGTATGTTTACCGTAATGAAGAATACACGGCACTCACGCTGGAGAAAGAACTCGCGTCTGACCTGACCGGCGCCAGAATTGAATCGCCGCGGTTTATCAATCTCAAAGATATTACTCGCGACGTCAGCTACTCCTATCAGACCACTCTCGATCAATGGTGTCGGCAGATCGAAGAGATCATTTTATTTCGCATTCCCTGGATTGGATCAATGCATACCGCCGGCGTGGTGAACGTTCAAAAAAGAACGTCCGCCTTGCAGACACCGAATCCCATTCGATTCACTGACTACCACAAGATTGAAATCCCCGCAGGCTATCAAGGCTACGGATTACCTTACGAGCACAAATTGCAATGTGAGTGGGGCAACTATCGGGCGTCTGTTTTCGTCGAAAATTCGCACTTGATTTGTAAACGGGAAGTGGATCATCTGGGTGGAATCGTCTTTGAAGATCAGTATCAGGAATTTAAAGAATACTGGGAAGCCTGTACCCGGGCAGATGCTCTGGATGTCGTTTTAATGAAAACTCACGTTTAAACATTTGTATTTTTTTTGGTTTGAGCCAATTTGCAGCAACCTAAAACTCAGATCCCCCTCAACGGTTTTCCGAACTTACAGGGATGATTTTGTGTCCGGTGATATAAATGGCCTGTTCTCCCAACGACAACCTGTTAAAATAGGATGTAGAAGATGGTAGAACAAACGAGTCATCATACACCAGTCCATGCTAGATAAGGTTGAACATCCTTGGCGGATCCTAAACAAGAAGAGCTGCAAGTTAAAACAAAAAAGGCCATTCTGGTCTCTGTCGTTTCTCCTTCAAACCATATTGATAAAGACCAGGCCCTGGATGAACTGAAAGGTTTAGTTGAGACCGCCGGCGTCAAAGTGGTCGGCACGCTCGTCCAGAATCGGGGGAATCCTCACCCGGCCACCTGTCTGGGAAAAGGAAAACTGGCAGAACTCAAACAGATGGTGGGTGACGTCGATGCTGATATTATCATTTTTGATAATAATCTCTCCCCCTCGCAGGGAAGAAATATCGAAGAAGAAACCGGGACCGTCATTGTAGATCGCAGCGAACTGATTCTCGATATCTTCGCCACCCATGCCAAAACCTACGAAGCCAAGTTGCAGGTGGAGCTGGCACAACTGCTCTATTTCCGTACCCGCTTGAAACGCTTGTGGACTCACCTGGAGCGCATCGAAGGGGGCGTCGGCGCGGGCCGTGGTCCTGGGGAAAAGCAGCTCGAAACCGACCGTCGATTATTGGACCGGCGCGTGGCGGAATTAAAACGCAAACTCTCCGAGGTCGAACGCCGCAGAGAACGAACGGTCTCCCATCGATTTGAACACCTGACTGTTTCACTCGTCGGTTATACCAACGCCGGCAAGAGCACCCTGATGAATGCGCTCACGGGAGCCGACGTCTACATCGCGGACAAATTATTTGCCACCCTTGATACCCGCACCAGACGCTGGGAACTTCCTCACTGGGGAGAAATCTTACTCAGCGATACCGTCGGATTCGTCCGGGATCTTCCGCACCATCTGGTCGCTTCATTCAAATCAACACTGGAAGAAGCCCGGCAGGCGGACCTGTTACTGCACGTCGTCGACGCCAGCAATCCGGAAGCCGAGCAGCATATTAAAACGGTCTATAAAGTTCTGGATGAAATCGGCATCGATCACGAAAATGCGATCCTGGTATTTAACAAAACGGACAAAGTTGAGGACCGGTCGAAACTCGATGTCCTGCGTTTAAAATATGCCAACGCGAACAGCGTCAGCGCGATTTCCGGCGAAGGTCTGGATCGCCTCACGCAAGCGGTGATCGACCGCCTGGCCTCCGGTTATGTCATCATCGAAATCGAAACATCCGTCGGAAACGGCAAGTTGCTTTCTCAACTGGAAGATCATTCCCTGATCTTATCGCGTGAATATACCAGTGATGACTCCCGCGTCACACTGCAGGCCCGCATCGCGCGACGCTTCCTGCCGATGCTGAAAATAAATGAAGAGTCGGAGCTGAGAGTTCAGGGAGAAGACCAGACCGTCCCCCAGGATATGATCCCAGACAAAACCGTCCATGAGGTCTGAGCCTGTTTCCCGGTTCTGCTAACTTTCACATCTCGGGCAAATTGTGTATTACAGAGTGATAGTAATATGCATTCATAAAAATGAACCGAGCATTTTTTGTATTTTCAGCGGAGTCACGGGAGAGCGAATGAGCGGACATCCTGTCCTTCGCACGAAAGTATAAGCCTGCCTGAGACAGACTGATAAAGCATTGGCGCGATGAAGAAACGATGGATTTACGGCATCATCCTGTTCCTGAGCATCACCTCGATTGGCCTGGCCATCGACTGGTGGTCTGCCCTCCCGGAAGGGGAACAGGCCACCTACGTGGGTCGCCAGACCTGCTTTCAATGCCACCAGAAAGAAGCCGCGCTCTGGAAAGGTTCCGACCACGATCTCGCCATGAACCTGGCGACACCCGAATTTGTGCTGGGTGATTTCAATGATACCAAGCTCGAACACTTCGGCATCACATCCACAATGACACGGGACGGAGACAAGTATTTCGTCTCCACACAGGGTCCCGACGGAAAGCCAAAACGGTTCGAAGTCAAGTACGTCATCGGGGTCAGGCCGCTGCAGCAATACCTGGCTGAACTGGAACGAGGCCGGATTCAGGTCCTGCCGGTCACCTGGGACACGGAACAGAAACGCTGGTACTTCGCCAGTCCCGATGAACCGTTCGGACCGGACGACCCCTTGCACTGGACCGGCTCCGCGCAGAACTGGAACCACATGTGTGCCGAATGTCACACGACGAACTGGTCCAAAAACTACGACATCGCTTCCGACTCGCATCACTTTTCCTTTTCAGAAATGCGCGTCAGTTGCGAGGCCTGCCACGGTCCGGGTTCGATTCATGTGCAACTCGCCAATTCGAAATCCGTGTTCTGGGATCGCCGCTATGGATATGGTCTGGCCAAACTGAAAGGCAAAGATGCCACCGCACAACTGGAGAGCTGCGCTCCCTGTCACTCGCATCGCAGGCACGTCGCTCCCGGCCATACTCCCCTGGATCGTTTCCACGATCATTACGCGCTCTCACTTCTGGAAGACCACCTGTATCACCCGGACGGTCAGATCAACGAAGAAGTGTATGTCTTCGGATCTTTCACCCAGAGCAAGATGTACCGCAAAGGGGTCCGCTGCACCGACTGCCACGACCCGCATTCCCTGCAACTCAAATTTCCGGGCAACAAACTTTGCACTCAATGCCATCTCGAAGCCAAGTATGATGTTCCCAGCCACCACCATCACAAAGTCGGCAGCACGGGTGCCTCGTGCGTCGAATGCCATATGCCTTCCAAGACCTACATGGTGGTCGACCCCCGGCGGGATCACAGCCTGCGTATCCCGCGTCCCGACCTGACCGTCAAGCTGGGTACTCCCAACGCCTGCAATCAATGCCACACCAAGGCCGATGAAACACCTGCATGGGCGGCAAAAAAAGTGGATGACTGGTACGGAACCAAACGCCGCGACGATCCGCATTACGGCGAAATCCTGGCAGCCGGCCGCTCCGGAAACCCGGAAGCCGAGCGGGCACTCATCAAACTGACGCGGGAAAAAGAAGTGGGGCCGGTGGTGCGCGCGACTGCGGTTGCCATCCTGGCAACTCACTACAACACTCCGGAAAGCCGTGAGGTCGTTGAGAAGTCACTGAAATCAAATGAAGAAATCGTCCGCCTGGCCGCCTTGCGCGGCTTTGAAGGCTGGGCCCCCAACTCCGAAAAAGAAGCAGATCAAATCGGAAAGTTACTCGCTAAAGGACTGAGCGATTCCTCGCGGGGAGTACGAACCGAAGTAGCCCGTATCCTCTCGTCGCTCCCCATCATGCCGGATACAAAACAGAATCGGCAGGCGCTGGATCACGCATTGCAAGAATACAAGGCGGGGCTGCTAGACGACGGAGATCAGTCCGGCTCCCATATGAGCCTGGGAATTCTGTACGCCAACCAGGGAGACTTGAAACAGGCCGAGCAGGAATTCCAGACGGCGATCAAACTCTCGCCAGCCATCGCAGGACCGCGCTCAAACCTGGCTCAGCTTCTCGAACAACAGGGACGAACTGAGGAAGCCAGAGATCTGCGCACGAAAGAGGTCGAACTGCTGGCCCGCGATGCCCGGCTGCTTCCGGAGAACGCGCTCCTGCAGTACCGACTGGGGCTGCTGTATTATCTGCTGGAGCGGGAAGACGAAGCGGCCACGACGCTCAGCAAAGCCTGCGAACTGGAACCTCAGTCCGCCGACTTCCGCCTGATGCTGACGCTGCTCTATGAAAAACAGCAGAAGTGGAAACTGGCTCTGGAGTCAGTAACTGAGCTCTTACGGCTGCAACCGAACAACCCCACCTTCCGCCAGATCCTGTTGAACCTCCAGCAAAAAGCAAACCCGAAAAGCAACTGATTGCTTTCCGGGTCGCCGGTGATTCAATACGAAACGTGGATCGTTCTGTCAGGCACTCTTCCGCAAAACTCCGGTGATCCGCTCGAACGTTTCATTGGAATCGAAGGGAATCAGGATCTGTCCCGAATGGTCTGTCTTGAGTTTGATCTCGACTTTCGCGCCCAGAATTTCCCGTAGCTGCTGCTGCAGATCCACCAGATGATTGGTCATCTCAGGAGCACTGTTCGCCGGCTGTGGCTTCTCGAACGGAACCGTCTCCGTTTCCCCTTTGAGGATTTTGCGAACTTCCGCTTCCGCCTTTCGAACCGACAACGACTCTGACTGAATCTGCTCGCACACGCTCACCTGCCGCTGCTCGTCCAGACTCAGCAGGGCCCGGGCGTGACCGGCGGAAATCTTCTCTGCGTGCAACGCCTGCTTCACAGGTTCTGCCAGATCGAGCAGGCGGATCATATTGTTGACGGTCGAACGGTCCAGACTGAGTCTCTGGGCCAGTTGCTCAATCGTACTTTCAAACTGACTCAGGTAGTTTTTGAAAGCCTCTGCTTTCTCCAGAACATTCAGGTCTTTCCGTTTGAGGTTCTCCTCAATGGCGACTTCGCAAATCTGACGCTCTTCCAGAATCATCACACGACAGGGAACCGTTTTCAGCCCGGCATCGCGGGCAGCCTTCAACCGCCGCTCGCCGGCGATCAGCTGGTAGGCTCCTTCAAAAGGACGCACCAGCAGCGGCTGGAGAACGCCATGCTGACGAATACTCCCTTCCAGTTCCTTGAGCGAATCAGCGGCAAAATCTTTGCGGGGCTGATACGGATTTCGTTCGATGAGTTCGATATCAATCTCATCCTGTTCCGCCGGCACAAATGCCTCCGCTGATTCTCCCGTTGATTCGTCGGTCTGATTTTCTGATTCTGAATCCGAACCATTCCGGCCCAGTAACGCATTCAGGCCGCGCCCTAATCTGCGACGGGGTGCACCGGGAGCTTCCGACTGCTCGGGCGGATTTTGATTCTCAGCCGGTATATTATTCTGATCTTCCATAACGTTTATATCTCACTGTTAAACTGCCTGACAAAACTGAAGCACAACACAAGGCGCGGGATTCTATTTTGATTTGCAGATTGAGGCAAGAGGGTTTTCTGAAAGCGATCAGCTCGGTTTGACTCTGGCAACTGTTCCACGTGAAACACCCACTTTGCCGATATTACTTCGCACGGTAGAGCAACACCGGCTCGGTCTCAGATCCCGTTTCCTGTTGCGCCTGATTCAATCGCACCAACAGACTGGGCTCATAATCGTAGGACTTCACCAGTTCAAAGCGGTCACGAACCTGCTGGAACTGCTTCTGGAAATCGGCGTCGGTCGCAGCATGCGGGCCCGCGATCAGATACACGGGCACGCCAGGCGGGAGAGTATCCAGGAATTGAAAGTCAGCCACTGGTCCTGTGAGTGTGTGCCCTTGTGCCTTCAGATTGAAAAACAACCCGGGCTCGGCGTAGAGGTAGAGTATCGAATCAGCGGCATTGGGAACCGGCTCCGCCTGAAGGTCCGCAAGCACCTGACGCGAAACCAGCGCCAGCCCGTTGCGGGGCTCCCAGGCAGCCACCCTCCAGGGTTTGAAACAGACGAGCAAAATCAAAGCAAGCACGACCACACTGAGCCCCGGGAGGAGACGCAGCCGCGGAGGTTCGACTTTGTCTTTCTGTGACGCGAGGCAGAACAGCGAACCTGCCCAACGCTGCTCCAGCCAGCCGGCGAGTGCCGCCGTTCCCAGCCAGGCGGAGATCGTCCACGGGATCGTCAATCGCGGATAAGGATAATAGAGCGGCGTCGCCAGCAGCAACCCGCAGAACCAGGCTGCCAGTAACCAGGCCGCCAGCGACCGCCCTTGAGTTTTGCTGTAGGGCTCATCACGAGAAGTGTCCCCCCTGCCCTGCTCCGATCCAGAGTCCGCGGTGATACAAAACAGCTGCAGCAGAATCCCGGTACTGCCCAGGACCCCGAGCACAGGACTGACGCCCAGGAACCAGACTCCCAGCAGAGGGAGTGCCGCCAGCACTCCGCTCAAAATCAGATTCCACGTGGAACGTTCCGCCTGTGATTCTGATTTCTCCGCAACCGGACGCCCGGCTCTCGACCCGTTCCACCGGATCAATAAAAAACAAAACACCAGACAGACCAGACCGAGGCCCAGAATACTCAGGCTCCCTTCCAGCAGTTGATGATTCCGCACCTGTCTCCAGAACGAATCCAGCCAGCCGGAAAATCCGACCACATACCGACTGTGGTTGGACGCCACCACCGAGTAGCCTCCCCATTGCTGCAGCCCGATCAACACCGGCGACCAGACCAGAAACGCGATCACCGCGATCACCGCCCAGCGGACGAAGTAACCCGATTTGTGATTCTGTTGCCGACCATGAATCAGCAGCCACGGCACCAGCCCGGACAGGCCGACCGCCAGCGGAAGCCAGCCATTGTATTTGATCGCCCACCCGGCTCCGATGATGACCCCCGCCAGCACGGGCCACTTCCAGTCCCGACTGAGATAACTCTTCCAGATGAGATACACTCCCAGCAGGAGACAGAAACCCAAACCAACATCGGTCAGAGCGGCCCTGCTGTAGATCAGATGCAGATCACTGAAGCTGGCCAACAGCGCCGCCACCAGACCGGCGGTGGGACCAAACCAGCGCCGCGCCACCCACCAGACGAGAGGCACGGTCAATAGCCCCAGCATCAGCGAAGGCAGAAATACGGCCCAGGGGCCACTGCCCAGAAAGATCATCGACCACTCGATCAGAAACGGAAAGAGGGGCGGGGCGTAAAAATAACGTCCCGGATACTCGGCCCCCTGCTCCGGGCTGAACCACAAATTGGAAGCATAGACCCCTTCATCGAAATGCTCGATGGCGGTCCCAGAGAGAAACAGGCAACGGAAGACTGCCCCCAAAAAGCAGAGGACGACAACAGCCACGACTTCGCGGCGTGGAAACGGACCGGTATTTTGTTTCGTGAAATTGATAGGAGGCACATCCCACTTTCAACAAATCATGCAAATCAGGAGATTGAGCTAAGTTCTCAAATTCTACAGGAACCGAAGCGGTTTGCCTATGATTCCCGGCGATTCGTCAAGTATCATAGAGACTCAACACGAATTCAGAATCTGATCTGAAATCAGCCGTTTGGAAATTGTCCCGAGGGACTATAATCCAGTTAGAGATGTTATAGAATCCCTGTCATCATGGCAGCACTGTCTGTATAATATCCTCAGAATTCAACCGAACATTTTTAGACACAAGAGAGAGCAAGAGGATGAGTACTCCCGCAAATCTGTACGACGAAGCAGTCAAAATCTACGACGGTGGCGATACTGAGAAAGCCGTTGAGAAGTTGAAAGAGGCATTGGCCCTCGATGAGAACTACGTTCTGGCGCTCTCCGCTCTGGCCGTTTACCACCAGAAGCTGGGCCTGTTCGACGACGCCGTCGCTTACGCAACCAAGGTCACAGAGCTCGAACCAGACGATAATTTTTCCTTCATCCAGCTCTCGGTGATCTGCCAGCGCTGCGGGCGAATCCAGGCAGCGGAAGACGCGATGGCAAAAGCGCACACTGTCGGACAGAAAAAATAACCACTCTGGTTCCGCAGCAAAGCCCGTAAATAAAATCAGGCTCTCCGATGATTTTCATCGTGAGAGCTTTTTTTTGGTCTGCTGTCTCTGCCGTCAGTCGTCGTTAATTGATGACGCGAAACGGAGAATCATCCGTGGATTCCTGCGGACCCGGATCAGCGGGGACATCCTTGAAAGGATTGTCATTTTCTTCGGTGGCCATTTCAGGCTGTTCTTCAAACGAGATTCGCGCGGGTTCCGCCGGCGTCAATCGCGATCTCGAGACCGCTTGAATCGCCGAAGGGTTTTCGACACGAGCGATTTTCAATGGCGCGGTCGTGTTGAAGCTGCGACCGTCCTGTGACTTCATGCGAACCACGAGCGTCAAATCTTCGTTGGCAGGCTGTCGCTGCCAGGGAAGTTCAAATCGAAATCCGGAACCGGCAAAACCGGAGTACCAGTGCGAGCGGACTTCCTCACTCTTAAACGTCCAGATGCCGACTCGGCGATTGTCTCCCGTCTGACTCAGATCGACCAGTTCGAGTTCCATGTCAGCCGGAAGTTTGACGGCTTCTCCATCCACGTCAACGGGAGTGACCAGCGTGGTCCAGAGTTCATCTCCCTGCTGATTATCCAGGTCGACTCCCCCCGTGAGCAGGTTGTTGACTTTGACGCCGGTCACCTTGTAGAGCGCCTGCGTCTGCTCGGGCAGTAAGCTTCCATTGGAGGCTTTGGCCATCTGTTGCTGCATCGCTTCCGACTGATGTTGCGCAGACTGCAATGCCTGCCGCGAGTCTTTCAGATCTCGCTGCAAGGCAAAGATATTATCTTCCTGCTCACGCAGCCGGGCTTCCAGCAAGTCGGAATTTCCACGGCCTCCACACCCGCAAAGAGTGAGAATCAACAATAACGACATCCATGTCGAAAGAGTTTGCTTCATCGGAAATCAACTTCAGCAGGAGAATCCTCTCCTGCCCTCCTGATAGTCTAAATTAAGTTTGCTCTTTGTTTAAAGGTGCTTCAAAATGATCCAGGACATTATCAATCAACCCGTATGATTTTGCTTCCACAGCATCCATGAAATTATCGCGGTCTGTATCCTGCTCAATTTTCTCCAGCGTCTGGCCGGTATGATGCAGCAGAATTTCATTCAGCCGACGCTTCATTTTCAACACTTCTTTGGCGTGAATTTCCAGGTCCGTTGCCGTCCCCTGCATCCCCGCTAAAGGCTGGTGAATCATGATGCGGCTGTTGGGTAACGCGTTCCGTTTGCCCGCAGCGCCCGCTGTCAGCAGCAGCGCGCCCATGCTGGCAGCCTGCCCGATGCAATAGGTGGCGACATCGCACGAGATGTATTGCATCGTATCATAGATGGCCATCCCCGCGGTGACAGAACCGCCGGGAGAATTAATGTAAAAGTGGATGTCCGCTTCCGGGTCATCAAACTGCAGAAACAGCATCTGAGCGACCAGGCTTTGTGCCACCTGATCATTCACCTGCGAGCCCATCATCACGATGCGATCCTGCAGCAGACGACTGTAAATATCCATGGCACGCTCGTCGCGACCATTCTTTTCGATCACATAAGGAGTAAGGACCGTCATATAACTCTCACTTCAATTGATGATAAATTTGATGGTTGATAATCATTCGACAGCTTCTCTGTCGACTCAATTTTTTACTTCTTATTACTTCAGCTCTTTATCCGGCTCTTTTTTCTCACGAATCAAAATCTCATCAACGAGCCCGTACTCGACTGATTCTTTTGATGTCAGGAAGCGATCGCGGGAGGTATCCAGGGCGATTCGTTCAATCGTCTGACCGGTATGCTGTGCCAGAATCTCGTTCAGGACTTCGCGTGTATCCAGAATATCTTTGGCCTGAATCTCGATATCGGAGACCTGACCACCCACTTCGCCGTAGGGCTGGTGGATCATCATTTTGGCGTGAGGTAAAATATAACGTTTGCCTTTTTGACCACCGGCCACCAGAATGGCACCGCCACTCGCTGACAGACCCACGCAATATGTGGCCACGTGACATTCGATGAACTGCATCGTGTCGTAAATGGCCATCGTTGACGTCACGGAACCGCCGGGAGAGTTGACGTATAAATGAATGTCCTGGTGCCGATTTTCCGACTGCAGATAGAGCAGTTTCATCACGATTAAATTCGCACTGGCATCATTGATCACGCTGTCCAGAAAGATGATCCGATTGTCCAACAGGAGATCGCCAATCCCCATCTGACGCTGTTGTGAATAATTTCTGGCACGCTGATTTGCCTGAGTCGGCATCTGCCCTGATAAGGGGTCGAACATGATTTTATCCTGAGATGTTATGATGATATTTAGTGACTCGTGAAGAGGTTAATTCTGACTTAACTCTCACATCTGTTTGAACATTGACTATGGCCGCTCATCCATGGGCAGTCAAGTTGCAGCTCGCTTATTTCTTTGCCTCACCGAGGCTCGAAGGAACCCTGCTCCCGACTCATGCCGGGCGCAATGCGACTCTCCCTTTAATTTGCAAATTGTATAACATTCCTTATCCGATTTACCGGTGATACGTCAAGAGACGTTATACAGAGTTACGTCTCCGGCACCACGGCTGCACCGAATCTTCATTTCCAATAGCAAAGCTTAGGATCTCGGCACCCGCGCAAAAAGTGTATATGCATACACATTCTATTCGCAACCATAAAAAAACACCAGAGACCTTTCGATCCCTGGTGCCCGGTAATTTAAACCGTTTAGAGAACAATGACTCAAAGTCATCGTTGCAGTTTACGACATCCGATTAGAAGGATGTTTCATCAACGACAGCCTGACCATATTGCAGACCGGCGGGTGTCAACAGACGTGAATAGACGCCGGGGTCCATCTGGGGGGTAAATGATTTTCCGCTACCATCGCAGAAGATCACATTCACGGCACCACTGGGGTGATTGGAACTGGGACGCCAGGCAGTTGCCTTGGCTGCGGTTAGATTGGAACCAATTCGAGAGTCGGTTGCGCTTGTGGGATTGCGCAGATTAAATCCTGAGGGGAGGGCCAATGTCGTTGTCCCACTGGAATAGACACCTTGCAGATCCACGCCGAAGCCCAGGCTGCCCGTATCCTGATCTGCCCATTCGCCCGCCTGCAGATTTTCAGACAACATCAGAGTCTGTGCCAAACCGTCGGCTTCGGAAATGATGTCCAGCGACATCCGTGATTCATACGGGCGCCAGAAAACGCCGGTAGCGAATTTCACCGGGATGTCCGCCGTTGTTGCCACGTCTCCATCCAGTCCCCCATCACTACTGTCAGGCCGATGGGCCACGTCATTTGCCGAGTGATAATTGGCGGTGACATACCCCACATTCACTGCATAAGACAGCGCGCCAGGATCGGTATTAGACTGATCATCGGGACAAGAAAGGAGAGGAAACCGAATTTGATTCAAATCTGCGAGTGCTCGAATTTGTTCTGCTGTAGCACCTGACTGGGCAGCAAGGCTGGCAGTCGCATCCCATCTTTGACGGAAACCGACGTGATCCAGAAATGGCAGAACCGTGATACACCACGAGAGATTATCATAGGCGGCATTGGCATTCTCAGAGGCGTTTTCCATGTTTGGATCAACGAGCAGAGGCAACTCCGAGTTAGCGCCCGATGAGAAGTTAATCACCCCCAGTCCGACGTTCCGCATGTTATTCAGACAGGTTAGTTTTCTTGAACCGACACAGGAAGACTGGATGGCCGGCAGTATCAGCGCCACCAGCAAGCCGATGACAATGATCACGACCAGTAGTTCGATCAGCGAAAATCCGTTCCGCTGCTGCAGCCTGCGTTTGGTTCGTTGTTGGTTCATCTCATTCTCCGTAATAGAAGTATGGTTCACACAGATAACCGACGGCTTCTGGTCACGCTCACTTCGAGGCCATGAGGGACCAGTAAGATTGAATGTAAGAAATAACGTCTCCGCTTCATTGGCAATCATAAAAAAACACCAGAGCCGCTGGGGCCCTGGTGTTTGTAAGTTTGAACCGCTTTGAGAACAATCACTCAAAACTCTGGTTGTTATCGCTGCCTCAATTTAGTAAGCAGATCCGTCTACAACAGCCTGACCGTATCGAAGACCGGCGGGAGTCAGCAGACGGGCATAGACGCCTGCATCCATCTGTGGAATTAACGATTTTCCGCTGCCATCGCAGAAGATCACGTTCACAGCACCACTGGGGTGGTTAGAACTGGGACGCCAGGCAGCTCCCTTTGCGGCGGACAGGTTAGAACCAATTCGTGAATCGGTACTATTGCTGGTATTGGTTAAATTAAATGCTGCTGGCAGGTATAAGTCGTCAGTTAATGTAGTTGTCGTCGCGGCATCTGCAGTCCTTGGCAAAAGTCCTTCCATATCAACGCCGAAACCAAGGCTGCCTGTATCCAGGTTAGGCCAGTCTCCGGCCTGCAGGTTTTCAGACAGCATCAATGTCTGTGTCATACCATCAGCGGCAGAAATGAAGTCCAGTGACATCCGCGGTGCTCCATTGCCTCGCCAGAAAACACCCGTAGCAAATTTGACGGGGGATGTAACGTCAGTTCCGGAGAGAATATAATTGCTATTCGCGGCATGTGAAGTGTCACCAGTTCCGTTGTAATTGTTCATCACGTACCCGACATTCGCAACATACGAGAGCGCTGCCTGATCGGTATTGAACTGGTCATCGGGACAAGTGAAAACAGCAAAACGGTTTTTGTTCAATGTATCTGTCAGGTAGGTCTGTTGGGCGGTGTTACCTGCTACAGCATCTGAGGCAGTTTTATCCCAGCGTTGACGGAAACCGACCTGATCCAGGAACGGCAGGATCGAGGTACACCAGGAGAGGTCGTCGTAGGAGGAACTAGCACTGATATTGGTATCTACCAGCAGCGGCAACTGTGAGTTGGCTCCTGATGAGAAGTTGACCACAGCCAGTCCGACGTTGCGCATGTTATTCAGGCAGGTCACCTTGCGGGCGGCGGCACGGGCACCGTTGATCGCCGGCAGCGTCAGGGAGACCAAGATGCCGATGATTGTGATGACCACCAGCAGTTCGATCAGCGTAAACCCTTTACGCTTTTGCAACCTGTTTTTGTTTCTTCGAGTATTCATTGTTATTCTCCTCACTAAAAATACGGTTCAAACTGATTATATAGTACTTGTTGACAAGTATCAAAAACAAACTCTAAAACAACTCAATTTATCAGGAAACCTGAGGAATCCCTGACTAATCATTTCTACAGGAACAGACGTTTCAGACGTCTTCGCCTCACAAACTCAGATTTGCGGCCCGCAACCAGAGTAGGCAACTAAGGCAACATGACTTTCCCCCTCTCTCCTGTAACATGTTTACTCATTATTCCAAATTTCTGTATTGTACTGATCAGGAGATCGACACACTTTTGTTATTCTTCTCGCCTAATTCTGTGGAATCTGGTGGCGGTAACGTATCAGTCGTTTCCAGTGATCGAATTGACCGGTGCTGGACTCAAAAGCCTCTTCAGCCCGAGTGCGGTCAATTATGAAAAAGCCCTTGTAATCCGGCTGATTGGCGGTCCACGCCGAATTGATAGGTGACAAACGCTCTCCGATTTGCACCGGGGAACCATACGTGGTGGTTCCCGTTCCCGTGGCTTCAAAGTATGCCACGGACATAAAGACAACAAACGTATTACTGAGATTGGTGGTGTTGCCGGCAATTTTCGACAGAATCCGATTACGCGTATGCACGTCGACAAATTCTCCTGTAATGGCAGAACCATTCCCCAGATGCTCGGCACTGTTTGCTAACTCAAACAGTAAACGGGGATTCGATGATGCACCATCAGCAGGTAAACTGCGCAGAATTGTATTCTCACGCAGGTCCCGCACTAGAGTCTCATTGCTGCTGGTAGGGAGATTAGCAGCAAAACTACGGAAGGGGCGTGAACCTGGAGTCCCGGGAATTCGGGCTGCGTTTGCAAGGCCTGTATCAGCGGCATCACGCGATTTGATAAACTCCTCCCACCAATCTGCTCCTCCTAAGTGGTTGGCAAGTAGTCGAGGATGCTTTGCACTGATAGACATATCCATTGTGAAGGCATCGGTATCGTCCAGTAATGCGGCCAGGATGGCGGGATGACGGAGCGTATTCAGATTGATACGACCAGGTACACGTGGATCTGCCAGCGGATTACCCAACTGTCGATGGGCGCGGGTCGGTACTTCTACGAATTCGAACAAACGGTACCAGCGATTGTTATCAGTGGCATCTGAATCATCCGGACCACTGGGGTCGAGGTATTTCTGAATCCCGGCAAAGCGGACATCGTTGGCTTTATCGACGTTGGTTGATGTATCGGTTCGGGTCTGTTTCCCGGTTTCAGTCGCCAGATCGCGAGTGATCCGATTCGGTCCCACCAGCGGAATACTGAGCAGTTCAATAACAGAGGCGAAATCACGGTCAAAGTGAGGCTGCCAGATATCAATACTGGGACGGTCATCAGAAAACGCCCAGCCAGCCTCTTCGACATCATCTACAGAGCCATTATTATCATCATCAACTCCAGAAATCCCCGTAGCGACATCTGTGCCTTTCAAAACAGGCAGATCACTTGCCTTATATTTATTACGAGTCTTAGAATTAATTGTACCAACCGAATTGGCCCGGAAACTCGATCCGGCATTACCGGCGGCATGCTTTGCTTGCCCTCCCCGTGCGTGCAGAGGTTGCTTCCGTTCATAACTTTGTAAATCGTTTAATTCCCCTTGAATTTGCGTACTCATATCCATTTGAGATAGAGCAAATTCATTCATGCCTGAAACGACCATGCTGTCGACTTCCACCCAGGGATTATCCTTGTCGTCAGGATCATTATTGACTGCTGGCGGATTACGTCCCAGATGTGCCCGTCGCATCAGCCGGACAACAAAAATCAGAGTATTAAAATTGGCACTTCCACTCATAGGGACGGTATTGGAATCGTTCAGAAAATCACCTTTATTAGCAATCGGCGTGAGCGTATCGGCTTCGGTTGTCAATCGATAATCTGTGGTATCATTCCCCGTGATCAGGTCGAGAGCTGGATTGGTAGTCGTATCCTGTGGTGCGATGGTGGTAAACAGAGGAGCCCCTCCGGAAAAGTTCGGATCGACACGGAAATAACTCTCACGGGGCATCGATGTCATGGGGTCAGTATTTTCGTTATCCCCTGCCGACCGGATGGTGAAAATTCCGCCACCTCTGACGAAACCGCTGCGAAGCGTCAATCTTCGTTTATGAGAATCATCAAACTCAGTTTCAGTTGCTACATCATCAAGCCAGTCACCAGTTAAACCAGAATTATCCAAATCTGCATAATTTTCAGATACCGAAATAGTTCGCGGTTCGAGCCGAATCTGCCAGGCATCGTTGGCAAAGCTGACCGGCTGGTGATTGGCATTGCGCAATTCCAGGAACGAGAAATAACGATCTTTTTTATCGTCGTACTCGGTCGCATCATGATTGACCGGGTTCGAAGAGGCATCGGTGACCTTGTTCGCTTTGATCGCCAGAAATTCGCTGAGGGTCAGCTTCTGAGCTTCGACACCAAAGACTTCAGCACGGTTGCCGCCCTCATCGGTATAAGGGTTGTCATCCAGTCCCCAACCGTTGCTGAGGTTGGTATCATATTCAAACCGTGTGATGACATCATCCGGGTCAAGGTTATCGACCATATTCACCGCGAATTGCGCCATTTCTTTCATCTGAGTCGAAGTGTAAGGGGATGAATCTGTATGGTAAAATGTTGAATCGTTGCCGCCCCCCAATGTGTAGAGCAGCACGTAGATATCGCGGGCCATCCGCTGGCGATCATAGCGAGCCCAAATTTCCTGGTTATTTGCCAGCGACATTGAATTCTCGGCAACCGGCGGATAGGAAGGCATTTGAACGGGTGAGGAATAAGGGTCCCAGTTCGTGCCCGGGGTGGTATACAGAATCTTTGACGAAGGAAGATCATCCAGTTGACTATTTCCGTTTAAATCCTCTCCGGGGTCAAGCGTGCCATTGTCGTTGACGTCTTCACCAGGATGCGGCGTCAGCGGACGAGTGGTCACGGTACGTCCTGTTCCCGTATCATCATAAACCAGAAGTTGATTGAGATTCAGCTTCATCTGTAATTGTGGGTTGCCGGTATTGCCGGGAATTACTGTTAACAGGGAACGTAATTCAGGGCGGAACGGGTCAACGCCGGAAAAAGGTGGTGGAAAATTATTGCTCGTTTCCCAAGTTCGTGTGCCGGTGGTCGGCAGGCTGAACTGTTTGCGTCCCCAACTCATGGTGGTGAATTGTTTGCGGATCGATTCGCCGCGCACATTGATGTCAGATTCTCGACCAAAGTTAAAGGGGAGCAGAAATTCCAGACGTGAGCTGACCCCGGTATTGTTCTGTTCGGTCTGGCTCATATGCAGGAACGCCAAGTCATCGGCGGTGAACGGTTCGTCATAGGGCCGCTGTACTTTTTCCAGGTCGACGGTAATTTCGTCGGCTTCGTCCATCAGGGGACCAAAGGCGGTCGAGGTATTCGCAATGGAATCTTTGAAAAAAACAGGATCGCTGTTATAACGAATTGTGCCTGCGATATCGAAATCGCGATAACCCTTCCAGCCATTATAGCCCACGGAGGGCTGACGGTAATTGCCTCCCGTTTTATTGATTCTGCCCGAGCCGTTATAAGCCAGGGGATGCATAAAGGACTGGACGTTGGATGGGGTCCCATTCAGAGAGCCACTGAGCGGGCCCCCTTCGTAGCGGTTCGCGTTATCGTCGACCATCGCTTGGCCGGCACGGGGAAATGTTTTCTGTACGTTGCCCATGCCGTCAGTTTCGAGGACATAGATCAAATCGCCTGGATTGGTTCGCTGCGAATCATAGAGCAGGTTGGGCTCTCCCCAGCGTCCGGGGTAGAGATCTACAATGTTGTTTTTGGTGCCATTATCCAGCGGACTGGGCGTGCTGAATTCAGGACGGCCGAAATTCAGGAAGAAGTATTCCATATTGGAAATTTCCCGCCAGGCGACGGTGTCTTCGTAGGCCGTTTGAAAGTCAGTGTAGTTTGAATAGCTGGCATAGGAACGGGGGGCGGCGAACCCACCATATGGATAGGGGAACCCGCCGAAGAATAGACGGTGTTGCATCAGCACTCCGTTCGCGGCGGCAGAATCAACCATATCTCCGCCTGAGGTATATTTGGCAGGGCGTGCGTTCAAAGCCCATTGGGGATTGATTTCACCGGGTGAGGAGAGCCCCATATTAGAACGGGACAGAAATAGATATTTGTCGGTGTAAATCGAACTATGCTCACCAAAGAAATTATTGCTGGGGCTGTAGTTCAAGTCGATGTTATTGGGCCGACGCATGTTCCCGGCTGTATTCAGGTTGATCAGTGCATCCAGGTCGTGGACGGTAAAAGAAAACAGCGGCAGAATATATTTTGTAGGATCGTCGGGATGCTGGACCGGTGGAAAGTCGAGATCCATCCAAATGCCTTCTGGGAGGTTATCGCCATCATTATCCACATCCAGCTCCACGATCGGAGCGCCTGAGTTAAATGAGTTGGTAAAAATTCCCAGTTCACCATTTACAGCGGCATTTCCGCTGGGGTTTGCCAGAGGTGTAAATGGAAAGGCACTCGTAAAGCGTTTTGTGGTGCCGACGGGGCTTCCATCAGGAGCGATAAACAGGTGCTCGGGATGCGGCCTTAAGACCATTTCAGTGGTGTTCGTGTTCGAATACCAGTCATCAAGATGAACTCCACTACTAGAATTTCGCAAAAACTGTGGTCGTAAAAAGGAAGGAATGATGACCCGTCTTAGATTGCCACCATCTAGTGTATAACCATCATACGCCAGGAACAGGTTATTGATATCGGGAGACGTATAATCGACGTCGGGGAGCGGGAATGTATTCCAGCTAGGAGGTTGTGAACCACCGTGGGCACCATAGCTGTGATTTAAGGCTAAAAAGTTTTGGTCACCGGAAGCGCCTGAGCCCGTGTAGTTCTGGTCGACAACAACAACGTTTGATCCGTTCAGAGCGACATTGATACCCTGTCCGTTAAACGGATGCAGGTCATTCCCGAACATATTGGGTAGCAGAGAATGCCGTTTGCCATACAGGGCGCTGTTATACAGGCTGTCATCGGGGCCAACGATTAACTGTCGGAGTCCCCAGTTGAACAGGACGTCGGCGTCGAGGCCGGGATCGGCTTCGTTGAGTGAGGCATCGGTGAAGTATTGCGCGCTCCGTTGTTCCTGAGAAGAGAAGGTATAGAAGATAACTCCCAGCAGAGAAAGCATCGCCAGCAACGCGATCACCACCAGCAACGTCGATCCCCCTCGCTTGTGAGGAATGCGGATTGCCTGACTGTTGATCTGATATGTCTGTTTCATAGAAATAGATTTCATCGCAAAACCTCCCAATGTGACCAAAGGCCGTGGCCCGGTCCGGCACAATGGGGAAAAATGTCTGGTTGTCTCGTCCGTTTATCCCTCTCCCCGATTCCTTAAGGGATGAATCAGGGTCATCTGTCTGACTTGACCGGAAGAAGGGTCTTCGTATCGAATTAAAATGCGAATTGCAGTTAAAGGTGCTGCTCTGGGAAACGGGGTTTCATTGGCAATATCGTATACGGGACTCTGCGGTTGATATTCCGGAATGGATTTGTCTGAGAGCATTGGATAGGGCGGATCCCCATCGGTGCCGTTGGTGACTGCACGCACATGCCAGGTGTCAAAGACATTATTATTGTAAATCGTGTTGGAGTTACCATGATCATTATTTTGTCGGGCTCCTGCGGCAAAACGGCCTGCGGACGCACCACCGATATCGACAAATTGGAGTCTAACATCATCAAAGACTTTGATGTCGAAGGAACGTACATTTGAAAGCACCAGATCTTCTGAACGCCGGGTACCGTTTCTTAGTAAGTCAATCACGCGATCGTTTGGATTCACCAGCAGGTTAGGTCCGGCAGGGTCCATCGGATTGCCTCCCCCGCCAATCGAATTGTCCATCGGGTCGTGCGGATAATTAAAATGAGGGTGAGAGGTTTCTTCATGAGTAAACCGACCCGTGAATATCTGGGGATTCCCTCCCGCTGAACTTGGAACAAATTCACGTGAGAGACCGGTGGCATGATTAAAACCGAAACGATACTGGGGCATTCCCAATGGAAACAGAATGCTTGATCCTGTAGCATCAGAGTTATCCAGATCGTCCAGATCATGAAAACGGGCATAAACATTACCGCTGGTATCAATAAAGGCGGAATAATCGAAGTGGCCCCAGAAATTATGTTCTGCTGACCGATGTTCCCCATACAATGGGAGCGGAGGACTACCAGTTCGCTGAAAGAACGGGCTACTGTTATTGTCAGCGGAAATCGGTTGTGAGTTCTGTGTACTGGAGAGTGATAACGGCTCGCGAATCAGCATCACCCGCCGATACAAGTTGCTGCCTCGCAGGAAGTAACAGACTTCCGCTGCCGATGATTGCGACGTTCCGTCCGGCATGATCCGCCCATCGTCGGCTTCAGGCTGGTTTGGATGATCGACCAGTCGACTACCGCCGGTGGTAGGCAGGCCGCTTAAGTCAGTAGCGCGTCCGTAATAAAAGTCTTCCGTATCCCCCTGCTTCGGGCTGGCAAAACGGGACACGGTGAACTGAATGAAATCGTCGGTATCATCGTTCGGATCATTTTCGGAAATATAGAAATACCCCTGCCGATCCTCTTTATGGAATAAGGGGCTGCGGGGATCATCTGGCTTGACGGGAAAGCTGGTATTATCAGAATAAGGAAGTAGATACTGGAACGAGCGATTATCAAGATCGGCCTGTAAAACTGTCGTCAGTAGTCGTTCCCGCTGATCATTTTCAGAAATTCCTCGTTGCGTGGTCATGGCGGCGGAGAGTATCTGGAAGATTTGCGTGAACATCAGCATCATCAACAGGACCAGCGCTACCGAAACGATCATTTCGATGAGCGTAAAACCATCGCGAGGATGGTCAGCCCTTTGATCTGATTGTCGTTGATGATTGAGATTAGATGTTTTCATGGACATTTTGCTTTAAAACAATCGGGCTATAAACTTTCAATTTGATTCTCTGATTAACGTGTTTTATTTCCGAGAGGATAAACCTGGACGACGTTGGGCATCACGATCAAACCGGGCTTGATTGGATTCGTATCGGTTGAGTAGTTGATCGGTTCAATAATGGGTTGATCCAACGTCACACTCGCGGCTGTTTTAGTATTGTTTTCAGTATATGACTGAATGCGATACCAGCGGGCATTATAGGCATCAAATACGTAGCCCCCTTTTTTCAAAGCTGGTTTCTCCACATTCGTATTATAGTACAGAGTGAAAGTGTCTATTTGCTTGTCATCCGAACCCAGCGCACCCCGTTCTCCCTTTGGTTCGTCGGTCATGCCGTCGTTGTCATCGTCATAACCGGCGATGCCCCAGGCGCCATCATTACCCCAATCCCAGCCTGCGACAAAATTTTCGACATCGTGGAGGGCTTCAAATTCTGGTGAGAAGTCCCGACGGAAGAAGACAACGACATCGACTGAGGCGACATCGCTGGCAATCTGACGACGAACGGTTAACAGATAAGAATAACGTTGCTCCAATGTTTCGATTCGTATTTTGGAAATTCCGCCATACAGACCATTATTGGGTAGTGGATCGGCAAAGCCGATTTCAGCAGTACCAGTATTAATATTGGCACCCGTGATGCTACGGACCTGAACCTGTTTACCGGTGGTGTCATACATTAACATTCGCCCGCCTGCTACGACTGAGACAGTCTGGCTGAGTTCGGCCAGATTGACAATGCCGGAGTCGAGAACGCCGTTGCCGTTGACGTCTTCCCCTGAATCTAACACTCCATTGCTGTTGATATCCTCAATGACATCCTCGTAATCAATGTAAATCGTATCGCGGGTGTTATTGATACCAGAGGGAAATGTCGGATTTCCGGGAACGCCTTCATAGAGCAGAGTCCAGCTATCCTGCTGGGTAAAGTAATTCATTGCCGCCAACTGAGAAAGTAATCCGGCATGGTAACGCGGGATGCGGATCACAGGGCTGCCGGAGCCATCATTACCAAAACTGTCTTCAAAACCGGTACTGTCGGTTCTGGCGTAATAAGCTCCTAGAGGATCAACAATATATTTGCGGTTGCTACGCTGATGTCTGATATGGCCATTGTCGTCCAGTGTGCCATCCGGATCGAATACAAAACGCTGCGGAAACGCATCAATGAGCGCTTCGGCATTGTAACGCAGTACGGTGGCGTTTGTGAGTTGGGTGGCTTGCACACTGCGCTGCACGGAAATCGGGAACAAGCTGGCCAAGGGAATGACCCCCAAGCCCATGATCATGACCGACATGAGGACTTCCATCAGCGTCACACCACTGCGATTGAATGCCGAGGCAACCAGGTTGTTGGTTTTTCTATGACGCTGCATCATTTCGCTGTCTCCCCGGTTTCGGCATATTTAAATACGTCAGGGTTGGCAATTGAATGATGGTCCATATACATTGGATATGCATTAACACTGCCCGTACGGGTAAACACAGTCAACAAAGAAGGCGTTGTGTTTAAGTCCACTTTCCAGACGATCGAATTATCTGTTGAAAATTCTTTATCTTCAATACGAGCATTGGCGAGAGAGCCTGAATTATCCAGAAAGACAGTCCAATCATTGCCACTGATTCCTGCTTGTGTGCAAATATACGTTCTGTCATAAGGCTTAAACGCAAATGCTCCGCGAGCAGGAAGCCTTACTCGATCTCCAACGGAGTAACCAGTCCCACTTAACCAGGTGGACTGAATATTATCGAGCGTGTCGATCAGGAAATGAATTTTTCCGCCGCCGGCTTCGCTACCAGAAATGGCACCACGGGGAGAAAACATCAGATCAAGATGATTGGAATAAAGGCGATAATCATCGGTACCAGGCCAAAGCTGCTCGGCAAGTTCATCGTTTCCGCCACTACCGTTATCGTTGAAGCTGGCTTTACCAGGCTGACCATCGGGGCCATTGGAAACGCCAGTGGCGCGCCAACTGGCGGGTAGATAGGAGCGATCGAGGTCAATGCCGGTATTGTTTGGCAGGAGCGTGGGCTCTTCTCCAGAAAGCACAACTGGTGGGAGTTCTAACAGATACGTCGAAGGGCCACTGCCGGGCGCATATGCTACGACTTCGGTCGGGCTGGATGTCCCTGCATCGCGATAGGCTGTGGTCAGGCGGAGCACTTCATCGACGCTGGCATTATATTCATGAGGTAAAGGAGATCCAAGCGTACTCGGATCGGGCTTGGAGATCGGTGAACTATTCAGGTCGATTGAGTACCAGGAGCCACTGCCATCACCGGGAATTTTGATACGTGCACCGTCGATCAGTTGACCGCGCTGATATAAAAATCGCCAGTCAGTACCTTTTCCGCGTACGTTCAGTGCGGTATCGGGGACACCATCAAGGGGAGAACTGGCGTCGATCCGTTCGATGCGAATCACGCCTTGATTCCAGTCGGGACTGGGGGCGATATAAACCATGGCTGTGATCACGCCGGGATAAGGTGGGTTGGGATCATTATTGGGATTCGGGGCCAGCAGAAAACGGACACCCCGTGGTTCCTTGGCGTAGATGGCGCGGTCTCGAGCGCCGGCAAGATACGATTGCACCTGACGGGAGGCCCCGCGTGTGAGGTCGCTCGAAAGTGCGAAATTAATCGAGGTGACAGTCATCACGAGAAGAATTGCCATTATGGAAATCACAACCAGCAGTTCTACGAGCGTGAAGCCCGTTCGATTGCCTGATCGGCGTAGTTGAAACGACCGCAAGGCTAACAATTTGTCCTTAAGATGAAAGGCGTGCATTAAGGTTTACCTTCCTCCGGCTCGTTGATTGTGATTGGTGATATTGTCGTAAACGCCTTCAACAGCAGGCACAGCAATAGGCTGCCCTAAGACGCCGTTATTCGTTACGTCGTGGGGTTCATACAGCCCCAGGATGCCATCTTCGCCGGCGGAAACGATCAGAGGCAGCCAGTAGGTATCCATTGTCCCGTATTCACAGGGAAAGAGACTGAGTGGGTCGGCGCTGTCAAAGTAGTAATATGAGGTATGATTAAATAAATTACCCACCAGGCCGCTTGAGTGATCATTCTCGTTAGCCAGACGTCCCAGTGGATCATCCGGATCAATATTCAACGGATCGCGTTCATTGGAGCCATTGGATTGCTGCGGAGGTAGACTGCTGAAAAAGGTACTGGCAAGATCACGACGGAAGCCAGAGCCGTAAGGGTTGATCACCCGGGTCGGCCAGCGATAGAACCGCAGCGGTCTTCCCCAACCATCGACAAATTCTTTAAGCCCATCGCCATCGGTGTCTTTCACTTCAGAAGCGATAAAGGCATCTTCTCCGACGGGGGCAATCCCGTGGACGTTATATTGCGTGAGAATAAAATAAAGGTATTCGGAACTGACACTAAGGCCGCCATCCGATCCGGGCAAGCCGGCGGCAGCCCCCATTGCTATATTGATTTCCCGATTGTCACCAAGGAACTGTGGAAGATTCTCCCGAAAGAGATCCTTCTTTACCAAAATTTCCACGATGGGGTCTGTCAGAGTGTAGTATTTTTTGTCCCCTAGTTCTGTAATTAGCTGTCCCCGTTTACTTTTAATCCGGGACAAGGTCAACTGCTGGCCACTCCTTGATTCCTGGTATTTCTTAAGAGATTCAATTCGCTGGCTCAGTATTCCATTCACTTTGGTAATCGTTGCCATGGTCGCTTTTTCACGTGCTTTGTTTCCAATATTGCGGACGAGGAACGCGGACGTGGAAATCAGAAATAGCAGAATGCCGACCACCATCAACAATTCGACGATTGTAAAACCGCTGCGCGTCGATCGAACAGATTGATGAATACTAAAACGCCGCATAGGAAAACCTAATTCAATAAAACGAAAGACTGATTACTTTAAGGAACCGCCGGTAAAATTAGTGATGTTATCTGCTTCTTCAGTTCGACCAGCAGGGAAATTTTTATTCGCGTCGTAGTTCCCCCCGACTCCGTACTGATTATCAGCCCCGGGAGAAATAATCTGATAGGATTTGGACTTGAACGGTTGAGATTGTGGCGTTGGTGCCAAGCTTGGATCACCTTGAAAATAAACCGAAGACATACCGGTCCCGGTGACTTCGCCAACACGATAGCCGCGGCCATCGTAACTACTGAAGTAGAGATAAGGTTTCTGCTGGCTAGGAAAACTGTCGAGATATTCCGGTGCAAAGTCACCGTCTGTATCAGTGAAACGGCTGTTGTCAAACTCAAGGTAAGGCCCGAGTCGGCTGGAGTTGGTTGCCGTGAGAGCCGACGAGTAAGTCCCGTTTGTGCCATCCCCATCGATATCGGTTCCGGTGTCTATTGAGGTGTGACCGGGATTCAAAAACGGCTGTGCAGGATTTTTGGAAAATCCGTAAACCCGGAACGTTCCATCGGAGGTTCCCTCATAGACCCCACCTAAAAAGAAGACCAGACACTCACCGGCATTCAGGGTGATCACGTCGACTACGTCACCATCACCATTGATGTCTTTGGCTGTTGAAAAATCAAACTGGGGCCACATCTTACGAATGAGGCCTTTACTACGCTGATCCCAACCCGCATTGGCAGCCTCGTATAGGATAATCCCGCTGGGGGGATCCATACCGAAATCTGCTTTGAAGGACGTAATCGCCGCTTCCAGATTAGAAATTTCCGCACGCACCTGTGCCTGTTGGGCTCTGCGTCGAACCGCACCGATGGCAGGAATGAGCAGTCCGAGCAGAATCAGGATGATCACGATTGCGACCATGAGTTCGATCAGGGTGAACGCACGCCTGTTTTGCTGTGACGCCGTAAGGGTATTTGGCGACCGACGTTTCATTGCTAACTCCTAACTCTTTTCAGAACAACTGTTTGAGATTCGAAAACCCTCGTCGATTCCTTTCGAGAGTAAAATCAGTAGAGAGTTTCCTGTTTGATTATAGGGGCAATTTTTGTACCCGAAAGACAACATAGTCGTAACTCATTTCAAATATGCATCTTACATCTTTTCCAGTTTTGACTGGTCACTTCCCTCTGTAGGAAAAAACTGTATTATTTTGCAACACCCATCCAAAATACTACGAAAGGTCGTTGAGCAGTTTGATCAAAGGCATGAACAGCGCGATCACGATGAATCCCACGATCAAACCGAGAATGATCACCATTAACGGTTCGAGCAGACTCACGAGGGCGTCCACCAGCACCGAAACTTCTTCGTCGTAGACGTCGGCAACCTTGTAAAGCATGTTATCGAGGGCACCGGTCTCTTCACCAACGTCCACCATATTCACCACGATGTCGTCCACAATCCGCGCTTCCCGCAGAGGGACCGCCATCGTTTCCCCTTCACGGATCGCCCCGTAAATCGAGTCGAACGCTTTTTGAAACACCATATTTCCGGCGGTATCACGGGCGATAATAATTGCTTCGAGAATCGGCACGCCGGACGCGATTAATGTTCCCAGCGTACGGCACGTTCGCGCGGTCACCGACTTACTGATAATTTTCCCCAGTAAGGGTATGCGCAGGGAGATCCAGTCGACCACGAACGCCCCTTTCTTGTTCTTCCTGACAATTTTGAGAAAGATCCAGAACGCCAGCGGAATGGCCGGGAAGAGATAAAAGTAAGAGACCACAATATCGCTGATCCCCATCAACATGAGCGTAATGCCCGGCAGTTCGGTGCCGAAATCGAGGAAGATCTTTTTGAACTTGGGAATAATCCAGTACATGATGAAGCCGACGATCAAACCAGCCACGGTGATGACCGCCACCGGGTAAATCATGGCCCCCTGCACCTTCTTCTTCAAACTCTGAGCACGCTCTTTGAATTCCGCCAGTCGTTGCAGAATGACTTCCAGAGCACCGCCGGCCTCGCCCGCTTTCACCATGTTGACGTACAGGTTATCAAAACACTTGGGCTGCTTGGCCATCGCTTCCGAAAGGGTATTGCCCGATTCAATATCTTCAATGACCCCATCCAGGGATGCTTTGAGCGGGCCCGGTTTTGCCTGTGCTTCGAGAATGCGCAGGCTTCTTAAGATCGGCAAGCCGGCATCCTGCAACGTGGAAAGCTGTCGCGTGAATGTACAAAGCTGTTTGGGACGAACACCACCAATGGAGAAGCCCCCTTTTTTCGGGCTGGCTTTCTTGGCACCGCCGCCTTTGCCGGGGGCTCCTTTTTTCTGTTTTTTGCCTCGGCCTTTTTCGGCGATTTTCGTCACGAAAAAGCCCTTCTCTTTAATGAGAGTCTGGGCCTCTGCTTCAGAAGTGGCTTCGATGGTGTCTTTTACCTCGAGCCCCGTATTATCCATTGCCTCATATTGATAAACCGGCATGGCGTTACTCCGTCAAAAATCGTCTAAAAAGGTTGGTGTTCTGTATCAGCCTCATGGCTGGAAATTACTCGATATCTTCCATCACTGTTTCGCGAACCACTTCGTCGATCGTTGTGATGCCGTCAAAAATCAATTTCAGCCCTGCTTCGCGCAGAGTTGTCATTCCCTGGCTGCGGGCCACATTTCGCACGTCATCCGTTGACGCATCGGCGGTAATCAAATCGCGAATTTCATCGGTCACATCCATTAATTCATAAAGTCCGGTTCGGCCTTTGTAGCCTGAGTTATTACAGGTCGCACAGCCTTTTCCATAATAGAAGCTGTATTGCCGGGCCTGTTCAATCGGGAGCTGCAGTTCCAACAGCAGTTCATCACTGGGCTCAAATTCGGTGCGACATTCCTTGCAGATCGTTCGTACCAGACGTTGTGCCAGAATGGCTTCCACCGTCGCGGTGATCAAGAATTTGGGAATATCCATATCACGCAAACGTGTGATTGCCGAAGGCGCGTCATTGGTATGCAGTGTGCTGAATACCAAGTGCCCCGTGAGTGCACTCTGGACGGCAATTTCCGCTGTCTCAAAGTCGCGAATTTCGCCGATCAGAATCTGATCGGGGTCGTGACGCAAAATCGCCCGTAATACCGAAGCGAATGTGACTTGAATATCAGGATTCACCGGAACCTGAATCAGCCCGTCGATATCGTACTCAATCGGGTCTTCGGTCGTGATGATTTTTTCTTCAATCACGTTCAGTTCATTCAACGCGGAATATAACGTCGTTGTTTTGCCACTACCCGTTGGTCCGGTGACCAGCACAATCCCGTTGGGGCGATGAATCATTTCCCGGAATCGTGAAAGCGTTACCGGGTCCATACCAATTTTATTCAAGTCCAGCTGCACCACGGTTCGGTCAAGAATTCGCATAACGACAGCTTCGCCAAACAGTGTCGGCAGCACACTCACGCGCAAGTCGACCGGGTTGCCTGCGACGTTCAATTCGATACGACCGTCTTGAGGCAAACGTCTTTCCGCGATATCGAGGTCCGCCATAATTTTGACACGTGACACAATGGCATTTGCCAGGTGGCGCGGCGGAGGGACCATTTCGTACAACACGCCATCCGCGCGAACGCGAATTTTGAATTCATCTTCGAAGGGTTCCAGATGAATGTCACTGGCTTTGTCTTTGATGGCCAGCAACATCACCATATTCAGCAATTTACGAATCGGAGCCGCATCGGCAATTTCTTCAGACGAGGAAAGGTCGTAAACGTTCTTGCTGGTATCCTCGCCGAGCTCTATTTCCATCGCTCCGATCACATCTTCGATGCTATCCTGGTGCTCCGAATAATGGCGGACAATCGCGGCTTCCACATCTTTCAGATTCGAGACAGCGCCGCGCACATCGTAGCCCAGGAAATTGCGAAGGTCATCCAATGCTGCCACGTTTTGCGGGTCAGCCATGGCGACAGTCAGTACATCCGCCTTCAGGGAAATCGGCATGATTTTATAAATCGAAGCCATGGTCTCAGGTACGAGCTCCAGCACTTTCGCCGGAATATTCGTTTCTTCCAGATCAACAACAGGCATCCCCCATTGTTCGGCCAGCGCCTGTGTCACCTGCTCCTGGGAAACCAGCCCCATACGAACACCAACCTGGCCAATCACTTCACCCGGACTCTGTTTTTGTTCTTCCAGAATATCCCATAACTGATCTTCCGAGATATACCCCAGATCGACCATAATTTGACCAAGGCGTCTTGCTGCCATGTGTGCCTACCTTTGACTAACTCACTAATTTCATTCTGAAATGAACGACGCAGTTTTGTTTCACTGCGTTTCGGTTCCAGGCTCAATCTTCGTAATCATCATCATCTTCGTCGCCTTCTTCCCCGTCTTCCAGCAACCCTTTCTTCGCCATCGCGATCTTGGATTTGAGTTCCCCTGGATTATTCGAACGCATGACGACATCTCTTTCCTCGCATAATCCGTCACGCCAGAGGTTAAACAACGCATCATCCAGTAACTGCATGCCGAACTTGCGCCCGGTTTGAATACTGGAGTTAATGCGGTAGGTCTTGGCCTCACGAATCAGGTTGGCGATCGCCGGCGTGACCACGAGCATCTCATAAGCGGCGACGAGGCCTTTGGGTTTTTTAGGCATCAAAGCCTGACTGAGAATCCCGATGATGGACGTCGATAACTGGGTTCGAATCTGCTCCTGCTGGTTGGTAGGAAACACGTCGATAATTCGGTCGACCGTTCCCTGAGCCCCGGTTGTATGCAGAGTTCCAAAGACCACGTGGCCTGTTTCCGCAGCCGTAATCGCCGCCGAAATGGTTTCAAGGTCTCGCATTTCCCCCACCAGAATGACATCCGGGTCCTGCCGCAATGCACGTCTGAGTGCTTCAGGAAACGACGGCACATCAACGCCGATTTCACGTTGATTGATGGTCGATTTTTTGTGCTCATGATAATACTCAATCGGATCTTCCATCGTAATGATGTGGTGATCCATCGTATCATTCATATAATTGATCATACTGGCCAGACTCGTAGTTTTGCCACTACCCGTCGGGCCGGTCACCAGAAAGAGTCCGCGTGGCCGTTCCAGCAGATCGGTAATGACCGACGGCAGCCCCAGTTGTTCAAACGTCAGAAACTCATTTGGAATTCGCCGCAACACCATCGCGATATGGCCGCGCTGCTTGAAAACGGAAACGCGAAACCGCGCCTTGTCGCCGTAGGCAAAGCCGAAGTCGGTCCCCCCCACTTCCTGCAATTCCTGTTGATTTCTTTCCGGCGTGATACTTTTCATTAATGCAACAGTATCAGCCGGTTCCAGACTTTTGGTTTCCAGCCGAACCATGTGCCCGCCAGATCGGACCACCGGAGGCTGACCTGTGGTGATATGCAAATCGCTCACACGTTCTTTAACGACCGTCTCCAGTAATTTGTCAATCTGAACTGTTGCCATTCAAAGTACTTTCTGAAAACCTGTTGCCTGAAAAGTAAGCGATTACCAGTTAACGAGTAGAAATGAAACCGGCCACAAAAACAGGAACTCTTCCGCGCGTTGTTTTAGCTCATTCTTCCAGAACGATGATTCAACGCGGGATCCTCTTTCGCGACACAATTGGTTGTTAAAACAAGAATACGTTCAACATAGAATCAATTAAAAATATCGATAAGACTGTTTAGAAATGTAAAAATGAAATCAGCCGTAAAATAACGAATGTGATTGAATTATCCGGTAATTCACTTCAAAACTCAACAAAAGCCCTTAAATAGATCAAGATCTTCACATGAATAACCACACGGCTTTTTGACGCTCACATCCGGGCTGCCTCTCCTGAATGGCCCCTTCCATACAGAAAGGATGGTGCGACATTGATCAGTCCATCCCCTTAGACAGCTTCATCGCTTCTGCGAGTGTGGTAATCCCGAGTAATGATTTATCCAACGCATCTTCTGCCAGGGATTTCATACCGAACAAACGTGCCTGTCTTCTGATATTCTGAGACGGTTCACTGCGAAAAGTCATTTCACGTATAGCGGAATTCATCATCATTAACTCAAACACTGCTTTACGTCCTTTGTACCCGGTATGTGAACACGCGTTACAACCTTTACCCCGATTAAAGATAGCCGTCTCCAATTGACTGGCGGTCAGTCCGAGATACTCAATCTCACCTGGATCCGGCACATAAGTCTCGACACATTTACCACACACGACACGCACCAGGCGCTGTGCCATTACGGCCATTACACTGGAAGCAACGAGAAACGGTTGTACCCCCATATCGATCAACCGTGTAATAGAACCGGGCGCATCGTTCGTATGTAGCGTACTGAATACCAAGTGTCCTGTCAAAGAAGCCTGAATTGCCATCTCTGCCGTTTCCACGTCGCGAATCTCCCCTACCAGAATCACATTCGGGGCCTGTCGCAACATGGCACGGATGATACGGGAAAAATTGAGACCGATATTATGTTTGACTTCCACCTGATTGATACCGGGAAGATAATATTCCACCGGATCTTCTGCGGTAATAATCTTGCGGTCCGGACGATTCAGCTCACCCAGAGCACTGTACAAAGTTGTCGTCTTTCCACTTCCCGTAGGACCGGTCACCAGGAAAATACCGTTGGGTCTTCGGATAATGGTCTGGAACCTGCGGTAGTTCTCTTCTGAAAATCCCAGGCTCCGGATCCCCACTTTAATGTTATCCCGGTCCAGAATACGCATGACCACTGCCTGGCCGTGATTGGTGGGCAGAATACTCACTCGCAAGTCGAAGTCTTTTCCCGCAATCGTCGTCTTGATACGACCATCCTGAGGGCGGCGTTTTTCCGCAATATCCATCTGGGCCATAATTTTGAAACGTGAGACCAGCGCCATCAACAATCGTCGCGGCGGGCTGTCGCGTTCGATCAGCACGCCGTCAATTCGATAGCGGATGCGAATCCGATCTTCAAAAGGTTCGACATGAATATCGCTGGCCCGCATATTCACGGCTTCACTGATAATCAGGTTGGCCAGCCGAATCACCGGGGCACTGTCGTCTTCTGTCACCATCGCACCGGAGGTGGCGAGTTCGGTCGCCGTAATGTCGATGGCGGTTTCCGTAAACTCTTTCAACATCGTATCAACCGACTCGGTTTCACTTTGACCATAGTGCCTGTTGATCGCCGCCTGAATCGATTCAATCGGCGCCATCACGACATCGATATCACGATTAATGATAAACCGCAGCTTGTCCAATACCTCGTATTTCATCGGGTCATGCAGGGCGATCTGCAGAGAATCCCCTTTCATTCCCACCGGAATCACGATGTTTTCCCGTGCCATCGACTCGGGAACCAGTTCGATGACTGATTGTGGAATTTCGATCGAATCCAGTTCTACAAAATCGTATCCATACATGGAGGCCTGGGCCTGCGCAATCACCTCGGCTCCGACATATCCCAGTTTGACGAGGGCTTCACCAGCCGAAATCCCCATGGACTTGGCCAGACCTGAGGCTTCATCCAGCTGAGCTGGCCCCAGAAACCCATCATCCACTAACTGTTGCATCCAATCATCGGCCATTCAATTTCTCCACGGTATAGAATCGGTTTCAACCTGGTTGGATTCTTTTTTTCCCATATTAAAGGTGGGGAATCAAGACTCCGGTTAAATCTGGTTTATGAAAATTGTAGGAACTGCAGACTGTTTCCAGTCTGTCGGTCAGCTCACTCTGTTTGTGAAATTACTCGTCATCCCCATCTCAACTGAGTTGACTGACTTCTGATGTTCCAATGATTGATTGGGGAATAAAGACTTAAGAGATGTCGTACAAGAATTGCCTATTTTAATTTTGTAGTAGATCTGGAAGAGTGTCAAGGATGTAAATCGCTATACAAGAAATACTTGTGAGAGTTTTCTCTCGACAGATCCAAAATCAAACCGCCCTTTCGACGGATGCCTGCTCTGCCGTTGATGAGAACTCCCTGTTCAAGGCTGAAATGAATCAGCCAGCTCCTGCATTGCGGAGATCGTTGTTTCAATTTGTGACATTGTATTAAAAGGCCCGGGACTGAATCGTAATGTGCCACCAGAGTCCAGGGATTCAATGGAACGATGAATTCGCGGGGCACAGTGTAAACCTGCTCTCGTCTGAATCCCAAAATTTTCATCCAGAATTGACGCCAGTATCTGAGGCTCCACTCCCTGATTCACGAGACTGACCACACCCACCCTCGCTTCAATTGACTCAGGTCCCGGTATGACAAAGCCAGAAAGCTGCTGTAACCCTTCGATCAGTCGTGCTGTTAACTGCTGCTCATGCTGGCGCAGAGAGTGCACGCCTTTCTCCAAAACAAATTCTAAAGCCGCCCGTAAACCGACCAGCCCGGGCGCATTATGATTGCCCGATTCAAACTTGTCCGGCAGAGTCTGCGGCTGTGTTTCCTCTTCACTGCGGGTCCCGGTCCCCCCCTGTCGGAAACTGCCCACCTGATCGGCGACCTCGGATCGAATATAAATCAGTCCCGTCCCTAATGGGCCGAGCAGTCCTTTGTGACCCGGACAGGCCAGAAAATCAACGGGCATCTGAGACACATCAAACGGCAGATGCCCCGCCGTTTGAGCGGCATCCAGCAGAAATAAGATCCCGGCCTGTTGTGCGATCTCCCCCACTTCGTTCACAGGCTGGATGCTGCCCGTGACATTCGATGCATGATTGAGAATCATCAACCGTGTATTTTCCCGGATGGCGTCCCGAAAGTCAGCCGCATCTACAACCCCATGTCGATTCGCGGGAACGTATGTCGTTTCGATCCCTAACCGCTGTTTGAGAGTCTGCAAGGGACGCAGGACAGAATTGTGTTCCACATCCGAGGTCACAACATGATCGCCGGGCTGCAGCACGCCATGAATGATCGTATTCAGGCTGTCCGTGCCATTAAAACTGAACAGGACTTCCTCAGTCCGGGCCGCCCCCAGCAGCTGTGCAGCCAGCTTTCGACACTGATCGAAGGAAGACTGCGCCTCGATCGACTGCCGAGAAGCACCACGGCCGATGGGCGCTCCCACATGCCGATGATAGTGATCCATGGCGGCATAAACGGCATCAGGTTTCGGGAAGCTGGTCGCCGCGTTATCCAGATAAATTAACTGCCGCTCATTCATTGCATTCTAACCAAAGCGTCTCGAAACGCGTAGACATCAGCCACCGATGGAGTACATCGGACGATCCGGCTGAATGAACCGCGCGGTATTAATTTCATGTCCCTCTTTTTTCGCGGTGATACTGTTTCGCACCGCTTCAATGATCTGTTCATCCGGCGCATTCGCGCGGAAGAGTTCGCGGATATCGGTCTCTTCCAGACTGAATAAACAGTTTCGCAGTTTGCCGTCGGCGGTGATCCGAAAACGATTGCAACTCATGCAGAAGGGATTACTGATTGAGGCGATAAAGCCAATGCGCCCGATGCCATCTTCGAACACAAAATTGGAAGCCGGCGCACTTTTGTCTGATTGTTCTTCCGGCACCAGAGGCATAATCCCCTGCGACAGGATTTCCTGAATTTCATGGGCGAACAAAACTTTTTCCCGCTCCCATTGATTGTCTGCATCCAGAGGCATGAACTCAATGAATCGAATCTCGGCTCCGGTTTCACGGGCCAGACGACCGAAGGGAATGATTTCCGCTTCCGTCATATTTCGAATGGAAACGGCGTTGATTTTAACGGGATTGAAGCCAGCCGCATGCGCCGCCTGGATTCCTTCGCGCACTTTATCATATTCGTCGCGGCGGGTGATCTCCTGAAACTTCTTCGCGTTCAAGGCGTCGAGGCTGATATTAATCCGCCTCAAACCGGCGTCATATAACTGCTGAGCATACTGCGGCAGCAGAATCCCGTTGGTTGTGATGCCGATGTCTTCAATGCCCGGAATGTCGGCAATCATCTTCACCAGTTCGGGCAGATCTTTTCTGACCAGCGGCTCCCCGCCGGTCAAACGAATTTTATTCACTCCCATAGGAACGACAAGGCGCACAAACTTGACGATCTCTTCAAACGACATGATCTTGCTGCGATGCATAAACTGTACGTTTTCCGAAGGCATACAATAAAAGCAGCGAATATTGCAGCGATCAGTGACGCTGATTCTTAAGTTGTTATGCACGCGCCCGAATGTATCGATCAGCGGATTCAGGTTTTCCATCAATGCCTCTCAGGTTTAATGCGGTGTTGACGACTTGCAGTTAAAAACTTTTTCCGCCCGTTTATTCTTCTATTATAACCAGCCAGCGCCCTGACTGTGTTTATTTTGCCTTGATTTCCGGATGTTCCCATTCGGTCGTTCCATCCGACCAGTTTTCTTTTTTCCAGATCGGCACGATTTCCTTCAAGCGGTCAATCAGAAATCGGCCCGCTTCAAACGCCTCTTTGCGGTGAGGCGAACTGACGGCGATCGCCACACTGATCTCTCCCAGAGACAGGTGACCGACCCGATGTTCAATCGCGATCGCATGCACGGGCCATTGCGCCCGAGCCTCTGTAATCAACTGCTGCAACGTCTGTTGCGCCATTTCAGGATACGCCTCGTAGTCCAAAGCAACCGTCTGACGACCGCCAGTCATTTCACGGACGGTTCCCATAAACAGGACGACGGCCCCACACTCATTCGAGCGAACCCGTTCCGTAGTCGCTGCATAATCAATGGGTTGCTCTGTAATGGAAATAAAATCTGGTATCGTCATCCGAAATCAACTTTTTGCTTATCTGTTAAAATGCGTTTAACCGCCGCTGACCGGAGGAAAACAGGCCACTTCCTGATGTACATTCAGGACCTGATCTTCTCCTGCGTAGGCGTTATCGACGGCGATCAATAATTGACTGCTTAAAGGCTCTAACTGTGGGTATTGCTCTGACAAAGCCCGCCGCAAATCCGCGACCGTTTCTCCCTCTGCCATGGCAACCGGGATCAATTCCTGCGCGGCAAGTTCCCGGGCACGGGCAAATAACCTGACCTGAATCTGCTGGACTGTCATGAAACTACCAGTTTTTTCTTTTGGGGCTGCAGTTTCCGCTCAATTTCCGGCATCAGCCCGTAGGAAAGCGCCAGAAGTTTGACCGGATGGATGGTGGGAATCCGCGTTTCCTGTTCCATCTGCATTTTGCAACTGCTGCACTCCGTCGCACCCGCACGTACATGTGTTGTTTTCATATGATCGATCAGCTCCCGACCGATCTGCTTTGAGGTTTCAAAAGTGTCCCTGGCAAGTCCATACGTCCCCGCCATTCCCGAACAACCTTTTTCAATTGTATTCACCTGTAGTTCAGGAATCAAAGCGAGAAGCTCGATTAGCGGCGAAGTAGACGATAATGCCCTGGTGTGACAGGGGGTATGATAGTCCAATTCCAGGTTCAGAGGCCCGAAATCCTTTTTCAGACGACCGGCTGCATGCAGTTGCAGTAGAAAGGCCCCTGCTTCGATCGCCTGAGCCGAAACGGCTTCGGCTTCATCGCCGCGTACGAGCATCGGATATTCCTGCTTGAGACAGATGACCGACGCCGGCTCCGAACAGATGATCTGATGTCCTTCTCGGGCGAATTCGCCCATAATCTGAATATTTTCCTCTGCCAGGCTGCGGGCGGCAATCAGATCACCGGCGGAGACCATGGCCATGCCTGACGCCAGTTGCTGGGGGGGAACATAAACGGGAATCTGGTTATGCTGCAGCACCGCTAATAAGGCATGGGCCAGTTCGGGATCATGATAATTCGCATAATAGTCTACGAAAAAGACCACCAGTTCAGGATCACTGCCGGGGCGCGGGCGTTTCGTGAGTCGCTTGGGAACCGATCGTAAAAACGAACGGCGCGAAAACAAAGGCAGCTTCCGGTTGCGGTGAATGCCCATCATTTTTTCCATGACCCAGCGCGCCGTGGTGTTGTTGATGGCCCAGTTCGCTGCCATCGAGAGTGTACTTCCGAAAGCGCCGAACGAGTGCGCCCGTGAGAGAATCCAGTCGGTATGATTCAGGCCTTTGGTCGAGACATAAGCGGCCTTGGCCTCAATCGCCATTTGAGGGATATTCACCGACGAAGGGCAATCCAGTTGACATTGCTTGCAGTTGAAACAGGTATCTGCCAGTTTTTTGGTCTCTTCGGAAGAGAGATCATTAGGGTGAATCGCGCCGGAAAGTAACCCGCGAAACAGATTGGCCTTCGCGCGGGGCGAAGCCTCTTCAATCGTTTCGTTTCGAAATACGGGGCACATCCGGGAACCGGAATCCTGTCTGCGACACGAGCCACAGCCGTTACAGCGTGCGGCTTCGGTCTGCAGTTCCTGCGGCGTCCAGTTTAATTGTAAATCAATCAGTTCGGGAAATTTTTCCGGGACCGGTCTGAGATGCCGAATCGTCACATGCGGATCATCGTTGATAATTTTCCCGGGATTGAGCAGATTATGCGGATCAAAAATATCTTTGACCTGACGAAAGGCGCGATACAAATCGCCGTACTGCGAGCGAATAAACGCGGTTCTCGCCAGACCGTCCCCGTGCTCTCCGCTGATCGTGCCGTTTAAGGAAAAGACGGTTTGATATAAATCGCGGGCGATGCTTTCCAGGATCGGTGCATTCTGATCGGTCAGCGCGGGCAGAAAAGGACGCAGATGAATTTGCCCCGAAGCCGCATGCGCATATAACGTCGCCGTCACCTGATACCGCTGAAAGACTTTCTGCGCCTTTTGAGAAAACTCATACAAACATTCCGGGGGAATGGCGATATCCTCCACAAACGGCTGCGGCCTCGATTCTCCCGGCAGGCGACTGAGAGAAGGCACTACTTTTTGCGGCAGCGACCAGAGAAAATCGACTTCATCCGACTGATGTGTTTCCATCGCGACCACAACACGGGAATTGATATTTTTCACAGCCAGAATCACATTATGTAATCTGTCCTGAACCTGTGCATCACTGAAGCCGACCTGTTCGACCAGTAACGCGGCCTCTGCCGCCGGTGAAATCAGCGAGGCAAAACGGGGATCGGCGTCTCTCGCTAAAGATAACAGGCGGCGATCCAACAGGTCACAGGCAGAGGGCTGCAGGTGAATGATGGTTTGCACCGCATGAATCGCCGAGGCCAGATCCCCAAACAGCAGCAGCGTCACGCCGCGATGTGCGGGTAAAGGCGAAACATGCAGTACTGCAGAAGAAAACATGGCCAGCGTCCCTTCTGAACCGACCAGTAATCTCGCCAGGTTCAGATGCTGCCGGGTTTTGATTCCTTTTAAATAATATCCGCTGCAATTGGGAATGCGGGTCGTCTGTTTTTCCTGTATTAAAGATTCATTGTCGGACAGCAGTTTGGAAAGCCGGCTTAAAATCGTCCGCCGGGCCTGTTCCGCTTTCAAATCAGCGGGCACTTCGCCTAATAACGAGGTACCGGAGCCGGTTGCCAGAGGCTGGTTGAGAATCGACAGACTTTCATTCCCCACCTCAAAACAGGTTCCGTCCGAAAGTATCACTTCCAGCTGCTGAACGTAATCTCGGGTGGAGCCGACGCGAATCGCACGCGAACCAGCGGCATCGATGGCCAGCATACTGCCGATCGTCGTGACTTCCGTATTCGAGGGGTCGGGAGGAAAATACAATCCCCGCGGTTTCAGATATCGATTCAGCTCAGCATGGACCACTCCCGGCTGAACGCGCACCAGATTATCATCGATCAATTCAAACCGGGTCAGATAACGCGAACAGTCAACCACAATCCCGCTGCCAATGGCATCGCCGACCAGGCCGGTGCCCGCCCCCCGGGGAATGATGGGGATATTCATATCCGTGGCGTATCTGGCAATCGCAATTAAATCATTGCGTTCACGCGGATAGGCAACACACAAGGGGGGAATCTGATACAGGCTCGCATCGCTGGCATAAATAGACAACGCCACAGGATCGCATCGCACGTCGCCTGCAATCAGACTGGAAAGATCTTCTGCGATTCTTTGCTGTTGACGATCCAAAGTTACTGGCTCTCGGGCTGAATTTCCTGCACGCGATTGATGAGGCTTGGGTATTGTCTATTCTACGCGATAGACGTGCATGGTTTGAATAGTCAATCCACTGATTCATGCTGCGCCCCGAGAATTCAGGAACCTTTATGAAAGAACCTGTACAACAAGCGCATTCCGCAATCTTCCCGAATACTGTTTCTTCAGAGTTTTTTCACCAGACGGACCACGCTCATCGGAAAACTCACATCTTCCCCTGCTCAGATTAATTCTGCCCTGCTGTCTTTTTTCCGAAAGTGGATGTATCGCGCGACTGCTTTGCTAACCATTCACAGGCAGGCTCGGGAAAGCCTTCATGTCCTCCCTGAAAAATGGTGACACGTGCTAAACCGGAATTCCGTCTCAGATGAATGTCGCGGCCGTAGGTTTCGTCTGTCTCTTGATCAGCAGGTAACGGCTCTTTCAGTTTGCCCTGATCCCACAGTTGCTGCAGTTCCGCTTTCGAAACCGGCGCCGTCTGATTTTTTTCTGCCAGTGCGTTGAAGGCGTTTAAAGTATGAGCAAACGGAACAGAGCCCGTTTTTCCGTCCGTCACGCCGGCGTTGAGATCCAGGGGCAATTCAGTGGCATTTGCGATCCAGTACACGGGAGAACGATCGCGGTATTCCGCGTCGATTTCTGCAGAAGCCCCCGGCTTGTCCTGCAGCGATTTTAATATCATGCGTGCGTAATTCTGCGGTTCCCCGTCCTTCAGATGAAACCGATACCAGTCTGCCAGTTCGCTGATGCCAACCCACGCTGATGCTGCGGAAAACCGATCCGGATGATGGCCCGCCATCAGCATCGTCATGTGACCGCCGCCCGAGGTTCCTGCCAGATAAATGCGTGACTGGTCGACGTCATAGTGCTCGATCATAAAATCGATCGCGTCCAGAATATCCTGGCGGGCTAACCGCGAACCGCAGGCTTCCGGCTGCCGATTCACTCCGCGAAAATCCGGGTGCAGGTAAATCCAGCCCCGTTTTCGCGCTTCGTTCAGCCACTTGGCGTTATCCTGCTTATAGTTACCACTCCAGGAATGCAGAAACACCAACAGCGGGGTCGGAGTTGTCTTCGCGGTTTTCGGCACCCAGATCAGAGACGGCTGCAAACTCTGATCGAGGGTGCTTTTGACTTTGATCGGTCTCAGAGAACGTTGCTTTACCGCCTGTGCTGGTTTCGATTCAGAAACTTTTTCGGTCGCCATCAGCGTCCCATCACAGGTGATGCACAAAACCAAAACGAACGCGTATAAAAAATATCTCTGCCACATGAAAACAGACTCCTCAGATTGCTGATCTTTCGCTGAATTAATTTTCCTGATCGGTTTCGGGCTTCTGCTCGGCGTATTCAATTCTACCCCAGAGGTTCCCGCCCACTTTACCATGCTGCCAGGTTCCCGCATAGCGTCCTTCAAAGAACATCACGCGCGAAGTAAAGGCATTTCCTAAACCCGGAATGGTTAAATTGGTCAATGAAATCACGGGGGTGTCACCTGCCCAGAAGACATTCAAAGGCATCGGCACATTGACGTCGTTATCGCCGTATTTAATCCGTGCGGTAATCAACCATTGATGGCCGTCCAGTTTTTTGGCGGCGGCAATTTCATAGCGTTCTTCGCGAGGCGGTTTGCCGTTTGTTTTGCCATCCACGGTAAAATGCCCCACCAGAGTGGCGCCCGTCATCTGCTGTTCGAACTTCTGCTCCCGCAGTTCCTGCTGTTTCGCTTCCTCATCCTTTGGCTGCGCGGAATCAGCGGCCATCCCCGAACCCAGAGAGAGTAACAATACACATACGGCTGTCGAACTTTTCTTGAGAAAACTCATCTTTTATGCCTCATGATTTCCTTGTGAATTTTCAGGGCGAAATGAATTCGCTACGATACACCCATCCTACACTACTACCGCTCACAGGTGAATCATACGGTAAAACAATGACAGATCCCGATCATCAAAACCAGCCTGCCCACTCCCCCGTTGATTCCGTCCCCGCACCGGGTACGCCACCCGATTATAACATCTTAACTCCTGCATTTGAAAAGCTTTGTGATGTAATTGCCCGTCTGCGATCGCCGGAAGGTTGCCCCTGGGACCGGGTGCAGACGCTGGAATCGATCAAACCTTACACGTTGGAAGAGACGTATGAACTGCTGGAAGCCATCGATTCCGGCAATGATCAGCATATTATTGAAGAGCTGGGCGACCTGCTGCTGCAGATTGTTCTCGATTCCCAGATCGCCGCCGACGCAGGCCGCTTCGACTTAACGCACGTGGTAAACGGGCTGACACAGAAAATGATCGACCGCCATCCGCATGTTTTTGGGAATGTCAGCGCGGAAACGCCTGAAGAGGTTCGCAAAAACTGGGACCAGATCAAGGAACAGGAAAAACAGCGGCATTCCATTTTTGACGGCCTGCCGGAAGCGTTGCCTGCCCTCGCACGCGCTGCACGCGTGGCTGAAAAAGCGGCCAAAGTCGGCTATGATTTTCCCCATCGGGATATGCTGTTTGATAAGTTACGCGAAGAGATCCAGGAACTGGCGGACGAAATTTATCCCGCAGGCAAAATCCCGGACACACCTGCCACCGTGGAAGCCGACATCATCGCCGACACAGAAATTGATGATCCCGCACTGCAGGCGCGCGTGGAAGGCGAGCTGGGCGATATTTTATTCGTGGTCGCCAACATCGCCCGACGCTGGAAAATCAATCCGGAAGAAGCACTGCGAAAAAGTAACCGCAAGTTTCAACACCGGGTACAGAAGATCGAACTGGAACTGGAAAAAACAGGTCGTTCGATTCAGGACGCGTCGCTGCAGGAGATGGAACAGATCTATCAGGCAGTCAAACAGCAGGAAAAACAGACCTCGTAACGCGATTTCCTTTTACGTTAAAACGGTAAATCGACGCCCAGACCTTCTTCAAGTGCCAGTTCGTAGACCTTAACGCCCATCGCCACATCTTCCACGGCCAGCCCGACCGACTTGAACAGTGTGACCTGGTCTTCGGTGGCACGACCCGTTTGACGTTCGGCGACAATCTCGCACAGATTATGCATTAGCCGCCAGTCGGTGATCCCTTCATCCACGGGTTGAAGGAAATCCCCTGCTTCCAGCTTACACTGCTCGATATCATCACAGACAATCACATCGGCCCGTTTGATGGTGGTACGATCGATTTCCCGCCGTGAACGATGATTCGATCCGACGACGTTCATGTGAGTTCCTTCATCGAGCACACGGCCGTCAAACAAAGGAGCCTTGCTGGTGGTGGCACAAATCACGATATCTTTTTCAGCCGCCGTTTCATCTGGAGAATGAGAGGCTGTGACTTCCACGTCACACAGTTCCGTCATTTCTTCCGCAAACCGGCTGCACTTCTCAAAATCACGCGAATAAACAGAGACGAATTCAATCTTGCGTGTTAAACAGACAGCCTGCAATTGCGTTCGCGCCTGCAGTCCGGCCCCGAACAGACCCACGACTTTTGAATCGGGGCGCGCCATGTATTCCGTCGCCACACCACTGGCAGCGCCTGTGCGCAGCTGTCCGAGAAAATCACCTTCAATTAAAGCGCGCATCTCACCGGTTTCCTGGTCATAGATGGCGACATGAAACTGTGCACCCGCTTTGGTTGTCGTATACGCCTTCCAGCCAACATAATTCAGGTATTCATTGGCAGCCGACATGGTATGCAGCATGATTCCCGGTGCCTTCACGCGCCGCCGTGGTTCATTGATGGCTCTGCCGGAGGCCAGTTCTTTAAACACTTTATGAATGATCAGTAAGGATTTTTCCATATCCATTACAGAACGAACATCATCCTCAGTAATATACAATACCGCCATGAACGGTCACCTTTTCGTCGCAGAATCAGGATTGATGACAATGAAACGTGAACAGACTTTCTGTCTCTCACTTATAATGACGTTTCCGACACTTTATTACACGCTAACGTGAAATCAGTTGATATACAATACCAGTATCAACCTGATAATAACCAACGGCGAGAGCAACATGCGCAGCAACTGCGTTGGACTCCTCGACATGCCATTCCAGCTTGGTAATCAGTTCATCCTGCAGACGGCGGGCGATTTCCAGCAACAGTGACTGGCAGTAACCTTTGGATCGCTCCTCTTCTTTCACGAAGACATCTGTCAGTCCGATCACGCGCTCTTCCCATTTGGGAATATACAAATCCAGCCCTACGACAGTCGCAGAGGCGACTGCCGCCTCTCCTGTCTTAGGCACAAGCTCGAAGTGGAGGGTCTCCAGTCGGCCCATCCGAGTCAGCCACCACCAGTTGGGTGGTTGAAAATTTTCGGAAATCATCAGCTGCATTTTGCGACGGATGTTGACCAGATGAAATTTGATGGGAGGTTTAGGGCCGAGCAGGTCGCGTTGATAAATTCGAGTCGAGATGATGGCATGATAGCCGATCGTTTCAAAGAACGGTGCTGCCTGTGGATCAGATAACAGAAAACCGGAAGGACGAGTTCCACCGTACAGGCCAACCAGATAAGGCGACTCCAGCCCGGAAGGCCCCGCCGTAATCAGGGTGGCGCCTTTCGACTTGAGATAGGTTTCCGCGTGCAGCACCAGTTCACGCCCGATGCCCCGTCGACGAAATTTTGGATGCACAATGACGGCGCAGATCACGCCTCGAGAATAGTCTAGCGCAGACAGTTCCGCATTCGGCCCGAAACCTGCCAGGATAAAGCCGACGACTTCCCCATTTTCAACAGCAATGATCAGCCCGTTCGGATCGAAATACGGTTGTGAGTAAATCAGAACTTCGAAAGCATCATTCGTAAGACATTCCGCGGCTCCTCTTCCCAGACCGGCAGCATGCCATAATCTCAGCAACTGCGGTGGGTCAGTATTATGAAACGCGCGAAACTCAGTCACAAAGTGCTCTCATCAAATGTGAACGGGACTTAGAATCAGATTTTCCGAAACAACAATAAATAAAGCCCCCTTGTCTTCCCAAGAGGGCTTTTCGGCTCATTATTTCACTTTTTTGACAGCTTCGATAATCGCAGCGGCAGTCAAACCGTATTTGTCCAGCAACCCCTGGGGATCGCCACTTTCTGCAAAACAGTCACCGACATTGACATACGCCATCGGCACCGGATTCGATTGTGAAACCACCATCGAAACCACGGAACCCAGTCCCCCATGCGCCATATGCTCTTCGGCCACAACAATCGCGCTGGTCTCGCGCGCTGCTTTCTGAATGGCATCAACGTCGATGGGTTTTACAGTGTGCATATCAATGACACGTGCACTAATTCCTTCTTCAGCCAGTTTGGTCGCTGCATCAATGGCACCGGCTACCATCAGTCCGTTGGCAATGATGGTCACATCGTCGCCTTCACGAACCGTGTTGGCTTTTCCGATTTCAAATGTATCCTCTGTGGTATAAATCTCAGCCACATTCGGTCGACCGAGTCGCAGATAAACCGGACCTTCGTACTCAATCATGGCTGCGGTCGCTGCTTTGGTAGAGACGGCATCAGCGGTTACGATCACCACCATACCCGGCAGACTGCAGGCCAGTGACACGTCTTCAATTCCCATCTGCGAAGGACCATCTTCGCCAATTGAAATACCGGCGTGCGTTCCGACCAGCTTCACGTTCATGCCTGGAAAAGCGATCGACATTCTGATCTGATCGTAGGCATTACATAACAAAAATGCGGCAAAACTGGCGACAACGGGAATCTTCCCGGTGGAAGCCAGACCGCCAGCCACGCTGACCATATTGCTTTCTGCAATACCCATATTGAAAGCGCGTTCCGGAAACGCCTTCGCAAAAACTTCCGTGCGTGTTGAATTTCCGACGTCACCATCGACGGTGACGATTTCCGGATGCTTCTCACCCAGTTCTTTTAATGCATCACCAAATGCATCCCGGGTGGCTTGTCCGATTTTCAATCCACTCATTTCGCCTAAATACATAATGATCTGTCTCTTTTGTCTGTGAGTTGACTTTATCTGTTGATTTATTTCGAACTGCCGTCAGATATTTTCTGTTCGGATCTGATGTCCTGCACAGAAAATTCGACAGCACAGGTCCTAACCGAGATACGCAAGTGCTTTTTCTGCCAACTCGGGCGAAAGCGGTTTGCCGTGATAGTTACTGTCTCCCGTTGCTTCCAGCACGGGCAGAATTCCATACCCTTTTTTGGTCTTTGAAATAATAGCCTTGGGACGATCCGTGATTTTGGCAGCGGCTTCGAGCGCTGCGACAACGGACTTCTGGCAGTTACCTTCGATCGTCTGTGTATGCCAGCCAAAGGCGGCGATCTTTTCTTCGAAGCAACCCAGATCAAGCACATCTTTGGTCGCACCGGTCTGCTGGTACCCGTTCTGGTCAATGATGGCAGTCAAGTTACCCAACTTGTACTTTTCAGCACCAGCCAACGCTTCCCAGACCTGACCTTCGCCCATCTCACCATCACCAATTACGACAAATACATTGGCGCCGTTCTTGTTCAAACGTGCTCCCAGAGCCTGACCGATGCCCAGTGACAACCCCTGTCCCAGCGAGCCGGTTGAGGCTTCAATTCCGGGAAGCCGTTTCATATTCGGGTGGCCTTCAAACGGGCTGCCCAGTTTGCGAAGCGTCATCACATCATCCACTGAAAAGTAGCCCGCTTCCGCCATGGCTGCATACAGTACGGGGACGGCGTGCCCTTTACTCAAAATGAAACGATCCCGGGCTTCCCAGGTCGGATTTTGAGGGTCGTACTTCATGAAACCGCCGAACCAGAGGGCGTTGACGACTTCAACGGCAGACAGACTGCTGCTGGGGTGTCCACTGCCCGCTTCGGTCGTCATACGGATAATCAGACGGCGAAGGACTTTCCCTTTTTCCTTCAACTCTTCGATCGATAAGGCATTTGCTTGAGCAGCCACTTTGTTTCCTTCAATTCTCTTCTAAACAAACAAATTTTTGTCACGCTCTGAATCACCCTCAATCAGTGACATTCGACATGCTGACTTCACGCGATCAAAAAGATGTGTGTTACCCGATCGGGTAAACATTGATTAGAGCAGTGACAACTTTCAGGCGCCGCCAGGCGCAACTTAAGCGCGTCAATTTATAACTCGTATGCTAACGAGCAAAGGCTCCAGCGACAACCATTCGGGCAATAGAAACCGGTTTGTCTAATTGGAAAACCGCTGCTTTACCCTGTTTTTTGCTTAAATTCACGAATCGCTCAAAAAAGTTTCATACGTTGCCCGGTGATTCTGCGTTTCTCCCAAAATACACAACTGTTTACAAGATGAGTCTTTAATGCCTGCTGATATTTGGCAATAATGGAATCAGCGTTTCCCTATGCAACTGATTCATTTTCGACTTGAGTGAGGCTCCCAAGTGATGGATGCAAGCCCCTTTACAGATCAGGAATTACTGGCATATCTGGACGAGTCACTGTCCGTCGGACTGATGTCACAGATCGAAGAGGCACTTAGACACAACGACTCGCTGCGCGTCCGCCTCGCACAACTGTCCCGTCAGCGCGATCAGGGTGCGCATTCCGTCGGTGAAATCTGGCGAAGAAACCACCTCAGCTGTCCTTCGCGGAGCCAGCTGGGAGGATATTTACTCGAAACGCTCACACCCGCATTTCAAAGCTACATCGAATTCCATCTGCGTCAGACAGGCTGCCGCTTCTGTGCCGCCAACCTGGAAGACCTCCAGGCAGGCATGTCCACTGCTTCAACGGACAAGGAGCGCAGAAGACAAAAATACTTCCAGTCCTCAGCCGGTTACCTCTCTGCTAAAAAAGAAGATCAGTAACACCGCAGTCTGTCATCAGTCGAGTGGCCCGCTTTCAAAATCGGATTCGTTGACCCAGCCTGCTTTGACCGGTTCGCCTTTCAGATACCGCTCGTAAAAATGGCGTGTGCGGGGGTCCGAGTATTGATAACCCTCGAATACGGCACCGTTCCCCAGCGCACGCGGGTCCTGCTGAGCCGTCAACTCTGCCTGCAGCTGCTGCTTCAGGGAATTCTTGAGGGTCTGAAATTCCGGCAGTGCCGCCAGATTCTTCATACATTCCGGGTCGTCCTGAATCGCATACAATTCTTCCGCTTCGCGTTTGCCGAACGCCCAGCGCCAGAACTGCGCCTGCTGCCCCTCTCTGCGGAGCTGCAAAATGGCGGTCTTGGTCGGGCTGCCGTCACAATTCAAATATCCCGTTTCCGGATTGCCGGCAGGCCAGCGTCCGGGTTCGTCATTCTTCAGATACAGCATGCCCGCCTTCACAATCCCGCGAATGGGATAACCCTGGTCAGACGGCCTGCCGATATCGTGCCGTTCTTTGCCGATCAGCACATGATCGCGTTTCGTATTCACAATACCGGATTGTTTCGATTGAAAAATATCCGTCAGGCTGCACCCCGCCGCTGGCTGCATGCCGGTCTGCTCCCATTGCATGCCAGCCGCTTCGATAAACGTCGGCGCAAAATCGATGAAACTGACGTAATCGTCGATCACCCGATTTCCGGTTTTAATTCCCTGCTGCCACATGATCGCCAGAGGCAGATGATTCGACGGTTCGTATTCCTGCCCTTTGACGCGGGGAAACGGCATGCCATTGTCGGCGGTGACGACGATGATCGTATTTTCCAGTTCATTCTGCTGTTCCAGAAATTCCAGCATTCTCACCAGATGCCGATCAAAGTGTTCGATCTCATAGGCATAATCGAGCATGTCATTTCGAATCACTTCATTGTCGGGCCAGTAAGCGGGAACGCGGTCGATGTCGGTCAGTTTCTTGCCTGCCTTGCTGACTCCCGAACCATATTCATATCCGCGATGCGGTTCCAGACCGCCATACCAGAAACACCAGGACTTCCCCTCGGGACAGTCTTTCAGAAACTGCTCAAAATTGGCGGCGTAATCGATGGGAGAAATTCCGCTGGCGGGTGGTTTTGCTTTTAAACTGTTATACGCGGGACCTGCCAGATCGCGGCGTTTGCCCGCTGCATCCACGGCGACTCCCGGTGCCCAGCCTTTCGCGGTCTTGCCGACCGCATATCCGGCGTCGGCTAACGCTTCGACATACGTTTTGAATTCCGGCGGGAAAAACGCCATATGATTCCCGGCCTCTTTCAACTGCCAGGAATTTCGCCCCGTCAGAATACAGGCACGCGAGGGAGCACACTTGGCATTGGGAGTATACGCGTTCGTAAACAGGAGTCCTTCCCGCGCGACCCGGTCGAAACCTGGTGTCTTGACCCACGAACAACCATACGCGCCCATATGCGGAAACGAGGCATCATCGGCAATGCAGAACAGAATATTGGGACGACCCGTGTTTGCTTTCGTCGGCTCAGCAGAGGCGATGCCGCCAGTCACAAACAGAAAAAACACCATCGATAGAAAACGGAGCGCAGGTTGGTTCATTTCAGCAGATCCCCGGCAAAACAAGCAAAGGCGGAAACAGTCGCCTGTGGATCATCCCCGTGGATAATCACAGACTCTTATCTTATGCAACAGAGGAGACAGTCACAAGAAGTTTCGGCCAGGTCGTGTTTCTGAATTCGAATTGGTCTTTGCAAAGGGGAGGAACCGGGGCAAACGCCCTTCGGCTAATACGTCTTCCCGCTGTCAAAGTACATTAAACAAGATCAGCCGCACGGCGTTAGCCTAATGGCACTTACTTTAGAAAAAGATTGTAATCCACA
>TARA_R110002111_G_scaffold123265_3_pt1 | contig 78121 bp, 62 predicted proteins | sample TARA_R110002111 | Tara Oceans TARA_R110002111 (sample SAMEA4397363) | marine metagenome | biome: Polar Biome; feature: [ZZZ] marine water layer (ENVO:01000295); material: water (ENVO:00002006), including particulate matter (ENVO:01000060) such as... | depth 199 m
ACAACTTGGCGTGCTACTGGGCGCTGGCGGGTCGGCTTGAGCGGGCGCTGGATTACTGGCGGGTGTGTGTTGAGGGTGGGTATGACCTGAATGGGGCGGGTGGCTGGTGGCGGGTTGATCCGGACCTTGAGGATTTGTGGGATGACGAGCGGTTTTGGGGGATCGCGGGGGAGTGATTGGATTGGGGTTTCTGGTTGCGGTTTTGGGGGAGTATGGGCGATAGGGTTCCTAGAGTAGGGTTCGGCTGGCTGCGTCCTCGATGAGGTGGTGGCTGGCTTGGCTATTGGTTCTGTGGCTTTGGCACTCTGGGACTGTTTCTGGACGCCGAATTGAGGTTGGTATGGGCACGATTACGATCAACGGGCTTGTGTGCGAGTTTGAGCAGGGCGAGAAGATTCTCGATGTGGCGAATCGCTGCGCGGTTGAGATTCCTCAGTACTGTTACCACAAGGGGTTGAGTGTGCCTGCGCAGTGCCGGATTTGTTTGGCGCAGATCTCGGCTCCGAATCCGCGGAACGATGGCAAGCTTGAGCTGATGATGGGCGGGAAGTTGCTGCCGACTTGTTCGACGGATGCCGCGGAGGGGATGGTGGTGACCACCGAATCTGAATCTGCGGTGGCGAACCAGAAGGCGGTGATGGAGTTTTTGCTGATTAATCACCCGCTGGATTGTCCGGTGTGTGATCAGGCGGGTGAGTGCACGCTGCAGGATTTTTCGTATCAGTATGGGCGGGGGCATTCGCGGTTTACGGATCAGAAGGTGAAGCAGCCTAAGAAGGATCTGGGACCGAATGTGTATCTGTATTCGGATCGGTGCATCATGTGCACGCGGTGCGTGCGGTTTGCGGATGAGGTTGCGGGGACGACGGAGCTGATGATTGATGGTCGGGGGAACCAGTGTCAGATTGATGTGTTCCCGGGTGTGCCGCTGGATAATCCGCTGGCGAGCAATGTGATTGATTTGTGTCCGGTGGGGGCGCTGCTTGATAAGGACTTCTTGTTTGCCCAGCGCGTGTGGTTCTTGAAGAGGACGGCGGGGATTGACCCGTTGACTTCTTCGGGTGACAACATTTGGGTGGAGCACAATCAGGGGCAGGTGTACCGGTTGAAGCCACGCGAGAACATGGGGATCAATACTTGGTGGATGACCGATGAGGTTCGGTATGGGTGGAAGTTTGTGCACAGCGAGGATCGGCTTGTGGGACCGATGCGGCGCGAGCATGGGATGATGGTTGAGGCGAGCTGGGCGCGGGCGTACAAGCAGGCGATCCAGATGATGAGCGCTGATCGTTCGGCTGGCGGTTCGTTGGGCGTGTTGGTTTCACCGATGCTGACGAGCGAAGAAGTGTTCGCGTTGGTGACGGCGGTGCGCTCGATTGATGGCTCGGCGAAGTTCTATGTGGGCGCGGTGCCTGTCGATGGCGAGGACCGGGTGTTCAAGAACACGGGCGGGGCGAAGGACTTTACGATGCGCGCGGAGAAGGCGCCCAACGCGCGGGGCGTGCGGCGGGTGCTGGATTCGATGGGCGCCAACAGCGGGGAGTTTGAATCGTTCATCAAAGATGCTGGCTCTGGTGGGGGTGGATTCGGATGTGTGGTGCTCACAGGGAACTATCCGAGCGACTGGGTGACCGATGGGCTTGTGAACGCGATCAGCGATTGCGAGCTTGTGCTGATTGATACGCTCGACTCGACGCTTGTGGAGATGGCGGGGGTTGTACTTCCGTCGTCGACCTTTGCGGAGAAGGCGGGGAGCTTTGAGAACTGTGATGGGGCAGTGCAGCATTTCTCGCAGGCGATCCCTGGACAGCACGCGAGCAAGAGTGAGGGGCAGATCGCGATGGACCTGATCGAGCTTGGCTCGGGTGGTTCGCTGCGTCGGCATCCTCCCGCGTTCGGGGCGCAGATTGTTGATGCGCAGCCGGGACAGGTGTCGGGGGCGAGCGAATCGGTGAACCTTGAGCGGGGCGAGTTGTTTGATGTTGAAGTGATCCGGTCGGAGATGGGGAAGATCGAATCGCTGGGCAGCTATGTTAGTTCGATTGTGATGGCTCCGGAAGAGGAGTTGGTTGAATCGGACATGGAGATGGTGACGCTCTAACGGTTGGCGACTTGTTTTGGGGGAGTTTGGGAGTAGGCGATGATGTTCCCGTGGTATGTGTGGCTCGGGCTTGGGCTGGTGGTGTTTGTGTTTGCGACCTTCTTTACCTTCATTTGGTGGAAGATCGGGGACCAGTGGGCGGATGCTGAGTACAAGAAGTTTGGGCATGGGGGCGGGGGGCCGGTTGATACGAGCAAGGCGACGGTGATTTCTGGATTTGATTCTGGGGACGCTGTTGTTGTGAAGGATGTTGCTGATGCGGGTTCGTCTGATGAGAAGACGGGTTGATCGGGGTGGATCGGGTTGGGTATAGGTTGGTGGTGGCGTATGAGGGGACGGATTTTTGTGGGTGGCAGAAGCAGGAGCCGCCGGCGAGTGAGTTTTTGGGTGGGAACAAAGAGAAGACCCCCTCCGTCCGCGAAGACGCGGACACCTCCCCCGCCCCCCAAAGGAAGAGCCCGGGGGAGGAGAGTGGGAAGCGCGAGGTTGTTGGGCGGGTGATCAAGGATGGTGTGGAGCGGGTGCAGCTTCGGACGGTGCAGCATGTGCTGGAGCGCGCGGTGCGGGAGGCGCTGCGCGAGGAGGTGGTGCTTGGGGGGGCTTCGCGGACGGATTCGGGGGTGCATGCTTGGGGGCAGGTGGCGTTCTTTGTGAGTTGTCCTGATGTTGAGAAGGGGGTTGGGTGGCCTGAAGATCGTGGGGTGGATCGGCTGGTGAAGGCGGTCAATGCGCGGCTGCCTAGGGATGTGTGGGTGCGGTCGGCGGAGGTGGTTGGGGAGGATTTCAATGTGATCGGGGGGGCGGCGAGCAAGGAGTACACCTACACGATGGCGTGCGGGGAGGCGCGGCCGATTTTTGGGCGGCGGTATGTGTGGCATACCTGGTATGACTTGGATGTTGCGAAGATGAACGAGGCGGCGAAGGTGCTGATCGGGGAGCATGACTTTGCGGGCTTTGCGCAGATTAATCATGGGCGGAAGACGACGGTGCGGACGATCTTTGATTGCTCGGTTGAGGAGCTTGATGGGGGGAATGATGTGATCGGGATTGGTGGGGACGGGGTGAAGCTGGTGCGGGTGCGGGTTTCGGGGTCGGGGTTTTTGTACAACATGGTGCGGATTGTGGCGGGGACTTTGATGGAGGTTGGGCGGGGGAAGATGTCGGTTGATGATGTTCGTGCTGTTGTGGAGGGCGCGGATCGTTTGAAGAATCGTGGTCCGACGCTGCCTCCGATGGGGCTGCGGCTTGAGTGGATTCGGTATTGAGGGAAGAAGGGGTTGGGGACTGGCCGCTTGCCACTAGGGGAAGATTTTGAAAAGGATGGGATCGAGGTTGCGGGTTGTTGGGCGGTGGGGGGTTTGGGTGTGTACTTTTTTGGTGTTGGTTTCGATTCCGGTTTCGGTGTGGGTTCAGCCAATGGTGATGGTTGTTGGCCTTCATCCAAACCACTCGAAGACGATGTATGGGGCACGGCTTGTTGATGGGCGGCTTGTTGTAGAACGCGATCCAGTTTACTTTCCAAATATGATCTCTGCTGCACCTCCCAAGACGACTTGGACCCCATATGTACATACAGGTGTAGGTCCAAAGGGTCGCAAAAATAGGTGGTGGTCGGCTCCGTCTACGGATACTGGTGCTTTGGGAAGCCGCGGATGGCATCGGTGGGTTGAAATTCCGATGATGTATCCGGCGGTGTTGATGGCTGCGTGGTCGGGGTGGTTGATGCGGGGGGTGAAACGACGGCGGCGATTGGCTGGGTGTTGTGTTGGGTGTGGGTATTCGCTTGAGGGATTGGAAGGTGGGGTGTGTCCGGAGTGTGGGGGTGGGGAGAAGCTGGCACAAGAATGAAGAGCCCTCACCGCGGCCCTCTCCCCGAGGGAGAGGGAGGAAGAGAAGATGCCCTAGGATGAGGGTATGAGTGAAACTGATTTTAAGAATCGTGGACGCAAGCGTCGTGTGTTGGTGGTGACGGGGACTCGGGCGGAGTTTGGGTTGCTCAAGCCTGTGATGAAAGCGGTTTTGGATCGGGGGGGTGATGTTGGTGGGAAGATCACAGGCGGGACGCCTGTGCCACGGGGGGATGGGGGAGGCAACGGGCTGGAAGCCCGTTCTACTGGAGATGGGGGGGTCGGTTTGGAGTTGTTGGTGGTGGCGGCGGGGGCGCATTTGGTGCAGCCTGCTGTGACATTCAGAGAGGTGAAGGCGGAGTTTGAGGTGGCGGACTCGATCCCGATGCAGACGGCGGGGCGGGTTGGCCGGCAGGAAGATGTTGAGGCGCTGGGGCGCGGGGTGTCGCGGTTTGGGCGGTCGTTCTCGATGCTTGATCCGGACTGGGTTGTGGTGTTGGGGGATCGGATTGAGGCGTTTGCGGCGGCGTCTGCAGCGTCGATCGGGGGGTGGGCATTGGCGCATATTCATGGCGGGGATCGGGCTGAAGGGGTTGCGGATGAGGCGATGCGGCATGCGATTACGAAGATGGCGAATCTGCATCTGCCTGCGACGGAGGGGAGCGCGGAGCGGATTGTGCGGATGGGGGAAGATCCGGATCGGGTGTTTGTGGTTGGGTCGCCTGCGATTGATGGGCTTGGTGTGATTCCGGCGCTGGGGGATGGGGCGTATGTGGAGCTTGGATCGCCTGAGGTTGTGGTGCTGATGCATCCGTGTGGGCGGGGGGATGATGTTGAAGCGGCGGAGATGCGGAAGGTGCTTCAGGCGGTGGATGGGAAGCGGGTGCTTGTGATGCATCCGAACTTGGATCCTGGTCGTCGGGGGATTTTGGAGGCGATTGGGGAGTTTGTTGGGGGCGGGAAGAACACAGGCGGGACGCCTGTGCCACGGGTTTCAGGGAGTGTTGTGGTGCGGGAGCATTTGGTGCGGGATGTTTTTGTTGGGTTGTTGAAGCGGGTTGGTCTTGAGGGCGGGGTGCTTGTTGGGAACTCGTCGTCGGGGTTGATTGAGTGTTCGGCGATTGGGTGCCTGAGCGTGGATGTTGGGGATCGGCAGTCGGGGCGAGAGCGGTGTGACGGGATGACGGTGCATGTTGATACCGCGGCTGGCGCTGATGGGATTGCGGCGGCGATTGATGAGATCCGGTCGCGCGGTGTGGTAGATGGGGGGCATCCGTATGGTGATGGGACGGCTGGGGTGGCGATTGCGCGGGTGCTTGCGGAGGTTGATCCGGGGGTGGAGGGGTTTACTCGGAAGCGGTGTGTGTATTGATGGGTGGGGTGGGAAGAGAAGACCCTCACCCCAGCCCTCTCCCTAGGGGAGAGGGAGGAAGATGGGCGGAAGATAGAAGAGGAAGACCCCCTCCGTCCGCTGCGCGGACACCTCCCCCGTCAGGACGGGGGAGGAGAATGAATGAAGACCCGACTGTGCCGGGGACGGCGAGGTTGGGGTGCCCTTGCTTTTTGGATGACGGCTTTCGTTGAAAGACTCTTTGAAGGATGGCGTGTTTATGGGAGACATGGAGGAGTCGAAGACGACGCCTCCATGGCACCCTAGTTTGTGGGTCGATTGGTTTGTTCTCGCTTGTTCTCGCTTGTTCTCGTTTGTTATGGGTTGTTGTGCTGGGAGGGCGGGGATTATCGGGCGGGTTGGGGTGTAGGGAGGGGTTGTTGTTTGATGAGACGAGGATTCTTGTGGGGGACGCAAGTTGGGTTGTGGAATGGTCGATGGGAGTTGTGAGCTACAAGAGCTTACATACACCACTTGATGGAGCATTGACCATGACGGTAACTCAGGAACAGCGTGAACAAGCCGTGGAGGGCGCCCTTAAGGAGATCTCGCATATTGCGACGCTTCCAGAGGTGACACTGAAGATTATTGAGCTTGTTGAGGACCCTGAGAGTACCGCACAGGATTTGCATGAGGTGATCAGTAATGATCCGGCTTTGTGTACACGCATCCTCAAGGTTGTGAACTCATCGTTTTATGGTCTCCCGGGTCAGATCGCTTCGATCAACCGTGCGATTGTGATGCTGGGTTTGAACGCGGTCAAGAACATTGCGATTGCGGCTTCGCTTGCGAAGTTGTTCCGTGGTGGTGAGCTGACTCCATTCTTTAGTGCGAAGGATTTGTGGGAGCACTCCAACGCGGTTGCGATCGCGAGCAAGTTGCTTTCGGACAAGCTCGGTATGGGTTTGTCGGATGAAGCGTACCTTGCGGGTCTGATTCATGACATCGGGATCATGGTCGAGATGCAGTATGATCGGAGTGATCTGATTGATGCGATCGATCGTTGTGAGGCGGACAGCAATGGTGTGCCTCAGAAGGGTCTGATGGAGTGCGAGGAAGAAGTGTTTGGCGCGAACCACCAGGACTTTGGGATTGGTTTGTGCAAGAAGTGGAAGTTCCCTGCACCGTTCGCGGCTGCGGCGGGTTTCCATCACAATCCATTGTCCTGTCCTGACGAGACGCAGAAGATTGTGTTCTTGGTGCATGTTGCTGATTACTTGGCGTCGACGCTTGAGGGCGGGTTTAAGCTGGATCAGCCGAGCCCTGCGATTGTGCCTGAGGTGTTTGAGTCGCTCAAGCTTACCGACAAGATCATCGACGAGCTGTTGTTTGATTTGCAAGAGAAGCTTGAAGAAGTGGACGCGACTGTTTGAGTTTGAAAAAATCCCGACTAGTTGGCTGATCTTATTGCGAGATATTGCACGCATTTAGCATAAAATTGTCAGTTTGACAACTCAAAATCAATTTTTGAGTGAAAAAAACTTGTGAATTTGCACTTTTCGTTCCCATAACACCCTATTGCCTCGCATAATCCGAGTCCTGTGGTATTATTGACTTGTCGGGATAGGGCCTCTTTTTAGGAGAATGTCCAATGAAACACCCACACCTGCGAGATAAGGAAAAACGAATGAGCGAGTCCACAACCCACATGAAAGCTTCACCGCCAACGCTCCGTTTGGACATCGTTGTGTACGAAGAAGATGGGCAGTATGTCGCGCATTGTGTTCAGCTTGATCTAGTACACTGCTCTGCTGAGAGCATGGATGCGGTTTATGATGAACTTCGGGAAATTTGCTGTGAGCATGTCTTATATGCTTTTGAAAATGACAAACTAGATTCGCTATTTCGCCCAGCCAATCCAGCACTCTTTTTGAAAATGCTTCGCGCCCGTAACGAAGGCATGATCAATGTTTGTTTCGATGCCAATATTAAAGATGGTCCGATCTCTTCGGGAATCGAGTTCCAATACCTCGTTGCATAAATTTTGGCCTAGCCGATCAGATCGGAAACCACTATGGACAACCAAGGCGATCTTGAACCCGTCTCATACGCAGAGTTCCAGCGCCGACTTGATCGCTGGAACATTCTAGAAGACGAGAATGGGAACCATCCCAGCATCCATCATTTCGCTCAGCGTGATACAAATGTGTTTACATCTGTAATGGCCCTTAATGACAGTTCGACAATTTGCGTCCCGGTCATTCGAAATGTGTTGCACACATTTGGTATCCCGCCTCAAGACTGGATTGCATTAAAGCTCCCAACATCGGCTTAATTTTACGAAAATATGTGTATGAAACAGATTGGCAATATTTCTGTTTGATTATCAAATTGTGTTATAGCTAATTACTTGATGCGGTCGTTCCAGAAGGCGAGGCGGGCGTGGTTGGTGAGGTCGTAGGTGAGTGGGGTGATGGTGATGTTGCGCTCGAAGAGTTCGTGGACATCGGTTCCGGGGTCTGTTGAGCGGAACTCGAGGCCGTGGGCGGTGGACCAGTAGTAGGCGTTGTTCTTTGGGGTGGCGCGTTGTTCGTATTGGTCGACGAGCGCGTGGGTGTTCATTGGGCAGACGACGGCTTTGGTGTTGTCGTTGAGGTACTGAGTCGCGGGGATGTTGATGGAGAGGACTTCGTGTTGGTTTGGGAGTCCGGTTTGGAGGAGGGCGTCGATAGTTTTGCGTGCGGCTTTGGCGGCGCGGTTCCAGTCTGTCGATTGGGTGCCGTTTTGGGAATCGAGATGGAGTGAGACTGCGATTGCGGGGACTCCGATGAATGCGGCTTCGATTGCGGCGGCGACGGTTCCGGAGTAGATGACATTGATGCCGCAGTTTGCTCCTGCGTTCATTCCGGAGATGACGAGGTCTGGTCGTGATCCTTGGCCGTGGTGTTCTGGGTAGAGGTTTGTGAGCGCGAGTTTGGAGCAGTCTGCGGGTCGTCCTTCGACGGCGAGTGCTGGTTGGTTGTTGATGGTGGTGTGTTCGACCATGAGGGGGGTGTGGTAGGTGATGCCGTGGGAGGTTGCGGATTGCGGGGAGGCGGGGGCGACGGTGAAGATGTTTCCGAGTGGTCCGTCTGGGTGGGACTTGTCGGTGAGTGCGTTGTGGAGCGCGGCGATTCCTGGGGCGTGGATGCCGTCGTCGTTGGTGAGGAGGATGTTCATGCTCGTTTTGCTGGTCATGCAGTGAGCGTAGGGCTGATCCGTCTTGGAGTCCGGGGCTATTGCTCGAGACCGAGGCCCTTGCGGAGGGGGGCGAGGTGGGCGGTGTAGTGTTCGTGTTTTTTCACGGAGCTTTTATAGATTGGTTTGCGGACTTGGTCTCTGGAGGCGGTGCGGACGGTGCGGTCGGAGTTGTGGAAGTTGAGGATGTCCTCGGTCCATTCTTTGCCGAGGTATTGGCAGACGCGTTTGGATTGGGTTTCGGGGTCGGAGACCATGTCTTCGTACTGAACATCGAGCATGTCGATTTCTTCGATGTCGTGCCAGGCTTGCATCATGCGTTGGTAGGTTTTGTGGTAGCGACCGATCCAGTAGAGGTCGTTGGTTTGGGGGTGGGGTCTTGCGAAGGTTTGGGTGAAGTTTGAGAGGCAGGTGTCTTGGGGGTCGCGGCAGCAGTGGATGATCTTGGCGCCGGGGAAGAGTCTTGTGATGAGGGGGACATAGAAGGTGTTGTAGGGTTGCTTGTCGGTGATGATGCCTTCTTTGGCGACCTCGTTGTAGAAGACGGCGGCGCCTTTGGCCATTTCGTTGATGACGCGCTGGTTGTAGATGAGACGGGTGACGGGGAGTGCCCTTCCTCCGGTGGGGTTTGGGAGGGACTCGAATCGGATGGGGGCGCGGGCGATGGCGTTCATTTCGCCGCCTGGTGTGACTGTGGGGATCTGGGCGAGCATTTGCTCGGTCATGGAGGTGCCTGAGCGCATCATGCCTACGACGAAGATGAGTCGTGATGGGTCGATTGTGTTTTTAAGTGGGACTGTTGCGGTGGGGACTTTGGCGATGCCTTTCCAGCATTTGATGAGGCGGTCGATGTAGGCGTCGAAGAGGTCTGGGTTCCAGTCTTCTTTTTTGAGGTCGTTGCCCATCTTGAAGTAGTTGAATGCGTTGTCGTAGTCTTTTTGTGTTTCGTAGAGTCTTCCGATGTGGTGGAGTGCGATGGAGCGGAAGCGTTCGTGGAGCTTTGGGTTTGTCGCGAGGGGGATGAGTTCGTCGATGGCTTCTTGTGCGTCGATGGCTTTGGGTGCGAGTCGGGCTTTGTCGATGGCGAGGCCGATGGTTTCGGATGGGGGGAGGTCGAGGGTTGCGATGTGTGCTTCGAGGGCGCGGAGTTCTTTGAGGGCTTGCTGGTTGTCTCCGATGTCGGAGTAGGTGTTGAGTTTGCCTCGCATGGCGTCGAGGTTGCCTGGCATGTGGTAGAGGGTGCGTTCGAACTCGATGATGGCTTCTTCGTAGTGTCCGCCTGACTGGAGGGCTTTGGCGTAGCGCATGCGGGTTGGGGCTGCTTTGGGTGCGAGTGCGACGGCTTTGGCTCCGGCTTCGATGGCTTCTGCGTGGCGACCGAGCGCGGAGTTTGCGGAGCAGAGGCAGTCGTAGACGCGGTAGTCGTTGGGTTTGATTTTGACCATCTGCAGGATACCCGAGAGGGCTTCGCTGGAGCGGCCTTGTTGAATTAGGTTTCCGGCTTCGATGAGTTTCTTATCGAAGTAGGCTTGCTGTGCTTTGGCGGTGGGCTTTTTTTTGTTTGGTGTTTTGGCCATGTCGTGTGGGCTAGCTCATGAGTTGGGCGAGGGATGGGGTGGAGTTGATAAATCGTTCGTGGACGGTGAGGTAGTGTTTCTTGTAGATCGCGTCGACTTCTTCTGGGGATGGGAAGTGGTCGCTGAATCCGGGGACCTCGGATTCGAGGGAGGATTGTGAGGCTCGGATGAGGTGGGCGAGGAGGGTTCGTGGGTCTTCGAGTCCGACGCTGACGCGGATACAGGTTGGGGCGATGCCGGCGTCTTTGAGTGCTTTTTGGGACATCTCGGAGTGGGAGGTGATCGCGGGGCAGAGGATGATGGTGTTTGGTGTGCCGAGGGAGACTTGGTGTCCGAAGACGGGGTCGAGCTGATCGAAGAAGCGTTGGAAGGTGAGGCGGGAGAAGTCGACGGCGTCTGATTTGCTTTCAAAGTCGAAGGTGAAGAGGGGGACGGGGAGGGCGAGGTGCATGCATTTTTCGAGCATCGCGTGGTTGGGATGGTTCTTGCATGCGGCGGAGTTGACATTGATGTGCGGGTGTTTGGAGAGGGCTTCGACAAGGGTGAGGGTGTTGATGGCTTTGGTGATCATGCGCTGATCGAGGGTGTGGAGTCCATTGATGACTTCGTAGGCTTTTTCGGAATCGAGGAACGCGCCCTTGATGTAGTAGACATTCCAGAAGAGTGTTTCGTTCCAGAGGAGTTCTTTGTCTTTGCCTTGGAAGTCTTTGACGGTGAGGGTGGTGTTCTTTGGCATGAACATGCGTTCGTTTCGACCGATGACGCATCCTGCTGTTGTTGAGCCGTGTCCGGAGATGTCTTTGGTGTAGGAGTGGATGACGAAGTCTGGGCGTTCGATGAGTGCTTCGCGTTGGAGTGGTCTGTGGAGGAAGGGGGTTCCGACGGTGGAGTCGCAGATGACTTCGAGTCCTCGTTCGTGCGCGGCGCGGGAGATTGCGGGCATGTCGAGGATGAGGCCGTGGGGGTTGCAGGGGGTTTCGACATAGACATAGATTTGTCGGCCTTGGTCGAGACGGTCTTTGTGTTTGATGACGGCTCGGTCGTAGGCGTCGATGAAGTCTTGTTCTTCGTATCCGTCGAAGAACTCGATGGCGATGTCGAGGTTTGATTGTTTGCCGTACCAGTCTTCGAGGAGTTGGTAGACACCGCCGTAGACATTTCGGGAGGCGAGGATGATGTCTTGGTATCCGCAGAGGTGTGAGAGGATGGCGTCTACTGCGGCCATTCCGGAGTTGAAGTTCCATGCCATGTAGTTTGCGGTTTCTTTTCCGCATTCGACATCGACGATTTGGTTTGCGAGTGTGATGGAGGTTGGGTTGAGGAGGCGCGAGTAGATTTGGTGGAGCATTTCCTTGCCTTGGAATGCGTCTTCGACCCATTCGGCGCAGGCGTAGATGTATGTTGCGGTGCGTGTGATGACTGGTTTGGAGGAGAAGATTGCGGTGATGTTGTCGAAGATTGGGTAGGGGCCTTTGCTGGCGCGGGTGGAGGTGTCGGAGACGATGGATTGGTAGAGGGAGCGGGTGGGGTGCTGGAGGGTGTCAAGGATTTTGGCAAGTTGGAAGGAGAGGAATCGCTGTGAGGAGAAGCGTTCGAGTCGTTCTTGTCTTGGGAGGTTGGCGAGTTCTTTGGTGCCTTGTTCCCAGAGTTGTTTGAGGTCTGCGTTTGCGGCGTAGAGGTTTTGGGCGAAGCTTTGGAGGTGTGAGCCGTAGGGTGTGGAGGGGTCGATCCCGAAGTGTGCGAGTTGTTCTTCGACGAGGCCTTCGATGGTGGAGGCTTCGGTGGTATGGCGACGGGGTGAGAGGTCGCGGGCGAGCTCGAAGATTGCGGATTGGTCGGCGTGGGGGTTCATATGGATGCTTTCGGCGGAATCGGGGGGATTATTCGGGGAAATCCGCGACTCTGTTGCCTGGGTTTCTGCTGAGGATCGTTGGGGTGATGTTATCGCGACCTAGGACGAGGAAATCGGCGATTTCGATCGCTTCTTGGAAGCTTGCTTGTGCGGCTTTACGGTCCGCGCCTTCGAGGACTTGTCCGGCTTGGAGGTGTTCGATGGTTGGGATGGCGTCGCCGCAGATGAGGGTGGTGGTGGTGGGTTCGGAGATGAGGAGGCCGCAGGTTCCTTGGGAGACTCCGGGGAGGGGGAAGAGGTCGACGGCTTTGGCGATGGTGTCTTTGGCGGGCTGGATTTTGGAGAGGATCTGGATGTCTTTGGTCAGGATGTCCAGGAGGATTTGTTCGTCTTCGGGGAAGTCGTCTCCGGCGTCTTCGGCGGCTTGTTTGGAGTGGGCGAGCTGGGCGAGGGACTGGGCGAGGGGGATCCCGACGGATTCGCGCTCGGCTGGGGAGATGAGCCATTTGGCTTTGTCGAAGAGTTCGAGGGCGCGTCTGGCTTCGGGGTTGAAGCTGGTGAGGAAGACATGGGTGATCTGGTCTGGAGTGAGATTGGCGCGTTCGGCGAGCCGGGCTTGGACGGCTTGGGCGGGGAGTCCGGGGTTGACGATGATCTTGTCGTCTCCTGACTGGATCAGGACTGTGGTGGCGTGTCCTGTGCGCACGGGGGTGCGTTCATTCCAGAGGGGATGGGCGGAGAGGGTGCCGATTGAGAGGATGCGGATGTCCATGGGGGAGATTAGGGGGCGACGATGGCTTTGGCTCGTACGAGGAAGTCATTGGCTTGAGATGTGAGGGGTTGGCCTGCAGGGAAGCCGAGGATGGTGTCGGGCGTTTGTATGAGTTGGAATGTTGTGAAGGTGGTGTTTGAGGGGGTATATCTGTCAAACTGGTTGTATGGAGAAACATCGAGAACTCTGCTGTTCTTGGAACTGATGTATTGAGTGAACTGCGGGAATACAGAGGGGATGATCGTTGGGGGCTGGTTGTTGAACTGATAAACCGTGATCAGGGTGTACGCAAGGTTCTCAGGGTTTCTTGGCTCGACGGCGGGGTCGATGATGGTGGTGATCCAGAGGGTGTCGTTGTTCCATTGCAGGCGGACTGGACGGGAGGGGGTGAGGTAGAGATTTTCGTTGTTGTAGTTATCTTGCCGGAGGGTGATCCAGTTGTGGATCTCGTAGCGATGGGTGCGGCTGAGGGAGGCGAGTGTGATGGCGGGGAGTGCGATGAGGGTGAGGATGATGAGCACTCGTTTTTTGTTGCTCCATCGTGTGTGTGATTTTGTGGTTGTGATGGAGTCTTTCCAGCGGAGGCCGCACTCGGGGCAGGTGTGGATACTTGGGTCGAGTTGGTAGCGGCATTTTCGGTTTGGGCAGTGCTTCTGGTGTTTGAGCCGGGTTTCTTGGGGGAGGTCTTTGATGAACTGCTTTGATCGAAAGTAGACATAGGTGAACGCGACGAGCATGGGGAGGATCAGGAGGAAGGGCCATTCGATCGGTTGTGGAGAGAACGAGTTGTGGATGTAGCGTGCCCATCGGGTTTTGCCTGATGGGAGATCGAACGAGCTTTGGATGCGGTCGTAGGTGAGGTACCACGAGAAGATGGCGAACATCGGGGCGGTTACGACGAGGATGAGTACCGCGTTGGGCTGGATCGAGATGAGGCGGCTGCGTGTGTTGGGTTCTTGGAAGAACTCTCTGGAGAGTCCGGTGGACTTTGGGGATGCGGAGAGGCGGGTCGCGATCAGCGGGACAACGAATGCGGCGAGACACATGGCGACGGTAAAGAACAAGATGTACACCAGACCAAATCCAACATCGAGGCGGAAGACATCTGCGTCGATGGACAGTCCGAACAGGAGATGGGCGGTGGGGTCGTCGGTGGTGTTGTGCTCGAACTGGATGAAGTCGTTGGCCCATGCCCATGCGAGGTCGCTGGACCACGGGGAGAGGTCGCGGGGCTTGGTGGATCCTTGGTGAGATCGGGCGACAAAATCGAGGAAGCGGGTCCAGAGGATGGAGTTGGCGGAGGAATAGGCGACGAGGGCGAAGAGGATGGCGAGCGGGCCTGCGAGGATTGCTGTGATGAGGCGCTTGGTCCGCATTGTGTGGTGTACTTGGTTGGGGGTGTGGGGTTTCAATGGAGCGAGATCCCCTCCGTCTGCGAAGCGCAGACACCTCCGCGCCTCCCAAGAAGAGACCCGGGGAAGGAGATTGATGGTTTGTTTTTTGTTGAGTGGGGGATTGCGTGTGAAGACATGGAGGAGTCGAGGACGACACCACCATGCCACCCGGATATCTTTATGACTGCATCGCGGTGGCGAGGAGGAAGGCGAGTTCCAATGACTGTTGGTAGTTGAGTCTTGGGTCGCAGAGGGAGACATAGTTTTTGGTGAGGTCTTCTTCGGTGATGCCTGCGGCTCCTCCGACGCATTCGGTGACATCTTCGCCGGTGAGCTCGAAGTGGACTCCGCCGAGGATTGTTCCGGCGGCTTTGTGGGCTTCGATGGTGTGCTCGAGTTCGGTGAGGATGTCGTTGAAGTTGCGGGTTTTGATGCCGGTGGCGGTGGTGGTGCCGTTGGCGTGCATGGGGTCGGTCATCCAGAGGACATAACGGCCTGATTGTTTGATGTGCTGGAGGAGTGGGGGGAGGTTGGTGGCGACTTTGTCGGCGCCCATGCGGACGATGAGGACCATCTTTCCGGGCTCGTTGGTTGGGTTGAGGGCGTCGATGAGTTCGAGGAGTTCATCGGGTTGCATGGTGGGGCCGACTTTGACGCCGACGGGGTTGTTGATGCCTTTGAAGAACTCGATGTGTGGGCCGTCGAGGTTGCGGTTGCGTTCACCGATCCAGGGGAGGTGAGCTGTGAGGTCGAAGTGGCCTTGCTTTCTGGGGACTGTTCTGGTTTGGGCTTGTTCGTAGTGGAGGTTGAGGCCTTCGTGTGAGGTGTAGAAGTCGACACGGGTGGATTCGTGGACTTGTTGTTCTCCGAGGTTTTCCATGAAGGCGAGACCGTCGGCGAGGGTTTGGGACATGCGTTGGTATTGGGCTTTGCGGGTGGCGTCGAGGTCTGCGTTGTGGAAGAAGGAGAGGTCCCAGTATTCGGGGTGGTGGAGGTCTGCGAATCCGCCGTCGAGGAGGGAGCGGATGAAGTTGAGGGTCATGGAGGCGTGCTTGTAGCCTTCGACCATGAGGTTTGGGTCTGGGGTGCGGTCTTCGGGGGTGAAGGGGGCGCGGTTGACGAGGTCTCCGAAGTAGCTTGGGAGGGTGCAGGACTGACCGTTGTGGTCTGCGGTTTCGGTGGGGGAGGAGCGTGGTTTGGCGTATTGGCCTGCGAAGCGTCCGATGCGGGTGACGGGGGTGTGGAGGCCGTGGATGAGGACGAGGGACATCTGGAGGAGGATTTTGAGTTTGGAGGTGATGTATTCGGGTCGGCACTCGTCGAGGGTTTCGGCGCAGTCGCCTCCCTGCAGGATGAAGCGCTGGCCGAGCTGGGCTTGGGCGATTTGGGCTTTGAGTTTGTCGATTTCCCCTGAGGTGACCAAGGGGGGGAGCTGGGCGAGGCGGGCGGTGGCGGCGGTGAGGGCGGCGAGGTCTTCGTAGATGTAGGGCGCGTTGAAGGGGGCGGACTTCCAGGAGTCTGGGGACCAGTTACTGGCGGGACGGGCGGCTGGGTCGGAATTTGGTGTGTTATTGGACATGTTTGGCATGGTGTTGTTTGTAAGGGTAGGTCAGTAGGGGAATCGGGTGTGAGAGCGGGGGAGTTGACGCTAGAGTGTGTGTATGAGTGACAAATGCGTAAAGAGCGGCGGCGGTGGCGAATCGGGTGAGCGGACGGTTGGATTGCCTGTGATTCAGTCGAAGGCTCCCAAGATGGGTCAGACGAAGGCGGGGCGTTGGCGGACGATTGTGCTGGTGATGGTGAATGTGCTGATGGTGGCGCACCTGATCCAGTGGTTGATTATGGGGATGACGGTTTCTCCGATTGAGCCGAGCGAGGCGATGGAGACTTTAGAGGTTGGGGTTGTGAATGCGGGGGCGGTTTTCTTTCTTGTTGCGATCTTGGTGACGGCGTTCTTTGGTCGGTTCTTTTGTGGGTGGGCGTGTCATGTGGTGTCGCTGCAGGATGCGTGTGCGGTCTTTATGGCCCGGATTGGGGTGAGGCCGAAGGCGTTCCGTTCTCGGTTGTTGATGTGGGTGCCCTTTGTGCTTGGGATGTACATGTTTGTGTGGCCCACTTTTAAGCGGCTGGCGATGAAGCCGGCGTTTGCGGCTTGGGGGATTGAGTGGCCTGTGTGGTTGAAACCTGTGGGGGAGATTCATCGGTACAGCAGTGAGTTGATTGTGGATGATTTTTGGGCGACGATGCCTCCTTGGGAAGTTGGCGTGGTGTTCTTGATTGTGTGTGGTTTTGTGACGGTGTATTTTTTGGGCGCGAAGGGTTTTTGTACTTATGCGTGTCCGTATGCGGGGTTCTTTAAGCCTTTGGACAACATTGCGCCGGTGCGGATTGTGGTCAATGACAACTGTCATCAGTGCGGGCATTGCACGAGTGCGTGCAGTTCCAATGTGCGGGTGAATGAAGAGGTGCGTGACTTTGGGGCGGTGATTGATTCGGGGTGCATGAAGACTTTGGATTGTGTGAGCGCGTGTCCGAACGATGCGTTGTCGATCGGGTTTGGTGGACCTGCGATCTTGAAGAAGGCGAAGGACACCCCGGCGGCGAAGATGGCGGCGGAGAAGCGGAAGCGTCGGTATGACCTGAATGTGTGGGAGGATCTGGTCGCGGTGTTGGTGTTCGCGTGGGCGTTTTATGCGACGCGGGGGGCGTTTGATGCGGTCCCGATGCTGATGGCGGGGGGGCTGGCGGCGGTGGTGACGATGCTTGTGGTGCAGGTGTGGTGGATGATCCGGCGCGAGAATGTTCGGATGCACGGATTCACGCTCAAGAACAAGGGGAAGATCAAGGTTGGCGGGGTAGTGATCGGTTTGCTCGCGGTGGTGATGATGGCGGGGTCGGTGTGGGCGGGGCACGCGAACTTTGCTCGCTGGCGCGGGGACATGATCTTTGCGGGGTTTGATGTTCCCAGCGATGCGATGATGCGGACGGACTTTATGGGGACTCCCGCGATGCAGGAGCGGGCACGCGAGGGGATCGCGTGGTACACACGAGGTGATTCGTTTGAGCGGGGTGGGTATGGGTGGTCGCTCAACGCGGAAGAGCGCGTGCGGGTGGCGTACCTCAAGGCGGTGATGGGTGATCCGGCGGCGGGGCTTGAGGAGCTGCGCTGGGTGATTCAGCACGGGAATCCGACGGACAGTCTGATTATCCAGGCGGGGAAGCTCGCGGAGCTTTCGACGGGTGATGTTGGGCAGCTGCTTGAGGTGTATAAGGAGGGGCTTGCGGCGCATCCTGATTTGCACTTGATCCGGAGCGAGCTTGCCAAGGCGGCGTGGTCGCGGGGGAATCAGGAGGAGGCGTACGCGATGTGGAGTTATGAGCCGGAGGAGAACGAGATTGGGTTCTTGATGGCGCGGGCGGGGTTTGAAGGGTTTACGGGGAATATTGAGATGGTGGGCAAGCTGTACCGCGAGGCGGTGGAGCTGGTCCCTGAGCAGGATGGGCGGGATACGACGCATTACATTGATATTGCTCGCGGGGCGCTTGCGTATCGGATGGTGGATCTTGTCAAGGAAATGGTGGACAAGGCGATCGAGAGTCCGGATGCGACGGTGACGACCTGGCTGAGCGCGGGGGAGCTTGCCAACGCGATGCGTGAGATCAAGGTTTCGGTGGAGCGTGCGGAGAAGGCGCTGTCGATGAAGGGATCGGAGCGGTCTGAGGTTCTACGGCGCGCGGCGGGGATTCTTGCGGATGATGGGCAGGTCGATCGATCGCTGGATCTGCTTGAGCTTGCGGAGGAGCGGGCGGCGAATGACTTTGATCGGAAGTACATTATCGAACTGATGACCCGGATCGGGATGATGCTTCGCAATGAGCGTGGGCTTGAGATGGGGTTTGCGCATTACAAGGCGCTCGCGGAGCGGCGGGATGATGTGCCTGTGATGATGGTGGATTACGCGGGATGGTTGTTTAACTCTGGGCGAGCTGAGGAGGGGATCGCGGCGATGAAGATGGCGGCGGGGTTTGATGAGCGGAACCCCGCGGTGTCCCAGAAGGTGGGGGAGATGTACTCGGCGATGGGGAATGCTGAGGAGGTGCAGGTGTGGGCTGAGGAGACGGAGCGTCGGCGCTTGTTGCTTGAGGACTGATTGTCGGGAGGGGTTGGATTTTGGTGCTTTTGTTGCGCGGAATTGGATTGCGTGGTTGAAATGCGGGTCGTTTGCGATGTTGTTGCGCGTTTTTTTGTTTTTTTGTGAGTAGTTCTTTATATGGGGACCTTGCGCGGTCGAAAACGGCGTGTGCACCTTTGTAAGGGTGCATGTGCCTGTCGGTGTCGATGGGCGATTGAGTCTGGGAAGGAATCCCGGGCGATTGAACCACCCGCCCGGCGCATTGCTTGGGCTTACGGAGAACTGTCATGGCAACTCGTACGAAGAAACACCCTGCGAAAAAGGCAGCGGCAAAGCGAACCACCCGCAAGACCGCGACCAAGAAACCAGCAGTGAAGAAGGCAACTGCTAAGAAGAGCACCGCCAAGAAGTCCCCAGCGAAGAAGACCGCTGCGAAGAAGACTCTTGCAAAGAAGACCACGACCCGCAAGCCAGCGGCGAAGAAGACGACTGCGAAGAAGACCGTCGCTCGCAAGACTGCTGCGAAGAAGACCACTGCTCCTAAGAGCACCGCAAAGAAGACCGCAACCAAGAAGCCAGCTGTGAAGAAGGCGACCACCACTCGCAAGCCTGCAGCAAAGAAGTCGACTGCGAAGAAGACTGTTGCTCGCAAGACCACCGCCAAGAAGACCACCGCTCGTAAGGCCGCTCCTAAGAAGACCGTTGCGAAGAAGAGCCCAGCACGCAAGACTGCTGCGAAGAAGACTGTGGCTCGTAAGACCACTGCCAAGAAGACTGCTGCTAAGAAGACCACGGCTCGTAAGACCGTTGCGAAGAAGGCTACTCGTAAGCCAGCGGCAAAGAAGACTGTGGCACGCAAGACTACAGCTCGTAAAACCACTGCGAAGAAGACCACCGCTCGTAAGACAACTCCTCGCAAGACTGTTGCCAAGAAGAGCCCGGCTCGCAAGACCGTCGCGAAGAAGGCGACCCGCAAGCCAACGGCGAAGAAGACCGTGGCTCGCAAGACCGCCGCGAAGAAGAGCACTGCTCGTAAAACCACTGCACGCAAGACGACCGCACGCAAGCCAGTCGCTCGTAAGAGCACGGCACGCAAGGCGGTCGTTGGTCGTATTGGTCAGAAGACCACTGCACGCAAGACGGTTCGCCGTCGCGCTGCATGATTGATCCTTTGATCAGTCGAGTATTGAAATGAATAAGACAACCGGCCCTTGATTGGGCCGGTTGTTGTTTTTGGGTTATTCGTTGTTGGGTTGGTGTTGGTCGGCTTTGTCGAGGATTTCTTCGTAGGAGTCGCCTTCGACGAAGGTGTCGTGGATTTCGAGGAAGCGGGTTTCGAAGCAGCGGGTGCAGTTGGAGAGGCAGTCTCGGCAGGTGAATCCCTTGTCGAGGAGTTCCTGGCGTTCTTTGAGGTTTCTTGGGTTGTTGACGCAGTAGCGAACCGCTGGCTTGCTTTGGATTGGCTTGGTTGGCTGTTCTTCCATGCTCCCAACGATAGGGGATCAGTTCCGTGATTGGCTCATGATGTGGCGTTCGAGTTTTTCGAGTCGGGATTGGAGTTGTTGGTTTTGGGTTTGGAGCTGCTGGATCTGGGCGTCTTTTTCGGCGCGGAGTTCTTGAAGGGCGTCGATGACCATCGCTTCGTATCCGATTGGGTTGAGGTAGAGGTAGCCGTCTTCGGCTTCTTCTACCCATTGGGGGAGGACTTGCTGGACTTCTTGTGCGAGGAGTCCGGGGATGGTGCCTGGGGTGTAGGAGAAGTGGTTTGGGTCTTTGTAGTTGAAGGTGACGGGGCGGAGGGCGGCGAGGGTGTCGAGGGAGCCGGTCATTGTGTGGATATTTGTTTTGAGTCTTGCGTCGGAGAATACGGACCAGAGAACACTTCCGGTTTTAGCTGCTGATCCATTTACTACAAAGTCGAAGGTGTTTGAAATTGTATTCTGACCCACTGCGAAATTGTTGGAGACCGTGCCATTCACACTTGATACCAGCTGAGCTTCGATTTTATTCCCGTTGATTGAAACACCTTCGACTTGAATACCGTCCGGGCTGTCTGTTAGAATTTCTAAGGAGTCATAGGTAAAGATTGAAAGATTTTTCATAACAGCTTCAACGTCATCTGTCTCAAGATTTATTTCATCGGTATCTATTGTGAAAATACCAGTTTTTAAATAGTTTGCGCCTGCTGAGATTAGCGAGATTGTGCTTTCAGTTGTTAATGAGGCATTATGAGCATCGAACATCATGCCGCCTCCAGAATTGACTCGTAAGTCATCAACCGCATAGAGCGTCACATCCCTCTCTCCTTGGATAAGAAATTCATGCGACTGTGTGTGCAACTCGGTGGTACTCATCGTCAATCCCAGTTCGCCTTCGCTCAATAAAAGTCCGGGATTGTTGCGGCCTGTGGAATCGATATGAAAATGGTGTTCGGGCATTTGTGTCCCGAATCCAATGTCTCCGTTTGCTTTGATATTCGCTATGCCTCCTGATACTTTTGCAAACGAGCTTTGGTCAATCGCGAGGAAGGACTTATCGATCGAGTTCAGGGGAATTGAAAAGAGAGTGCCGGCGAGTTGGAGTCCTTGTCCGGCGGTGTAGGTGGTGTTGTTGTCGATGTTGTCTGCGAACCCTGAGGGGACGCCGGTGAGTCCGGACCAGAGGGTGGTGCCTGCGGGTCCGGTGTTGCCGATTGGGCCTTGGGGTCCTTGCGGGCCGTCGGGTCCGGTTGGGCCTTGGTCTCCGGTTGGTCCTGCGGGTCCGGTGTTTCCGGATGGTCCCTGCGGTCCTTGGGGGCCTTCGTTTCCGGAGAGGGCGAACTGGGCGACGGGGGTGGAGGTGATGGGTTGGTTTGGGGAGAGGGTGGTGAAGGGGCCTCCATCCATGACGGAGCGGGTAGAGATTTCGAGAAAGCGTGGGGCCGCGCCGAAGGCGGCGGGTCCGAAGTCGAGGTTGAGGGTGAAGAGTCCTTCGGTGATGTCGGCGATGATGCTTTGGGTGGTGCCGATTTGGGTGTCGGATTGGTCGAGGAGCCTTACTTGGAACTCGTACATGCCTTCGACGGTGGTACCGTTTTGGGAGAGGGCGCCTTGGTAGGTGAAGGTGGTGCTTTGGGCGTAGGCGGTGGAGTTGATGATGGTGGTGGCGGTGAGCGCGGCGATGGCGGCGGCGGTGATAGATCGTGCGTGCATGTTCTCTCCCTCAATGATGCTGTACTGGTGTTCTCTCGATGGGTCGATTGTCGCCGTTCTTGGGGGTTGATGCAAGACTTGGTGTTTGATATGGGCATGAAAAAGCACAGACTGGGTCTGTGCTGAGGGTGGGGTGTTGTCATTTATGTCGGGTTGGTCTGATTTAGTACTGCATCTTGGTTATCAACCCGTTGCGGCGGCTCAGTCGTCGGTTCCCGGGACGATGGCGAAGCTCGTGTTCATCGCGTTGATGAGTGAGGCGTGCTGGGTCTGGTCAAGGTTGCGGACGAGGAAGGCGTGGCGGTCTGAGAGGGTGCCTGCGTTGATGGCGGCGGAGCAGAGGGCGGCGCTGGAGATGGATGGTCCTGCGAACTGTTCGGTGAGCTGGGCGACTTGCCAGGCTTCGGAGTCGCGGCCGACGAGGAGGAGGGCGGCGTGGTAGGCGGCGGCTTGCTCGGTGGCGGCGAGGATCATCGACTCGGATGGGTTGCCGGGCATTGGGTTTGTTGCGCTTGGGTTGATCGCGTTGATCTCTTCGGCGAGCGTTGTTGCGGTTGCGAGTTGCTCAGCGATTTGTGTTGGGGAGGTGATGGTGAGGGCGAGGGCTTCGTAGCGGTGGGTTTCGATGAGGAGCTGGGCGAGGGGCTGTCCGTAGTCGGCGAGGGTTTGGGCGACGCGCTTGGAGGTTGCTGGGTTGTCGATGCCTTCGTCGATCCAGGTGAGGACGGAGTCGGTGTCGCCTGTGATCATGGCGAGGTCGGACCAGATCCCGAAGCCGAAGGTGGAGTTGGTGCGCTTGTTCCATGTTTTGATGGCGATGGCGCGGGTGTGGTTGATTTGATCGAGGACGGACTGGTCGTTGGTGTTGAGGGTTGCGAGGGTGAGCTGGGTTTGGTTGTAGAGGGTGGTCATCTCATCGAGGTCGGAGGTGGTGTAGGTGGAGGCGTATGGGCCTTGGATGAGGGCGTGGAGGTTGAGCATGATCTGGCACGCGCCTTGGGCGGCGGTGGGGTCTTGACCGGCGAGGGCGAGGTCGTTCATGGTGTTGTAGAGGAACTCGGTTTGGTCTGGCGCGTTGGTGGTTGGTGCGGAGTTGTCGAAGGCGATGGCGAGGAAGGATTGGAGGTTCTTGTCGGTGAAGAGACCGGTGCGGGAGTGGTAGGGGCGGCCGTTGCGGAAGGAGATGGTTGCGGGGGCGGACTCGATGTAGGCGCTTTCCATGACGAACTGCGCGTCTTCGCCACGCACGAAGAAGACTGGGTGGTCGGTCTGGTTGAAGTTTTTGCGGGCTGATGTCCACTGGTCGCGGATGGAGCGGGCTTGGTCGTAGTTTTCTGGGAGGATGACGACGAAGCACATCGCGGAGGGGTCCTCTTTGGTCGCTTCGACGGCGTCGTTGATGGCCATCATTTGGGTGGACATCTGGGTGGAGTTGGCTTGTTCGGATGAGAACTGGTCTGAGGAGTCGAAGGATTCTGGCGAGGTGATCGCAGAGGTGGTGGAGGAGAGGCCGATAAGAAGGGCGGCGGTGAGGGCGACGGGTGGGTTGATTGGCATGGCTGTTCCTTTTTCCGTTGTGGGCCGTGGTGGCTTTGGGGCAAGGAACAGGAATCGGCGGGTTTTTGGGGCGGGTTTATCGGGATTTTGGATTATCGGAGAGGCGGGGGAGGGGGTGCGTTAGGCGTTGCCGAACTGTGCGCGGAGGAGGCGTTCGACTTCGAGGACATTTTCGAGGGCGCGGAGTTGGTGTCGGACGGCGACTTGGTTTGAGGTGCCGGCGCCTCGTGCGGATTCGAGGGTGAGGGTTCCTGAGCCGTCGGGGAACTCGGTGCGGGCGAGGTGGATGAGTTCGTCGGCGCGGTAGTCGCGCTCGGTGATGGATTTGTCTCTGTTGATGGTGATGATGAGGGCGCGTTTGTTGGTGATGGCGTAGATGGTGTTGTTGGCGATGTGTTTGGCGTGGTGGAGCATTGGCCAGAGGAGGAGGGCGGCGGAAGCGAGGGTGACCGGGGCGGCGATGAAGAAGGAGAGCGGGGAGTCTTCATCCATGAGGTCATAGTGGGCGAGGATGCCTACGAGGATGAATGCGGCGGCGAGGAGGGAGAGTAGGACGAAGAAGACACGCCAGGATTTGATCATGTCTCTCTTGAGGATTCGGTAGCTTGGTTGGGCGGACCAGTTGAGTGATTCGCCTTCGTCGAGTTCGCGGTCGAGGCGGGATTGGAGGCTTTGGGGGAGGGTTTGCATTTGGGATTGTATGGGGTGAAGATCATGGAGGAGTCGAAGACGACAGCTCTATGGCACCTAGCGAACTGAATGGCCGTGGTCAACATTATTCTGGGACTTGCGCTATCGAATCGGACTATCTAGAATGAGCTATGAAATTTATATACATAGACGAATCAGGCGACCCGGGACAAAACGGTAGTGATCATTTCATTCTCACTGGTGTGATTGTACCGGAAACTCAATGGAGAACATACCTAGACAGCCTACACAGTATTCGGCAAACCATTAAACAAAACCATTCGCTTCCAGTAAGAACTGAACTGCATGGGGCTGAGCTTTTCTACCCAAGAGGAAGCAGTCAATACAACAAGCTCAAAGGGCGAAAAGAACGGCTTGAAATTTATAGCTATTTTTTAAAGGAAATCTCTGCACGATTACAAGACATTCGAATTGTCAATATTTATGTAGATAAAACAAAAATCGACTGGGCATCTGATAGAGCAAAATCATTCGAAGAATTTGCTTGGACATCTCTACTCCAAAGATTTCACAATCATCTACTCAAAGATTGTGAAAATGAATCAGGGATGGTTTTCGCTGACCAAACGAATGAAAGAAAGCTTCGTTCTTTGGTTCGAAAACTTCGTATCTTTAATCATGTTCCAAGCCTCGTGCAACAAGGAACATCAAGATCTATTCCGCTATCAAGAATTGTTGAAGATCCAATTATCCGTGATTCTGCTGAATCTTGGTTTGTTCAAATAGCTGATTTAGCTTCCCACTCTCTCTATCGAAAGCTTCATGTGAAGGGGAGTTTTCGTAGATTTAATGCTGACAAATTGTTTGACCATTTAGATCCTGTGCTGCTAAAAGCTGCTTCAAGAACCGATCCGCATGGAATAGTACGATTATAAAAAAAAAGGCGCCCGCTGCAAGCGGGCGTTTTTGGCAGCTAGATCCCAACCACAGGGTTGGTCCAGTCGCCAATTAATTCTATCGTACATAACCCACATGTACAACAAAATATTCCTGAAAACAAACAAGTTAGTTATTACTTACATTCGAGATCTGGGGTTAGTTCGGTTTTGGTTGAACCAGTCGATGGTTTGGCGGAGGCCTTGTTCGAAGGTGACTTTGGCTTGCCAGTTGAGGAGTTCTTTGGCTCGGGAGACATCGAGGCAGCGGCGGGGTTGGCCGTCGGGTTTGGTGGGGTCCCAGCGGATTTTTTCGGCGATGGTTTCTTCGGTCGCGAAGCCGGTGAGTTTGGCGATGAGGTGGACGAGGTCCTTGATGGTGATTTCCATGTTGGTCCCGAGGTTGATGGGGGTTGGGTCGTCCATCTTCTCGGCGGCGGTCAGGAGTCCATCGGCGCAGTCTTCGATGTAGAGGAACTCGCGGCTTGCTGATCCTGTGCCCCAGACTGGGAGGTGGTCGTCTCCGCGGTCCATGGCTTCGACGCATTTGCGGATGAGTGCGGGGATTACATGTGAGGAGTCGAGGTTGAAGTTGTCGTGTGGGCCGTAGAGGTTGACGGGGAGGACGAATGCGGACTTCATGCCGTATTGGAGTTTGTATGCGTCGAGCATTTGCCATGCGGCTTTCTTGGCGACGCCGTAGGGTGCGTTGGTGACTTCGGGGTATCCGTTCCAGAGGTTGTCTTCTTGGAAGGGGACTGGTGTGAGGTTTGGGTAGGCGCAGATGGTTCCGGTTTGGATGAACTTGCCTCCGCGGTCGATGAGTCCATCGGCGCGTGCTTGTTCGATGAGGTGGAGTGCCATGGCCATGTTGGCGTAGAAGTATCGTCCTGGATTTTTCATGTTGGCGCCGATGCCTCCGACTTCGGCGGCGAGGTGGATGATCATGGTGGCGCGGTCTGAGCCGAAGGCGTCGTTGTAGAGGGAGACGACGGCGTCTTTTTCGGTGAGGTCGTAGTTTGCGGAGCGTGGGATGACGATCTGGTTATCGGCGACGCCTCGTTTGTGGAGTCCTTGGACGATGTGTTTGCCGAGGAATCCGGAGCCGCCGGTGATGATGATGCGTTGGTCTTTCCAGTTGACGGAATCTGGTTTGTTGTCGGGGTTGGACATGGCTGATGGCTCCGGCTTGGGCGTTCTTTGGGGTTGGGGAGGGATGATAGGGGTGTGATTTGCGGCGGTTTGGTGTGGGTTTGGTCGATGAATGTGGTGTGAATGAGCGCAGAAACGAACGACGGAGGCGGCGGGGAGCTGGCGGGGTGCTGGGGCGGTTGTCGTTGTTGCTTTCGCTTGTGGGGATCGGGTTTGTGGTGGTGTTTGTGGGGTCGCGGGTGGTGACGGATCGGTTTGGGTGGTCGCAGTGGGTGTGGTGGGTGCCTGCGGTGTGGTGGGTGGTGGTGGTGTGGGGGGTGTGGGTGCTGAGCAGGGTGATTGGGTGGTGGTCGATTTATCGGGGGGGGCGGTATGGGAAGAAGGCGGTGGTGCGTCGGGTGTTGCTGATGGGGTGTGTTGGGGTGAGCGTGTTTGTTGCATTTGGTGAGCAGCGGTGGCATCGGGTGGCGTGGGGAGATGGACTTGAGGATCGGGCGGCGGGTGCTGTGCGCGTGGCGCATTGGAACATTGCGGGGGCTGTGGTTGATGAGGACGCGGCGATTGGGCTGTTGAACTCATTGGATGTGGATGTGGTGTTGCTGTCGAATGCTCGGTGGGATGGGCAGCAGGGGGTGTTGCTTGAGGGGCTTGATGTTGGAGGTGGGGATGGCGGGCGCGTGGTGAAGCTTGGTCGCGCGATTGTGGTTTCGCGTTTAGATGTTTCAGCGGCGTCGCTGGTGTATGTGCGGGGGGATGCGGACGATGGGGAAGGGATGCGGGAGACGGGGGATCTTGGCTGGGTGTGTCGGGTGAAGATTGATGGGGTGGATAGGCATGGATTGGTGGTGTGGCTTGTTGATCTTCCGAGCGAGCCGACGGTGCATCGGGGGGTGATGATGGACCGGGTGGTGGAGGCGGTGGTGAATGATCGGGGTCAGGTGCGCGAGTTTGGTGAGGATGGGGTGATGCGGTTTGAGGCGAATGATGGTCGGCTTGATGCGCCGGGGTTGATCGTTGGGGATTTCAATACGCCGAGGGGTTCTTGGTCGCTTGGGAAGTTTGATGTGTTTGGTGGTGGGGATGGGTTTTCGGATGCGTTTGGGGGTGTGGGGTATGGGTTTGGTCGGTCGTGGGTGCCTGGGGTGGATGGGTGGTGGAGACGGGCTGCGGTGGGGATCGCGGGGTGGCATATTGATTTGTCGCTGGTGGGGAATGGGTGGGAGGCGACGGGGTATGGGCTGTTTGGGGAGGGGCTCGATGGGGACGCGATTGGCGGGGCACACCGGATTCAGAATGTGGATCTGAGTCGGTGAGGAAGTGCTGGTTTTGGGTTGGGTTGTCGGACCATTTGTGGTAGGGTGTTTGGACGCGTGCGTGTGTGTGCGTTTTTTTGTTCTTGAGGGAGAGAGACATGTTGAGTCGTTTGGTACTGATTGTGGTTTTTGCGCTTGGGATGATCCAGGGCGGGGCATTGGCTGGTCCGGTTGTCGGGAACGATGGGAGCTTTGGCTACCAGGGGTATCTTGAGTTTGGGGGAGCTCCTGCGAACGGGGATTTCTACTTCCGGTTCTCGATGTTTGATTCAGCTGTTGGTGGCAGCGAGGTGTCGCCTTTGTACGGCTTGGTCGGACCGGTCACGGCGACGGACGGTTTGTTTGTGTGCAATATTCAGATGGGTGGTACCCAAGAAGACGCGCTGGGGTTCTGGAAGGAGTTTGGGGATGCGGTCAAGTACCTGAATATTGAGGTTGGGCAGATCGAGGGGTCGTACACCACGCTTTCGAATCGTGTGTTTATTGGATCGACGCCTCAGGCGTTGCACAGTCAGTTTGCCAGGGCGCTGACCTTTCCGTATGCGGATTCCTATTCGAATACAATTGGAGATCCTGACACCATGGTCTCGCTGAACAGCGTGTTTGGTGGGCCGGTCATGGATCTCTCTGTCGGAACAGAATCGAACTTTCCAACACTCCGTGTTCGAGGGAGTAACCCATCGGACGATTTTGTTTTGTCGGGTCAGTACGGGGGTGCTGTACAGATCAATAGCATGGACGAACAAGTTGGGCTGCTGAGCGTCTCGGCGGGATTCCCTTTGCTTGGGTACCATGTATCGGAGTTCTTTGGGAACCGTGCGGCGGTGCTTGGTGAAGTTGATTTCAATGCAAGTCCAAACATCATTGCGGTGTGGGCACTCAACGATGCTTCGGGGAATAATGCCGCGCTGGGGACCGGGCAGTATGCGGGTGACTTCAGTGGCGATGTGCTTGCTCGTGAGGACCTGCGTGTGATCGGAGAAGCGACGCGTGACTTTGCGCCCAACAACCCGAGCCCGATTGGACCTTTGGCGTATGCATCGGTCAATACAGCAGGAACGGTGACTGCTGGGACGGCGAACTTGTCGGCGACATGGAATGCAGGCAACTCCGCGTACGATATTATGATTGCTGGCGAATCGATTACCTTTTCTACGCATGTTGGGATTGTGACTGTTGTTGACAGTTCGGAACCACGCTTGGCGACGATCAATGCTGTGAATGGAAACTTTGTGGTGACGATTTGGGATTTGAACTCGGGGAATATCAAGGTTCAGGACAACTTTCAGATCGTGATCTATGACCCAACGGCGACCACGCTGAATCGTGTCATGATCCCTGATGGTGTTGATGCTGATCAGTATGTTGAGCGGACGGGGGCGACACTGATTGAGACCCAGCCGAGGATTGAACCGGTTGAACCGTTCGAGCGTTATGGCACTGGTGTTGGTGGTTCAGACTGAGTTGATCGCATTCAAAATCAAAGGCCCCCGACCAGATGGCCGGGGGCCTTTTTTGTTTTGGGTTGTCTGCTTCTGGTGTGGGGATCAGAACTGGAAGTAGATGAATGCGGAGGACTGTGAGGGCCAGCCGTAGAAGAAGAGGAGGCCGAGGGTGGCGTACATGAGTGCGCGGATTGGCCATGGGGTGGAGTTGAGTCTTTCGTCCCATCGCTTTGAAGCGAATCCGATGAAGTGGAGGGAGATGAAGAGGAGTACGGCGATGAAGGCCGTGACGGGGCTTCCTCTTCCGAGGCCCATTCCGCCGAGAGAGAGGCGGCCGTCGAAGAGGATGTATTTTTTCATGCAGTAGGCGAGGTCTTGGAAGTCGCTGACTCTGAAGATGAGCCAGCCGAGGAGCCAGAGGTAGGTGGTGATTGCCCAGCGGAGGAGGGTGCCTGGTTTGGTGTGGAGTGCTGTGTGGAGTGATGTGCCTTTGGGGGCGATGGTTTGGAGTCCCCTGTTGAGGCAGAGGAGGATTCCTTGGTATCCGCCCCAGATGACAAAGTTCCATGAGGCGCCGTGCCAGAGTCCACCCAGGAGCATGGTGAGCATGAGGTTGATGTAGGTGGAGACGGGGCCTTTGCGTGAGCCGCCGAGGGGGATGTAGAGGTAGTCTCTGAGCCATGTGGAGAGTGAGATGTGCCACTTTCTCCAGAAATCAATGATGGATGTGGAGAAGTAGGGGAAGTTGAAGTTGAGGGGGATTTCGACGCCGAAGACTCTTGAGATTCCTCTTGCGATGTCTGTGTATCCTGAGAAGTCGCAGTAGATTTGGATGGCGAAGAGTACCGCGCCGATCATGATGACGAGGCTGGCTTGGCCGTCGGGGTTTGAGAAGATCGTGTTGACCATGGGGGCGATGTTGTCTGCGATGAGAACTTTTTTGAAGAGTCCTACGAGCGCGAGGTTCATGCCTGATCGCATCGATTGGCCAGTGACTGTCCAAGGCTTGTCGAGGGTTGGGAAGAGTTGTTGGGGGCGGAGGATTGGTCCTGCGACGAGCTGCGGGAAGTATGCGACGAAGAGGGCGACTTTGAGGAGTGATCTTTCGGCCTTGATGTCACCTCGGTAGGCGTCGATGGTGTAGCTCATCGTTTGGAAGGTGTAGAAGCTGATACCAACGGGGAGGGTGACTTTCAGGATGGGTGCGGCCCACTCGATACCTGATTGTGCGACAACGGCGTCGATGGAATCGATGAAGAAGTTGAAGTATTTGAAGAAGGCAAGCATGCCGAGGTTGGCGATGACGGAGGTGATGAGGAATGCTTTTTTTCGTCCTTGATCGGAGAGTTTGAAGTAGAGGCCGTAGGCGACGGGACCGACGATTGAGAACATGAGGCCGAGGGCTATGGAGGCGTAGTTCTCTGTGTTGAGTGTGACGAGTGGATTATCGAGGAATGCTTGGAAGCCTTGAACTTGGAGTGCGGGCCAGTTTGGGAGGAGGAGGGCGAGGGTTGAGAGGCCCATCAGCGCGGCCATTTTGGTTCGTTTGGTTACGGAGAGCTTGTGGTTGTCGATGCCGAGTGCGGCGGTGTAGTCGATCAGAGTCGAGAGGACGATGAGGAGGACGAAGCGTGCGTCCCACCAGCCGTAGAAGATGTAGCTTGTCACAAGCAGGAAGAGCTGTTGCTGTCTTGCGTTTCTGTTCCAGATCAGCCAGCCGAGGACGACGAGGAAGAGGACGAGAAACTCGGGTGTTTGGAAGAGCATTTCGTTCTACTCCTGAGCCGTGTGATCGAGGTGCTTGATGAGGGCTTGCCCGAGGAGGGTGCTGAGTTTTTTGGCGCCGTCGCGGTTTGGGTGGATCGCGTCGGCGAACTCGTCGGCGGAGAGTGTCTTTGAGAGATCGATGACGACGACACCGGTGTTCTTTGATATTTCGTCCAGTGCTTGGGCAAAGAGTTCTTCGGCTGGGGTGAAGGAATCCCTGATGGCGGGGTGTGTCGGTGGGATGACGAGGATTGGAGTGGTTTGTGTTTTGAGTATTTCTTCGACAGTGCTCTGGATGAATGGAATGCCTTCGGTGTTATCTTGGGTGCGTTCTTTGAGCATGAAGACGATGTCACCGAGATGGCGTTGGAGTTTTTGACCTGAGATGCTCTCGTCCATCTGGAATGGTGCGTTGAGTTCCATTGGCTTTGAGGGGAGGATCCCTTGGCGTGCTTTGACGCGGACGATTGAGTTCAGGTGTCTGATGGGGATCGTGCGGAGCGCGATATTGTTTTGAATGTCGGAGGATTCCAGGCGTGCTCGTGTGTCTGCATCGAGACCTGGGATTGTTTCGTCGGAGAGCCATTGGGAGTCATCGATGAAGTGCGCGAATCGCATTGCGGAGGCGACTTCTGGATTGACGGGCGAGATGCGTCCGCTCAGTTCTGGGCGGAGGACCCAGATGAGCATGTTGGGATCACTCTGAAGGACGCGTTCGATGTAGATTCTTCCTGAGAGGAGATCGAGGCCGTTGGAGGATTGATTTTCGACTGCGAATCCGGTTGGGAGTTGTTGCTGGACTGCATTCGCTTCGAGGCCTTCAACTCCTACGGAGTTGGCGACGATCACAACTCTCTTTGAATCAATCGGGGATGAGTCGAGGCGGTCTTCGAGCTTGATGATTCTGCCGAGGTCTCCGGGGAATCCTGCGCGGGGAATGATGAGGGTTGAGAGGAGGATGTAGGCGATCACGACGCCGGCGAAAATCGAGGCGGCGATGGCGGCGAGTTCAGACAGTGCGCGAACTGATTCCGATTTTGGCAGAGGGTTTGACATGATTTGTATGGCGCTGGTCGTTTATTGATCGTGTCCTGTGAACTCGGGGAGTTTGTGTCCGGCGTCTTTGAGGGTTTTTTCGCGGGAGGCGAGTTCCATGTCGTGCTCGACCATCATCGCGGCGAGTTCTTCGACGGTGGTCTCTGGGACCCATCCGAGTTTCTCTTTGGCTTTGGTTGGGTCGCCGAGGAGCAGATCGACTTCTGCGGGGCGGAGGTAGCGTGGGTCGAACTCGACATGGTCGTCGAAGTTGAGGCCGACGGAGTTGAATGCCATTTCTGCGAACTCGCGGACGGAAATCGTTCTACCAGTTGCCACGACATAATCGTCGGCTTCTGGCATCTGGAGCATCATCCACATCATCTTGACATAGTCACCTGCGAATCCCCAGTCGCGCTTGGCGTCGAGGTTTCCGAGGTAGACCTTGTCTTGCATGCCGAGCTTGATGCGTCCGACTGCTCTTGTGATTTTGCGTGTGACGAAGGTTTCACCGCGGCGTGGTGATTCGTGGTTGAAGAGGATGCCGCAGGATGCGTGCATGCCGTAGGACTCGCGGAAGTTGACGGTTGCCCAGTGCGCCATGACTTTGGCGCAGGAGTATGGTGAGCGTGGCCAGAAGGGTGTGGTTTCGGATTGTGGGACTTCGAGGACTTTGCCGTACATTTCGGAGGAGGATGCTTGGTAGTAGCGGACTTCTTGACCGGATTTTTCTTGGAAGTCTCGGATGGCTTCGAGGAGACGAAGGGCGCCCATGCCGACGGTGTCGGCGGTGTAGATGGGCATGTCGAAGGAGACGCGGACATGGGACTGTGCGCCGAGGTTGTAGACTTCGTGTGGTTTGACGGTGTCGATGACTTTGTTGATGTTGTTGGCGTCGCAGAGGTCGCCGTAGTGGAGTTTGAGTTTCGCGCCGTCGAGGTGTGGGTCTTGGTAGATGTCGTCGAGTCGTTCGGTGTTGAATGAGGAGGCGCGTCGGATGATGCCGTGGACTTCGTAACCCTTTGCGAGGAGGAACTCGGCGAGGTATGAGCCGTCTTGTCCGGTGATTCCTGTGATGAGTGCTCGTTTTGGGTCGCTCATTGGTCGTGTTCCTGCTTTGCCGGTTTTGGGCTGGGTATCGGGCTGGGTGTGGTCCAGAATGGGGTCATGATACTATGGCCCTGTTTGTGGACGGTGGGTTTGAAAGAGGTGTATCGGCGTGTGGGGGTGTGTTATTGAGCCGAATCGAGAGAGTTGGCTCAGGGGGTGGTACGGTCCGAATCCGGCGTGGTTCGGTCGATCTGTGGGACAATTGGGTGGGTTTGATCGAGGAGGAGGACGCGGGGGTCGGTGGTGTCGCGGGAGAACTCGTTTTTCAGCAGGGACATGGTGATGAACGCGAGCATGGCTGAAGCGGCGACCGATCCGAGTGCGGCTCGTTTGGGAGTGAGTTCGATTTTATGGGACCTCGCAAAGATCAGCATGAGCATGATGAGGAGCATGGGCTCGTGGTATCGCTGCCAGCTTTCGAGGTTTGCGGTTTGGGCGAGGGTGAAGGCGAGGAGGGTTCCTGCGAAGATCCAGCGGTCTCGGAGGGAGAGGAGTGACCCCCAGGTGACCAGCATGATGGAGCCGACGATCGCGCCGGCGATGTAGACGGGGGATCGGTCCATGAAGTCGCGGAACTTCTTGACGACATTCCACCATCCGCTGTATCGGCCGGCGGCTTCGTTGTAGGAGGAGTGGGGGATGATGGCGAGTGCGGTGGCGAGGAGTGTGGAGATGAGGAGTGCTGGTTTGGAGACTTTGACGAGTTGTTTGAGTTGTGGGAGGAGGATGGGGAGGAAGAAGATGGAGAGGACGGCGATCTGGAGAAGGATGAACGCGGGGGTGGCGAGGTTTGGGCCGTGGTGTTCGTCTTTGAAGGTTGGGGTGACGAGACCTCCCCAGAGTTTGACGAAGTAGGCGAGGAGGAGGAACGCGGGGAGGGTGCAGATGAGTGCGATGACGGATCGCGAGAATCGTTTGGGGAGGTTGGAGAAGAAGGATTTGAACTCGGGGGTTTGGTCGGTTGATCCGAGCCAGGCGGCGAGCCAGATTGGTGCGGCGGCCCAGATGTGGACCTGACGGAAGTAGATCAGGATGATGAGGGTGATCCCTGCGAGGATGTGGGACTTGAGGGTTGGGTTTGGTCTGAGCGCGAGGAGGAGGATGATGAGGACACCGAGCCACCCGGAGTTGTCGGGGAGGAGCCAGGCTCCGGAGAAGATGAAGTAGTTGCTCGCGAGGAGGGGGAGGATCATGGGGAGGGTGAGCCAGCGGTATTTTTTGGCGAGGGGGATCGCGAGGATCGCGATGATGAAGAATGTATAAATAGATGCGATGATGCGGAGAATGGGGTTGGTTGCGCCGAATTTTGCGGGGACAGCGAGGACGGTGTGGTATCCCGGCGTTGTTGCCGAGGAGTAGTCGGAGTAGTCAGGGGTGGGGAGCTGGGCGGCGAAACGGTCGATGGCGGGGGTGTGGAAGAGTTGCTCGGCTGATGCGCTGCGGATGAGGTAGGTGGGGTTGAGGATTGGGAATGCCCAGAGGAGGACGGCGAGAAGGATGAGGATCGCAGTGGTGACTTTGATCGCGGAAGCGTTGCTTGCTGGGGTTGGTTGGTCGGTCACTGGGGTTTCCTTTGCGCGGGTTGCCGGAACGGCTTTGGTATCAGATTTGATGATGTATTCACAGACTTTATTCGAGATGGGTAATGAAATGGTCTATATAGTGAATACTTATGACCACTGATCACACTATACAACCCGAATCTGCGCCGGACCCATCTTCATCACAAGGGGGGCTAATCGGCGGGCTGATCAAGCTCGCTCGTCCGCATCAGTGGGTGAAGGGTGTGTTTGTGCTTGCGGGTCCCGCGTTTGCGATCGGGGACGGGACACTGTCTCGGGATTCGATCAACGCTCAGCTGTTTGTCACCATGGCGATTGTGTTCTTTGCGTTCTGTCTGGCGGCTTCGGGCTGCTATGTGTTCAATGACCTTGGGGATGTTGAGCAGGACCGGAGGCATCCTCGCAAATGCAAGCGTCCGATCGCGTCTGGTCGGGTACCGATCGGGGTGGCGAGGGTATATGGATTCGCACTGCTGGTTATCGGTCTTTCACTGGGGCTGTTGGTGCCTGGGGCGGTGAAATGGTGGGTTGTGGGGCTGGTGGCGGCGTATGTGATCAATGTGACGGTGTACACGAGGGTGTTCAAGCACATGGTGATTTTGGATGTGCTGAGTTTGTCCACCGGGTTTGTGATCCGTGTGCTTGGTGGGTGTGCTGCCGTTGCGGTGACGCCTTCGACTTGGCTGCTCAATGCGACGCTGTTCTTGAGTATGTTCCTCGCGTTTGGCAAGCGGCTCGGAGAGCGTCGCGTGATGGCGGCGAACGATGCGGGGAGCAATGCTGGGAGCATCCGCGCGGTCCAAGAGCGGTATTCGGATCAGATTTTGCGGATGCTGGTGGTGGTTGTTGGCGTTGCAACTCTTTTGACTTACACGGGTTATGTGCAGAGCCGGGAGCATGATATGTCTGTGGTGCTCGCGACTGGGGTGGGCGGGGATTTCTCGTTTAATCTGTTGTGGGTGACGGTGATGCCTGCGATGCTGGGGTTGCTGCGGACGATCACGCTGATTATGGATGGTCGGTATGACGATCCGACGGAGCTTGCGATGAAGGATCCGGTTGTTCGGATGTCTGGAGTGGCGTTTGTGGGGTTGACCGTTGGGGCGGTGCTGCTGGCGGGGTGAGCGGTTCTGATGAACTGGTTGATGAAGTGGGCCGAGTGTGCTGAATTGATTGCAATCGGTGAAACCTCCGGAAATCTGGGCTGTATAGAGGGATGCATGGTTCTGGCGCAGTTCGTGCGCACCGGAGTCGTGTGTTGTTTGGTATGGCGCGGTAAGCGACCGATACCTTTCGATGTTGTGGTGGCGTAGGCCGATTGAAGTTGTGCTGTCCTTTGGATGGATGCGGCGAGATCGGTCTTTGGTTGTCTCGGCGTTGACTTACACAACTCGGTTGACAGAGTGGCAGGATTTCTTTTCTTACTCGGCGGCAAGGCCCGCCCTTTCGATAAACACATGGAGTATTTGATGCGTGCAAATCTACGGACATTGAGCGGGCTGGTTGGATCGGTGATCGGGGTTGGTGCCCTGATCGCGGGTTCTTCGATGGCGATGGCGGGGCAACCTGAGAATGCTGGACCTGAGGAGTCGATCGACTTTGCTGCGATCGCGGCGATGGCGGGCGGCGCGATGGGCGGCGGGGACAAGGAAGCTCCGGACTTTAAGCCTTGGAAGGAAGTTTCTAAGGGGTACACCAAGGTGGTCTCCACCGCGGATGGCAACTCGCTGTACACGGTGTATGTGAACAACAAAACCAACCAGGTGCTCGCTGAGCTTCCTCGTGGGTATGAGAAGCAGCATCACTTCTTTGCGATGACGGTAGCGGGCGGCGAGATCTTCGCGGGTCTGCAGGCTGGCGATATGTACACGCAGTGGAAGCGTGTTGGCAAGCGGTTGATGCTTGTGCAGCCTCAGATTTCGGTTCGTTCGTCTGGTGATCAGGAGTCGAAGGACTCTGTTGAGATGATCTGGACGGATCGGGTGCTGCTTGATCTTCCGATCGTGACGATGGGGCCGGGGGGTCAGCCTGTGATTGATATGGATGAGCTTTTGGTGGGCAAGGCGACGAACTTCTTTGGTCGTTCGGCGGGTGGGCTCAACAAGCAGTTGACTGTTGTGGATTCCATCAAGGCGTTCCCGAAGAACATCGAGATCGAGTTTGAGGGTCCGGTTGCGGGCGGAACGATGAAGACCTTCCACTACTCGATCTCCATGATCGAGGGGTCGCGCGGATTTAAGCCTCGCGCTGCTGATGAGCGTGTGGGCTACTTTGTGACCAACTACACCGACCTTGGTAAGTTTGACTGGGCGGACACCTCGCAGCGGTTGATCAATCGCTGGCACATCGAGAAGGCGGACCCGAAACTGAGCATGAGTCCTCCGAAGGAACCGATCGTGTACTACATCGATCACACGGTTCCGATCCGGTACCGTCGGTATGTGAAGCAGGGGATTGAATACTGGAACGAGGCGTTCCGCGAGATCGGCATCGATGGCGCGATCCAGGTACAGTACCAGGACAAGACGACCGGCGCCAACATGGACAAGGATCCTGAGGATGTGCGCTACAACTTCATCCGCTGGATTTCCAACGACATCGCGACGGCGATTGGCCCATCACGCGTGAACCCGATGACGGGCGAGATTCTTGATGCGGATGTTGTGCTGACCGACGGCTGGATCCGCGTGTTCACTTACCGCTGGGAAGATTTGCTGAGCAACCTTGCGACTGAGGGCATGAGTCCTGAGACGATGGGCTGGCTGGATGCGAATCCGAAGTGGGACCCGCGACTGCGTTTGGCTCCGCCATCGCGCCGCGAGCAGATTCTTGTTGAGCGTGCTCAGCAGCGCGCGCACGATTCACACAGCGGTCATGGGGTCAACCATGATTCGTCTATGATGATCGGCGAAAATAGGTTTGATGGTCTTGGCGGGCGTGCATCGCAGGTCAATGGGATGTGTGAAGCGGCGACTGGCAAGGCGCTTGATCTTGCGATGATGCGGATGAGCCTTTCGATGGTCCGGTTGCTTGAAACCGCTGCGGAGATGGGCGATGATCCGGAGATGAGCGAGGAGATGCTGGAGATGATCCGCAAGCAGCTCGCTGAGAACCCGGCGCTTCGCGACATGATCCCTGCGGAGCAGCTTGCGATGCTTGAGAAAGCCGTGGACGAAGACGAGGCGGATGACGCTGAAGATGATGGCGAAGAAGTCGCTGTGAAGAAGAAGGACGAGGGCGACATGATCGACGGCGTACCCGAGTGGTTCGTTGGTCCGATGCTTGCTGAACTCGTTGCGCACGAGGTTGGTCACACGATCGGTCTTCGTCACAACTTCAAGGGCTCGAGCGCTCACTCGCTTGAAGAGATCAACTCTGAAGAGATGAAGGGCGTGAAGCCTTGGTCGACATCGGTGATGGATTACAACGGGATCAATATCCGGATGCCTGGCTCTGGCGAAACTCAGGGCGATTACTCGGTGATCGGCATTGGCGAGTATGACCAGTGGGCGATCGAGTATGGGTACGGGAGCGGTGATCTCAAGGAGATCTTGAGCCGTTCGGCTGATCCGTTGCTTGCGTACGGTACTGATGAGGACGCGTTTGGTCCTGATCCTCGTACACGACGGTATGACCTTTCGGAGAACCCGCTTGATTATGCGAAGAACCAGATGGAGCTTGTCAAGAAGATCCGTGCGGGGTTGATCAATGACTTTGTTCAGGATGGTGATTCATGGTCCCGCGCTCGTCGTGGGTACTCGATTACCCTGAGCACACAGATGCAGTCGCTCTCGATGATGGGCAACTGGGTCGGATCGGCGTATGTTTCGCGTTCGAAGAAGGGTGACCCGGACTCGAAGGCACCGATCGAGGTTGTGCCGGTTGAGCGTCAGCGTGCTGCGTTGCAGTTTGTGATCGACAATGCGTTTGAAGACGAAGCGTACGGGATTACCCCTGAGCTGCTTGCCCACGCGACGGTGGACAAGTGGTGGGATAACTACAGTTCGATTTCATCGGATTCGGCGTTCCAGATTCATGATCGCGTGATGGGGATGCAGGCTTCGGCGTTGACGATGCTGCTGAATCCTCAGACGGTGAGCCGGGTGTATGACTATGAGATGTTCGTTCCTGCGGACGAAGATGCGTTGACTGTTGCGGAGCTTCTGAACACGGTGAATGAATCGGTCTGGTCGGAACTGAAAGACGGTGGCAAGGGGACCTACACCCTCCGCAAGCCGATGATTTCGTCGCTGCGTCGCAATTTGCAACGCGAGCATCTTGATCGCTTGATTGATATGTCGATGGACAACGGCGGGTTCAACTCCGCTTCGATGGCGGTCAAAACGATTGCTTCAATGGACCTCCGTGATCTGAAGAAGACCATTGATGGTTCTCTCAAGTCTGGCTCGCTTGATGGGTACACCAAGGCCCACCTTCAGGAGGCTTCGGTGCGGATCGAGAAGGCACTTGATGCGGATTACATCTACAACGCTGAAGACATGGCTGGCGGTGGTGGGATGACCATCATCTTCGGCAAGGAGGGCAAGACTCAGCCGTGAGGTTGGTTCTGAATACTTTCTTTTGAATAGGTTTGATGCGGGCGGTCCTGATGGGCCGCCCGCTTTCTTTGTATGTGGGGGTGCGGATGGACGATAGTGGATGCATGGACGACACCGATGGACAACTGATTGAAGAACGCGAGACTCCTCGACCACGCAGGCGATGGGTGACGAAGGGTGCTTGGGTTGCCGCGTTGCTTTGTTTTTTTGTGTGCGCGAGCTGGGTGGTCAGCGGCGGCGTGTATGTGCTTGATGTTGCGGTTGGGTTTTTGTGGGTGGTTGTTTTGGGGAGCGCGGTGGTTGGGTTTGTGTTGTTTGGATTGAAGCGGTGGGGTGCGGGGCTGGTGTGTGCTTTGGGGGTTGGGATTGGGGTGTGGCCTTTGGTTGCGGGCAGGCCGATGGTTGTGGAGCGGGGAGAGATTGGGGATGTGGTGGTGACGGTGGGGTCGCTGAATATGTATCCGCGCAATAAGAGTTGGCGGGACGATCTTGATGTGTTGATGCGGCTTGGGCTGGATGTGGTGGTGATCCAGGAGATCCCGACGGAGATGAACCGGTTGGTGAGTACGGAGGGGTATCTGGATGACACGGCGATGCCGTACTGGGTGAAGCGGCGTTGGCGGCGGGAAAGGGTTTCGCCGGGGTTGATTGTGTCGCGGTATCCGATCGAGCTGATTGAACCGGCGGCGGATGATGTGATGTGGGAGCACCAGTTGATGTGCGTTGTGGACCATCCGGACAAGCGGTTTGTGGTGGGGTTGATGCATCCGCTTTCACCTCGGTCGCGTGATCGCTGGGAAGCGGGGAACCTTGCGGTGGAGTCGCATTGCGGGCAGATTGCTCGCGCGATGGAGATGACGGGGCTGCCGGTGATTCTGGGCGTGGATTTGAATGCGGGGGCGGCGCAGGTTCGGGGACGGTCGATGCGGAGCGCGGGATTGCACGCAAGCAAACCGATCTGGCCGATCCGGAGCGGGAGTTTCCCGGCGGACAAAGGCTCGGTCGTGCGATTGCAGCTTGATGATGTGTGGCGCTCAGAGGGCGTGGGGGTTGAATCGTGGGAGATGGTTGATGGGGGCGGGAGCGATCACCGCGGGGTGGTGGTGCGGTTGATTCTGGATTGAATGGGGATGCTTATTTCTTTGCTTTGAGGAGCCGCGAGGTGATGGGAGCGAGGACTTTGAAGATTCTTTTCCGATCGCTTGTGTCCAGGATCACGAACGCGGCGGTGAATGTGTAGATGACGACCATGATGGCAATCGAGGTGAGGATCACGGTGGGGTTGATGAGCTGGGCGGTTTCTTTGGTGATGGGCTGGGTGAATCCCATGCCGACGAACTGGTCTTTGTAGAAGAGCCAGCCCAATGCGGGTGTAATCGCGAGGGTGACGGCGATGAACGGTCTCAAGAGTCCACCAAAGAGGCTCGGTGCCGAGACATGGAGGCAGCGAGCTGTGATGATGGGAATCCCGATGAGGTGGAAGGTGGCAAAGACGATGGTGAACATCATGGGCGGTGCGTAGATAGCGATGTCTGGGGGGAGCACAAACAGGAGGATGAGTGATCCTAAAGGCGCGATGATGCCTCCGATGATGACGAGCTTTGCGTAGCGGTGGACGAACCCGGCGCCGTAGAGGACGATGAGCCAAGTGTCTGAGATGGCGCGGGCGAGGATCGCGAAGGAAAGGATGCGTGCGAACATGACCGCGTGTGGCATGACGCCTTGGTAGTCTTTGATCTGCTTTCCGACCCAGAGCTCGAAGATGGGTCGGGCGTAGACGAAAATCCCGACGGCGGCGGGAAGGGCGACCATGGTGGTGAGTTTGGTTTGGATGGTGATGAATCGCTGGAGTTGGAGTCTGGATTGTTCGGTGTCGGTGCCTGAGGAGAGTCGTGCGCTGACGGCGTCTGATCCGAACTGGACGCCGGTGGTGACCATCCGGATGTAGGCGACGAAGCGGAATCCGATACCCCATGAGGCGTTGGCGAGTGATCCGAAGAAGAGGTTGAGGAGGATGGGGGGGAGCTGTTCGTGAAGGTTCATGGCGATCTGGACGCCTGAGTTCCAGCCGAAGGTTGAGAAGACTTGTTGTCGTGTTTCTTTGTCGGTGCCTTTGAGTTTGAACATCAGGCGTCGGTCTTTGAAGATGATGATGACTGCCGCGATGAGCATGCAGAGGATCGCGAGGACGGACCCTGTGATGCCGTGGAGTGTGAGTCCGAGTGCTGGATCGTCGATGACGATGACATATCCGAGGATGAGCACGGAGAGGAGGTTGCTTGCTCGGACGCCGATGAGCCAGGAGCTGTACCCGATGAATCGTTCCTTGACGAGATACATGTTGAGCATTGGTGAGAGGAGGACGATGGTCGCTGTGAAGAGTCCTTGGCCGAAGACGAACCATCGTGCGGGGTTGACGAACTCTTCCGGGATTTTGAAGAGGGGGATGAGCGCGAAGACGATGGAGAAGGTGGCGATGGAGAGGATGGCGCTGGCGAGAGAGATCGCGCAGATGGTGGCGTAGCTTTTTTTGAATGACGCGTCGTCTTTGTGGTATGCGGAGCCGAGTTCCCTGACTAGGGACATCTCGACGATCTGGCGGAAGATCGCGGCGAGTCCGATATTGGCTCCCAGTAGCGAGATGATTCCGAACGCTTCGTCACCGAGCCAGTTGATCGCGAGGGGAACCACAGCGATCCCGAGCGCAAGGGTGATGATGAGCCTGGAGTAGTTGACGAGGATTCTGGTAAACCCTCGGCTCGATTCGGAGGGCATTACCAAGCGCCCTCTGAGTATGCATCTTCGTGCTCGTCTGAGTAGGAATCGGAGTCTGAGTATTGGTCTTGGTATTCGTCTGTTTCGTAGTACTCGTCATCGGTGGACTTGGAGATGATGCCGAATGTTTTGAGTATATACGAGATGACAAGCATGATCACCAGCGATCCAACCACATTGAGTGTGCCGGCGAAGAAGAATGCGCCGAGTTCACCACGAGGGATGGCGATGAACTGGCCCAACGCTGCGCCCATAGGAAGAACCAAAAATGGATTGTCGGGATTCCAGATGACAACCCTGTCGAGGAATCGGAAGTAGAACGCAAGGATGAATGGGTATAGCCAGAGTGCGATAAATGGGTTGTCGTTTTCAATGTGTCCGATGATCCCAGGACCGATGTTGATGTGTCTGGAAACATTTCTGATTTTTTGTTCTTGCTGAGGGATTTGGATCGAGAGCCCGATCGGTTTTTCGGGCCAGATTGATCGCGGGATCGGGTAGGTGATCACCGATCGAAGGGAATGCAGAGTATCGTAGTCTTTGCTATCTGGTCTGCTTTCGATGATCCACATGCTGTTCATTCCGGCTTCTTGACCGGCGAGCAGGCTGATCGCTCCGGTGGAGAAGGTGCCACCTTTGAGCGAAGAGATGTTTTCAAATGCGGATCGTTTCATGAAGTCGCCTTCGCGAACAGAAGTGAAGATCGCGAGCAGGAAGAACCCGCCCCCTGCGACTAACGCGCCCCGCATCATCACCGAGCGGAAACCAAGTGATCTCCAGTGGGAGTAGTACGCGGCCCAGCCGATGATTGCGACAATGCCCAGCAATGGTCTGCGTCCGAAGTTTTGGTAGAAAGTCAGACCCATGGCGACGAGGATAATTGCGACTGCCATCGTAAAGAACACCGGGTTGTAGAACCGCTTGAACCAAACCCAACTTGCAAGCCCGGCGCCGATGGCGTAGATACCGAATCCGAGTACATGGAATCCGGGGCCGAGCACTGGGATATAGACGAGACCGAACTGACAGAGGATACCTATGGGGATTGTTGCCGCCGCAATCAGCATGAGGCCGATGGCGGAGTAGTTTGTTCTCACTTGCTGCCGCTTGGAAAGGAGTTTGTCAATAAACTTTCCAGAACCCTGATATATGACCAGAAAGAGACCCAGGAATACCGTGAGCATGGAAGTATAAATGACTGAGGTCTTTGAAAGTTCGGCGGGCTGGTACTCGGCGAGCATGCCCGAGAGGATGCTCGTCGCGGGGCCGGTCATCTGAAAGATGATGAGCCCCAACAGGAACATGTTTCTTGTCGACAGAATCTCGACCGTGCCCCTTGCGCCTTGAACAAAGATGTACAACGCGAGCATGATGGTGAGAAAGATCAGGATGTAGGCGGAGAAGAACTCCATGTATCATTTCCCCTTGTCATGTCTGGTTGCGGCTGAGTACATGGACTCGAATTGTCCGATGATTTGATCCGGGTGCATTTCTTCGAATATCCACTGTCTGCCCAGACGGCCCCGCTCGTTGAGTGCGGGGAGGTCGCTTGTGAGTTCTTGGATGGCTGAGGCGAAGGCGTCCTTGGTCTGGTCGCAGATCACCGCTTGGGCTCTTTCTTGCAGCTCGGGCCAGGTGTCGACGCCTTTGGTGGTCACGATTGGGGTTCCCGCGGCGAGGGATTCGTAGAGCACGAACCCGAAGTTTTCTTGGCTCGTGGAGAGAACGAAGAGATCCGCGGCTTGGTAGAGCGAGATCTTTGCGTCGCCTGTGACCATACCCAGAAAGGCGATGTGGTCTTCGAGATCGAGTTTCTTGACGAGGGCTTTGAGTTTGGATTCGTACACCTTGTCTCCATCGCCTGCGATGAGGAGGCGGTGGGGGTTGCCTGAGTCTTTGAGGACCTTGATCGCTTCGATCAGGTGCTCGATCCCTTTTTTGTAGTGGATGCGTGAGAGGAAGAGGAGGACGGGGTCGCCTGTATCGAACATGGGGAACTTGCTTCGGGCGAGTTCTTCTCCGGGCATTGTTTCGTAGGGTTCGAGATTCAGCAGGTTGGGGATGACGATCCCGGGTGGTCCAGAAAACCATTTTTCGGATTGGGCGAGTTCGCCCTCGGCGTTGCACTGGATGGCGGCGGCCTTGTTGAGCATCGCTGTGCCACCGAGTTTGAGGTAGGCGAGTTTTTTAAGCTTCCGCTGGTCGATGCACCAGTCATCAAGCATGCCGTGGAGCGAGACGATGTAGGGGACGCCGGCGGACCTGGCCGCTTTGGAAACTCGTTTGGTGAGCGGTTCCCAGATGGCGTGCGCGTGGACAATATCGGCTTGGGCGATGGTCTTGGCGATGAGGTCTTGTTGTTGTGTTGTGGCGCGCATGCCTCCGGATTGGGCTTCACCCAGCGTGACGGTGCGGGGGTTGCTCTCTGGATTGTCGCGCCATTCTACTGGGACGCCCGAGTCTTCGTAGGTGAGGATGGTGACGGAGTGGCCTCGATCTGCGAGCTTTGAAGAGACATCGATGATGGCGCGGACGGTGCCCCCGCTTGAGAGGTTCATGTCTGTGATGGAGTGGACGATGTGCATATCTATGAAGCCTTTGGGTGTGATGTATGGATTACTGGCTGTTTTTTTCGAGGGCTTGCTTGTGGGACGCTTGTGTTGCGGCGGGGGTGCTTGGGTAGAGACTCTGGCCTTCGCCTCGATCTGCGGCGGTGATGTCTGGGCGATCGAGTTCTCGTACTTTTAGAACGATGATGTATTCATAGACACAGAGGATGGTGCAGTAGGTGAGTCCGGCGCGTCCATCGAGGATACCGAGCTTGAGGATGTACATGTAGAAGAACTTGACGAAGGGGCGGAAGGGGAGGCGGAAGGAGATGTTCTTCATTTCCAAGCGGCGCGTATTGCGGTCTTTGGAGAAGAGCTTGGAGAACTTGACGGGGTTCTCTTTGAGTGCTCGGACGGTCTCGTTGGCTTCCATCGTGGCGTATCGGTTGTGACGATCGAACCATTCTCCGATTCCCTTGGAGAAGTTATAGTGTTCGAACATGCCTTTCATGTATCCGATCGCGCCGTCGACGACGGGGACCTGGTGGACCTCGCGCTCAAAGCGGATGAGCGGGGGTTGGAAGAAGCGCATGTTGTTTCCTGGGGGCATGGCGTGCTTGATCCATTTGCCTCGGAAGAAGTTGCGTCTGCCGCAGTAGTACGCGACGGGGTCTTTGTCGGCGGTGTGCTCACCCGATTCCCATTTGGCGGCGATGTCTTCGAGTGTTTGCTGGAGTGTTGGGGACATGCGTTCGTCGGCATCGAGCATGAAGACCCAGCGGTGTTTGTATTCGATTTCTTTGATGCCCCAGGTTTGGTGTGGGCCGAAGGAGTCGAACTTTCGTTTGACGACGCGCGCGCCGTACTGCTCGGCGATCTCTGCGGTGCGGTCTGTTGAGTAGGAATCGAAGACGACGACATCGTCGCACCATTTCAGGCTTTCGAGCGCACCGGGTAGGTTCTGCTCTTCGTTGAGGGTCATGATCATGACGGATACGCTCATGAGATTACTTTCCTGTGTCGGTGCTGGTGCTTGAGTCTGGTGATTGCGGTTGGTCGGGGGAGATCATCGTACGCGGGCCTTTGGGTTTGGCTGGAGATCCAACGCAAACGGTCCATTCTGGGAGATCTTTGAAGACGCTTGATCGTGCACCGACGACGACGCCGTCCCCGATGGTGACGCCGGGGGCGACGAAGACATCGGCGGCGATCCAGACATCAGCGCCAATGGTGATGGGGAATGGGGTCAGCGGGTGCTTGGGGTGGGTGAAGTCGTGGGTCGCGCCGCAGAGGTAGGAATACTGCGAGACGGTGGTTTGGCGTCCGATGGTAATCTTGTCCACACAATAACAATCGACATCGTCTGCGAGGGTGGAATAGTCATCCATGATGAGATTCCACGGCCCCCAAACCTTCGCTTTGGGATAGACGCGGGCTTTCTTGGAAACCTGAGCGCCGAAAAGGCGGAGGAGGAATGCCCTCCATTTATGCATCGGGTTGGGGCTCCAGCGGAAGAGGGTCGCTTGGACGAGTCCCCAGAGGGCGCGCATGAGTTTGTTCTTCAAGCTGTGCGGGCTCGGGGCGGACTCCAGATCAACTGCGGGCGCGGGACTGCTTTGGTCCGGATAACTTGGGTTGGTTTTGGTTTGATTGGTGGTCATGTGTGGTGTGGGATCGGTTTCTGGATTCGCTAGTTCTACTATCGACCTGACTACGGGGCTGGTCAAGCTAAAGTTCGGCGGTCTGGCGTGTTGTCTGCCTTGCGTGCGAATCGGCTTGTTGAGTGCATTGCGTGGTATTGAATGCCGATAGTGTGTGAATCCCGTCGTGCTGATGGTATTTTTGGTAAGGATGTTGTGATGATCGAGCGTGATGAATCCAGAATCGGCCTGAATACCGTTGTTTTCGGGGGATGCGCTGATGGGTGAGGGTTCACAACGCGGAGCGCAGAGGCCTCGGGTGGTGCTGGTGAACCAGTACTGTTATCCTGATGTGGCCTCAACGGGACACCTGATCCATATCCTCGCCCACGAGCTTGCCGAGAACCACGGGTTCGAGGTTGAGGTTCTGACTACACAACCAAGTTATGGTGACAAGGACAGTTGGGTGAAGTGTCCCGCCGTCGAGCGCCAGGGGCATGTCACATTCAAACGGATGTGGGGACCTCGCCTGAGCAAAAACATCCTCGCGGGTCGCGCGATCAAGGATGGCGTGTTCATGATTCAGCTCGGATTGCGATCGGTGTTTGGTTCACAGAAGGGCAAGGTCTTTGTGTATACAACCGCCCCGCCCTACGGTGCCTTCGTCGGCGTGATCGCCCGCCTCCTCAGACGCCAAACCTACTGCACACTCCTCTATGACTCATATCCACAGGTCGGGGTCTGGGTCGGGACTTTCAAGAAGGATGGGTTGATCGAGCGGGCGTGGCACTGGATGAATCAGCGGATCTACAACGGGGCTCGCCGCTCGATTGTGCTGTGCAAAGCCGCGTCGAAGCTGATTCAGAATGAATACGCCGTCGATGAATCGAAAGTCGTCGTCATTCCCAACTGGGCCGACGGCGACAAAATCTATCCCGTCAATAAAGCAGAAACCAACTTCGCGAAGGAACAAGGGCTTCTCGAACCCTTCACCCTCTTGTACTCGGGGAACATGGGTCTGTATTACGAGTTTGAGACGATCCTCAATGCCGCCGAAGCGCTGATGGACGAGCCCTTCAAGCTCGTCCTCGTCGGGGGCGGCGGGAAGAAGGCGTGGTGCGCCGACCAGGTCCGAGAGCGGAACCTTACCAACACGATTGTCCTTCCTTACCAGCCTTTTGAGACACTCAACGATTCACTCAATGCGTGCGATGCGTCGCTTGTGACCATCGCCGAGGGGATCGAGGGGATCAGTTTCCCGAGCAAGCTCTATACCTCACTGGCAACAGGAAAGGCGATTGTCGCAATCTCCGAGCCCGAATCAGAACTCAGGCAGATTGTCGAGGAGTCGGGTAGCGGTATTTGGTCAGCGCTGGGTGATGTTGATGGGCTCGTTCATGGGCTCCGTGCCATGATGCACGACCATCAAGAAACCTTGAAAATGGGTGTCCGCGCCCGCGATCTATTTGAACAGCGCTTTACTCGTCAGATCTGTTCGGCGCAATACGCAGATGCGATCCGGCAAGCGGGTATTGAAGCGGGTGTGTACCCATCTTCGATCCAAGAATAAGCCGAATCTAACTGCGGTCTTGTGTTGAGAAGATCATCGCGGTTTGTGAGCCGTGGATTGGGTAGTCTGCGGTGCATCGGTAACCGCGGAGTGTGGTGCCGTCGTATCCGAGTGTAGAGCAGACTTCTTCGAGCATGGTCCGGTATTTGGGGACGGATGATGACCCGAACCGGTTGAGTCCTGCGCCGAGGTTTTCGATGGATTCCATAAGGTCGAGTTGGTCCATGTCGCGCGAAGGGTCGTTGATGTCCGCTTGGCCGTTGATTGTGGTGTCGTAGATGCGGAGGTCTGGGAAGGAGCGGTTGTAGAGGTCTTTGTGGACGAGGACATCGAACTGCATTCGTTTAGATGGGATGTTGATGTCGCTCGATGCCCATGCTTTGCGGTTGCGCTCGTCGGGGATGTATCGGGGGATCTCGGCGCGGTTGACTTCGCAGGTGACCAGATCGACGGAGCTTGACACACCGAACGCGTCGTCCTTGAGCATGTAGTGCATGAGCTCTCCTGCGGGATGGACATTGAGTGTTGGGGTCGGGGTGGAGCAGTAGTTCTTGAGCGTCGCACTGGAGAGGGAGTCCACGGGATCTCCTGTGAGGGTGTAGGTCTTGCGCTGGGTTTGGCCTTCGATTTGTCGATGGCTTGTGAACTTGACGGGGACTCCGGGGCGGAGGCGGTGGAGGCCGACGATTGCTTTGATCCAGACGACATCGATGTGCTCGTTGTCCGCGCTTGGGTAGAAGATCGCGCACTCGGCGTAGACATCCGCCTGCGCGCCTTTGAGCTGGGACATGGCGCGGAACGCGGTCTGCTTTCTGCGGAGCTCGAACTCTCTGCGTGCTTCGGGGACCCACGCACTCAAAATCGCTTCGAGCGCGCTGCGGTCGCCGATCTCTGAGCGGATGAGGGTCTCGAACCGATCGACGGCGGAGTTTGCGGTCAGGATGTCTGCGGGATTGACGCCCAGCTTTGAGGATGCTTTGAGCAAGCGGCGCATCGGTTCGGGTCCTGGGACACGGTGGACGACGGACATGGGGTCCGGTGCGCGGATCGCTTTGAGGATTCTCGACGCGAGGACTTTGTCGATCCCGAGTTCTTTGGCGAGTTGTTGGGGACCGGAGTCGCCGCCTGGGATTTGGTTGAGGACACGGACGAGTCCTTCTAAGAGATCTTCACCCGCAGCGTTGATGCGTACCTCGAGCGTGCCCATTGTTGGAGAGACTGGCGTTGGTGATGTCGAGTCCGCTTGGGGCATTGGTGGGTATTCTCGTGGTCTTTCTAAGCTCTGAAACGGGCTTATCTGGAGTATACACGGCATTTTAGGGAATTGCACGATATTTCTTGGTAGTTTCTAGGAAACTTCCTTGCAACCGATTTGAGGGCGCGTTATAACACAGTCTGGGCACAGAACGCTCTACGAAAGTCTGGATGGATGTCATCCAAAGTTCTGTGCGGAGGAGGCGTGCTTGGAACAGCTGGTTCTGGGCATGCGAAAAATACAATGCGGCCTCGGACTGATCGGGGAGCCGCACCTGTGAAAGGGAAACTCATGAAACTCACTGCACTGATCTTTGCTCTTGGTACGACGACAGCGGTTTCGCTCGCTGGTGTCACCACCACTGTTGACTTTGAAGACGGCTTGACCCACGGCTGGGAAGGTCCACAAGGGATCGGCGGCTCGACTTACATCGATAACACAGGCGGCAATGGCGGCGGCGCTGGGTACCGCACGCAGTTCAACAACTTCGGGATCGACTTTAGGAACAACACCAACTCCGCGTTCATCGGCGACTTCACAGGATTCGACGAGGTCACCGTGTCGTTCGATCTGAAAGTCGATCAGATTGGCACATTCCTCCCGGTCTCTCGTCCGTTTGTCCTCGAGATGCGGAGCACAACACTCGCATCCGGTGGATACCCATGGGCGAGCGCGTACTTCCTGTTCGACTGGTACGGCCAAGACTCGTTCGACGGATACACCACACTTTCCACAACCTTTGATCCAAACGCGGTGGCGCTCCCAGCAGGGTGGGGCGGATACGGCGCGGAAGATCCCGTCACCTTCGAACCAATGCTTCCAGATGGAGTCACCTACGCGGACATCATGGCCAATGTGGACGAAATGGCGATCACAACGCTTCTCCCTGGATACTTCTTCAGCTTTGATGATTACGACTTCACGCTCGACAACATCTCAATCTCCACCGTTCCTGCACCATCGGCTCTCGCGCTGATCGGGCTTGGTGGCATGGTCGGCACGCGTCGTCGTCGCTGATCGAAACTGTTGATACTCTTTCAAAACGACAAGAGCACGCGGAACCCAATCCGCGTGCTCTTGTTCTTTTTCGTTTGTCTGTTCAGGATCAGTCGCAGGGGGAGCTGGGTTGTGTGGGTGCTTCTTCGTGGTGGGGGGTTATGAGTCGCCGTTGGTTGCGACGGTGGAGTGGAAGATGACATTCTTGATTCCGGCGCGTTCCATCGCGTCGCAGAGTATTTGCGATGCATGCTCGTTGACGGCGTAGGAGGTGTCCTGGGCGATCCCGAAGTCGTGGCGTGTCTGGTGTGAAGTTTTTAGAACCCACCGAAGACGAGGGGGGCGAGGACGACGCAGACGACGCCGCAGATGATGGTGAGGGGACCACCGAACTTGGTGTAGTCGATCCATTTGTATCCACCCGGACCCATGACCATGAGGTTGGTCTGATATCCGATCGGGGTCGAGAACTCGCAGCTCGCGGCGACTGTGATCGCGACGATGAACGGCATCGGGTTGAGCTGCTGCTGGGTCGCGACGGCGACGGCGATCGGGAACATCAACACCGCGGCGGCGTTGTTGGTCATCGTTGCGGTGAAGACGGAGGTCAACGCGTAGACCGCGGCGAGCAATCCCCATGGCCCCATCGCAGAGACCGCTGAGGTGATGGTGACTGCGATATCCGACGCGAGCCCGGTCTTGGTCATCGCGGTCCCGATCCCGAACGCGGCGCCGATGACGACGAGGATCTGGAAGTCCACCCCTCGTCTGGCTTGTGGGCCGGTGCAGCAGCGGGTCAGAACCATCAATCCCGCGGCAAGCATCGCGGCGGTCATGGGATCGAGGAACCCGAAGCTGAGGATCACTACGAGAACCGCGAGCACTCCGAGGGCGGCCCACGCGCGATCGTGACGCAGCGCGGCGGGGGTGATGCGTTCGTTGACGAGATAAAAATCTCCCGAGGTCATGAAGCGATCACCGAATCCGGGAGGCGCTTCGAGCAGGAGGGTGTCTCCGGAACGGAGACGGATCTCGCCCAGCTTGCCGGTGAGTCGTTGTCCTTGTCGGCGGACGGCGACGACGACCGCGCCGTAGCGGGTGCGGATGCCGGACTCTTTGATGGTGAGTCCGACGAGGGTGGAGTTGTTGGAGATGACCGCTTCGGAGATGCAGAGGTTGGGTCGGTAGTGGGGGTCGATGGTTTCGTCGATGGACTCGTCGGACTGGGGGAGGGTCGAGGGGACGAGGCCTTTGATTTGTTGGAGGTCCACGACGGAATCGATCTGGCCTACAAAGACGAGGACATCACCCGAGTTGATGGTTTCTTGTGGGGAGACCGCGCCGAGGGTAGCGTGCTCGCGCTCGATGCGCGCTAGGAAAAGTCCCGGGAGGTCGCGGAGGTCCGCGTCTTCGACGGTTTTGCCAACGATTGGGGAGTTGGCTTCGACTCTGAGCGCGGCGTGGTAGCCCTCTTCGTGATCTTCCGCGTCTTGGATTGGGGAGATGCGGTCGGGGAGGAGTTTGCGTCCGAAGACGAGGATGTAGAGCAAGCCGATGATCGCGATGGGGAGGCCCACCTTGGAGAGTGTGAACATCCCGAATCCGAGCGCGGGGTTGGATTCGGTGATTGGTGACCCGTCGGCGGTCAGGTTGCTGTCGATCAGGAGTTTGGCGACGACGACATTGGTGGAGGTCCCGATGAGCGTGCAGACGCCTCCGAGGATGGACGCGAAGGACAGGGGCATGTAGAGCTTGGATGGGGAGAACGAGCAGCGGCGTGCGACTGTGGAAAGCGTCGGGAGGAACATCGCGACGATGGGGGTGTTGTTGATGAACGCGCTCATGATCGCGACGGGGATCGAGAGTTTCATCTGTGCGCTGCGTTCGGTTTTGGGCCTTCCCAGCACAATGGATGTGATGCGCGCCATCGCGCCGGTCTCGCGCATCGCGGTCGCGACGATGTAGAGCATCGCAACGGTGATGACCGCTTGGTTTGCGAATCCCGCGATCGCTTCTTCGGGTTCAAGAATGCCAGTGAGCAACAGAACGAGGAGACCGCCCATCATGATGATGTCGGCGCCGAAGCGTCCCATCGCGAGGGTCCCGACCATCAGGAGGATGAGGACCCCAGTCAGGATTGGTTCCCATGCTTCGATCATGCGTTGGTCGCTTGGTCCTTACCGATCCCGAGTTCTTTGATTGCGCGGATCAGGATGCCGTGGATGCGGGGCGGGGCGCAGACGATGCCCTTGTTGTTTTCGAGTCCGCGTCCGGTCGAGAAGTCGAGGTTGCGGCCGAAGATGTCGGTGACGAACGCGCCGGATTCGGACGCGATGCACGATCCCGCGGCGTGGTCCCAGATGCGCTCAACATACGGCTTCTTGGATGGGAGGCGGAGGTACGCGTCCGCTTGTCCGCGGGCGACGACGGCGTATTTGCACTGGGAATCCAGACGCGCCGGATCACCAGCGTGTCCGAGTCCTTGTTCCTCGATCCATGCGAGGATGCGGTCGGTGTCGTTCATGTTGGTGTGTGCTTGTTCGACCGATGCACAGACGGAGATTTCTTCGCCCTCGATGTGGTCGAGTCGGGTGATGCGGATGGTTTTGGCGTGGATGTCGTCGCACGCGGACTCGTAGACCCCGTCGCCTTGGATTGCCATGTAGAGGCATCCGTGGTCGTCGCGTTCGTCGAGTGGTTCGGACATGTCGACTGGGAGGTTTGGGCATCCCATGACCCCGATGGTGGGGGTGCCGTGCTCGATGAATCCGAGCGCGACGGCGTACTGCTGGTTGCGGAGGAATCCTTTGGTGCCGTCGATTGGATCGAGGGTCCAGAAGGAGTGGTGGTCGGTGTCCCCGGCACCGAGGTCGATCGCGTCGAGGACTTTTTGTTCGGTCGCGCCTTCCCAGACGCCTTGGACGGCGGCGACGGTTGCGTCGAGGAAGACTGAGTTGTCTTCATCGCGGAGGAACGCGGAGTCTTCTTCAGCGACGAGGTGGAGGTCTTCGCCGAGCTTTTGCTTGAGGACCATCCCGACGACCGCTTGGGATGCGAGGTCCGCAATGGTGACAGGGGACTTGTCGTCCTTGGTCATCGCTCGGACTTTGTCGAGGTTGTCTTGGACTTCGCGGCAGACGATTGATGCGGCGATCACCGCTTCACGGGCGGCGGCGGCATAACGGGCGTGGTCGATCATAATGGGGAGTCCTTAGTTGGAGCTGATTGGCTTGAGGATTCTATGGGTGACCAACGCGTCAATGAGCCGATCGGCGGCTTGCTGCGGTGAGAGTTCGTCTGTTTTCAGGTCGATCTCTGGATTGCTCGGGGTTTCGTACGGATCGTCGATCCCGGTGAATCCCTTGATCTCCCCGGCGCGTGCCTTCTTATACAACCCTTTGGGGTCGCGGGATTCGCAGACCTCGATCGGGGTGTTGATGAAGACTTCGAGGAACTTGAGACCCGCGTCTTCGTGGATCTTGCGGACCTGGTCGCGGTCGGATTGGTAGGGGGAAATGAAGCTGGAGATGGTGATGATTCCCGCATCGGTGAAGAGTTTGGCGACTTCTCCGATTCGACGGATGTTTTCTTGGCGGTCCTGAGCGGAGAATCCGAGGTTGGCGTTGAGGCCGTGGCGGACATTGTCGCCGTCGAGTCGGTACGCGAGGCATCCGCGCTGGATCAGCGCGTGCTCAAGGGCGACGGCGACGGTGGACTTGCCCGATCCGGAGAGACCGGTGAGCCAGAGGGTGCAGCCTTGGTGTCCGAGGACCTTGGCGCGGTCGGCGGGGGTGATCTGGCCCTCGTGCCAGACGATGTTTTCGGACTTTGGTTCTGGTGATTGGCTGGGCACTGTTGGTGCTCCCTGGCGTGTGGGGGGTGGATGGGCGGTGTGAGGTGAGGATATGGTCAATGCTGGGTTTGGTCCTGATAATTGTCGCTTGGAATCTGTTGGTATGTCTATACTTCGACCGTTTGTCGGCGGAGTTCGGGGATTCTTGCTCGAGCGCTCCGATTCAATCGCCGATAGCGAACAAAGACGGTCATTTTGGCCTTGCTTGTTGAACTAATCACTGCCCGGCGTCTGTATGCTGGGCTTTTTGAGCCGGAGACCTTGGGTATGACCCAGACTGTTGATCCCAGCGCCCACTACAAACTGACGCACCTCAAGGCACTCGAAGCCGAGGCGATCCACATCATGCGCGAGGTGGCTGCGCAGTTCGAGCGTCCCGCGCTCATGTTCTCGGGAGGCAAGGACTCGATCGTGATGGTCCACCTCGCGAAGAAGGCGTTCCGTCCCGCGAAGTTCCCGTTCCCGCTCGTGCATATCGACACGGGACACAACTTCCCAGAAGCGCTCGACTTCCGCGACAAGCTCGTCAAAGAGCTCGGCGAGCGATTGATCGTTCACAAGGTCCAGGACCTGATTGACAAAGGCATCGCGACGGAAGATCCGGGACCGTTCCCGTCGAGAAACCGGGCGCAGATTCCAACATTGCTTGATGCGATCGAGACCTACCGGTTTGATGCGCTGTTCGGCGGGGCACGCCGTGACGAAGAAAAAGCACGCGCCAAAGAACGCATCTTCTCGTTCCGCGATGACTTCGGTCAGTGGGACCCCAAGAACCAGCGTCCCGAGCTCTGGAACCTGTACAACGGTCGTCACCGCATGGGCGAGAACATCCGTGTGTTCCCGATTTCCAACTGGACAGAGATGGATGTTTGGCAGTACATCATGCTCGAGAACATCGCGATCCCCGAGCTGTACTTCTCGCACAAACGCGATGTGGTCAAGCGGATGGGTCAGTTTGTCCCGGTCGGTGATGCACCGTTCGGCCCTCGTGATGGCGAAGAAGTGACCAACCGTGTTGTCCGCTTCCGCACGGTCGGGGATATGAGTTGTACCGCCGCGACGGATTCACCCGCGTCGAATCTCGAAGAGATTGTCGCGGAAGTCGCAGCGGCTCGGGCGTCTGAACGCGGCGCACGGATGGATGACAAGACCAACGAAGCGGCGATGGAAGATCGTAAAAAAGAAGGGTATTTCTAGGACATGGCCACCAATACCACTGATTCTGACCTCTCGACAACCACCAATGCCAATCAGGGCATGGAGTTCTCGACCGATGCGTACCTCGACATGGACCTGCTGCGGTTTCTGACCTGCGGCTCCGTCGATGACGGCAAGTCCACGCTGATCGGACGGTTGCTTTATGACTCCAAGTCGATCTTTGAGGATCAGCTTGAAGCCGCGGAGAGCGCGTCGTTGTCGCGTGGTGACCAACGCATGGACCTGGCGCTGCTGACCGATGGCCTCCGCGCCGAGCGCGAGCAGGGCATCACCATCGATGTCGCGTACCGCTACTTCGCAACACCCAAACGCAAGTTCATCATCGCAGACTGTCCGGGGCATGTGCAGTACACACGCAACATGGTGACCGGTGCATCGACGGCGAACCTCGCGCTGATCCTGATCGATGCGCGCCACGGCGTGATCGAGCAGACACGACGGCACTCGTTCATCACTTCGCTGCTCCGCATCCCGCACTTGGTTGTGTGCATCAACAAGATGGACCTCGCGGGATGGTCGGAAGAAACCTACAACAAGATCCGCAAGGACTTCGAGGATTTCGCGGCACGCTTTGAGATCACCGACATCACCTTCATCCCGATGTCCGCGCTCACGGGCGACAATGTCGTCAACCGCTCGGACAACATGGACTGGTACCAGGGTCCATCGCTGCTGCACCATCTTGAGAATGTTCACATCGCGGGCGACCGCGACATGATCGATCCCCGGTTCCCTGTGCAATGGGTGATCCGTCCGCAGGGCGATGAGCATCACGATTACCGTGGGTACGGCGGTCAAGTTGCTTCGGGCGTGTTCCAGGTCGGTGATGATGTGGTCGCGCTCCCGAGCGGGATGACCAGCAAGATCAAGTCGATTGATATCGGTGGCGATTCAGCTTCGTATGCGACTCCGCCGCTGAGTGTGTCGATCCAGCTCGAAGACGACATTGATGTTTCCCGCGGCGACATGCTGTGCCGACCCAACAACAAACCCACATCGGGTCAGGATATTGATGCGATGGTGGTGTGGATGACGGACCAGCCGATGGTGGTCGGGAAGAAGTACACGATCCGGCATACTTCCAACGAGGCGCGCTGCGTGATCAAGAATCTCCGGTACCGTCTGGATATCGAGACGCTCCACCGCGTGGAGGATGCGGAGAGTCTGAAGCTCAACGAGATCGGACGGATCTCGATCCGCTCGACGCGCCCGTTGTTCTTTGACCCGTACCGTCAGTGCCGAGCGACGGGGAGCTTTATCATTGTGGACGAAGCAACCAACAACACGGTCGGTGCCGCGATGATCATTGGCGAAACCAGCAGCTGATCAGATTTATCGAGATACAAAGAGACCCGCACCGATTGCTCGATGCGGGTCTTGTTTATTTCATATCCGGTATCATCCGGATGGGATTACCGGCGACGACGGCTCACGAGTGCACCACCAAAACCGAAGAGTGCGAGAGCACCCGGGGCTGGGACGGTGTAGGTGATGTTGTCGAAGCCCATCGAGCCACCGACATTGAAGACTGCTTGATCGAACCCACCTGCGACGGTGAACTCTTCGATGAGGTTGATGGAGTTGTTCCCGAAGATCACGCCGTTGTCCATGCTGCCACCAGCGAGGAAGTCAGAGAAGTCCACTGAGTTGACCAAGCTACCACCGAGGTAGAAATCGATCGAGGTGCCTTCGATGGTTTGGCTCTCGAGATCGACGACATGGAAACCGATCGATTGGACGGCCATGTCGAAGTCGAATGTGATGGTGCCGGCTGGGCGGTTGCCCTCGTCGTTTGGGGTGCCATCGGTTGAGATGATCAGCACATTGCCCAGGTTGGTGTTCAGATCGGTGTTGCCCATGGAGTATGGGTTTTCGAGATCTGGGTCTGGGGTGTTGTTGAGGTTGGTGTCAAACGCCATTGCGAGGTCCACTGGACGGCTTGGGTTGTTTGCCGAGATGTGGATCCCGAGTCCTGCGTACTGTTCAGCGACGATTTCGCCGTGGGACAGGTCGGAAAAATCGAGTACGTCAGCGGTGGCTGCCGAGGCCATCGCGGCCGCGGTCAGAGCGATGAGGGTAATTTTCATGTTGTTCTCTCTCTTGGGTTTCTCTCTTGCTGTTCTGTGCATCCTCTCTCACAAGAATGCGCCGGAAATACAACTGATCCGGTCGAACAGGGTAAAAATACCCCGTCCCCAGAAGTGAAGCAAGAATGATTGGAATCGATTGGTGAGATTCAAATGAAAGTCCCAACGAAATGTGGTTATCGGACAACTTTGTGCCCGAGAACAAAGCAGGAGATCGATTGTGCGAACAGCCATATTCACCACTGAACGACTGATCCTTGCAAGTCCCGATATGGACGATTGCGATGCGCTCTGCCAGCTCTGGAGCGATCCCGAGACCATGCGGTACATCGGCGCGGGCGGGGTGTGGACGCGCGAACAGATCGTCGCGCGGATCGAGCGGGCGATCGGGATGCAGCGCGATCGCGGGATGACATTCTGGACGGTCGTCGAGAAAGACACTGCAGAAGTGATCGGGCAGGGGGGGCTGGTCCCTATCGAGTTCAACGGTCCCGAGATCGAGCTTGGGTATCGGCTTGGCAAGGCGCACTGGGGGAAGGGGTACGCGACGGAAATCGCACGAGCATCCGCGGCGTACGGGTTTGACACGCTCGGTGTCGAAGCACTCGTCGCGGTGTGCTACGCGGAGAACCTGCCGTCGCGGCGCGTGCTCACTAAAGCAGGATTCCGCGAAGCGGGTGAGTCGGATGTCTATTACGGCGTCAACACCATCGTCCACCGGATGACGCCGAGCGATTGCGTACGATGACCCGATGAGCAAGACCATCCTCCACATCTCAACGAGACTGATCCTCGGCGGATCGCAGGAGAACACCGTGCTCTCGTGCATGGGACAATCCCGGCTCGGACACACGGTCCATCTCGCGTTCGGACCGATCTTTGGTCCCGAGGGTTCGCATCGCGAAACAATCGAACGCTTCAACCAGCGCGTGCGCGATGGGCTCGAAAGCGAACTCGCGACGCAGGTGCGGATGCACGAGCTTCCGAACATGGTGCGGGAGATCAATCCGAAGAAGGATCACTTCTGTTTCCATCATGATTTGAAGCGTTTGATGATTGCGGTTGAACCCGATGTGGTCCACACGCACTCGTCGAAGGCGGGCATCCTCGGACGATGGGCGGCGTGGGTATTCATGAAGAAAGCGAACAAACCCGTCGCGGTGATCCACACGATCCATGGCCCGCCGTTCATGCCGATCGAGGGGTCGGTGGTGAGTCGTATCAAGATCGGTTTCAAGAACTGGGTGTACACCATCGCGGAACGATTCGCGGCAAAGCGGTGTCACAGGATTGTGTCGGTCGCCGATGCGATGACGCAGCAGTTTCTGGATCGGAAGATCGGCAGACCCGAGCAGTATGTCACGGTGCGGTCCGGGATGGATGTCGAGCAGTACCTGGATGCACGCGAAGGCGAAGACCGCGCGTCGATGCGGAAGGAACTCGGGTTTACCGACAACGATTTCGTCATCGGCACCGTCGCTCGGCTCGCGCAGCACAAGGGGCACGACGACATCCTTGATGGGCTTGGTGATGATCTCAAAGCGAACCCGCACTGGAAACTGCTGTGGGTCGGGGATGGGTGGTGGACGGATCGGCTCATGGATCGCGTGCGGTCGATGGGGCTTGGATCTCAGATCGTGCACACCGGGTTGGTGCCTCAGCTCCGGGTCGCGGCGATGATGCGCGCGATGGATGTGCTGCTGCATCCGAGTTATCGCGAGGGGTTGCCGAGGACGGTTCCCCAGGCGTTGCTCTGTGGGGTGCCGGTGGTGGCGAGCGATACGGATGGAACCCCCGAGGTGTGCTTGGATGCACACACCGATCCGGAGCATGGGACTGGATTGCTGGTTGGGGTCGGAGATTCAGCGGGAATCCGGGACGCGGTTGCGTGGATGCACGATCATCCATCAGAACGATTGGTAATCGGGGATCGTGGCCGGGTGATGTGCACCGAGATGTTCAGCACCGATCGGATGATCGAGGGGCTGGAAACGGTGTATCAAGCCGCGAATAAGGGTTGAGCGGTGTAAAAAGCGAAATGCCTCCGGCGCTACCGAAGGCATTTCAAACATCTCTCGGGACCTTTCGGTCCCAAATGGGCCATAGAGCCCGATTTTCCTACCGAGTCAATTAGAGCACAGATATTCAGCATTGCCAGTCAAGGACGGATTTATTCAGACCTTCAGCGTCCGAGCGGTGTGTAACTATATGCATATTTAGCACTTGCGCATGTTATAGATTTTGCGTGTTTTTGGGATTTGGGTGCTTATGCCGCGTTTTTGAACTCGGAGTGGTGGGGGTACTCGAGTTCTTCGACGGCCCAACGGACGACATCGCGGAGGGTGATGATCCCGACGCAGTGCTTCTTCTGATCCACGACGGGAAGGCAGGAGATCCGGTGGTCCAGCATGACCCGAGCCGCGGCTCTGAGCGCGGTGTTGGGACGGACGGCGATGAGCTGACGGGTCATGATCTGGTGTGCGCGACGATCCATGAGCGACCGATCCGCGGTGCGTTCACCCATCTTCCCGATGAAGGGGGAGATGTTTTTGAGGAGATCGCGGTCGGAGATGACCCCGACGCATTCGTTGTGATCGCCGTGGACCACGAGGTGGTGGTAGCTGTGGGACTCAAAGATGTTCCGGATCGTTTGGATGGAATCGTCCATCGCAACGGTCTGGAGCGGGTGCGTCATGACATCGCTGACGATGAGTGAATGCGTGTGTGTCATGGCGAGTGGATCGGTCGTTTCGGACCGACGCTACACTGTGGTATGAGCGATAACCATTCTGGGCATGAAGGTGTAGGGTTTGGGCCGTCTGCGATCTGGGCGCCGTGGCGTTTGGCGTACATCGAATCGTTATCGGGTGACGAGGGTCCCAAGAGCACGCCTGGGAAGCATGAGCTAGCGGGGGAGTCCAGCGGCAGCTTCCTGCTCGACTACTGGAACGCGCCCGAGCTTGATGCGTGTCATCATGTCATCGAACGGACCGACGCTGGGATGATCCTGCTGAATAAATATCCGTACTCCAATGGGCACCTGTTGGTCGCGCTGGGCGATGCGCGTCCGACGCTTTTGGATTATCAGCCGGAGCAACGGGCTGCGTTGTGGGAACTGGTGGACCGAGCGACCGCGCTGGCGCAGCTCGCGCTTGAGCCGCAAGGGTTGAATATTGGAATCAATCAGGGACGCGCGGCGGGTGCGGGGGTGCCGAGCCATCTTCATGTGCATGTGATCCCGCGCTGGAGCGGGGACACGAACTTTATTTCGAGTGTGGGGGGCGTGCGTGTGATTCCCAGTGCGCTTGAAGCGATGTACGATCGCTACACACGCGCCATCGACGCTTGAAACTGACTCAGATCGTGGGTGTTAATCGGGACATCGGCTTCGATGTCTTGCGTTGTTGTGCAACCGATGACCGATTCGAGATCGCACGCGAGGATTCCGGTGCCTGGTCTTTTGATCGTGAGCATGTCGCGGGTGATGGTGGTGCCGGTTGGAATGTCGCATGTTGAGACGACAGACTGGCGCGAGACCGCTCGGACATCTTGTTCACAATCGAGGACGCGTTTTTCTGTTGGCCCAAAGTAGGTCAGAAACGGTTCTTTGTGTCGAATTTCTTCCAGCACCTCAACACTGTCATCGTCAAAGAATGATTTCTGTGTTTTGTGCACATAATCCTTGAACTGATCCGGATTCAACGACGCGGCGTGGTCAGGGCCCGCCGCGGTGGTGTCATAGGTCAGGTGCTTTTCAAACACGCTTACATTGAGCGGCGCGAGCAATGGACCCGGGTGGTGTGTTGCGGTGTGGTCGCTGTATCCTACTACGCAATCCAGTGCTTCCCGGATCGCTTCGCATCCTGCGAGTGCTGAGTCTTCCAGTGGCGTTGGGTAGCAACTGACGCATTGCAAGACCGCGAGCCGATCCTTTGCTGAATGAATCCAGCCAACCCCGCGCTTCACCTCATCAAGATCGCTCGCGCCGGTGCTTACGATCATCGGTTTCCCGGTGTGCATCAACGCTTCGAGCAATGGTTTGTTCACAATATCCGGGCTCGCGGTTTTGTACGCGTCCCATGGGAGTGTTTCGGCGATCGGGACCAACTCGGTACTAAAAACAGTCACGATCGCGTGGATGCCCTTGCTGTGCGCCCGCTCGACGACCATCGCCATCTCGTCGATCGTGAGTTCGAGTCTTCGGAGCATCTCGATGGGGTCGGTCTCTCCCGCGTTTTTTTGGTACACCGCGAGTTTGGCAGCTTTGCTCATGAGCCGATCGGTTTCGAAGAACTGGAGTTTGACCGCATCGGCGCCCGCATCCGCCGCGGCGTCGGTGAGTGACAACGCGCGCTGCACATCGCCGTCGTGGTTGACACCGATCTCGGCGATGATGTAGGGTCGGTGGTTGATCCCGATCTCTCGATTACCGATGCGCATGGGCAGTGCTTTCTTGAAGGGTTCGTTCATTGAGTATCGCATCGGCGACAAGCAGGTCGATGCGGGAGTCGATGTCGATGACATCGCCCTCGTTGGTTTGGATGCCTCGTCGGTCGGTGCCGAGGAATGCGTGGGGGCCGGATCGATCAAGACCGGGTGCGCCGAGAGTGCACATGAGCGCCTCGGGTGTCAGCGCGATCACGCCACCGTCGGGGACCTGCGCTGGGGGGAGGTCTTGCCTGCGGAAGCAGTTGTGGTAGAGCGTGTCGCCTTCCCATGGATGGACGCAGCCATCGTCGTTGATCTTGACGGTCCACCATGGATGGTGCTTGCCGACGCGCGCGTAGGACTGGACGGAATCACACTTGGATTCGATAAGAAGATTGACGGCATCGTCGATCAAGCCATCGGGACGCACCGGGACATTGGCGTACAGGATCACGATCGGGCCTTTGGGTGATCCGATGGTTTCGTATGCGTGCCTTGCAGCGCTGTCGATGGTCGCGGTGTCGTGGGCGAGTTCGTCGGGACGATCGACGACAAGACACCCACTCGCGTTCGCGAGTGCAATCACTTCTGGATCATCGGAGGACACCACCACCTGTCCGATGCTCGTCGCGTTCTTTGCGGCGTCGATCGTCCATTGGACGCAGGGTTGACCTCCGACGATGGCGTGGTTCTTTCCGGGGAGGCCTTTGGACCCACCTCGCGCGAGGATGATGGCGGTTGCGGGTTGGGTCATGGTGTGCTCGCCAGTGCGGTTGCTTTGTGTTCGATGATCGCTGAGGTTTGCTGAACATGGGTTCGGTAGTTCGCGAAGGACCGCTCGATTCCAAGCTCCAGCGCGTTGGTGTTTGGGATCGGATTGCCGAGTTGATCAACGACCTGCCCGTCCGCTTGGATGCGGAGTGTGTTGATCGCGATCTGTTGGGCGCGATGCGACGGGATCGTTAACGGCTGGATGCGATCCGATGGGTCCGGATTCGGATTGGGATCAATCACCGCGCACCCGCACACCGAGAGCCAGCGGTCGTAGAACGATTTGATGTCGTTGTGCACAAGATCGCACCGCGTGATGCGAGGCACAATCCAAGGCGATGGAAGCACGCCAGAAGTCGTTGTCCTCGCGTTGAACAGATTCTGCATCGTGTCGAGCATTGATCCAAAGTTGCCGGTGCCGGTCATCGCTTTGTAGGATGCTTCTGAATCCGCGAGAATATCGACACTCAGCACATCGAGGCCTGCGCTCAGCAACGCTTCAAACGCATGCGGCTGCTCAAACAAGTCCGTTCGCAACTCGATCCCCGCGACCCCTGAATCGCGTGCGTGTTCGACGATTGTAATCGCATCCGAATGCAGCAACGGATCGCCCCGACCTGCAAACAACACGCTGCAATCGTCGCGGAGCTGGCGTGCTTGGTTGATCAGGTCTCGTGCTTGATCTTGGCGCATGTGTGAATCAACACCAAGACCGCCATGCATCGTGCCCCAAACTCCACTGGTGTTGCGTCTGGTTGTCAGCTCGATCTGAATCCGTTTGGGTGCCCGCGCTTCGCGCTTCGCGAGTTCGTCCGCGAACGCTTGAACAAGGACCGATGCCTCCGCATCCATCGCAAAGCTTCCGAGCCCGGCGTACGCCGCGCTCATTGCCTGCATGCGGATCACCGAATCGGCAACCACGCGAACGCCGGCATCGCGGATGACCGGATCAACCCCAACACACAGCGGCGAGGCGATCGGGTCCCCTTGTGGTCCGACCGGGATATAACTGAACATCGCACCGATTGATCCGAAGATGCTCGTGCTCTCAATCGCGGCCACAAGTGTTTCCACAACGCTCCGTTCAATCACGCAGCATCCGATCCCGGGGACCGCTTGCGAGAATGGGATTTTGCACCGATCCGGATCTGAACGATGCCGTGAAACGATCCGGTCCACAAGCAGAGGATCGACCATCGCCCAGTCGCTGCCGACGATGGCCGCCGCGTCGATTGAGCATTCATTCATCACTTCGTGAAGCGCGTGCGGATCGATGCCCTCGTCGTAGCACCCGATCGAAGCGATCGAGCCGCGCCAGCATTCGCTCGATGCGATGCGCGCCTGACCGATGCTCTTGCACCGCGTTTGGAATCGTTCCTTATCGCAGGCAACAACGCGCACCGGAAGCGGGCCGTCGTTGATGCTCATCGCGTTGATGCGAGCGGCGTCGGGGGTGATGATGGTGATGCCGTCGACGGTGCTGCAGCGCTGCAGGCGTTTGATGGTCAGCTCGAGCGCGTTGAGTCCTTGATGGATCGGCTGGCCAAGATTCCTCGGCATTCCGAGCGCCCCCATATCTGGATCAGCGAAGATCACCGCATCGACGCGCCGCTTGCTTGTTTCAGAATCCGGCGCGCTGCTGATCTCCGGGATCTCATCAGCAAACTCATCGCGTGTCATCGGGAGCATCGTGCCTTCAAAAACACCGAGCGACCGCTCGATGAGTTTCTGGACCTCGGTGCTGGATTCCTTGATCCACCGGATATTGGTTGCATCGCGGTCGAACTGCTTTGCGATTTTTTCGTATTTGGTCAGGTCCTTGAGGAGCGAAATTTTTCGGTCCACCTTGAAGCGATCGAGCCCGCCTTTCTGGTTCACAAAGTTCACCAATCCAAACCCGGGTTCACTCACCATAACATCGTCGCGGATCGTGTGGATCTGCGCGATGCACCGATCGACATGCGCCGGGTTCTCGATCTCGGATTGTGCTTTGCTGATGAGTTCGAGTGCACGATCGCTGTTCTTGCTGATGGACTGGAGTTGTCGGATGACCAGCTCCAATCGGGCGCGGACTTTGATCCGTCGTTGCTCGTTGTCTTGCGCCAGTTGCTCCGTCGTAGGGATCCACACCGCTTGGTCGTCAAGACATTCATCGAGCGCGGCTTGCAGCGACATCGATTCGGTGCCTTGGATGCGGACGCCGCCCTCGGTCGCGTTGATGATCCGCGAAGTCGGGTCGCTCGCGAGGTCTTCTTGGAAGTCGCTCTCAAACTGCGCGATGTAGGTGGACATCTGTTCGTCGGTAAATATCTCACGCCCGTACACATCTTCCTTGACGCGCAGCAAACTCTTCATCCGCGCGATGCGTTCCCACTCGAACATTTCAAGCGTCCGGTGCTCGGAGAGTTCCCCGCTCCAGACCGTATGGATCGACGCGCCGCTCGCGTAGTACTGCCCGTCGGTGAATCCGAGGTCCTGACCGATCAGGATCGTGTTGGTGCATCCGAGGTGTTTGGCGAGGTAGTAGTTCAGGTGCGCGACGGTCGCGCCGGCACGAAGCTTTCCCATCGGGCGCGTAAGTTCTTCACCGAGCAGCAGGTCAAGCTGCTTCTCCGTAGTGCACAATATTTCACCCGGGAACGCGTCAAGTATCGCGGCGTTCGCTTTGGGTTCCACAACCAATCGCACACCATCGACATCTTCCTTGGTCAGCCCCTCATAGAACCGCTTGCTGATCTCGTGGTGATCGAGTGCCGTCACAAAGTCGGGCTTGATCCCACGCTCAAGCAACGGCTTGAGCATCGTTTGCACCGCGATGACCACCACACGCTCGCGCACGCTCGGGTCTTCAAGCAGGTGCAGGTTCCGCGACAAACTCGGTCCCGCGGCAACCAGCACCGCGGTGCGCCCGACGCACGAATCACGGAGCGATTCAACCCCGGCGCTCGTGGTGTAGTGCTTGAGATTCATCAGGATATTGCGGAGTGTGTATCCAGCATGCGCCAGCACCGTCACCAGGTGCGTGCGCGTCGAGCGGACAACATCGAGCAAGGTCCTCGAAAACTCGTCGGCGGACCCTTCGAGCCGTTTCTTGCTTGGGGGATGCGGCGCGAGCTCAACACCCGTCGCAACAAACGCTTCGGACTGATTGAGCAGCTGAGTTAAAGTGGACGCATCACGCGAATCCGTCGCAAGCAGAAAAATGGATTGCTGGATCCACTCGCTGTGATCGATGCGTTCGAAGACCGCACGGAGCAAACCGAGATCGGGCTCAAAGCACAGCAGCACCGAGAATCCCTGGTGGTTCTCGTAGAGGGCGCGGAGGTGGTGACCGACCCCGAATCCGAGAACCCCAACAAAGCCACAGGTTTGCGGGTCGTACTGCTCAGCCCATGTCCTCGCTTCATCAATCGGTTGTCGTTTCGAGCACAGCGCCCGGCCTTCCATGACGGCGTACAACTCACCCGATTGCGTGAGCGCGAACTCGATGTCCGGCTTTGCGGTTGCTTCCCGGATCTTCGCCGCGGCTTTGGGTGACTTTCGCTCAAGAGCGGTGAGGTTGCGTTCAATGATCGAAGGATCGGGTTCGAGCGACACGATCGCGAGCTCGGGTGTGTTGTGGTGCATGCTCATGGTCCCGCTCCGCAGGGTGCTGTATTTGACGGTTCATTGGTCGTTCGCGCTTCGGTGTGTATCGGGTATCTGACGCAAATTGCCCCAGAATATCGAAGATTCGAGCGCGTTGTGCGTTGTGCTTCCAAGTTCATGCACCCACCGAGCGTCCCGCTCGGTATAGACAGTGCGGCACGACACGAGAGGAACCATGCAATCACCGCTCTTTGAACCCACCAACCTCCCACAGATCGAATCCGCGGGACCGCTCGCCCGAGCACTGTTCGAGGAACCCATCCTCGCGGTCGTCGCGCTCGGATTGCTCGGGATCCTCCTCATGTTCGCGCTCCGCACGCGCGGTCAACACAAGCAAGGAATGATCGCGTTGGGGATCGCGGTGCTCATCTCGGGAGCAATGTGGATCACCAGCATGGTGGTGACGACCGATCGTGAACAGATTTCAAACCACGCGACCCAACTCGTCAACGCGGTCGCGGTGGGGGACGAACCCACGATGCGATCACTGCTCGGCGAATCGGTCCGCGTCCAAACCCGGTTTGCAGCCGCCCAAGGCGTGGACAAGGTGGCGTCCCTCGCGGTTTCGCGTGTTCCCAGATTGGTTGATGAGTACTCGATCACGGAGATCCGCGCGGACCTGCCGGGACCGCGAATCGGGCGCACGATGGTCAAACTCCGCGTCAAGGGGAACTCGGTCCCCGGCGGAGCAAGCTGGTGGATGATCCACTGGCAGCGTCCCGACGACGAGACAAACGCATGGACGGCGTTCTATATTGAGCCGTTGTGGATCCAAGGCATCAACAGTCCAGGCGGCTAACCCGCTATGTGTGCTTAACTTATAACTAGATACTGATCATGAATCCGGGATACCCACCAAGCTTGATGGCTGGAGTCGTTTGACGCGCTGGCCGCTTGAGGAGGTGATTGTTTCGCGGATGCCTTGCCCGTTGAGGTAGTTGTGTGGGAAGCGTTTGCGGAGTTCTCGCAGGCGCATGGACTCGATCGCGGGGGTTGTTGAGCCGTCGAAATCTTGCTCGCCGAACACGCCGATGGTGACCATGCTGCGGAGCGGAGCGTGGTAATAGAACGCTTGTTCTCCCTGGCCCCGGAGTTCCAAGACCGCTCGTTCTGCTGTTTGGCGAAACTCACGAATATCACTCGCATTTGGCGTATCCCCATCCACTCCGCCGTAGACCCCCATCTGCAAGGTATAGATTGCTGCGGGACCAAATCGGGACTTGACGGTGCGGAGATCGTACTCCGAGTTCGATCCTCCCAGCGCCGAAGCGGATGGCGGAGCAAGGAACGCGGCGGCGAACGGTCTTGAGTTTCCAGACTGGATCTCGCGGACCCGGTCCAGATCAACAAGAGCGCGTCGATCGTCTGGACCCTCGTACCTTCCGTACAGAATCACGGCTTTCCCCATCCGCTCGCTGATGTACGCGCTGACCAAGCCATGCGTGGATTGGACGGTGTTGAGCACCTGAGGCGCGAGCTCAGGCTTGGGGAGCGTGACCAACACGATGGACCATTGCGTGGATTCGTCCTGCATGCCTGGGATATCGAGCGATCCATCGGCGTTGAACACCCCCGCGCTGTCCTTAATCGCTGGGGAGTCGTCCTTTGCAGAACCAGACTTGAACATCCCACATCCGGTGGCTGGAAGGAGGGTCAATGCAAGCACGAGGGCACCCAGAACGGAACGGGCAAAGACTGCGCCTGAACCGAACAAACAGAAAACCGGCTTGTGATGGGGTGTTTTTGAGATTTGTGGATTGGGTGTAAACATTTTTCGCTGGTCCCCGGCTGTGTTATTCTGTGTAAACATTTATTTTGCAGTTGCTTAGGCGATTTTAACCATTTTCGTTCATTTGTGTTCTTCGACTGAAGTGCCTTCCGATACACTCATAGAAGGATGGTGGAACTTTCCTTCAAACAACAACATGTAGTGGTGTCCTAGTGGTGGGCACTAACTGGACACAAGCTGGCAGGCACAACAATGGAGGCAATCCTCATATGAGTAACATTTCACCAATCAACACAAACGCCGCGTCGAGTGTTGGCAGAGTCCGTTCCGAACAAATCTCCCGTCCCGACCTCGTAGAGAACGATACGCGTCAGAGACCGGCCCGATCCAAAGATCAGGTCCAGTTCTCGAATGTCGCTCGTTACCTCTCGGATCTCAAGTCCGGACCTGCTGAGCGGACCGAGCTCATCAGCCGCGTCCGCGAAGAGATCGACGCGGGAACCTACGACACCCCAGAGAAGCTCGAAGCAGCGATCGATGGCGTGAAGGAAGACCTCGAGTTCGAGCTCTAAGACTTTGAACCCAACAGATACACAAAGGACGCGAGCTTGGTGGCTCGCGTCCTTTCGTTTTACACCAATCGAGTATGGATGATCCGAATCTCTGGAAGTTCCGCGTGGATGCGATCGATCTCGAATTGATCCAGATGACCCAACACAAACATGGTCGAACCCGATCCGGAAAGATTGGGATGGAATCCGAGCGATTCGAGCGTGGACATCGTTGCATCCAGTTTGGGAACAGTTTGTCGCGCCGGAGCGCAGAGGTCGTTGCTGAGCTTGGTTGGATCGATCGATCCAGAAGTCGCCGAGGTCAGCACGGCTTGGTCGTCAATCTCGCACGCTTCACCGAACCGATCGAACGCGATGTAGACCCCGCCGGTCGGACACCCAAAGCTTGGCACCAGCAGGGTGATCTCCGAAGACACCCGATCGGTCGCTTGGATCCGATCCCCGATCCCCGAGACCACCGCCGGAGCTTGTGCGGCACCCGACTCAAACGACTCGGTGTCAATAAAGTACGGGATGTCCGTGCCCAGCGCGTGCGCCATCACCCGCAACTGGTCCTGATCCAAACCCAGTTCAAAGAGCTGGTTCAGTCCCATCAGCACCCCCGCGGCGTTGGACGACCCGCCCCCCATTCCTCCTCCGTCGGGGATCGACTTGGTGACTCGGACGCGAACAGGAAGCGATCGGACGAGTTCCCGCTCGAGTAGCGCGTGGGCGCGGAAGACCAGGTCCGACTCGATTTCCCATTGAACAGGATCCCCAGACGCCCAGCGGACCGAGAACTCGGATGGGCATTGCGGGAGGGCGGACATCTCGATCTGGTCGGAGAGATCAATCGCGTGCATCCAGCTGCAGATGGGATGGAAGCCGGTCGCTGAACCGGTCGATAATTGGGGCGCGACTTTCAAGATCAGGTTGATCTTTGCGTAGGTTCGAATCGTAGTACCGGTGGCCATCGGCATAAGGGTAGACCCGATCTGCTTTGGACCGAGACACCCTACGATCACACAGGAGAATTACCATGAATGTGCGGGACCTGATGGATGCGATGGAGCGGATAGCGCCGCTCAAGTATGCGGAATCGTGGGACAAGGTCGGGCTCCAGCTCGGCGTCGCGGACCGCGCGATCGGTGGCCCGGTCATGCTGACGATCGATCTAACCGAAGAGGTGCTTGCTGAAGCGTTGTCGAAAAAAATCGGCGCGATCATCGCGTACCACCCGCCGTTGTGGGAGCCGCTGACGCAGCTCTCCGACACAACGCACACCGAGCGGATCATCCGTGGTGCCGCGGAAGCGGGTATCGCGATTTATTCGCCGCACACCGCGCTTGATGCGACCGCGGGTGGGATCACCGACTGGTTGTGCGAAGGGATCGGTTCACCGCGCGGCCATTCCAAGCCAGGCGTGATCGCGGGGGACTGCCGAGCACTCTCCCCAGCAACCGGGGGCGACCGATCGCGCGAGGTCAAGGTGATCACCTTTGTGCCACGCGATGACATCGACCATGTCCGCAACGCGCTTGGCACTGCGGGCGCGGGTGGACTGGGTAAATACAAGCTCTGCTCGTTCTCCACACGAGGCGAAGGGACTTTCCTCCCAGGACCAGACGCGAACCCGACCGTTGGCGAAACCGGCAAGCTTGTCCGCGCTGATGAAGTGCGCCTCGAAATGGTGTGCGAACGACGCGCGCTCCCGCTGGTGATCGAGACCCTCAAACACTTGCACCCCTACGAAGAACCGGCGTACGACATCGTCGAGCTCATCCCAGAACCACTCCGGCGCGAAGGGTCAGGACGCAGACTCACGCTCGACCAACCCGCAACGATGGGTGATCTGATCGATCGCTTGAAACTCCACCTCGGCCGTTCACGCATGCGGTATGCACTCTCCGGAGACGACCGACCCTTCCGCACCATCGGCGTGGTCCCGGGTTCGGGCGCGTCGCTCGTTGAACTCGCATCACGCGAACGCTGCGAGGTGTTTATTACCGGCGAGATGACCCACCACCAGATCACCGAAGCGAAGCAGTCCGGGATTTCCGTTCTCCTCGCAGGACACACCAACACCGAGCGCGGCTACCTCCCGAGACTCAAAGAGAAACTCGAAGAGCTGTGCCCCAGCATCGACATCATGATCTCTGAGAAGGACCGCGATTACATCGTAGTTGGTTAGTCGTAGTTGGTTAGTCGTGGTTGGTTAGTCGATCGATTCGACACTTTCCGGCTGGTCCACATTCACCTGTCCACGCAGGTAGAACCCCGCTTTGGGGACGCTGACTTTCGAGTCGAACATGACCTCCGCGAGTTTGCCCGGCTTGAGGTATTTCGCGGTGCCGTCGAGTGTGTAGTCGATGATCCCGGACAGTTCGCCCGGCCCGATCTCGAAGACTGCGGGGAGTTCGAAGGTGTGGTTGCCGTAGGTGTGGAGCGTGGTTTCAGGGCTGCGGACTCCGGAGAACGAGTGGTTCCCGTCGAGGGTGACGGTGTACGCGACTTCGCGGAGCGGGATGGGTTCTTTGTTTGGGTTGGTCGCTTTGACGACGAACGCGTAGACGGTGCGCGTGTCGGTGCGTTCGATTTCTCGCACGCCGAGGGTTTCAAAGCGTGGGCTTCGGATGTTTGAGCATCCGATCGAAGCGAGTGTGCACAGGATCAGAATACCGGCGAGTGCTGTTTGGGCGTTTTTGCGCATGCTCCAGCGTATGCACGCTGAGGCGTGATGTTCAGGGGATGCGTGTGGTTGGACGGAGAGGACCGGTCTCGAAATAGACCCAGTTGGGGTCGCCCAATGCATTGACCTGCATCGGTCCATCGGAGATTCTGGAATGTTCTTCGATGTACGCGACCCAGTGTGCCATGAGCATCACCAGGATCATGCATCCCGCCCATGCTCCAAACTCGGCGCTTCGTTTGTGTCGGATGAACGCGAGAATCCCGACCCCGAGGGTGACGGTCGCGAGTTTCCATACGCCGAGGATCGCGGGGGACTGGTATTCCATCATCGCTCGCGCGAGCGGGTTGACCTCGTTCATCCCGGTATGGGTGATGTAGAGGATGGTTAGGTACAGGTCTACGACGGACATCACCGTGATGAGGGCGATGAGCACAATGACCCGGGAAGACCGGTTCATAAAGATGCGAGCGGGAGCCGCGAGTGCGGGTTTGATGGGATTGACGCGAACGGTCATGGATTGCAAGATCGGACGGATCGCGTGGAGCGGGTCGTTGAAGTTGAATCTGGAATCAACTTCTTGGTTCTCGGGCACTGTTCTCCCGATCCACTACACTGTTGTGGTCGTACAACACTGCAACACGCATCATTCTCGGGTGTTCAACACAAGAGTGATCTTCCGATAAATACCAAGTCTTCCGTAGCCGTTTTCCCGGATCAGGATTGGAGCCCAACGCTGAACCCTTCCATTGCTCAACTCGGATTCATCCTCGCGCTGTCTTCCAATGCGATCCTGTCCCAGACCGCCCTCGCGCAGCGGACCGGAACCACCCCCGCGACCAACCCGGTGTACCTCGCTGATGCGCCCGTCGCGGTCGAAACCATCGAGCGAGCGATGTCCCTCGCGGCGCAGGGGAGCTACACCGAAGCGTCCCGCGTGCTCAGCGAGCTGATCATCACGCAAGGGGATCGTCTCACCCCAATCGAATACGGCTCTGAAATCTGGATCCCCGTCCGCGTCCGGATCGGTGCGGTGATCGCCGCCGATGCACAGCTGCTTGATGCGTACCGGCGCACCAACACCCCCAAAGCACAGCGCCTGCTCGATGATCACCAGTTCACCGAAGCTTCGAGAATGTACTGGCTCACCGAGCCGGGACTCGTCGGCTCGCTCAACCAAGCGCAGATCCTGATCGAATCGGCAAGCTTCTGGAGTGGGCTGCGTGTGCTCGACCGGCTCACCCAGCATCCTGATGCATCCAAGCACGCTGATCGAGCACGCAAGCTCACGGCTCTTGCGTACCGTGCCCAACCAAACGATCGGGCACGCCTGCTTCTTGAACAATGGTCGCGGATCAGCGGACAAAAACTCGATGCGCCCGATCCGTTTAATCAACCTTCAGCGACTCCGGAAGAAACCACTTCGCTCCGGTGGAAACCGATCGATCCCACGGCGCCCGAGCTTCGTATTGATGGCATCGTCCCCAGACCCATCGCGACGACCAAGCTCACCCCTCCCCCTGCGTCCGAGGAACTGATCGGGATCGACGATCAGCCGCAAGCGGCGCGGGGCGGCGCGGTGACCCAGCCCAAGCCTTGGACGATGCCTGTCGTGCGCGGGGATTGGCTCATCACCAACGACGGCATTACCATCTCGTGCTTCGATCGCTTCACGCTGCGTCCGCACTGGCGCGTTCCCACCATCACGCTCGATACCCAAGAACAAGACCGGACCAGTGAGGGCATCCGCTCGCGGATCGCGCGGACGGTCGAGGATATGTCCAGCGCGTCGATTGTTGATGATGTCGTGTATGCAGCAGCAGGATTGGCGCGGACCGGCGGACGGACCGGCGATGATCGCTTGCTCGCGCTGGATCTGGAAACCGGCGCGATCCTCAACCAGACCCGGCTCGAAGAACTCGACCCATCCCTGAGCGAATCGACCATCCGGGGCTCGATCATCATCGATGGCGACACGCTCATCGTCGCGGCGCGAAAGAACCTTCGGAGACAGCGCATCGTCGCGCTCTCGATCATCGGGATCGATCGCCACACATTCGAGCACCTCTGGACACGCGAGATCGGCAGCGCGGGATCGCTGCCCTTCCAGCAGATCGGTCAGATCTCGCATTCGGGTGTGCTCGACGAGGGTGTTGTGTACTGGACGGACATGATGGGGCTGATGTGTGCCGTGGAAACCGCGACGGGTGATATCCTCTGGGCCAAGTCGTCCCCGACCTCTGATATTTACGCGCGCTACGAGCGCGACGCGTGGACCGCATCGACACCGATCGTCCGCGATGGATCGGTGTACATCCTCGGCGTCGATGGACAGTCCATCGAACGGATCGATCAGTACACCGGTGAAACACTGTCCAAAGTCCGCTCCATGACAACGGGGCAGGGGTTGTACCTTGTCGAAACGCCCGAGAGCATCGTGTGCATCAATCGGACCTCGATCGCGGTGCATGATTTCGATCAGTTTGGTGTCACCAAGCCGCGCCTGATGACACCGACGGGCGATGGGCGCGCCGCGATCCAGGGGCGCGTCGTGTCCAGCGGCTCCAAGCTCATCGTGCCGACTGAGTCCGGGCTCGCGGTGCTCGACACCTCACGCGCGGGAGGGCGCGAAACGATCACGCTTGAAAGTCAGGGGATTGTCGTCGCGCTCGACGGCCAGTTCCTGATCGCTGATGAGAACACCGTGTCGAGCTATCTCTCGTGGGACATCGCGCAAGCGATCCTCAACAACCGCATCGAGGAGTTCGGCGATGTTCACGCCGCGATCACGCTCGCGGATCTCGCGTACCGCTCGGATCATCACGACCAGATCGTTCCCGCGATCGACCGCGCGATCTCGATGTTTCGCCCATCGCGCATCGCCGGTGAACCACTCCCGAATTCACAGAAGCTCACCGAAGCACGCGATCGGCTCTTCTCGGTCATCATCGACATGGTCGGACTCCCGGAATCACTCATCAACACCCAAACGGCACCGCTCCCCGCACCGACGCGCACAGAGCTGCTCAAACGCACCGGGACCATCGCACGGACTGTTGAGCAATCACTCGCGTATCAGATGACCGCTGGAGCATGGCACCGCGCCAGCGGGGAAATCCCGCAAGCAATCCGCATCTACCACGGCGTGCTCAACGATCGCGCACTCGCATCGGAGATGTGGCATGGAAGCGGGGTCGCGATCCGCGCCGAGCTCGAAGCAACCCACCAGATCAACCAGATCGTCGCGTCCCACGGCCGGATCGTGTGCGCCCAGTTCGATGAACTCGCCGCTGCGGACCTTGGCGCGCTGGGACCCAACGAGGACGCGGAGACTTACGAACAACTCGCGCGGATCTATCCCTGGGCACTCACCACCCCGAGCGTCTGGGCAATGGCTGCGGACCGATGGTTCGACTCTCAGAACGCGCCCGCCGCGGTCCGCGCCGCGTCGTCGGGACTCGACGCGATCAATCGGCTCCAAGTCCACGGCGTCCAAACCGACCAACCCACCATTGACTCCACCGCGTCCGTCCTAATCAATGGATTGCTCGATTCACAGCGACCAGGAGAAGCGTCCCGTCAAGCCACGCGTCTCATGAGCGACTATCCCGGCCTGACGATTCTGGTCAACAACCAACCGATCGACGCCGCGATGTTGTCAGTTGGATTGTCGTCGGGACAACCCGCGCCCCGTCTTGGGAGCAAGATCATCGCGAGCGAAACGCCGATTCTGCTCACGGGATCACCGGTTAAATCACCGATCCGCACCGAGTTTGACACGATGATCTTCTTCGCGCCCCAGCTCGCGCAGGCGCGGATGGTGCAGTTCACCGATGGACATCCCGAAGTCATCTGGACGCGGAGGAGTCCGGATGTTGAGCCGCCGCTCGCGGTTGTGCACAACGAGTTCCAGACCGTGCTCATCTGGGCTCCGCCCAACGGAGATCCAGAATCGGGAAGCGTCGAATCCATCGGAACAACCACAGGCAAAACACTCTGGCGCATCGAAGGACTCTCGAAGCGATTGATCGAACACTCGATCCGCGAGCCCGATGAGCTTGCGCGGATTGATGGCCAGTTCATCTCTCCAACCGAGGGCGTTGTGCAACCCGATCAGATGCTCAGCGTCTGCGATGGGTCGGTATTGGTCCTTGTAGACCGGATCGGACGCGCGATGGGGATTGATATCCTGACCGGACATGTCCTGTGGAAAGACGACCTCCCGATCAACCGCGTGCATGATCTTGATCTCGCATCCGGTGTGCTCGGGATCGCGGGTATGTGGGTCATGGACCAGAATGATCCCAACGGGGAAGTTGCCGCTCGTTCACCACGGATCGCGTCGATCGATGCGAGGACCGGACAAACGATCCATCTGCTGGACTCGCAAACCTCGACCCCGCGATGGGTCCGTGTCGCGCCATCCGGCAGTTTGATCGTCGGCACCAGCCAGCGCGTGCTCTCGGTATCCACGCGAACGGGAACACTCGACTGGGTCGTCCGCAACCAGAGCTTGTTCAACACCAACGCAGGGTGGATCATCGATGGCACGCTCGTCGTCCTCGATGAGTTCACCAACCTTTGGCCGATCGGTCTGACCGATGGTCGCGCCCCGATGACCGCGCTGGACACCGCCAACCGCATCATGGAGCGCGGCTGGGTCGATGTCCGATCGCACCAGGGAAACATCTCCGTCACCGCCTCGGGGGGGATGGGCGTCTTCAACCACGACGGCACCACCATCGGTCTTGACTCCGAACAAATCTCATGGACCTACTCCGATCGAGCATGGGGCAGCGACCGCGTGGTTCTCGTCGGCAGGGTTTCAAACAGTGACCAAGACTTCATGCGCATCCCGATCAAGGTCTTCGATCAGCACAGCGCGCAGATGAGTGATTCGATCGACCTCACGCTCCCAATCGCGATCCTGCGTCAACCGACGATCGCACAAGCCGCCAATGGGGTGGTTGTGGTGGGATTCGGTGAGGTGAGTATTCTTCTCCAAACCGATGAATGAGCTGCGTTTGAATATCAGACCGCAGCGGTCGATGGATCGCGCCCGTGCTCGATCTCGGTGATCTTGTCGATCCGGCGCTGATGGCGTCCGCCTTCGAATGGGGTTTTGATCCAGACCTCGACGATTTTGTCCATCAAGCGAGCGCCGAGCAGGTCCGCCGACAAGCAGAGGATGTTCGCGTCGTTGTGGGAGCGTGAGAGCTGGGCGGTGAGTTCGTCGTGGACGAGCGCGGCACGGAGGCCATCGATTTTGTTGGCCGCGATCGACATCCCGATCCCGGTGCCACAGATCAGCACGCCGCGATCCGCTTTGCCTGAGGTGACCTGCTGACCAACCTGCCACGCTCTTTCGGGGTAATCGCACGGCTGGTCGTCGCAGCCGCCTTCGATCCATCCGTCATGACCGAGGTTTTTGATGGTTTCGAGGATCTGTTTGGCCGCCGTGTTCCCGCGATGGTCGGAACCGATCACGATCGTGAAGGACTTGTTCGACTCGGATTCGTTGGATGTCATATGCGGATCTCCTCAAGCCGACGGGCAATCAAATCCCGGAGCTTCTCGGCGGTGTGTTGGTATACCTCAGCGCCCTGTCCGATCGGATCGGGAACGCCTTCTTGTTCATCAAGTACGAAAACCTTGTGCACCGAGTTCGGTGCCATGGTCATAATCGCTTGCGCGTGCGTCGGGGTCATCGTGTAGATCACCTCCGCGTGGTCGATCATCGCGAGCGTCAGTTGTTTGGATTGGTGGTTCGGAACCGCGAGCCCCATCCCGGAGAGCGCGCTCGCCGCGTCCGGATTGATCGGCATCCCGTCGTGGGTCGCGACCCCCGCGCTCTCGACATGGGTGGTCATCCCCTGGTGCTCGTCCTTGCGGATCATGTCCCGCGCGATCGCTTCTGCCATCGGGCTCCGGCAGGTGTTCCCGGTGCACACAAACAAGATCGTCCGCTCCAGATTCGACAGAACCTCGCGTTCGGTCAGCGCTCCCTCGTATTCGACCTCGATCTTGCCGTTCATGGAAAGGCGAACAGTCGTTGATCCTTGCTGGTGCAGGGTTGGTCCATCGTCAATGATCAGCGCCGGCGTCGGCGCATGTGTGGAATCATCCATCAAACCGTCCGGGATCGGACTCAGGTCCGTCCCGGGATTTTCCCCGATCGCCCAACTCGCGGCACCAAGACGACGCGCCACGCACGCAACCCCAGAACTCCGAAGCACTTGTCGGCACACCGGATGATCCGGAACGCGAACCGCGATGTGCGTCTCCGAGTTGATGATCCCGAGCGGGATCTTGAGTGCCGTGCACACCGCAAGGATCGCGCTGGCAGGTTGCTCGATCAACAGCCGCGATGGGCCGGGGAGCAATCGATCCACCAAACGGCGGACGGTCGCGGCTTCAAGCACAAGATGTTCCAAAATCTGGTTGAGATCTGCTAGATGCAGTGTCATCCGTGGCTCGCTCGTGACCTCCGGTGTTCCGGTGATCTCGTCGAGGAGCGCGGCTCCGATGTCATCGGCGCGCGTGAAGACGCCGTAGAGCGTATCGGTGGGGAGGACGATCGATTGTCCATCGCGCAGAGCCGCGCCGGCGCGTTCGATCGTCGCCGCTCGTTCTTCTGGGTTCATGTTGGAGAGTCGTACACCAAGGTCAGGCATAGACACACAATAGCATCCAGACCCATTGTCGGCAGCAACTCGAACGATTCAAGAACCATCCCGATCTTGCATGCTCGCGTCAAACGATCCAGACGGGTGTGTCGGATGACAACAAAAAACTTTGAGAAAAAGAAATTGGTTGAATTCTGAACGACTGCACACGCGATTGTGGGTTCATGGTTGACAAGTACCCGTCGACCTTTGTACGGTAGATGCCGTCGGGTTTCAGAGTTGCTCTTGGGAGATGTCGAGAATCCCCTGCTCCGTTCTGATCACTATGATCCCGGTGGGACACACCGTTCGTTCAATCCTGCTGATGCCTATGCAGCGGGTGCTCACGAGCACTTCGAGAAAGCAGCAACGCACAGATGGCGCTCAAAGACCGTCAATCCAATCGCGACCAGGGTCGCAACAGCCGAGAGCATGACCGTGGCGTGCTCGAAGATGTCCTCGCGATTACGCGCGATCTTCATCCTCAGCACACACGCAAGTGGTTCGAAGAACTCGAACCCCTCGGGATGTCCTCAGGCGCGTTCGGGATCCGCGCCCAGACCGACATGCACCGCGACTACCTGAGAAGAACCTGTCTTGATGCGTTCAACGAAGCGCTCCGGGATGTCACGGGACAACTCTTCGCGGTCCGTTTCTTGGGACCCAACGACGCGTGGGAATCGCCGGTCATCACCAACAAGAAAAACGCGAAGGACTCCATCGCGTCCAAAGCCCCAGCCCAAACACCGAAACCTGAAGCCAACACTTCTGGCACAACAGCTCAACAGCAGTCCGGTCCAACACCGACCAAAACCGGCCACTCAAACATCTGGGCCGACGAAGCGGGAATCTCCGCCAATGAGCTCCAATCCAGACCATCCACCCCGATCGTCCACGCAAGTTCCGAACGCGCGCGCCTCGACACCAGCGGCGCGCTGCCGATCAATCCGGACTACGCGTTCGATGACTTTGTCATCGGTCCCAACAACCGACTCGCGCACGCCGCGTCCGTCGCGGTGTCCGAAAATCCCGGATACGCGTACAACCCGCTCTTCATCCATGGCGGGGTTGGTCTGGGAAAGACCCACCTCCTCCAAGCGATCTGCCTCAAGATCACGCAGGAAAATCCGGACATCAACCTGCACTATGTCTCCTGCGATGGGTTCATGACCCAGTT